>Ga0310811_10011291_pt1 | contig 11577 bp, 14 predicted proteins | sample YCmetagenome_FD_207642 | JGI IMG/M metagenome (GOLD analysis project Ga0310811, IMG submission 207642) | Soil microbial communities from experimental microcosm in Duke University, North Carolina, United States - YC | ecosystem: Engineered > Artificial ecosystem > Soil microcosm > Unclassified ... | reverse complement strand
CCTTCACCTCTTCCTTGGGCTTGGGCGGCGGCGGCGGGGTGGTGATATCCACCAGCGCCAGCGCCTGCTCGACACGGGTGAAAGGCGACACGGTGAGGCCGGAAACCAGCCCGTAGCCCAGCAGCGCGACGATCAGCGCGGCGCCGCCCGCCGACCACATCTGGTCCCGCCTGTGCGTTTCGGTCACGAAGCTCATGGGGCTGCAACGCCCCATGCGGCTGGCATATCCGTGCGACAGCCGCTATCTGCCGCGCAACGATGGGCGCCACGCCCTTTCCAGACACAAGGTTCACGCATCCCATGGGCTTCCGCTGCGGCATCGTCGGCCTGCCGAACGTCGGCAAATCGACCCTCTTCAACGCGCTCACCGAGACGGCCGCCGCACAGGCCGCCAACTATCCCTTCTGCACGATCGAGCCGAACGTCGGCAACGTCGCCGTGCCCGATCCGCGCGCCGACAATCTGGCGAAGATCGCCGGATCGGCCAAGATCATCGAGACGCAGCTCGGCTTCGTCGACATCGCCGGCCTGGTGCGCGGCGCGTCGAAGGGCGAAGGCCTCGGCAACCAGTTCCTCGCCAACATCCGCGAGGTGGATGCGATCATCCACGTCCTGCGCTGCTTCGAGGGCGAGGTGACCCACGTCGAGGGCAAGGTCGATCCGATCGCCGACGCGGAGACCGTGGAGACCGAGCTGATGCTAGCGGACCTCGACAGCCTCGAGCGGCGCGTACCGGCGCTCGCCAAGAAGGGCCAGTCGGGCGACAAGGAAGCAAAGGCGCAGGCCGCCGTGCTCCAGCCGGTGCTGGACCTGCTGCGCGACGGCAAGCCCGCCCGCCTCGGCCGCCCGTCCGATCCGGAAGACGCCCGTATCTTCGATCAGGCGCAGCTGCTCACCGGCAAGCCCGTCCTCTACGTCTGCAACGTGGACGAAGGCGCGGCGGCGGACGGCAACGCGCTGTCCGCTCGCGTATTCGAGAAGGCCAAGGCCGAGGGTGCGCAGGCGGTGGTCGTCTCCGCCGCGATCGAGGCCGAGATCGCGACCATGGCGATCGAGGATCGTGCCGAGTTCCTCTCCGACCTCGGCCTCAGCGAAACCGGCCTCGCCCGCGTGATCCGCGCCGGCTACGCGCTGCTCGACCTCATCACCTTCTTCACCTGCGGCCCCAAGGAAACCCGCGCCTGGACGCTGGCGAAGGGCAGCAAGGCGCCGCAGGCAGCCGGCGTGATCCACTCGGACTTCGAGCGCGGCTTCATCCGTGCCGAGACGATCGCCTATGACGATTATGTCACCTGCAACGGCGAAACCGGCGCGCGCGACGCCGGCAAGCTGCGTTCGGAAGGCAAGGATTACGTCGTCCACGACGGCGACGTGATGCTGTTCCGCTTCAACGTGTGAGGCGCGGGGCGGCCGTTGCGGGCCGCCCCTTCCCGGTCAGTTCGACGAACCGCCGCCGCTCGCCGCATCGCCGACCTTGTCGGCGGCGTGGCTGACGCTGGTCGCGGCGCCGGTAATCGCCTTGTCCTTGGCGCTCTGCGCAGGCGCGACGGTGAACAGATACCAGGCGCCCACCACAACGGCCGCCAGCAACACGATGGCGAGCAGGATCGTCCCGCCGCCGCCGCGACGCTCGATGATGGTGGTGTGGGTGCCGCGTTCGGCATCGGTGGTGCGATAGTCGGTCATTCCCTCAACTCCTCTTCCCGGCCCGCATCGGCGGCATCAACCGGCCAGCCCGCGCGGCGGTTCCCGGCTTGGCAACCCGTTGCGATCTGGTACGCATCGTCAAAACGGAGGATGCGATGCCCTGGTTCGAGGATTTCAAGGTCGGCGATCGCCGCCGCTTCGGTCACTATGAGGTCACCCGCGACGAGGTGCTGGACTTCGCCCGGCGCTGGGATCCGCAGCCCTTCCACCTGTCGGACGAAGGCGCCGCCGCCACCCATTTCGGCTCGCTTTCGGCCAGCGGCTGGCACACCGCCGCGATGACGATGGCGATGGTCGTGGCCGAACAGGGCAAGGACGATGACGGCAGCGGATCGCTCGGCGCGGTCGGCATCGACAACCTGCGCTGGCTGAAGCCGGTGAAGCCGGGCGACGTGCTCAGCGTCGAGACCGAGGTGATCGAGGCCCGCGCCTCGGCCAGCCGCCCGGAGATGGGCTCAATCCGCAACCGCACGACGGTGATCGACCAGCATGGCGATCCGGTGATGCGCTTCGAGCCGATCGTGCTGTACCGGCGGCGGAGCGACTGAGCGCTGCCTGCCGAAGACGGATGCGGACGCGTGGCAGCCATTCCGCGCCGAAGTTGACGAAATTGACAGTCGTGGCGCGGAAAGGAAGACATTCCTACACGGCGGCCATCGACGACGGGACAGAGCGGCCGGCTGACCGGCATGTCGATCGTGACAGACGAAATCCTACATTGGAAGGGACGCGCCTGCACGTTTGCCACGGCCGTTGACAGATAACTCTACATATATAATCTTATCCGCATGGTTGAAATCCGATGCTCGCGGAGGCACCTGCTCCTCCTGAATGTCGCTGCGGTCATCGGCGGCATGTGGGCCACGCCCACCCTTGCGCAGTCGGGCCGCTGCGCGCCCCCAGCCGAGGCGCTGGGCGGCCCCAGCAACGCCCACACCCGCTATGTCGAAACCCATTTGCAACCTCCCGTCGTCAAGCCGGGCGACAGACCGTTCAGCCTCGCCGATCGGATGCGCAGGTACGACGTGCCGGGGATCAGCGTCGCGGTGATCCATGACGGGAAGATCGCCTGGGCGCGCGGCTGGGGCGTTCGCGACCTCAGGAGCTGCGCGCCGATCACCCCGGACACCGCCTTCCAGGCAGCATCGATCAGCAAGGTCGTGACGGCGATGACGGCGCTGCGCCTGGTCGAACAGGGCAGGATCGGGCTGGATCGCAACATCAACGACGCGCTCCGCTCCTGGCAGCTGCCGAGGGATGAGAGACTGGCGCCCGACGGTGTCACCCTGCGCCAGCTCCTCAGCCATACCGCCGGGATCGGCGTCCATGGCTTCGACCAGGGATTCACGCCCGGCGCCCCCCTTCCCACGACCGTCCAGATTCTCGATGGCCTGCCGCCCGCCAACAGCCCGCCGGTTCGCAGCATCCTGCCGGCCGGCGCGCAGTTCGAATATTCCGGCGGCGGGTACATGATCACGCAACTCGCACTGTCCGACGTGACCGGAATGTCCTTCGCCGATCTCACGCAACGGGAGGTGCTCGGCCCGCTCGGCATGACGCGCAGCGCTTTCGCCATGCCGCCTTCACCGGCGATCCAGGCCGATATGGCCTTCGGTTCCGCTTACGGGAAACCCATGCCGGGGGACTACGTCGTCACCCCCCAGCTCGCGGCAGCGGGATTGTGGACGAGCGCCGGCGACCTGGCCCGCCTGCTGATCGACCTGCAGGCCTCCGCCTCGGGCCGGAAGGGGCATCGTCTGTCGCCGGCCATGACCCGGCTCATGCTGACCCCGGTCAAGGACAATTGGGGCCTCGGGCTGGCCATCTATCGGGATGGCGTCCCGCGCTTCGGCCATGATGGCGTGAATCCGGGCTTCGAATCCTTCATGGCCGCCTATGTCGCCAAGGGGGAAGGCATCGCCGTGCTGACCAATGGCGGCGACGGCCGGCGGCTGATCAACGAAGTCGTGCGCGCCGTGGCGACCGATTATGGCTGGCCGGACATCGCGCTACCGCCGACCGAGGAAAAGACCCTGTCGCTCGCTGAACTATCCAAGGCGGCAGGGCGTTTTCAGGGGAGCGGCCTCAACATCGATATCGAGGCGCGCCCGGAGGGACTGTTCGCGCGGTTCGTCGGCGCACCCGTCTCCGCTGGCGAACATCTGATCGCGCTCTCACCCACACGCTTTCGGTCCGAATCGCTGGGCATCACGGTCGAATTCGCGGCGGATTTTTCGAGCTTCACCTTCGTCGATGGCGGCCCGCCGATGAAGGTCACGCGCGCAGGACCAGTGTCGCCCGCAGCGAGCGGGGGCTGATCCGCCCGCTCCTCAATCGCCCTCGAACGCCACCAGCGTCGTCACCGGCACGCCCTCCGCGCGCAGCTTGTCGGCGCCGCCGAGGTCCGGCAGGTCGATGACGAAGCTCGCGCCGACCACCTCGGCGCCGGCCTGGCGGAGCAGGCGCACGGCGGCGAGCGCGGTGCCGCCGGTAGCGATCAGATCATCGACCAGCAGCACCTTCTGGCCGGGCACGCAGGCATCCTCGTGCATCACCACGCGGTCGGTGCCGTATTCAAGCGCATAGTCCACGCCGATCGTGGCACCGGGCAGCTTGCCGTCCTTGCGGATGAGTACGAGCCCCTTGGCCGTCTGCGTCGCCATGGCGGACGAGAAGATGAAGCCCCGCGCCTCGATCCCCGCGATCAGATCGAAATCGTCGGGCGCCGACGCCGCCAGCCGCTCGATCGAGGCATGAAACCCCTTGGCGTCGAGCAGCAGCGTCGTGATGTCGCGGAACTGGATGCCGGGCTTGGGAAAGTCCGGAATCGTGCGGATAAGCTGGGCGAGATCGGCGTTCGCTTGCGTCATGCGCGCCTCCTCGCAGGGTCAGGCCCGAAAGGAAAGACCGTTTCGGGCCTAGGCGAGCATCAGTCCTTGCTCATGCACTTCTTCTTTAGCTCGCCCTTCTTGTCGAAGCATTGCGGCGGGAAGGCCGGCACCTGCGGCCCGACGCTGAGCTGCACCGGCGCGGCATAGTGATTGTCGATGTCGCCGGCGGGCTTCAAGCTGTTGCGCAGCTCGCGAAGCCGGTTGTGCGCGGTGACCTGCAGCGATCCTTTCGGCTCCATCAGCGCGGCCTGCCCGATGCGCGAGGCCGTTTGGCAGAAGCCGCGCTGCGCATAAACGGTGGAAAAGCTGCTGTAGGACCGGGTGTTGAAGCTGTCGAACGCGGCGTTGATCGCGTTCTGCGGGGCCTTCTTGCCCGCCGTCCGCTTGAAATAGCCCTGGAGGATCTTGTAGTCGCCCGCCAGCTCCTTGCTGTGGTGGACCAGCAGCTGGTTGTAGTTTGCGACCACCATCAGCGACGGCGCGAACTGGCACTGGAGCGCGGCGAAGTTGAGGCCGGCGCGCAGCGTCCAGACCAGCTCGGCATTCACCTCCTGCGGCGTGGCGCCGGGCAGCGGGATGACGATGCCGGGTTCGGCACCGGTCACCGGCGCACCGCGAAAATCGGGCGATTCCCAATAGAGCTGGGCCGATGCGGAGGTGGAAAGCATCCCCGCCATGCAGAGCAGCGCCACCGAAACACGGCGCGAAGCGAGCTTCATCAATCTACCTCTCCGACATGCCCATCGGGCCGCGCGCTGCGTGCCATCAGTGCGCTTTTCACCTGCATGCAGCCTTAACCAATCGCGGACGGCCCGCAAGTTGTTCCGCAAATGCTGCGCAGCAAGTGCCGCAAATCTGTGGAAAACCATGGAGCGGATACGAAACGGGGCCAACCGGCGAACCGGTCGGCCCCGCAAATCGGCACGCATCGGCGTGCGCGTTACATCGCGTTGGAGGCGTTCTCCGCCGGCGCGGCGGCATTGGCATCGGCCGGCGCGGTCGCGTCGTTGGCGGTCGCGTCGAGCGCGCTCGCGTCGTTGGTCATGCCAGCCGAGCTGTCCATCGTGTCCATGTTGGTCATGTTGGTGTCGGTGGCGGCGGTGTTGTCGCTGTGGCCGCAGGCGGCAACCAGAAGGGCGCCCGCGATGACGGCGGCGGAGGTAGCGATCTTGGAAAGGGTGCGCATGGAATCTGTCCTTGGCAGGGTCGGGAGCGAAATCGGGCGTCAGCCCCCAGGCGACGCGCAGGCGCCACCGAGGCCGGACAGGAAGGCTTCAAACCCGGATCGCAGCGCAGCGTCAAACTGTTTCACCTCGGCAACCTTTCCGAGATCGGCGAGGCTCGTCACCGGATAGTCCGGCAGGCCGCACGGCACGATGCCGCCGAAGTGCGAAAGGTCCGGCGCGATGTTTACCGAGAAGCCATGCAAAGTGACCCAGCGCCGCACGCGCACGCCGATCGCGCCGATCTTTGCCTCCCGCCCGCGCGCCTCGGTCCACACGCCGACGCGCCCTTCCGCGATCCACGCCTCGACGCCCAGATCGGACAGCGCGCCGATCAACCATGTTTCGAGCTTGTGTACGAAACAGCGCACGTCGCGGCCCCGTTTGTCGAGATCGAGCACCAGATAGCCGACGCGCTGGCCGGGGCCGTGATAGGTATATTTACCGCCCCGCCCCACCGGGTAGACCGGAAAGCGATCCGGCACGATCAGGTCTTCCGCCACGGCGCTGGTGCCCGCCGTGTAGAGCGGCGGATGCTCCAGCAGCCAGACCAGTTCGCGCGCCTTGCCTTCGCGGACGGCGGCGGCACGCGCCTCCATCTCGGCCAGAGTCTCGGGATAGGGGAGCAGGCCTTCGGAAACCCGCCATTCGATGTCGTCGCTCAGCATGTCGGACGTGCAGATGGCGTGGACGGGCGTCGTGATCAAGCCGCTTGGCGCCGCGCGCCGCCGTGCTACAGGGCGCAGGATGAGCAAGAGCAACCTGTCGCTGGGCGCCGTCTGGGAAGAGACGGTGGCATTTCTGAAGGCCGAACTGTCGCTGGTGGCGCCATTGTCGCTGCTGGGCTTCGGCCTGCCGATGGTCGCGCTGCTGCTCGCGGTGCCGGCGGACAGCGCGATCGACGGCAAGCTGCAGCCGGGGCCGTGGATGATCTGGATGCTGCCCTGCGGCTTCGTCTCGATGCTCGGATCGCTGGCGGTGTCGGCTCTGGTGCTCACGCCGAACATCAGCGTGAAGGAAGCGATCGCCATCGCGATCCGGCGGATTCCAGCAGGCCTCGGCCTGTTCGCGCTCTATTTCGCCCTGCAGATCGTGCTGAGCCTGCCCCTGTGGCTCGCCGGATTGGTGGAGGGCCAGCCGGGGCCGATCTCGATGCTGGTCTATCTCGCCAGCCTCGCCTTCGTGATCTGGATGTTCGTGCGGATCATGCCGATCTGGGCGGTGGTGGTCGTACGGCGCCAATCTCCCCTCGCCTCGGTGATAGTGACGCTGGTCGTGCTGCTGATCCCCATCGGCGCGGTCGCCCGGCTGGTCGGGATGCTCGCCGGCAACCAAGACGTCGGGCTCGTCCTCTCGTTCGTCTGCATGGGCGGTCTGGTCGCCGCGATCGTCGGAACCTGGACGGTCTATGTCGCCCTGCTCTACCGCCGGCTGGAGGCCGACAGCAGCGGGACGTGAGGCGCGGCCTCGGCGGGTAGCACGCCGATGACGCGCGGATCGGGGAAAGTCTCCACCGCGCGGCCGTAAGGCACGAAGCCCTGCGCGCGGTAGAAGCCCAGCGCCTTGGGATGATCGAGCGTGCAGGTGTGCACCCACACGCGATCGATCCCCTTGCGCCAGCAAAGCGCCAGCGCATGGCCCATCAGCCAGCGGCCCTCGCCCTGCCCCGTCAGTTCGGGGACGAGGCCGAAGAAGGACAACTCGGCTTGGCCCGCCTCGCGAAAATCCAGCTCCAGCAGACCGAGTTCGATGCCGCGCGCGTCGGTGACGGCGTAGATCTCGACGGCGGGATCGTGGATGATCGCGATCAGCCGGGCCTCGTCCATCACCAGCCGGGAGAACCACAGCCACGGCTCGCCGACGCGGCGGAACAGCGACCGATAACGATCGGGCGAAGGCTCGCGCCAGCGATCGAGGCGGAGGTTCGATGGCGACATCGGTCGCGGCTTCGGCCGCTCCAGCATCTGCAGCGAGGTCACGATCGTGGCGATCTCGCCGGGCGGAACGGCGGTGAGGCTCACTCCCACACCGCGCGCGGCGGCAGGCTCATCAGGATCGCGTCGATGTTTCCGCCGGTCTTGAGGCCGAACAGGGTGCCGCGATCGTAGACGAGGTTGAACTCGGCATAGCGGCCGCGCCACGCCAGCATCTGCCGCTCCTCGGCATCGGTGAAGGGCAGGCCCAGGCGGCGGCGCACGATCTGCGGGTAGATGGCGAGGAATGCCTCGCCCGCCGCGCGGGTGAAGGCGAAGGCGGGATCGAAGGCGGCGCCTTGCGCATCCAGATGATCGTAGAAGATGCCGCCGACGCCGCGCGCCACCTGCCGGTGGGGAATGAAGAAATAATCCTCCGCCCATTGCGAGAAGCGCGGATAGTCGCCGACCGGCGCGTGATCGTCGCACGCCGCCCTGAACGCGGCATGGAAGTCGGCCGTATCCTCGGCATAGGGAATGGGCGGGTTGAGGTCCGCCCCACCGCCGAACCAGCGCTTCGTGGTGACGAGGAAGCGCGTGTTCATGTGGACGGCGGGCACATGCGGGTTGGCCATGTGCGCGACGAGGCTGATGCCGGTGGCGAAGAAGCGCGGATCCTCGCCCGCGCCGTGGATGGTCTTGGCGAACTCGCCCTCGAACGCGCCGCCGACGGTCGAGACGTTGACGCCGACCTTCTCGAACACGCGCCCCTTCATCACGCCGCGCACGCCGCCTCCGCCGTCCGCGCCGGACGAATCCACGCGCGCCCACGGCGTATATTCGAAGGCCGCCGTCGATCCGACCTCCTGCTCGATGGCCTCGAAGGCGGCGCAGATGCGGTCGCGCAGGCTCTCAAACCAGGTGCGCGCCGCCTGCTGTTCCGAATCGAGATCCATCATGTCGGCCAGCCTCCGGTCTGTCGCAGCGCCTCGCCGGCGGCGATCGCGCAGGCGGTGGAAAGATTGAGCGATCGCGCGTCGGCGGCGATCGGGATGCGGACGCGCACATCCGCCACGTCGTGTACGTAATCCGGCGCGCCCGAGCTTTCGGAACCAAACAGCAGCACGTCGTCCGGTTCGAAGGTCACTTCTGGCAGGCGGATGGCGCTCTTCGTCGTGAACAGCAGCAGCCGGCCCGTCCGCGCCCGCAGGAACGCGTCCCAGTCGGGATGGCGGACGGCGGCGTGACGCTCGGCATAATCCATGCCCGATCGCGCCATCGCCCGGTCCGAGAAAGCGAAACCACAAGGCTCGATCACGTCGACCGGCATGCCAAGGCACGCGCCCAGGCGCAGGACAGCGCCGACATTGCCGGCAATCTCGGGCTGGAAGAGCGCGAACCGCATGGCCCCGCCCGCTAGGCCATTCGGCCCCTGTTTCGCAAGCGCCACGAAAAGGTGGTTGGCAAACCTGCGAAAGCGACGCTATCACGCCGGACAGCGTAACCGGGGAACACCGGTGCGTGGTTAGGCTTGGGGGTCAAAGCGCCGTTTTTCGGGGTCCATCCTCCAGGCAGGGACTAGGTCTCACTGCCGAGGGTTGACTGCATGGCGACGCTAGAAACTACGAACGATCCCAACCAGCACCATCCCGTCATCGGCCCCGAGCATGACGAGGGCCAAGGCCCCCGTCGCCGAGATTTCCTGAACATCGCCGCCGTCGCCTTCGCCGGCGTGGGCGGCGCCACGGTCCTGATTCCGCTGGTCAACCAGATGAACCCGTCAGCCGACGTGCTGGCGCTCGCCTCGATCGAGGTCGACATTTCGAAGGTCGAGGCCGGGTCGGGCATCAAGGTGTCGTGGCGCAAGCAGCCGGTGTTCGTGCGCAACCTGACGCCCAAGGAGATTGCGGAGGCCGATGCCGTCCCCGTCTCCTCGCTGCGCGATCCCGAGACGCTGGAACAGCGCACCAAGCCCGGCCACAAGAACTGGCTGATCACGCTGGGTGTCTGCACCCACCTCGGCTGCGTGCCGCTGGGCATCTCGCCGGAAGAGAATCGCGGCCCCTACGGGGGCTATTTCTGCCCGTGCCACGGCTCCCAGTACGACACCGCCGCGCGCATCCGTGGTGGGCCGGCGCCGAAGAACCTCTTCGTGCCGGAGTACGCGTTCAAGTCGCCCACCACTGTCCAGATCGGTTGAGGTAAGAACAGATGAGCTTCCCCTGGGCTGAGCATTACGCGCCGAAGCATCCGCTGATGCGCTATCTGGACGAGAAGCTGCCGCTGCCGCGCCTCGTCTACAACGCGGTGGGCGCCGGCTATCCGGTGCCGCGCAACCTCAACTATTTCTGGAATTTCGGCGTGCTCGCCGGCTTCGCGCTGGTGATCCAGATCGTCACCGGCATCATCCTGGCGATGCACTATGCCGCCAACGGCACCGTGGCGTTCGACAGCGTCGAGCACATCATGCGCGACGTGAATTCGGGCTGGATGCTGCGCTACATGCACGCCAACGGCGCCAGCTTCTTCTTCATCGTCGTCTACCTGCACATCTTCCGCGGCCTCTATTACGGATCGTACAAGGCCCCGCGCGAAATGGTGTGGCTGCTCGGCGTCGTGATCTTCCTGCTGATGATGGCGACCGCCTTCATGGGCTACGTGTTGCCGTGGGGCCAGATGAGCTTCTGGGGCGCGCAGGTGATCACCGGCTTCTTCTCGGCCATACCGGTGGTCGGCGAGCCGATCCGCGAGTGGCTGCTGGGCGGCTTCGCGCCGGACAATGCCGCGCTCAACCGCTTCTTCTCGCTCCACTATCTGCTGCCCTTCGTGATCGCCGCGGTGATCATCCTGCACATCTGGGCGCTGCACATTCCGGGTTCCAACAACCCGACCGGCGTGGACGTGAAGGGTCCGCAGGATACCGTGCCGTTCCATCCGTATTACACGGCGAAGGACGGGATGGGCCTCGGCGTCTTCCTGATCTGCTACGCGCTGGTGGTGTTCTTCGCGCCCAACGCGCTGGGCCACCCGGACAACTACATCCCGGCCAACCCGCTGGCGACGCCCGCGCACATCGTGCCCGAATGGTATTTCTGGCCCTTCTACGCGATCCTGCGCGCCTTCACGGTGAACTTCCTGTGGATCCCAGCGAAGCTGTGGGGCGTGGTCGCGATGTTCTCGGCGATCGCGCTGCTCTTCTTCCTGCCGTGGATCGATCGTTCGCCGATCCGTTCGGCCAACTATCGCCCGATGTACAAGATCGCCTTCTGGGTGCTGGTCGCCGACGTGCTCGTGCTCGGCTGGGTCGGCAAGAGCCCGGCGGAGGAGCCCTATGTCCGCATCGGCCAGTTCTGCGCCGCTTACTATTTCTTCCACTTCCTCATCCTGGTGCCGCTGATCGCCAAGTTCGAAAAGCCTTTGCCGCTTCCGAACTCGATCACCGAGGCCGTGCTTGGTCACGACCCCGAAGCCGCCCCGGCCGTCGCCTGATAGGGAGACCGAACGATCATGCTTCGCTTCTTCGCTCCCCTGATCGCCCCGCTGGTCGGCCTCGCCTTCGTCGCGGCCTTGCTGATCGCCTTCGCGATGCCGCGCGATCCGGTGGCTCCGCTGCCGACTGCATCCGAGGAACATGGCGGCTTCCACAAGGAGCCGAACGCCGTCCACTACAGCTTCGAAGGGCCGCTGGGTAAGTATGACAACCGGCAGCTGCAGCGCGGCTTCCAGGTCTACAAGGAAGTCTGTTCGGCCTGCCACTCGATGCGCCTCGTCGCCTTCCGCGACCTGGAGGAGATCGGCTTCTCCAAGCCCGAGGTGAAGGCCATCGCCAAGAGCTGGGCGACC
>Ga0310811_10011290_pt1 | contig 11577 bp, 9 predicted proteins | sample YCmetagenome_FD_207642 | JGI IMG/M metagenome (GOLD analysis project Ga0310811, IMG submission 207642) | Soil microbial communities from experimental microcosm in Duke University, North Carolina, United States - YC | ecosystem: Engineered > Artificial ecosystem > Soil microcosm > Unclassified ... | reverse complement strand
TCACGCGGAGGGACGTTAGCGCTGATGGCGGCGTTCTCCGCGGGCAAACCGAAGGAATCCCATCCCATGGGATGGAGAACGTTGTAGCCGTTCATCCACATGTAGCGGGCAAGAGCATCGCCAATGGCATAGTTGCGCACATGGCCCATATGGAGCGCGCCGGAGGGATAAGGCAGCATTTCAAGGACGTAGAACTTGGGCTTGGTTGAATTGACTTCGGCCGCGTAAAGCTTCGGATCCTGCTGCCAGCGCGCAGACCATTTTTCTTCGATCTGGTGTGCGTTGTACCGGTCGTCGCGACGAGGAGATCCCTCGTCCGGGGCGGCGCTTGCGATCGTACGTTCCTCCTGGGGCATATGTGGTTGGAATTTGATTTTACAGGAGACAAGCGCTCTCCCACGTCTCGCAACATCGGCGAGACGTGGGGCACCCCACATTCACTTAACTAACGCCTTCAATGCAGCTACGTTTTTTAGATCGTCTCCCGGTTGATCGACGGGCGTTTCCGCGATGAAGGCAGCGTGCCTCAGTCGAGGATCGTTCAGCAGGCGACGGAACGGTTCTGGGCCGATCGTTCCCTTCCCGATGTGTTGATGACGGTCGAGCTTTGATCCGCGTGCTGCCTTAGCGTCATTGCAGTGAAATACGGGAACGTTTTTCAGCCCGATGGTTCCATCAAGCTGCGCGATCGTTTGCTTGTAGCCGGCTTCGGAAACGATGTCATACCCAGAGACATGAGTGTGGCAGGTGTCGATGCAGGCGCCGACGGGCACGTGATTCCGCAGATGGTCGATAACTTCTGCGACCTGCTCGAAGCTGCTGCCCAGCGAGTATTCGGCGCCGGCGGTGTTTTCGATCAGGATCATCAGCCCGCCCTTTGCGAGATCTAGCTTGTGGGTGGCTGCGGAAATTGCGGCTGCAGTTTGCATGAGCCCGCGTTCCCGATCTGCGCCTCGAAATGATCCGGGATGAAGGACGACATATTCGGCGCACAGCATCAGCGCGCGTTCGATCTCGCCACGAAAGGCTTCGATAGATTTCTTGAGAAATGCCTCGGTCATGCTGGCCATGTTGATCAGGTAATTCGTATGGATCACCATCGGCTTCAGGTTGTATTTCTCTCGCAGAAGCCTCAGTTGGTCGCATTGCGGGCGGCCGAGTTCGTAGGGCGCCCATTGCCGTGGGCTGGAAGAGAAAATCTGAAAGGTATTGCAGCCCAGGCGATATGCGCGTTCCGCGGCAAGTTCAACCCCACCCGCGATGGACGTGTGAATGCCGACACGTCGCGAGGTGTGTTTGGGTGGACGCGTCGGTCGCGGGTAGTTGAGGACATCGGCTTCGCCGGCCATACCCTCTATTGTAGAGACGTTGCTTGCAACGTCTTTTGCAAGCTGCCTACGTTTTGCAGGGCGTTGCGAACAACGTCTCTACAAATCTGGGTCCTGTACCCAATTTTTGGGGTTGTTGAAAATGTATTCTCTGACTGCACTGATGTTTGAGTCGCCGCGGATAATCCGCTCGTAGTAACGAGCCTGCCAGATTTCGCGTCTGAGGCCCAATTCAATACAGCGCCGAGTTACTCCCGCTTTGTAGGAGCGGACAATTGCGGCGAGCGAACCGGCCGCAGGCGAGATTCCATGGATGGGAGGAAGGCCTTCGGGATGCGGCGAAAACTGGTGATCGCCTTCTATCTCGATGATCGCATGAACATGGTTGGCCATAACAATCTGCGAATCCACTGAGACGTTCGCGTAATGAGAACCTAATTTTCTTAGTTCAGTGTCTGCAATTCATCCGATATTCGTAAGGAGCACCTCGTTGTTCGATTTCGCCGAAAATGTGCTTTTTATTGTGTGCACAAATGGTGACGAATTATGCCCCGCGGGAACGATAGTCGCGCCAGCGATAACGAATCGTTTCGATCCGATATTTCCCGCGGTACAGCGTCACGGCTCACAATTATGCACGCTGGACGCCGCCTGCAAAAGACGTTGCAAGCAACGTCTCTACAATCGGTTCCGTTTTGAAACTGGTGCGTTTACACTTGTACCCACAGGAGACCCCATGCTTGTAGTCATGCAGGCGCACGCCTCGGCAGAGGACATTCGCCGGGTTTGCGACAAAATCGAGGCTCTCGGATATCGCGCGCACTCCATTCCGGGCGCAGAGCGCACCGCCATTGGCATCACCGGAAATCGCGGCGAGATCGAACCCGCCACGCTCGATGAAATGCCGGGCGTGCAGGAAGTCATCAAGGTCACCAAGCCTTACAAGCTGGTCAGCCGCGACATGAAGGAGGAAAACACAGTTGTCTCCTTCCCCGGAACCGCCGCGAGCTTCGGCGGGCCGACGCTGGCGATTGTGGCCGGCCCGTGCGCGATCGAGAGCCGTGAGCAGGCGTTTGCCGTGGCGGAGCGCGTGCATCGAGCAGGGGCGCAGTTCTTTCGCGGTGGAGCATATAAGCCCCGAACGTCTCCTTATTCGTTCCAAGGGCTGGAGGAAGAGGCGCTGCGGATCATGGCGGCGATTCGCGATCAGTACGGATTGAGGATCGTCACTGAAGCAATCGATAGCGAGTCGCTCGAGTTGGTTGAAGAGTATGCGGACGTAATCCAGATTGGCGCGCGCAACATGCAGAATTTCTCGTTGCTCAAACGCGCGGGCCGGTCGAAAAAACCTGTGCTGCTGAAGCGCGGAATGTCGGCGACGCTGGAAGAATTCTTAATGGCCGCCGAATATGTGATGAGCGAAGGCAACTACAACGTGATCCTGTGCGAGCGCGGCGTTCGCACGTTTGCTGACCACACGCGCAACACGCTGGACCTGAGTCTGATTCCCGCGGTACAGCGGCTCAGCCATCTGCCGATTCTGGTTGATCCCAGCCACGGGACTGGCAAGCGCAACAAAGTCACTCCGCTGTCGCGCGCTGCAGTTGCGGTTGGAGCAGATGGACTCCTGGTCGAAGTCCATTGCGATCCGGACAAGGCGCTGTCAGACGGCATGCAGTCGCTCTATCCTGACCAGTTTGATGAGTTGATGGTGCAGGTGAGACAGATTGCGCCGGTGGTGGGAAGAACAGTGCCCGGAAGCCGGAACCGTACTGCAATCGTCGCTTCAAGCAAAATATGAACTGGTTAAGCCTTCTCGTACTTGGCGCGATTCTCGGCGCTTTGCCGTGTAGTGCGCAGGAGCTTCCCGAGATGCGACTTAGATCATGTATCGTCTTCCGTGCTGGAGATCTTGTCCGATGCCCAAGGCGTGGATTTTGGGCCCTATCTAACGAATGTACTTCGTAGTGTCAAGAAAACTTGGTCTTCGCGAATCCCTAATGAGGCTTTGCTCCCCCGACTAGAGCGAGGCTGCGTAGCCATTAGATTTAGCGTTCGAAAGGACGGCAGTGTTCACGATACAGGTTACGAGTACGTCTCAGGTAACCCTGCTATGGACGCTGCTGCGTACGACGGGATCAATGGGGCATCGCCCTTCGCGCCTCTCCCGGCGAAATTCGCCGGGACAGAAATTAAGCTTCGCTTTTGGTTCAAGTACAATCCGAACCACAACCCCGACAAATCGCCACAGGCCAAGAGCGGAAAGAAGAATTCGACTTCGCAGTAATATCCAACTTCGCGTTTGAACCTCGTTCCTACTCCGCCCGTCTGCTCGCGGTCGTACTTGTAACTCCCAGCTTCCTGAGCCGATCCTTCGCCTGCATGGCTTCGCTTGAGCGCGGATAGCGCTGCACCACGTGTCGCAGAGACGAAATGCCGGCGTCTTTCTGGCCGGATTCGATCAGGGCGAAGCCTTTCTTTAACTCGGCCGAGGCCGCTTTGTTGCCGTCGGGAAAGCTTTGCAGGACCTGGTCGTATCCCTTGATCGCCTGCGGGTAGTTACCTGCGCGAAAATCCATTTCGGCGAGATAAAAGTATGCGTTTCCGGCCAGGTCAGTGTTGGGATAGTTCTTGACGTAATCCGAGAAACCCTGCTTCGCAAGATCTCCATTTCCGCCGTTGTAGTCGCGCAGGGCGTTGTTGTAGAGCACGTCAGGGGGAGGAACGGCCGCAGCTGCCTGCTGCTGTTGTGTTATCTGGGCCTGCTGGCTCGCCTGCGCGGCCATGGTCTGCTGGGCGGCTTGCATATCTTCGAGTGACTTTGTGACCTTGCCCAGCCGCGCCTTTAGCTCGTCGAGGCTGTCATTGAGCGACTGCAGCTGACCTGAAAGCTGGTCCACGTGATTGTTGGTGTCGCTCTGCTCTTTTTGAAGCGACGTCTGCATATTGGTGATCGCGACCGTGACCTTGTTGATGCTGTCGGTGTTCTGGTCCATCAGGTGGCGAAGCACGCCCATGCGCTCGTCGAGCGACTGCTGCATTTGCGTGAGCTGCTGCTGCAGGTTCTGCACCTGCGTTTGCAGTTCGACAATGTCGCGGTTCACGGCCCACGCTGGAGCACTGCACAAGCAAGCTGCAAAAACAGCTACAAGAGTTCGTATGCGGAGGTTTCTCATGTCGGTTCCTGGTGTTCGGACGAATTTAAGATGCGAAAAAGTGCCTTCTGGTAAGTGCAACAGAAGGAACCTGTTAGGTCAAGTTCGCGGAAGGACAATCCATTTGCGAGCTTGATGCCCCGGTCGAATTTACAGGTAGCTCAACCAGTTCCAATCGCGATGGCGGGCCTTGAACTTCATGTACCAGAGGCAGGGCAGGTACAAGCTCGCAACCACCGCAAGCCACACCGCGTAGATAACTCCCAACCCGTGGCCGTATCCGGGCGGCGGCTGCTGTAGAAATATGGCTCCGTGCCACAACCACGAAGCGCCCTGGTGAGTGGCCAGAGCCAAGGCAATGGCAGCAATGTGGATCAGGTAAATGTGCAGTACGTAATAGAACAGCGGCACCCGTCCAAAGACGAGAAAAATTCGTCCAAGGCCGCGGTCGGCTTTGGCTCCGTCAAGCAGGCCCAGCAGGATCAGTGACGGGCCGAGCGTCATCAGCAGGTAATCCAACGACGGCGGATATTTCTCAGTGTTCAAAAACGAGATCACGGTGAGCGCCGTGGTGGGCTGGTGACTCCAATGCCCTGTCGAGAACGGAAATCCTGCATAGCCATTTCCGTACAGGTTGAACCCGCGCAGTACCAGGAACAGCACGGTGAGCGCAACCCCGAGCGTGAGAATCCGCTTGCGACGGTCTGAAGCTAACAGCAATTTGCCGAAGGCAAAGCCGCACGCCATTACCCCGACCCACGGGACCAGCACATACAGGTTGAGAAAGAAGTAATTCGGAGTTACCTGCACTGGGCCAGGCACATGCAAAAATCTCCAGAACCAGAAGAGGTGACCGAACACCGCCGGATCGATTCCATCCAGCAGATTGTGCCCCGCGACGGTCACTATGCCGAATGTCGCAACCAGGGGAAGCGGCAGCCGCACGACTGCGGCCATAACCACCATGCTCCAGCCAATGATCCAGATGACGCCGCCCGCAGCCCAGGGCTTGAAGGTCCAGGCGAAATCTACAATCGTGATTTCGAGCAACACCAGCCACAGACCGCGTGTAAGAAAGAACCAAGAGACTTGGCGAATGGATTTGCCGCGAGAGGCGGCAAGAAATGCGCCTGTGCCGGCGAGAAACGAAAATACCGGGGCACAGAAATGCGTAACGAATCGCGTGTAGAACAACGCGGGAAAAGTGCGATCAAGAGCTTCCGGTACGAATGGGATATTTGTAATGAAATCGCGCGTGTGGTCGAGCGCCATGATAACCATGACAAGTCCACGCAAAATGTCGACGGATGCCAGGCGCGACACTGTCGAAACCAGGGGTGAACCTTTTACACTTTCGACGAGACCTGCGGAAGCAGCGGAGAGTGTTGCCATTGTGTCCTCGGCAAACGGATGACGCAGTGTAGCATTGGGTCGCAATAATTCTGATCACGCGCTAACCAGACGCTGCTTGCTCCGTCTCACACTGCGGAAAATTCTGTCTTGCAAACGATGCGTTGGCGTCCCGCCCAGGAGATCACCATGAAGATACGAACAGCGTTGGGGATGGTTGTGCTCGCTTCGCAAGTGTCGCTCGCACAGTCCACGTTTCACGGAAACGTCGCCCGAACCGGAGTCTACGAATCTGCTGGTCCAAAAACGCTAGGCGGCGCGAAGTGGACCTTCAAGACGGGCGGTCCGATCGTGGCTTCGCCGGCAATTGCGGACGGCGTGGTTTACATCGCCAGCATGGATACGAACCTTTACGCGATTGATCAGGAAACTGGAAAAGAAAAATGGAAATACAAATCGCGCATGCCGATTGCATCGTCACCGGCAGTTGCAAACGGTCTACTCTACTTTGTGAGCTCAACGGGAGCGCTGGGGGCGATTGACATAGCAACCGGGAAGATCAAATGGGTGTTGCCGACTGAATACGAACGCAAATTCGAAGCCAAGAACCTTCATGGATACCCATCCGCAGCTCAGACCATTCCTGATGCCTGGGACCTTTATACGTCATCGCCCGCCGTGACAAATGGCAAAGTGTATTTCGGCAGCGGCGATGGCGGCGTTTACGCTGTGGATGCGCAGACTGGCGTTCTGCAGTGGAAGTTTTCGACTAACGACGTGGTGCATTCGTCGCCCGCAGTGGTGGGCAGCACGGTTTACATCGGCAGTTGGGACAGCTACCTGTATGCGCTCGATGCGGACACTGGCGCGGTGAAGTGGTCTTTCAAAACCGGCGAAGATCCTACGATCCACAATCAGGTTGGCTTTCAATCTTCTCCCGCGGTTGTTGATGGGACGGTTTACGTCGGCTGCCGCGATGCGCACGTGTACGCAGTGGACGCCGCGACTGGTCACAAGAAATGGGATTATCCGACCAGTAAATCATGGGTCATCGGCACGCCAGCTGTGCGGGATGGAATCGTTTACGTAGGCACATCCGATAGTTCACGATTTATGGGTCTGGATGCGAAGACCGGGCGCCTGCGATTCAACTTCGATGCCAAGGCCTATATGTTTTCTTCGGCTGCGCTGGCTGGCGATCTCGCGTATGTTGGTGATCACAATGGGCGGCTGTATGCGGTCGATACAAAGTCGGGCAAACTTGCCTGGGAATTTCGAACGGAGGCATCGAAGGCAGATCCGCTTAAGATTCTGAATGCGGACGGGACCCTCAAGCAGGAGGAATTGTTCGCTCCCGTCTTCGGAGATTTTGAAGACATGTACGTTGACATCTACAAGTTCACGACGATCGGAGCCATCGTGTCATCGCCGGTGGTCGACAGGGGTGTGGTCTACTTCGGGAGCATGGATGGGAATCTTTATGCCTTGCAGTAGGAGTTGCGCTGGCGTCGTCTTATGCGTTCTGTTGGCCGGACTAGCCACGGCGCAACAGCAGAAGCATGATCGCGAATTCTGGCGCGGCATCGCTAAACATCATTACGAGGTCCCGAGCGGCGAGTCCGCTTCCGCGCTCGCCGGCGAGCTCAGTGCCATGTTGGCGTCGCCCGATCCCGAACTGCGCGACGATCTCGCCTACTCGATTCTGGCTCGCTGGATTTACCGCGGAAATCTAAACGCAGACTATTTACGCAAGTTGGCTGATGAATGGGTGGCCAATCTGAAGGATGCGATTGGGGAATCCGCCACGAGCTCCGTTCTGAAGCGGTCTTTTTCGGCGTTGTGCCTTTCCTCTATTGCCGAGCGCGATTTGAAGGCTCCTTTTTTGGGCGAATCCAGATATCACCAACTTGTTGCGGCTGCTCTTGACTACCTGCAGGCAGAACGCGATCTGCGCGGCTACGACGCGAAGCTGGGGTGGATTCACGCTACCGCACACACCTCGGACCTGCTGCAAGCTCTGGCTAACAATCCCCTGCTTTCAGGCGATGAAGAATCACAAATTCTTAAGGGGATTGAGGCCCGCCTGGCGTCTGCGCCCGAAGTTTATAGCCAGGGCGAGCAGGACCGAGTCGCACAAGCTGTTGTGGCGGTGATCCGGCGTACGGATTTCAAGTCAGAGCTATTTGAACCCTGGCTCGCGCATTTGAAGGATGAGGATGAAAAGACGTGGGCCGAGCCGCTAACCCCGCAAACGCTCGCCCGATATCAGAACCACACTTACATGCTTCAGGCTCTGGCTGTGCGGCTGGAATTGGAGCCGGAGTCTTCGAAGATCGCAGCGTGGAAACAGCAGTTGCTGTCTCTTCTTAAGAGCAGGTGACTTCCAACCGCCCGCGAAAAGCCTTGAACCGCAACGCGAAGGACTGGCGAAGTTCGCAAAGAACCGATTCCTTTGTAACCTTGGCGGCAGCCTTGCGCCCTTTGCGGTTAAAATCTTTAACTTCGTCCGCGATGGGAACCTCAATTAGGGAGAAAATGTGAATCGCTTACTCTTGCTCTTGTGTGCGGCTTTATTCATTCCAACCGCAAATGCGCAGCTCGATGAATCCACGAAGCAGCTTTCTCACGACATTTTCAAACAGTTGATCGAGATCAACAGCACCGATTCAGTTGGCAGCGTAACGGCTGCCGCGGACGCCATGGCACAGCGTTTTCGCGACGCTGGATTTCCCGATAACGACATCCACATGGGTGGGCCTAACGACCGCAAAAAGAATTTAGTCGTTCGCCTGCACGGGTCAGGCAAGCACAATCCGGTACTGTTAATCGGCCACCTGGACGTGGTGGAGGCGCACCGCGAAGACTGGACGACCGACCCGTTTCAGTTTGTCGAGAAAGACGGCTACTTCTACGGCCGCGGCACGCAGGACATGAAAGACGGCGACGCGATCATGACTACGACGCTGATCCGCTTCAAGAAAGAGGGCTTCGTTCCCGACCGCGACATCATTCTTGCGCTGACGGCCGATGAAGAGGGCGGCGAGTCAAACGGTGTGGACTGGCTGATCAAGAACCATCGCGACTGGATCGACGCTGAGTTCGTACTGAACCACGACGGCGGCGGCATTCTTGCCGAACACGGCGTAGCAAAGATCATGACCATGGATGCGTCAGAAAAGCTCTATGCCGACTACACACTGAAAGTTACGAACCCGGGAGGGCACAGTTCCCTGCCGGTGGCTGACAACGCGATCTATCACCTGACGGACGGATTGACCCGTCTTGAACATTACAAGTTTCCAGTTGAAGTGAACAACATTACGCGCGCGTTCTTTGAGCGCACGGCGAAAGTTGAAAAAGGAGACAAAGCGGAGGAGATGAAAGCGGTCGCAATGCAACCGCCAGACTTACAGGCGGCCGAGCGGCTTTCGCAAGATCCAATCTACAACTCGATTCTTCACACGACCTGCGTGGCGACAAAACTGAACGCCGGTCACGCCAATAACGCTCTGCCTCAAATGGCTTCAGGGAATGTCAACTGCCGTATTGAACCAGGACATTCGCCAGAAGACATCAGGCAACAGTTGGAGAAGATTGTCGCCGACCCGAAGATTTCCATCGCGTACGTTAGCCCGGCCGCCGGTGGTGCGAAGACTAAAGCCGTCGTGCCTCCGCCTCTGCGTGACGACGTGATGACTTCCCTCGACAAGATTACCGGGGAGATGTGGCCCGGCGTGCCGGTGATTCCCGATCAGGCAAGTGGAGCATCAGACGGGGTTTACACAAATGCCGCCGGCCTTCCAACCTACGCGGTCTCAGGAGAAGCTATAGACCGGGATGACATTCGCGCGCACGGCAAAGATGAACGGGTGCGGCAGGAGTCGTTCTACAGGGCGGTGGATTTTTACTACCGGTTTCTGAAGTTGTTGACGAGTCCTTCGTAAAGACGTAGCTGTGCTAGTCTCTCTTTCCTCCCAAGATGCTTGCCGCCCCAGGCAAGACGTTGCAAGCAACGTCTCTACTGCAGGTCCGTGATTCGATAGAGCGCGCTTGCGTGGGGGCGAAGTTCGGTCTCGATGCCGTTCTGCTTTCCCAGGTTCTTCTTTGCCCACAGGTCGCGCACCTCGGCGCTGTGGCCCATCATGAAGAACTTGCTCCAGGGAAGATTCGCAACAGCCGTTTCATCGCCGAGATTAAATACAGCAATGTAATAATCCCTTGTAGGTGAAATACTCGCGACCCAAGCACGAACATTCCCTTCCGCGACCGCCTGGTGACCGCCACGACCACGCTGGTCCACTTCGAGGACTTCGTCATTCGTGATTAGAGCCAGTGTGGCGGGATCAAGGCTGGGCAAATCACCGCCGAAGATCAGGGGCGAGCGGAAGATGGACCACAGCGTCATGACGGTTTGCTGCTCGTCTGGGGTGAATTTGCTCGGCGAACCGCCGCCTTCTTTAACGGTGACACGCAGCTTGCCGAGAGGTAGCATGTCGGCATCGGGCCAGGTATTGTTCCTGCCGACTTGAATGGCCCAGTCTCGCGCGTAGTCGAATTGTTTTTTGAGAAGCTTCCAGTCGTCCCAGAAGTCGTCGGAGATGCGCCACATCTGCGCATACTTCTCAAAGAACTCGGCTTCGGAAAGCGGGGCCGGACCGGGAGAGATGCTGAGCACCATGGGCCTCCCCGCCTTGCGAATAGCGAGGGACAGCGCCTTGATTTCTGCCGGCTGGTAGAGATGGCTCCCCATGTCATCCGCCTTGATGAAGTCCACTCCCCAGGACGCGTACAGCTCAGAAATCGAATCGTAGTAGGCCTGAGCGCCGGGCTTGGTCGTATCTACTCCCCACATGTCCGGATTCCAGCGGCACGCATTGTCTCGATCGGCGATATCGGCGGCGTGATACTTCGTTCCTTTGATTGGACTGTTTTGATCGACTGCCTGCCGCGGGATTCCGCGCATGATGTGAATGCCGAACTTCAGGCCTTTGCCGTGGACGTAGTCGGCAAGGGGCTTGAAACCCAGGCCATTGGCTGATGACGGAAAACGGTTGACGGCCGGGAGCAACCGTCCGTATTGGTCCATCGCGAGCCTGGCGCCGGGAGCGTAATCGTGCCCCTGCGCGTTCGGTTCATACCACTGGATGTCAACCACGATGTATTGCCAGCCGTGGCTGGCAAGGTCTCGGGCCATGGCGTCGGCATTGGCTTTGACCTGAGCTTCGGTGACGGTGGTGCCGTAAGAGTCCCAACTGTTCCAGCCCATGGGAGGCATGGGGGCCGGCGAATTGCTACCTTGCGACCAGAGCGCCTGAGTCACGGTTACTAGTACCAAGAAGGAAATTGTCCAGGAAGGTGGCTTCATCAAAATGCGAGTCGTTCTTAGCGAACTTCGCGGATTTTATTGGCGAGCTTTGCGATTAAGACTTGGCTACGCAGAAGCCTTAAACCCCATCGCGCCAAGAACCACTTCAGGAGTGGGACTACGACGCGCCCGCAGACAGTCTATGTATAGTCTTGTTTTGCGCGAGGCCGTACTGGCGAATCTTGTACAACAGCGCCTTGTAGCTGATCTGCAGAAGCGCGGCCGCCTGCTTACGGTTCCAGTTGGTTTCGTCGAGGGCTTTCGCAATCGCTTCGGCTTCGGCTTCATCCTTCGCGCTGCGTGCAAGTGACTTCAAGCCTCCACCCGGTTCCGAACCACTCCGCGGAGTAACAGGATCAAATTGCGCTCCTGAGCCGTC
>Ga0310811_10011288_pt1 | contig 11578 bp, 10 predicted proteins | sample YCmetagenome_FD_207642 | JGI IMG/M metagenome (GOLD analysis project Ga0310811, IMG submission 207642) | Soil microbial communities from experimental microcosm in Duke University, North Carolina, United States - YC | ecosystem: Engineered > Artificial ecosystem > Soil microcosm > Unclassified ... | reverse complement strand
CAGCCGAGCGGCTGGTCGATATCGAGGATGCCGATCTCGCCGGCGGCGTCGCGCTGTCGGTCGATCTCTCCGGTGAGGGCTCGAACGGCTTCGTCGGGTATCGCGCCAAGCGCCACACCGGCGTGGTCGATGTCGATCGCCGCGGCGGCTATCCGATGGAGGAGTTCTGGGAGCCGATCAAGGCCCGCAAGGACGGCAGCCTGATCCTCGATCCCGGCGAGTTCTATATCCTCGCGTCGAAAGAGGCAGTGCAGGTGCCGCCGGATTACGCCGCGGAGATGGTGCCGTTCGATCCACTCGTCGGCGAATTCCGCGTACATTATGCGGGCTTTTTCGATCCCGGCTTCGGCTATGCCGGCGCCGGCGGTGAAGGGGCGCGGGCGGTGCTCGAAGTGCGCTCGCGCGAGGTGCCGTTCATTCTCGAGCACGGCCAGATCGTCGGCCGTCTCGTCTACGAGAAGATGCTCGCACGGCCAGATGCGATGTACGGCCAGCGCATCGGCTCCAACTATCAGGCCCAGGGCCTGAAGCTCTCAAAACACTTCAGGCTTTGAACATTGAAGCACAGAGGTCGACGCCCTTCGCAAAACCAGGGCCGGTGGTTATGGGTCCCGATCGCCTGCGCGCTCCTCGCGCCGCCATCGAGTCTCTCCGCGCAAACCACCAACCTGAACGCCACGCCGGCGCAGATGGCGCAGTATCTCGTCAAGCTTGCCGAATATGACGCGGCCCGCGCCGCCTATCAGGTCCGCGCCAATCCCTATTGGGCCGAGGTCAAGGCCAGGCGCGCCGCACGGTTCGCCAAGCGCCGCGCGCATCGCGGGGTCACGCTCGACGATTACGTGCTGACCCAGCCGCCGGAATATACTGGGCCGAAGAAGCCGATCGATCCGTCCTCGACGACGCGCGAGGTGCCGGTCGTGGCGGATTTCCTGCAAGCCGCCGCGCAGCAATTCGATTTCGTGCCGGAACAGCCGGCGCGCGAGATCGACTTCAAGCGGGCCTATGCGCGCGTCGCCGCCGCGGCGGGGCTGACGAAGGACCAGGCCGTGCGCGTCTATGCGTTCGAGGCCACTGGCAACGGCGATTATGATCTGGAAGCCGGGCAGGAGTTCGATCGCAACGCGCTCGCGATCACCACCGCGCTTGGTTACAACCAGCTCTTGTCGACCAACAGCGTCGAGCTGTTGGCCGAGCAGGGGCGGCAGTTCATCGAGACGCTGAAGAGCCGAGCGGCTGAAGCCTCCGGCACAAAGAGAGCCGCGCTGGAAAGGAAGATCGCGGTCCTGCAGAAGATGGTGACGTTTGCACGCTCGGTGCGCGACGACTGGAACGTGCATGAGCGGCTCGGCCGCACGCCGAAGGGGCTTGCCATCCACGCGCTCAATCTCGACATCGATATCGGTCCGCTGTTGCAGGCTCAGAAGCTGATGAACTCGGTGAATTTTGCCAGGGCGCGCGGATATTCGCAGCCGCTGACCGCGGCCGAGCTCGAGATGATGAACCTCACCGGCGATGGCAACGGCTTTGACATGGTCACGATGTCGCCGGCGATGCGCACGCGCGTGCCGACCTCGAATTTCTTCACCCAGTCCGGCTATGAGCACAATCCCGTCGCGCGCAAGAACAACACCGCGGCCGCGCTGCTCTCGGCGACCGACGCGGTGATGGACCGCGAAACTCAATTGCCGGGCGCAAGGGATCTCGCCGCATCATTCTAGTTCGTTCTCACCGTCGAATCCTCCGAAGGCGTCACGCGCCAGATGGTGTTGCCGACATCGTCGGCAACAAGGAGGGCGCCCTCGCGGTCGAGACGCACGCCGACGGGACGGCCTTGTGCCTCGCCTCTGTCGTTGAGGAAGCCCTTGAGGATGTCGCGCGGCGGCCCCGAGGGCCTGCCGCCCGCAAAGGGAACGAAGATCACCTTGTAGCCGGCGCGCGGTTTCCTGTTCCAGGAGCCGTGCTGGCCGATGAAGGCGCCGCCCTCCATGTCGGGCGGGAACAGATGGCCGGTGTTGAAGGTGAGCCCGAGCGAAGCGGTATGTGCGCCCAGCGCATAGTCCGGCGCGAGCGCCTTTGCGACGAGATCGGGCCGCCGCGGCTTCACGCGCTCGTCAACGTGGTCGCCGAAATAGGAGTAGGGCCAGCCGTAGAAGGCGCCGTCCTGCAGCGCGGTCATGTAATCAGGCACGAGGTCGTTACCGAGCTCGTCGCGCTCGTTCACCGTCACCCACAACGCGCCGCTCTGCGGCTGCCAGGACGGGCCGTTCGGGTTGCGCAAGCCGGAGGCGAACACGCGCGCTTTGCCGCTCGCGCGATCGATCTCCAGCACGTCGGCGCGCCCTATCTCGGCCTCCATGCCGTGCTCGCCGACATTGCTGTTGGAGCCGACCGTTGCGTAAAGCTTGCTGCCGTCGGGGCTCGCCGTCAGATCCTTGGTCCAGTGATAGTTGATGTTGCCGGCAGGCAGGCTGGCGACCTTCACGCCGGGTACATTGATCTCGGTCACGCCGGAGAAATACGGGAAGCGCAGGATCGCATCGGTATCGGCGACATAGAAATCATCGCCGACCAGCACCATGCCGAAGGGCGAGTTCAGCCCCTTGATGAAGGTGCTTCTGACGTCGGCGACGCCGTCGCCGTCGGTGTCGCGCAGCAGCGTGATCCGGTTTGGGCTTCGTGTGTCTGCGCCGGCCCATTTCCGGAATTGCCTGGCGATCCATTCCCTGATGCCGAGCCTGACTTGCGGCTTCGGCGGCGCGTTGGTCTCGGCGACCAGCACGTCGCCATTCGGCAGCACGTAGACGGAGCGCGGATGATCAAGCCCGGTCGCAAACGCGGTCACCGCCATGCCGTCGGCGGCCTTGGGTTTGGCGCCGCTCGGCCAGCCGACCGCGGTGGCGACGTTGACCGTGGGTATTTTGGAATGCTGCGGCTTGGGAAGTTCGGGCGAGGCTCCATAGCTCAGCGCTACCGTGACGGTGTCGCGGGGATCGCCGCTGTCGCAGGCCGCCAGCGTCAGCGCCACCAACAGAACCGGCATTGCCATCAGGAGATTTTTGCGCATGGCAGCTCCCTGGTGCCTCCTAGCTTTGGCGCCTCCTTGCTTTGGCGACGACGCCGTGCAGAGAATTAGCAAAGCTTCACGGCGGGCGTCGTGAATTTCGCGTGAAGAAATTGGAGAATGACCATGGATGCAGCCGAGGATCGCGCACAATCCGCACTATGGCTAAGGTGGCGCAGCGTCGCCGATCTCTACCACGCCTATTTCACCGGGCTGACGCTCACCGTGGTGACGCGCCGCGGCACGCGCGACGCCGCCGAGTTCATGTTCCGCGTGTTCCGCCGCCAGCAGCAGGAGCGCTTCCTGCCGGGTTTGAAAAAGCTCGGCCTCGATCACCTTCCGCCGGCGGTCGCGGCCGCGCAGTATCATTATCTCTCGAACTGGATCGGCGGTGTGCATGTCGAATACATGTATGAGAGCGACCGCAAGGCCTGGATCCGCTATCCGCCGCCGCGCTGGGCGTGGAAGGGTACCGCGATCTGCGGCATTCCAGGCGAGGTTTCGCGCGCGATGCTGCGCGGCTGGCACGCCAACAACGGCGTGGCGCTCGGCGATTTGAGACTGGGCTTCGTCTGCACCAAGCAGACCGTCGACGGCCAGGACGGGCTCGAAGGCTATTATTACGAATACGACCATCCGCTCGAGCTCGACGAACGGCTGGTCTTCGCCCGCCATCTCGAAGCCCCCTTGTTCGATCCGGCAAAGGCGCCGGCACTGCCGGTCGATCGCTGGCCGAGGCCGCGGCTGGAGAAGGCCTATCGCAATTACGCGATGGAATATGTGAAGACGGCCGCGCCTGTGATGGTGCAATTATTCGGTCCCGATGAGGCCGGCCACCTCCTGCATCTCACCGGCAAGCTCATCGGCATGCAGTATTTCGATGAGCTGGCTCACGCGCTCGGTGAGAAGCGGGGCGGCGCGAAGGAATTTGCGAGCTTCCTGGCCGCGCTATTCGCCGCGCAGGACGATGCTGCCGAGGTCGCCGCCTCTGACGGCGCGTTCGAGATCAGGCAGCAGAGCTGGAAGCTGATGGCCGATCTCTCCGACGATCATCCGGCCTGTGCGAAAGTGCTGGAGGGCCTGTTCGAGGGGCTGGCTGCCGGCTGCGGACGGCACATCAGCGTGCGCTTGCGCGCAGCGGGCAACGGCAAGCCACCATTTGTCTGGTCGATCAGGTAGGTGAGCCTGCGCGCTGGTCGCTCAGTGGTGCCGTCGGTGCCGCCGGTGGCTGCCGCCAAAACCGCCGCCGGAATTAGCCATCCGCATCATCGGTCCGATCATGCTCATGATGTCGCCGCCTCCGCCGCCACCAAGCGTGCCCATCATGCCCGACATGTCGCCGCCGCCCATGCCGCCGGGGATCATGCTGCCGAAACCGCCGCCGCCGCCTTCCATCATCTGACCCATCATCGGGCCCATGGTCTGCATCAGCATGGCAAAGCGCCGCTTGCCCATCTTCGCCTTCATCATCTCCAGCATCGGCGCCATCTGGGTCATCATGTCCTCGCCGCCGCCACCGCCTCCAGCGTTGCCGAAGCCCATTTGCGCGTTGGCGGGCGCCGAGGCGAATGCGAACAGCAGGAATACCGCGGCGGCCTGGCAAATGACCTTGTCAGCACCCTTCATGGTTCTTCTCCTCAGGAGTGCGCTGCGCCGCGACGCGGGGCCAAGTGGACGCACCCGTCAAGGCTTAGGGGGGTCGCCGGGGAGCTTCTGTGAGAAAGATCACGGGTGGTGGACAAGTGTTGAGCTGCCGCGCTGGCCTTTCAAGCGCTGACGGGCGCAAACGCCCGCAGCATCGCGGCCGCCGCCTGGTCCATCTGCGCGTCGATATAGGGCGCGATGTCGTGCGGCAGCACGTCGACGATCCAGACCAGGTGGCAGCGCGCCTCGCCGTCGGCGAACACCTGCACCGAGGCCGAGTGCTGCTTCACGCGCTCGCTGACCACGGCATAGACCAGCCGCTGCCGGGTATCGTCGCAATCGACCAGCAGCTCGCGCGCCACCGTGCCGTTGGCGAACGAGACGATGCGGGCCTCGCCGTCGAGCTTGGTGTCGAGCACGAAGCCCGGCACCAACCGACGGTGCAACGCGCCGAAATCGCGCACCGCGTCCCAGACGTCGGCGGCGGGCGCGGGGAGGGGGATGTCTTTGTGGATGGAGGCCATGGCTTTATCCTCGCTTTTGGCTGTTTCACGTCGTCATTGCGAGCGAAGCGAAGCAATCCAGCATGGTGCAAGGGAATGGATTGCTTCGCTTCGCTCGCAATGACGGGCGACTACGTGCACACCGCCTCGACATTGTTGCCGTCGGGGTCGAGCAGGAACGCAGCGTAGTAGGTGGGGCTGTAATCGTGCCGATGTCCCGCCGCGCCATTGTCGCGGCCGCCGGCCTTCAGGCCCTCGGCATGGAATTTCCCGATCGCGGCATGATCGGGCGCACGGAAGGCGATATGCGCGCCGGTGTTTTTCAGGCCCTTGTGCAGATAGAGCCACAGAGCGGGCTCGCCCTTCGGCCCGAAGCCGGCGCCATTTTCGTCCTTCGAGCAGAGCGCGAAGCCGAGCGGCGCCAGCGCCGCGGTGTAGAAGCGTACCGCGGCATCGAGATTACCGACTTTGATTCCGATATGGTCGTACATGGTGGTCTCCGATTTTCCGCGCAAAGCTCGCGCGATATGGAGATCACCTTCTCAGCTCAGGGCGATCCGTTCTTGGAAAATCTTGCGCTCCCCGCGCGAGGCCTGCCGGAACTTGAGCGGCGAGACGCCGGCGGCGCGATGGAATGTGCGGACGAAATTGGAGAGATCGTTGAAGCCGACGTCATAGGCGACGTCGGTCACGGGCTTGTCATCATCGGCGAGATAGCGCGCGGCGCGCCGCAGCCGCGAGCGCACCAGATATTGATGCGGCGTCACGCCAAGCACGCTGGAAAACGACCGCAGGAAATGGAACGGGCTGACGCCGGCCTGCCGCGCGACATCTTCCAGCTCGATCTCGCGGTGCGAATGGGCGTCGATCCAGAGCGCGGCTTCGACCGCGCGGCGGCGGTCGCGCGCGGTAACTTTCGGCGGCTTTTTCGCCTCTCCCGAGATCACTTCGACGAAGCGCTGCGCAAGCAGATGTCCGACCTCGTCGAGGCCGATATCGCTCTCACCGTCGGCTGTGGCCTGCGCCAGCTCGCCGAGCACCATCAATTCGGCCAGCGGCGGCGCGGCGCCGACCTGCCAGGTCTCGGCGCGGTCGCCGATGGTCTCCACCAGCTCCGGCTCGAAGAAGAACGACAGGCATTCGTCGCCGCAGACGTGGTCGTGGGTGCAGATGAACTCGGTGCCGGGGCTGCCGATCAGGAAGGATCCTGCGACCAGGTCATGCGATCGCCCGCGGCTGTGACAGCCGAAGCTGCCCTTGCGGACGAAGGAGATGGAATGGCAGCGGTGCAGCTCGGTAAACGGCTTTTCGCCCGCAACCGCCGAACAGCGGAAATCGGACACGGTCAGCGTCGGGCGCTGCAGGAGCGTGGTCGAGCTCATACCCGAAATCTAGCTATGGGGGCGCGGCGGGGCAACGGGCAGCAGCACGTCGAACAGCGTCTTGGACGCGATCGGGTGGGTGCCTTCGAGCGACAGCAAATGGCGCTTGGAAATGGTGCCGCCGAAGGGAGAAATCCGGTCGGCATAGTGGCCCGCCTCCAGCACGCGGTGGCAGGGCACGATCACCATGAACGGATTTTTGCTGATCGCCTCCGCCACCGAATAGGGGGCCCCGGTGCGGCGCATCATGCCTGCTATCTCGTCATAGGTGCGGGTTTCGCCGCGCGGGATGCTGCGGGTGAGTTCGTAAACGCGTTGGTTGAAGACACTGATGCCTCTGACGTCCAGCGCGACGTCGGAAAGATCGACGTCCCGGCCACGCAGCAGCGCGTCGACGCCTTCCATGGCGATCTCGACCGTCATCGGCGGGCGCATTTCCCGCGCTTCCGGATAAAGCCGGAACAGCCGCCTTCTGGTGTCGATTTCCCGTGCTTCCGGCAATTGCACGGCGACGATGCCGGCCTCGCCCCACACGATACCGCAACGACCGATGCCGGTGTCAAAGATTGCGTAGTTACGCCCCATAACGCTACCCCAACCCCGGCAGCATCATAACACTGTCATAAGGGTGCGCACCTGGAATCTTCGTTGGTATTTCGGAGTGGGGCTAAAGAGGTCGAGGGCGGACGCCCTTCCAGGGTCGGCCTCAAGCCGCTTGGCGGATCGCCCGGTCTCGGCTAATCAAGGGGAAGCACGCGGGCGTAGTTCAATGGCAGAACGGCAGCTTCCCAAGCTGCATACGAGGGTTCGATTCCCTTCGCCCGCTCCATCCTACCAAAACAAGGCAATCGCGGAAGTTTCTAACGGTGTTGCTTCGCCGCTCGATCGCTTGGTTGATGGATCGTGGATTGCAATTTGCGGAAGTAATCCCTTGAGTGCGATTGAAGTCTTCCCGATCGGTACGGACATTCGCCGGTCCAGTGGTGGCGATGGTGCCTGGAACTGCGCGTAGCTGCGCGGATCAGCACAGGCCGCGAATGTCTGAGTCAGTTGCGCCAGACTGACTTCGCCGAAACGCGTCAGGACTTTGCATTCCATTTGACATAAGATGTATTTTCGATGAATGTTTGATGGCGGATCCTCGAGTGGGATCGGGCGGACGTTAGTTGCCCACAAGGGGCTCTGGAAAATCGGTCATGACGATAGGTTCATATTGATCCTTCTGCCGCTTGGACTTGGTGCTCGACCATCTCATCCTGGACCCACAAAGCCGGGCGCCTGCCGCACCAGCTACAAGACAAATCGGGACTAATGAGAAGGAGATATCACCATGCCCAACGAAATTCCCTATTCGCGGAAGCTGGGCCCGCTGACGCCATTCGTCGGTGAATGGGAAGGCGACGTGGGGGTCGATCTTTCGTACCATAACAAGGACGATTGGACCACCGAAACCACCTATTTCGAAAAGGCCTGGTTCAAGCCGATCCCGGTCCAGGAAAACGGCAAACAGGTATTGTGGGGCCTGCATTACGGTATGACCGCGTGGCGCCACGGGGAGGAAGCGATGGATCCTTTCCACGATGAGGTCGGCTTCCTTTTATGGGACAAGGATCACGGCCAAGTCATGCGCAATGTGGTGTTCGGGCGTGGTATCGCGATCCTCGCCGGCAGTAGTGCCAAACCGCACGACAAGGTCCTCAGGTTCGACGCCAAACCCGGGGAAGCACATTATGGCGTGCTGCAGAACAAGTACTTGCTGGAACGCGCAGAAATCCGGGACTTCAAGAGCACTTTCACGGTCGGCGACGGCACCTTGAGCTATACATCCGATCTGCTCCTCAAGCTCGCCGCTACCGGCGCGGAAATGCATCATACCGATCGCAACACCTTGCACCTCGTCAATCGCTATCATCCCAGCGCCAAAAACGCCTGATTGCCGAAGTGCAGAGCAGGCAATGCTGTAATACGGTACTAGCTCAGCGGCTGATCTGGCCGGCTTCCATGCCGGGTGTCTCGCCCCGGCGGCTCTCATGGAGGTTATCGGCGAACCGCAAGTCGCCTCAGGTTCTCGAAGTCACGACCTACAGGCGTCGCAGACGCTGGATCGGGCAACAACAATAATCTGAACCGAGATGAGGACGAGATGAGCGACAAGGATGTCATGAGCGGCGGCTGGCGTCCGGCTTCGCCGATGCAGCCCGACAAGACGTTCCGTTTTCGCGTTTCGGCCGACGAACTGGTCGACAGGATCACGCCGAGTTCGGATGTGTTTGTCCTCGCCCATTTCGGTATTCCACGTATCGAACGCGAGACGTGGAGGCTGCATCTCTCCGGGCTGATCGAGCGGCCATGCGCGTTGTCTTTTCAGGACCTGCTCAAGTTTCGCAAGCATGAGATCGAGGCGTTCATCAAGTGCGCGGGCTTTCCGCACAATGAGAAGATCGCAACGAGGAACGCCTCTAACGCCGTGTGGGCAGGAGCCAGCCTTCTCGAAGTCATGGACAGTGTTGGCTTGAATCCGGAGGCGACGTTTCTGTGGCTTTATGCGCCGGATCGCGGCAGCTATGCCGAGTGGTCGGCGGAAAGCTATGTAAAGGACGTTCCGGTCGAACGGGTCAAGATGGGCGATGTTCTGCTCGCCTACGAGCTTAATGGTGAACAACTATCCGCGGAACATGGCTTCCCTGTCCGCTTGTTCGTGCCGGGGTTTTACGGGACGAACTCGGTCAAGTGGCTTTGCCACATCAGGGCTGCCACCCAGCGTGCGACGGGGGTGTTCGTCAGCGAACTGTATAACGACCCGGTGGTGCGCGAGGATGGGACGCCGACCGCTGCGGCCGTACCGGTTTGGGAAGTGCCGCCTGAGGCGCTCATTGTGTATCCGGCCGCGAATTCCGTGGTGCCGTGCGGGAGGCTGCGCGTGTCGGGTTGGTCCTGGGGCACGACCGAGATCGACTTTGTCGAGGTCAGCACCGATGGGGGGATATCATGGCGGCGCACCAGCGTTGAGCGGCGCCATCAGATGTCTTGGCAACGTTTTGAGGCGGAAGTTGAGCTAACCGAGGGCGAAGCCATTCTGTCAGCACGGGCGACCAATCTCAAAGGCGTGACCCAGCCCGACCAGCACGCGCGCAACGCTGTTCATGTCATCCGGGTCACGGCCAGCTAGCTGTGTCAGCGGCCAAATGCGTCTGATCCGCGACGTATCTCGCGGTGTCCAGATCGATTTCGGTAGCCAGTCTGATACGAAGGGGATACTCGCGTCGCTGGATATATGCCGGGTACTTTCGCCCGCAGCCGCCTGCACTCGGCGCAACAAGTATTCCGACGCAGCCGCGTCATTTGCGTCTGGACTAGCTTGGTCCCGCGAGGGTTATATTCCAGGAACCGATATCGGCGCCGCAGCTTGGTGTTTTTGGCGGGAACTTCCCCGCACTATTTTCATCAATAGCGGAGGAGGACATCGACATGGCCGGAGAACAGAACTCACCCGCAGGTCCCGATCTCGCGCAGGGCGTCAGCGCGAAAGACTTCAAGAACGACATGCTGCACGGCCATGTCGGCGATGAAGAGGTGCTGCTGGCGCGCGCGGGATCGGAGATTTTCGCGGTCGACGCGCATTGCAGCCATTATCACGGGCCGCTCGCCGACGGGCTTGTGGTCGGGACCAGCGTGCGCTGTCCCTGGCATCACGCCTGTTTCGACCTGCGCACCGGCGAGGCGACACGGGCGCCGGCGCTCTCGCCGCTGTCGGTCTGGCAGGTGGAGCAGGAAGGCGGCCGCATCTTCGTGCGGCGCAAGCTGGATCAGCCGCAGCCGGCGAAGAAGGCGCCGGCCGGCGCTCCAGGCCGGATGGTAATTGTCGGCGGCGGCGCGGCCGGCTTTGCCGCGGCGGAAATGCTGAGGCGCGAAGGCTATGGCGGCCAGATCACCATGTTGAGCAACGACACGGCAGCGCCCGTCGACCGCCCGAACCTGTCGAAGGATTATCTTGCCGGCAGCGCGCCGGAGGATTGGCTGCCGCTGCGCCCCGATAGCTTTTACCCGGACTTTGCGATCAATCTGCACCTCAAGGCCAAGGTGACCGCGATCGACGCCAAGGCCGGCCATGTCGCGCTCAGTGACGGCAAGACCGTACCTTATGACCGGCTGTTGCTTGCGACGGGCGCCGAGCCGGTGCGATTGCCGATTCCCGGCGCCGACCAGCCCCATGTTCACACCCTGCGCTCGCTGGCCGACAGCCGCGCCATTATCGCCGACGCGGGTAACGCCAAGCGCGCGGTCGTCATCGGCGCGAGCTTTATCGGACTTGAAGCCGCCGCCTCGCTGCGGGCGCGCGACATCGAGGTTCATGTGGTGGCGCCGGAGCAGCGGCCGATGGAGCGCATCCTCGGTCCCGACATGGGCGACTTCGTGCGCGCTTTGCACGAGGAGCACGGCGTGATCTTCCATCTCGGCGACACCGTGACTGCGATCGACGGCAAGCGGGCGACGCTCAAGAGCGGCGGCTCGCTGGACGCGGATCTCGTCGTGGTCGGCGTCGGCGTGCGTCCGCGACTGACGCTCGCGGAGCAGGCGGGACTTGCGATCGACCGGGGTGTCACGGTCAATGCCTATCTCGAAACCAGCGTTCCCGGCATCTATGCCGCCGGCGATATCGCGCGCTGGCCCGATCCGCATTCGCGCGAGAACATCCGGGTCGAGCATTGGGTGGTGGCCGAGCGCCAGGGCCAGACCGCCGCGCGCAACATGATGGGGCTGCGCGAAGCGTTCGATGCCGTGCCGTTCTTCTGGAGCCAGCATTACGACGTGCCGATCAACTATGTCGGCCACGCCGAGAAATGGGACGAGATCGCGATCGATGGCGACATTACGGGCCGCGATTGCGTGCTCCGCTACAAGAGCGGGGGACGCGTGCTGGCGGTCGCCTCGATCTATCGCGATGTCGACAGCCTGAAGGCGGAACTCGCGATGGAGAAAGCGTA
>Ga0310811_10011287_pt1 | contig 11578 bp, 12 predicted proteins | sample YCmetagenome_FD_207642 | JGI IMG/M metagenome (GOLD analysis project Ga0310811, IMG submission 207642) | Soil microbial communities from experimental microcosm in Duke University, North Carolina, United States - YC | ecosystem: Engineered > Artificial ecosystem > Soil microcosm > Unclassified ... | reverse complement strand
GCTGCGGGCGGACCACATCGAAGGCGACATCATCCTGGTCGACGGCGTACCAGACGGATACGACCCGGCCAAAACAGCGGCACAGATGCGCGAGTTCCTGTAACGGCGGATCTGCCAGGCGGCGAAGTCGGTGCCGCTGGGTTCAGGTGGGCACGCCGGCGCGGGCCGCAGCTGCCGTCCGGTCGTCGAAGCCGCGGATGTCCGCGATACGATCGCCCCGTACGGTGAGGACCTGCCAGCGCCCGATCGCTCCGCCTGCCTCCTCAGCAGCCGACGTGCCGGTGACCTCAAGACCAACCAGGAGCGTCCCGGCACCGGGGATCACCTCGGTGACCATCGCCCGTACGCCGGCGGCCCGCGCCCGAGCCCACCAGGCGATGACCTGGTCGCGGTCGCGGCAGTCAAAATCACCAGGCCCCTCCGGCGCGCCCCAGCGGGCGCCCGGGTCGAGCAGGTCCCTTATGGCGTCAAGATCGCCGGACTCCAGGGCGGACTTGACCCGTTCGGAGAGCGTCCGCTCGCTCGCCGCGCTGGCATCGTCTGGCATGAGGACCTCCCCTGCGGTGGACGGCTGGGTCATCCCAGCCTAGACACGCGGGCTCCTGAGCGGCGAGGCCATCGCACGCAACCGCACGCCGCATCGCTGCCTGCCGGGCGCCGCCGTCAGTCCGCCCCCGTTAGCCGAAACGCCCTGGCAGCCAGGCGGGACTGGCTTGCCGCGCGTCGCTGCGGGTGACGCAAGCAGCATGAGCCATGTGCGGCAACCGGGCCTTGTCCGGCGCTAGGCTTGCCCCGATTTAAGGCATACGGGCGGTAACGCTGACAGCGTGAGTCGAAGGTGGCGTGGCGTGCTGATTGACCGGCTGGAGGTTTCTTACTGCGAGGGCTGGGATCCCGAGACCCGGACGGCGACCGGTCCGCTGTCGGCCGCGCTGGCAGCGGAGCGGGACCGCACGGGTGGGCAGTACGCGGTGCTGCTGTCGGCCGCCGGGCAGCCACTAGTGATCGTCGAGGTCGCCTGGCGTGCTGGCTGCTGCATCGTGTGGTTCCTCGACGAGCAGCGCCGCCGCGCGCTCGAGGCGGACTGCCGTCTGCTTGCCGAGGACCGACTGTTCGTGAGGGGTGGCCGACAGTGGGCTTACTCCGGGCCGGCCGACCCCGAGTTTGACGACGACGTCACGAACGGCGAGTACGAGATACAGACCGACGGTTCTGCTGGCGGCGGGGCGACCTACCAGGGCGGCAAGAACCCCGGTATCTGGCTCGTCATGGCCCAGCCGCCAGATGCCTGGCTCGATGTCCCGGTGTTCGGTGAGTGGGGGCGGCTCATCCAGGCGTTCCCGGAGCATCTCGCCGTGCTGGGCCATGAGCTGTCGCCCAGGGTGCGGCTGGAGGACGTGTCCGACCCCAGCGGGACGGGGCTGCCGCCCGCGCAGTGGCCCTGGCATCCGCCGCGGCCGCTTCAGCCGGCCCACCTGGACCTGCTGTTCCGTCCGGGAGCCCGGCTGGAGGTCGGCACCAGCGAGGCCATCGAGGGCGTCGGCGGCACGGTCGCCATAGAGATCCCGCAGCTCGGCACGCTCCGGCTGCCGTCCGGAGCGCTGATCGCCTGCGATCCGACCTACCTGCGACCGGTCGAACCCGACTCGGGCGAGTGGGAGACGAAGTCCTACTCCTACCAGCAGAGCCACCACCCGTTCACGGTGACCGTCCCGCCGGGCGACTACCCAGTCGTGCTGTCCCGGTTCCGCTGGCTGCGCGGCTCGGGTCCGATCGAGGCCGCCGTCAAGGTCTGGGTGAGCGACGGTCCCGTCGACAGCTGGGAGATGGCGCTGCGCGCGGGCGAAGACCCGCGGACGCTGCCTGACGACGGCTTCTTCGGCTTCGGCGTCGACGCGGGCACAGGCTGCTTCTTCGACGCCTCGGCCGCCTCCGCCCTGGCCCGTCAGACGACCGGATTCGTCCTCGGACACGAACGGTCCAGGGAGTTGACCGACGACGCCTCCGGCGCGAACCTGATCGCGTTCCACAGCGGCTGGGGTGACGGCGCCTACCCAGTCTGGATCGGCCGTACCGCTGCCGGAGACATCGCCTGCTTCGTCGCCGACATGCTCACCTACGACATCATGACCCCTATCCACCCCCACACCCAGCCCGCATAACCCCAGCACCACCGCAACCGGGCCGCCCCTGTCCTACGGAACGCAAGCCCGGCGCGCCAGGGCCCGGCTCAGTCAGCGACGAACCGCTGCGCGCTGTGCTCAAGCTGGGGTTCGCCGAGCCGTTGCAGGTGCCGCACGCTCGGCGCCGCGAACATCGCAGCGACTGCGAGGAGGTCGACCGCGGCTGCGATCCAGAGCGTGCGGCTCATCCCGATCCCAGCCGCCACCACGCCGGCGAGCGCGAGTCCGAGCGGCTGGCACAGAAGGGAGCCGAACCAGTCGTAGGCGCTGACGCGCGAGAGTGACGCCGGCGGGATGTGCTGCTGCAGCGTCGTCTCCCAGAGCGTGTTGAAGAGCATGTTCCCGAAGCCTGTGACAAGCGATGCAACGACGAGGGTCTCCCAGGGCAGCTGCAGCGCCAGCAGGATGATCGGCGTCGCATTCGGAACTATCGCAATGGATGCCAGGAGGAGCGGGCGGCGCGGCTTGATGCGAAGCGCCGTCGCGCCGGCGGCGAGCCCGCCGATGGCCGAAACGACGAGGATCGCCGTCCACGCGCCGGCGCCGCCGTGGCCCTGCTTGATCCACGCCGCGGCAAGCACGAGCCACACCGAGCTCATCATGTTCCCGAGGGACGCGCTGACCACAATCAGCCAGACCCAGGTACGGCTGATGAACTCGCGCCAGCCGTCGAGCAGGTCGCGCGCGAACGACTGCGACGGCAGGCTGACGTGCGGCGGCAGGTGCAGGCGGGCGAGGTAGAACGCGCTAACCCCGAAACTCGCGGCATCAATGGCGAGCGCGTATCCCGGCCCGACGGCGACGATGAGGATGCCCGCCAGCGCCGGGCCGGCGAGCTGCATCGACGCCATCGACATCCCGCGCAGGGCGTTTGCCTCCTGCAGCCGCTCGGCGCTGACGGTCCTCGGCGTGAGCCCGGTCGATGCGGGGTTGAAGAACGCCGTCCCGGTCCCGGCGAGCGCCTGCAGCACGATCAGCTCCCAGATGCGCGCGGTGTGCGAGAGCAGGAGCGCGGCGGTCGCCGCTTGGATGGCCATGCGCGCAACGTCGGCGGTGAGCATCACGCCGCGCCGCGGCAGGCGGTCGGCGAAGACGCCGCCCACGAGCAGGAAAACTACGAGCGGGGCCGTCTTCGCGGCAATCACGAGGCCAAGGTCGCCTGCGGATCCCGTCAGGTCGAGCACCGCCCAGGCGAGCGCAAACGGCGTGACAGCATCGCCGAGCAGCGACACCATCTGTCCGGTGAAGAACAGGCGGAACTGGCGCTCCTGGAGCGCGCCGAGTGGGATCCGCCGCACCTAGGTCCTCTTCCCGGCGCTCAGCAGCCCCTGCAGGTCCACCGTCTGCTCCATGAGACTCCGTCCCGGCTCGAGCTGAATGCGCTGCGGAGCTGATGCCGTGCCGGGCCAGGACCCCAGGTGCCCACGCCACCCTCCTCATATCGCGTCGCCGGCGCGTCGCCGGCCAATCCTCTCAGCATCCCGCCGCCGAGCGCACACCCGCCGGGCAAGTGCCTTTCCCCGCGAGCTGACCCGCGCCAGGCGCTGGCGATGCCGCCAGGGAAACGTTACCCTCGGCCGCATGCACGTCCTGACCACTAGCCGGCTCGTGCTCATGCCCTGGCAGGACGCCTTCAGGGAAGACCTCGCCCGGCTCGCCTCCGACGAACGCGTCATGCGGTACATCGGCAACGGCCGGCCCTGGAACCCGGAACAGGCCCGCCAGCGGCACCAGGCATGCCTCACGCACTGGGAAGACCACCACTTCGGCTGGCGCGCGATCCTAGACAGCCCCAACGGCCGCTTCCTGGGCCTCGCTGCCTTGAACTACCTCGGCGCACTCGTCCCCGGCATCGAAGAATCCGCGATCGAGATCGGCTGGTGGCTCGACCCGGGCGCATGGGGCCGCGGCATCGCCACCGAGGCCGCGGCCGCGATCCGCGACGAGGCATTCACCCGCCTGCACGCCGCGCAGATCGTTGCCAGGCTCCAGCCCCGCAACCGCGCCTCCGGACGAGTCGCGGCCAGGCTGGGAATGCGGCTTCACGGCGAGGCAGCCGGCCGGACCGGCGAGCCGGTCCTCGTTTACCTCCTCGACCACACAGACTGGCGAGCCGGCTCTGCGGCCCCCTCAGCTACCAGCCAGAACCTGCCAGACGGTAAAAGCGTCACCCTGCCAGGTTGGTGAACCGGCGCCGGTAGGCGGTCGGAGTCGTGCGGAGCCGCCGTTCAAAGTGAGCGCGCAGCGCAGCCGCGTTGCCGAAGCCGCTTCTCCTGCGCGATCTGCCCGACCGGATGGTCAGTGGTTTCCAGCAGTGACTGGCACGAAAGCAGTGATAGTCAGTATTGCGCCTGTCCCCCGCCAGTACCCCGAGCGGGGCTGCGGCGTTAGTGCGGGTGCGGTGCGAAGTTGATGCTGATGCGAGCGCCGGCCGGGACTGCCTGCTTGGGCACTGAGTGCCGCCAGTCGCGCTGGCTGCGTCCGCCCATGACGATCAGGTCGCCTGAGGCGGCCGTCAGCGACACGCTCTTGCCGCCTTCTGCGGGCTTTATCAGGAAACGACGGGTGGCGCCGAGGCTGAGTACCGGGACCGTGCTGGTCTCCTGGACTTTGCCGATCGGGTCTCCGTGCCAGCTGGTGGAGTCGCGGTTGTCCCGGTACAGGTTGAGCCATACGTAGCGGTAGGCAACTCCGTAGTGGCGCGTAAGCTCGTCGGTGACGGTGTGTAGCAGCTGCTGAGGGGCTTCCGAGATGTCGCGGTACTCGGCGGTCAGCCGCGGCTCGGTAAGTCGCTGCCCCCACATGTACCGGTGCCGCTGCTCCCACGGCGCGCTGGCCATGAGCTCGTCGAACAGGGCATCGCTGGCTGGCAGCCAGCCTGGCACGTGCTCGATCCAGGATGTCTCGTCCAGCTGTAGCCGCCGGGCCGCGGCGAACCCGGCGCCGACGGCTTGACCTGACGCCTCGAAGAGGTCGCCTTGTCGGCCTGCCGGGATGGGTACCCCGCGTGATGACGTGCTGCTCATGACTTTGTCCTTAGCGGAGGGGATCTCTTCCCACTGCGGGCGGCGGCGCCGTCAGCACTGCTGCCGGCGCCGCCTGGTGTGCTCAGCGAGCGGGGAACGCCCCGTTGAGTTCGCCGAACGCGTCGGCACCGCTGACCGTCCGGTAGGTGCCAGCGGTGAGGACCTCTTCTGCGGCCTTGCGAGCCAGGGTGTACGCGGCCTGGGCGATCGCCTGGCCGAGGCTGACCCGGCGTACCCCGGCGGCGCTCAGCGCTGCGACGTCCGGCGCCCCGGGGCCGACCATGGCGTTGACCGGCAAGGAGACCTTGCTCGTCAGGGCGCTCAGGGTGTCGAGGTCGAGCAGGCCCGGGACGAAGAGGCTGTCCGCGCCGGCCTGGGCGTAGGCGGCGCTGCGCGCGATCACGTCGTCCAGCCGGCCTTCGGGCTCGCCGATGCCGAACAGGAACACGTCAGTGCGCGCGTTGATCACCAGTTCGGGGAGTCCGGCCGCGACGGCCGCGGCACGGGCGGCTGCGATGCGCGCGACCTGCGCCGAGGCGTCGAACAGGCCGCCGCCCGGTGCGCCGCTGTCTTCGAGGTTGATGCCGACGACCCCCGCGTCGATCACCGCGCGGACCGCGTCCGCCACGGCATCCGGGCCGCTGCCGTAGCCGCCTTCGATGTCGGCCGAGACCGGCACGTCGACAGCCGCCGCGATACGGGCAACCGCGCTGGTCATCTCCTGCTGGGTGAGGTTCTGGCCGTCTGGGCGGCCCAGCGACCAGGAAACGCCGGCGCTGGTGGTTGCGACGGCCTGTGCGCCCGCCGCGGCGATGAGGACCGCGCTGCCCGCGTCCCACGCGTTGGGCAGGGCGAATGTCCCGCTGTCGTGCAGGGCGCGGAACGCGGCGGCCTTGTGGTGCTGCCTGTCACTTACTGCCATCGCTGATCCTTTCGCGTTGAAGAAAGCAGGGCCTGCCGGGCTGGCTAGGCGGCAGTCCGGTGCTGGCGCAGAAGGGCAGGGAGCCCGACGGGCAAACGTTACGCAGGCAGGCGCTTTCCCGCTGTCAAGATCTTTAGCCGTACTATCCGGACATTTAGGTCATACGGGGCGCATGGTGGCCGGGCCAGCGGATGCCCGCCAGGTGCCGGAACGCTGACGGCGTACACCCGAATGCCTGCCGGAAGGCGTAGCTGAAGTGGCTGTGGCTGGAGAACCCGAGCTCGAGCGCGAGGCTGGTCAGGTCGTCGTACTCGCCGAGCAGGGTAAGCGCCCGTGCCAGCCGCAGCTGCAGCTGGTAGCGGTACAGCGGCATCCCCTCAAGCTGCTGGAACATCTGGGTCAGGTAGACAGGCGAACCCCCGACCTCGGATGCGATCTCGGCCAGCGTCCACCTGCGGCTCAGGTCCGAGGTAAGGACGAGCTTTGCCCGGTCCACCAGCTTCCGGGGCCCGGGACGCCCGGTGGCGGGACGGTAGGTGCGGCCGCCGACAGCGTTTCGCAGCAGCGTAAGGGTCCGGCTCTCGGCTTCCAGGTCCTCGATCGCCTTGCGGTCGAGGCGGTGGCGCAGCAGCGCCGTGCGCGCCTGGGTGTCGGCGTCCACGCGGAGGTTCGAACGGTTGAAAGCCGCCTGGCCGCCGCGCCTGAGACGCTCCCGGGGTGCCAGTTCGAGCAGCGCGGCCTCGCTGACGCCGACCGACAGCGAGGCGTCGCCGCCGTCGACCGGGTGACTGACCTGGAACGGCTCGTCTTTGTTGATGAAGATGACCTGGTTCGCCTCCGCGACCGACTCCGCGCGCCCTACGTGGTGCACGTAGGCCCCTCGGTAAGGGAACACCAGGTGGGTGGCGGCAGCGCACTCTTCGTCGCTCCGGTGCCTGCGCACACCCGGGCACACGACGTCCCACACCGACACGGTGTCGCTGGTCAGCAGGGAATGAGCGTCGAAGTCAGCCATGGTTGACCTGGACGCTTGATGAGGGCAAGGACGCCATAGATAGCAAGATGCCGAATATCACGAGGTTCCGCCAGGGGCCTGCATGCCAACTATCGTCGATTTCCTGCCAACCGGCAGCGGGTGCGACAGGTGCAGGCGGACAGGTTGCAAGCTACGGCGCGCCTTCCGGTCACGCGCTCGGCTGGTCTCAATCCGTCAGCGGCCCGGCCCCCGCCAGAACTCGTCCGGCAGCTCGGCTACCTCGCTGCCGGACCGTTCCAGGTCCGCGGCCCACGGCAGCATGCGCTGGAAGGTCGGCTCACCGCCATCGGCGAGCTGGCGGATCATCGCTACATTGCGCTCGACACGGCCGATGATCGCGTCGCGGACCGCGGTTCGCCCGCCGGCGTACCCGTAGGCGTCCAGGAGCAGGTGGAACCGCCGGCGCCGGGCGGCTGGATCACCGAACCCGGCCTGCCCGGCGATCTCCGCCGTCAGCAGCGGCACCCAGGTCAGCGCCGAGAACGCCAGGTCATCCTCGCGCCGGGACGGGCTGGCGGTGTCCCAGTCGACGAAGCCGACCAGGGCGCCGTCGGCCCATACAGCATTCCACGGCGACGCATCCAGGTGAGCGATCACAAGTCCCGGCTGCCACGGCCGGCCGGTGAACCAGGTGGCGTTTCCGGCGGGCCGGAATGTCGCGGTCGCGTCGTGCAGCCTCCGAAGCCACGCACCGACCTGCCGGAGCGCGTGGTCGGAGCGCAGCCAGTCCGGCCATGGCTGAGTCTCGCCCAGGGTCTGGCCGGGCACGAACGTCAGGCGTTCGCGGCCCTGGTCATCGAAGCCGCGGGCTCGCGGAGCGCCGTCAAAGCCGGCTTCTTCCAGGTGCAGCAGCACCGAGTGCACGGTGGCCGTCCACGGCTGCGCGGGGCGGCGGACTTCGTCGCCGACGCGCACGGCGCCGAAACTGCGCCCGCCTGGCAGCCGTCGTTCGGTCATGCCCTGGTTCTACCGCGATCAGGCGTCAACGGCGACTGAATAATCGTCTCCGTCGACGTCGAACGGGACTACCGCGCGAACGGTGTTCCCGGTGGGGCATGCTCACCCGGCCATGACCGAACGTGACGGCGGCGTGGGCGGCGGCTTGCTCCTCTCGGTCGAGAGTGGCAACATCGCCGAGGTGAGCACAGCGTTGCGGCAGTTGCTGGTTCGTCACGTGGACGCGGGCACAATTCCTGGCGCGGTCGCGCTCTTGGGTCCTGGGAATGCCGAGGTGGTCACCGCGGGCGTGGCGTCGATCGGCGGCGGTCCTATCGGCGAGGACGCGATCATGCGGATCCAGTCCATGACCAAGGCCATTACGTCGGTCGCCGCGCTGCGTCTTGTTGAAGCCCAGCGCATCGAACTCGATCAGAGCCTGGTGGGCTGGCTGCCGGAACTGGCTGACCTCCAGGTACTGCGCGCTCCGACGGCTGAGCTCGGCGACACCGTACCGGCTCGGCGAGCCATCACCCTTCGCCACCTCCTGACCAATACCTCCGGGTACGGCATGGTGACCCAGGCTTCGCCGCTGCAGCAGGCCATGGCCGCAAACGGCACGGAGGCTGGACCGGAGCCGACGGCGCTGGGCGCTGATGAGTGGCTGCGCCGCCTGACGGAACTTCCGCTAGCGTTCCAGCCGGGCGAAGGATGGCGCTATCACCATTCGTTTGCCGTGCTCGGCATCCTCATCTCGCGCGTGACGGGCCGCCCGCTCGGCGAGCATCTGGCCGAGGACGTTTTCGGGCCGCTCGGGATGACCGACACCGCAATGTGGGCGGCCGAGGGCAAGCTGGAGCGGCTGCCGGCGGCTTACCGGCACGGTGACGCGGGACTCGTGGAGATCGAGCCTGCCGGCGGCGGTTTCTACGCAGGGCCGCCGCCGTTCGACGTCAGCCACGGCGAGCTTGTCTCCACCGCACGGGACTATCAGCGCTTCGCCCGGATGCTCGCCGACGGAGGGCGAGCCAACGGGAAACCGATGATCTCACCAGACCACCTGCAGCAGATGACCAGCGACCAAGTCCCGGCGGCGGCCAAAACCCCGGACAGCTTCTTCCCGGGGTTCTGGGACGGCACGGGATGGGGTTTCGGCGTGGCCGTGAAGACAGCGGGACCTCAGCGCGGCCGCATCGGCTGGTCGGGCGGACTGGGTACAGACTTCTTCGTCGACCCGGACCGCACGGTCGGCATCCTCCTCACTCAAGTGGAGATGGGCGAGGACATGGGGTCGCTGATCGAGCAGTTCCAGTCGCTGCACAATCCGTCGTGACCGGCCCGCGGTAACGAAGCGTAAAGGCATGCAGGCGGCTGTCAGGAGCCCGGCCCCAGGCCAGCGGTCATCGTCAGCTGGGGCGGGTGAGCCAGCGTCTGGTAGACGACGCAGTAGCGCTCGGTGAGGCGGATCAGCGTCTGGACCTGCTCAGCGGTCGCCTCGGTGTCCAGGTCGAAGGCCAGGCGGACGGCGCTGAACCCGACCGGCGCGTCCTTGCTCACCGCCAGGGTGCCGCGGAAGTCCAGGTCGCCCTCGGCTGTGACGGTCCCCCCGGCCAGGGGGATCCCCAGCGAGGTGGCGACGGCGCGCAGCGTGACCCCGGCGCAGGCCGCGAGCGCCTGCAGCAGCATGTCCCCTGAGCACAGCAGCGAGCCGTCACCGCCGGTGGCCGGGTGCAGGCCTGCCACGGCCAGCTCGCGGCCCGTGGCCACCGAGCACGCGACGGCCTGGTCGTCGAGCTGGCCGCGGGCCCGCAGCGTGACCAGCGCCTCGGCCGGGTTCTTGCGGTAGGCGTCCTTGAGCGGCTCCTGAACCGCGCGAAGCTCTGTGCCGTCCATGCCTGCGCTCCCGTCTGCGACCCCCGCGCCGCCCGTCGGAACCTGTTAACCCCTTCACCGTAAAGCCCTGACGCAACCAGGCGAGTGCTCTGCGTCAGAAAACGGCTCACGTACGCTTGGGTGAGCGAGGACAACGCCAGAGGGGGCAGGCAATGTCTGAGACGCAGTTGTTCCGGCTGGGGGCTGAAGTCCGATGCGCCGACGGGGAGTGCGGCAAGCTCAGGAGCCTCGTTGTCCGCCCTGGCGACGACGTGGTTACCCACCTCGTTGTTGAGCAGAAGCACGGACAGCTACTTGGCAGGCTCGTTCCGTTTGGCCTTACCGATACCGAGCCTTCCGCTAGCGCCAGCGGCCAGATCCGGCTCCAGTGCACCATGGCGGAGTACGGACGGCTCGATCCCGCCGAGGCGACGTACTTCTACCCGGATAGCGAGGAATACCAGAGCCGCCCCGAGAACTCGGGGGCATCGTGGCCCTACTACGCGCCGCCCGGAGTCATGGGCGCGCCCGGCTTGCCGTCGGAGCCCGGGAACCCTCAGGACTTTACTGTCGACACCGTGCCAGACGAGCTGCCGGGTGAGGATGAGGTGTTCCGGGGTGAGCACGTACACGCGCAGGACGGCGATATCGGCCACGTTCAGGGGATCGCCGTTGACCCCGCCACGGGCCGCGTGACGTTCGTGCTCCTCCGGACTGGCCGCCTGTGGAGCCACCGCGCGGTACTCGTCCCGCGGTCCGCCGTGGCCAAGGTCGGCGCGGACGGATTCCACCTCGACATCACTGCCCAGCAGGTGCGGAACCTGCCGCCCGCGGACTGAATCAGTTTTCCGTTGAGCCAGCGCGAGCGCCGCGTTGAGCCCAGCGCGAGCGCCGCCTCCGCGCTCAACCGGCTACATCTCACCCGCTCAAGGTGATGCCCTGGTCAAGGGTGGCGCTGCACCGTAGGTCTCACCGAGCCGCCGATCGGCGGTTCGCGGTTCCGCGCCCATACTGGAGGATCAGTGAGTACCGACACGCCCGTCCTGGACACGATCGCCGACATCACCACCGCGTCGATTGACCATAGTTCCGGCTCGCCCCGCGAGTTCATGCTCGCCAGGCTGGCGGCCCTTATCGCGGTCGACGCCCCGCCTGCCTCCTACCTGGCCAACGCCCCGGCGCTGGAGGAAGCCGGACTGACCTCCGACGATATCCAGCGCGTCATGATCGCCGTCGCGCCAGTCGTGGGCACACCCCGGGTGGTGTCGGCAGGCGGTCAGATCCTGCGCGCCCTTGGCTTCGCGATCGACGTCGGCGCCGCCGCGATGGGCGACCAGGACGGCATCTAGCAGTCACTAAACAACGCGGACCGCCCGGAGACAATCGCGGCCGAGGGACGAGCGCGCCCCGTCTTCGGGCCCGGTCCGTTTCGGGCAGCGCAACGCCTCTCCGACGGGTCACCCGGCTAAGCCTCGTCTGCTATGTGTTGCGTTTCTCTTACGTCGGGGATTGCACCATCGTGCCCTCTTTACCCGAATGGTTAATGTTTTCGGTGAGTGGCATGGCATGGCACGACCCGGAGCCGGCTGGCGGCGTGACCCTC
>Ga0310811_10011285_pt1 | contig 11579 bp, 10 predicted proteins | sample YCmetagenome_FD_207642 | JGI IMG/M metagenome (GOLD analysis project Ga0310811, IMG submission 207642) | Soil microbial communities from experimental microcosm in Duke University, North Carolina, United States - YC | ecosystem: Engineered > Artificial ecosystem > Soil microcosm > Unclassified ... | reverse complement strand
CAGCGTAATGATGATTGACACCGAGAGGAGGCTCCGCCTCCTCTCGGCTCAGCCGCCGGAAACCAGCCGCTCGGTGAGTGTCCTGCGCGGCCGCCATTCGGGGCTGACCTGGCGGAACGATGTCTTGTCGCCATCGACGAGACCGGTGAGAACCTCGGCGACGATGCGGCCGCCGACGGGCCCCAGACGCTCGCCGCCGGTGCAGGCCGCAGCCTCGCGCAGCACGTAGAACCACAATGGCGTTTCCGCGCGCCAGCCGGTCGTGGCGACGCCAATCTGTTCAGGCGTGAGCGGCGGAATTCCGAGATGACGCGCGATCGCCTCTCCGGACGGGAGCCCGGTGCCCTGGCCGCGTTGCAGATCGCGCACCGCGAGCGAGTGATAGTCCTCGATCTCGCACTCGCCCGTGATCGCGACTGGCAACTGGATGAGCGATTGCACGAGTTTGCCGTCGATCTTCTTGGAGCGCTGCGCCGTGCGCTTGCCTGGTGCATCGAAGAACAGGCTCCAATCGACCGCTCGCTCACGCGGAACCTTCTGAAAGCCGAGGAGGTCGGGAAACATCGCGACAGGTTTGGTCTCCCGATTCAGCAGGTACCGGTGCCGGACCTGGCAGTGGCCGTAGCGATAGGCCGCATCGGCAAACTCAAGCGGGATGAAAGCGCCATTGGCGGGACGGAACCATTGCGGGCCTTCATCAAGCACTTCGTCTGCGAGATCCTCGCCGACCAGGATCGGCAGAAATTCATGCAACACGGACCATTGATAGTGCCAGCGCAGCTGCGTGGCTGCTTCCGCGAACACGCGACCCTCCGCGAGCTTTGCGCGCCGTGCTTCGTCAACGAAGTCGTTGTGCAGCTTGAGCATCGCAAGATGCATTTGCGCAACCAATGTGTGCGAGTCGTTGCGCGGGTCGCCGATTATCGCAATGCCATCGGCGTTTCGCTGCACGTCGGTGCCGCCGGGGCCGAGCACGAACTTCGCCGGGTCGTTGCGCTGGTAAAGGAAGGGATGACCGGTCGGCCCGTCGCCGTAGAGGCATTCGAGGTTGAGCTGCGGGCTGCGCGCGTTCAGCAGCGGCGTGGCATCGGCGTGAGAGCGCAGCGCCGAACGATCCGCCGTAATATCGTGGGCCACGAACTGGCCGAAGATCGGCCACCCGGCTGCTGTGTCCCCGTCATCGTCGGCGTCACCGCCGTCGCACAGGCCGCCTGCGCGGCCGAGAGCATGCAGGAATCCTTCGTCGGCCGCGAACGGCGGCAGCTCCGGAAACATACGGGCATAGCTGCCGGGCATGAAAGAGCCGTCGCTTGCCGCTCGGTGACGCGCCGGTGACAGACAGTGACTTACGACTGTTCGATCGAGGGTATTCATCCGTCTTCCCTCCGTGCCATCGCTGGTTTGGAGCACATCGTCGCGGGTCAAGACGATTGGACCTCAGTCCAATCGTCCTTGCCATTCAATATTGGCAGGAATTGGCACAGCCCATCACCGGTAACAAAGATCCCTCCAACACCGAAAGTGCCTGGCTTTGACAGGGGGTCTTTTGCTGAGCATCGTTGGGCGAAGCGGTAAGCGGGCGGCCGCCGCCCGACCTGATGTCGGAGAAACGGATGGACAAGCCCCGCATCTTCCTTGGCTCGTCGGGACAGCAAAAGAAGCTGCTGCAGGCCCTGACGCGTGGGCTTGAAGAAATCGCGCATGTCGAGCCCTGGACGACATCCTTCAACCCAGGGGTGTCAACGCTGGAACGGCTGCTCGAGCTTACCCGGGAAGTCGATTTCGCGACCTTCGTCTTTGCACAAGACGACTGGACGAGCAGCGCGTCGGCGTCATCCCAGCCCGAGCAGGGCCAGGCGGCTCCGCGGGATAACGTCGTGTTCGAAGCCGGTCTTTTCGGCGGCGTCCTGGGCATGCGCCGGACCTACATTCTCCATGCCCATGGGGCGAAGCTTCCGAGCGACCTGCTCGGCCTCACCTGCGTGAGGTACGACCCGGCGCTGAGCCCGTCCGAGCTGAAAAGCATCAACCAGAAAATTCGCACGGCCATCGAGAGCGAAGGCCGCGTCACCCGCATCGAGGGCTCGTGGTGGCAGTTCTCCCTGACGGAGCGCACGGCGAAGGAGCCATCGGCCCTGGGCCTGCTGAAGATTTCGCGCGATCGCAACGGCGCGCTCGAAGTGGCGGGCCGTTCATGGCGGGAGGATGGAAGCCTGTCGGCGCGATACTGGAGCGAGGCGGCGAAGGAGAGGGAGGGATCGTCCGGAATTTTCTACTATTGGAAGGGCGAGCGCCCGCTGGATCCGGACGCCCCGCAACTGGACGGGACAGGCGAGATCAAGCTGGAATCGGCCGACCGTGCGTCCGGCTACTTCACGACCCGCGCCGACGCCGATCCGAATGTGCACGTGCGGACAGCCGGCGTCTATTGGCGCGCCGACTTGGACGACATCAGGATTCTGGATGATCGCGACGATCAAAAACGTGCTGCGCTGATTGCGCAGCGGCTGGCGCAATGGAAGTCCGTCAGAAATTCCTGATCGGTGAGAGGGCTGGCTACTCAGTCGCCTGCGCGTTCGAAGAGCTCTTCGGCAGGATGACGTCCCAGGCGACGCCCATCAGCACCAGCACGCGCAGCACAAGGTAGGTCAGATCGATTTCCCACCAGCGATGGCCGTTGCTGGCCGAGTTCGGGTCGGCATGGTGGTTGTTGTGAAATCCCTCGCCGCTGGTGATGATCGCAACCAGGATATTATTGCGGCTATTGTCGTTGGTTTCGTAGTTGCGATAGCCCCAGAGATGGGGAAACGAATTGCCCGACCATGTGACGTGCCAGACGCCGATGGTCCGCACCACGACGCCCCACAACCACACGCTGGCGCCGAACTGCACGGAGTCCATCAGGCTCCAGCCCAGCAACAGCCCGGCCGCGACCCCCGCCGCGTAATACACGACCCATTGCAGCAGCACGATCCAGACGAAAGCGCGCTCGACGAAGACATAGAAGCGGTCGCGGATCATGTCGCGCGCATAACGGTCATAAAGAGCGACGCGGTTCAGATCCTTGTTCTCGATGAACAGCCAACCGAAATAGGACCAGAGCAGGCTGGCCAGCGGGCTATGCGGATCCGGCTCATCATCGGCGAAATGGTGATGCTTGCGATGCACGGCGACCCAGCGGGCCGGCGTATCCTCCAGGCAGCAGACGCCGACGAGGGCAAAGGCGTATTCGGTCCATTTCGCGCAGCGAAAACTGCGATGGCTCAGCAGACGGTGGTAGCAGAGATTGATTCCGATGCAGCCGAAGAAATAGACGCCGAAAAACGCAAGCGCGACGCCGGTCCAGCTGAAAAACCATGGAAAGAAGGCCAGCAGGGCCAGCACATGATAGCCGCCGACCGCGAAGGCGTAGCGCCAGTAGATGTGACGCCGGTTGACGCCCGCTGGGAACGGGATGCGCGCCGGCTTGAAGCGCCGGGCCACGTCAACTGCACCAGATTCCACGGACATTTGATCCCCTCACGGCAGGTCTTAAGGGTTTTCGGGATTGCTTGGAAGCCCCGATTTGACGTGCGGCATTTGTTCCGGGATTGCGGCTATTTGATCGCCGGCAATAAGGAGAAAAGGTATCTATACGCCCGTGAAACACGTCGGCTTTCTCTCCTTCGGCCACTGGACTCCGTCGCCGCAGTCGCAGACGCGGACAGCGTCGGACGCGCTGCTGCAATCGATCGAGCTCGCGGTTGCGGCGGAGGAACTCGGCGCGGACGGGGCGTATTTCCGCGTTCATCATTTCGCCCGCCAGCTCGGTTCGCCGTTCCCGCTGCTCGCGGCCTGCGGCGCGAAGACCAAGCGTATCGAGATCGGCACCGCGGTCATCGACATGCGCTATGAAAATCCGATGTATATGGCGGAGGATGCCGGCGCCGCCGACCTCATCGCCGGTGGCCGCCTGCAGCTCGGCATCAGCCGCGGCTCGCCCGAGCAGGTGATCGACGGCTTCCGCTACTTCGGTTATGTGCCGCCGGAAGGCATGACCGACGCCGACATGGCGCGGCGCCATACCGAGGTCTTCCTCGAATTGCTGCTCGGGAAAGGTTTCGCCAAGCCTAACCCGAACCCGATGTTTCCAAACCCGTCCGGCCTCCTGCGCCTCGAGCCTTATTCCGAGGGCCTGCGCGAGCGCATCTGGTGGGGCGCGGGCACCAATGCAACGGCGGAATGGGCGGCCCAGCTCGGCATGAACCTGCAAAGCTCGACACTAAAGATCGACGAGACCGGCAAGCCTTTCCACGTGCAGCAGGCCGAGCAGATCCGGCTTTATCGCGCGGCCTGGAAGGAGGCGGGGCACGCGCGCACGCCGCGAGTGTCGGTGTCGCGCAGCATCTTCGCGCTGACCGACGACCGCGACCGCATGTATTTCGGGCGTGGCGGCAAGGAGGCCGATCAGGTCGGCATGCTGAGCGCAACCGAGCGCGCCATTTTCGGCCGCAGCTATGCCGACGAGCCGGATAAGTTGATCGCGGAGCTCAAGGGCGACGAGGCCATCGCGGAAGCGGATACCGTGTTGCTGACCGTGCCGAACCAGCTCGGCGTCGACTACAACGCCCACGTCATCGAGGCGATCCTGAAGCACGTCGCGCCGGGGCTTGGCTGGCGGTGAGGCGTCTCGAAGGCGTATAGTTCGTGCGCGCCCCGGGCCATTAACCTCACGCCTTAACTACCGGCTGTTTTGGCTTTAACCTCACACCTTAACTAACAGCTGTTTTGGCTTTGGCGGATGCGACAGATGCGGCCTATGATGCCGGCTTCTGTCCTTCGAACTGGCGGGCGTACCACGATGAACAAAGCCAACACGGCGTTCATAACATTTCTCGGCGTCACGATAGCGGTTGCCGCAAGCCAGGCATTGGGGGCGCCACTTGCAGCGCCGGCTGGAAGCTCCGCGTCCGCGCATTCGGGTGCCCATCCATCAGTCGCGCCGCGTCACAATGGACGAAACCAAAGAGGTTTCTTTAACTCGACCGGGGGCTGGTACTGGTGGCCATCAGGGCCGTCGAACAGCCAACCGAATGTCGATGTCGGGCCAACGATCACGGGCGGTCCATCCTACACGTGCACGCTTGATGTTCCCGGGGATTGGGCACACCGATGCCCGCCCAGTCTTTTTGCCAGTCCGCCTGAACCGCCAGCTCCGCCGCTCGTGCCCTACGAGCTCGGCTGCCCTGCGCGGTCCGTGACGGTGCCCGGCGCCGACGGCAAAGATCAAACGATCAATATCGTTCGCTGCTGAGCAGGCGGGCCACCGAAAGCGCGGCCGCACGTCGCGGCAATGTCTATTTCTGTTTCGGATAGGGCTCGCCGGCCGTTGTCGGTCCATATTTCGCCGGCGGCGTCCAGCCAAACCCGCCAGGGCGCGGTACCGGATCCGGAACGGGCACTTGTGCAGGAGGAGGAGCACTCCAACCCGGACCGGATTCTCCCTTCGCCGCCCCGACCTGTCCGATCACCGTATCCATGAAATTATTCCAGTCCACGCCTTCAACCTTCACGTCCTGTCCGAAGAATTTGCACGACTTGATGAGTGGCTCGAGCCCCGACAATGGAAGATTGGGACAGGCTGCCTCGACCGCGGCCACGAATTTCGTCCGCCCATAGGTGCCGGGGGATAATTGCGCATCGAGCGCGGCGTCGTAGATTTGCCCGCATGAGCAAGGTGTCGACACGTCCAGCTTATAGGAAGCAGTCGTTCCGGTCTGGTCGATCACCGGATTGGCCCAGGATGTCAGCGAGTCCTTTTGCCACTGCTTGTACGTGCAGCAGATCTTCAGGCCGGTGGCGGGAGATCCGATCGCATTGCCGTAGGAATGGCACGAGACCGTATTGCAGATCTCACGATCGATCTGGATTTTGACATAGGGCGTGCCGTCAACAAGCGTGAGCTTCTTGATGATTGTTTCCTTGCTGTCGCGAATGGCTCCAGCCTGGCACATCGGCCATGCCTTTCCGGTCGATTGCTTGCCGCAGCGCTTCTCGCATTCATCGCAACCCGCCAAACCGGAAAAGTAATGGTCGTCACGGTCGGGCGTGGCCTCGTCCGTGGATTCCTGAGTCTGTTTTTCTTGCGTCTTTGGCAGAAACTTTACCCCGCCGCCGCCGGCCATTTCGCCGGGAACGGTTTGACCGGTTGGCGTCTTGCTGTCGCCGGTTTCGGTGGGAGGCGACCACTTCAGCACGACCCAGGTCGTCCCAGCCGGCACCTGGGGTGCAGGATCGCCTTTCTTGACTTCGATCGTTTTGCCGGTCGCCGGATTCAAATAGATCGTTTTGTCTTTGGGCGGATTCATCAGAATCCAGGACGTCCCCGGCGGACCCTTCGGGCCTTCTTTGCCCGCTTCCCGGTAGACCCTCTCGCCGGTCGCCGGATTCATCCAGATGGTAGGGTCGGTCCAGACATTGTCTGACGGTGTTGGCGCTTGACCCGTCTTCGTGTCCGTTTTCTTGTCGGCCTTGGTATCTTTCTTTGTATCTTTCTTTGTCGCTTTGCCCTGCTTGGGGGCGCGCTCGGGCTGATTGCTGCGCTGGCTTTCCATGATCTCTCTGGTAATTCCGAGCCCAACTCCGATCCCTGTTCCGACGCCAAAGGAGTCGCGCCCGCCATAGCCGCCGCCGCGCATTCCGCCACATTGGGCAGAGGCGGGCGTCGGATCGATGGCCAGCAAAAGCGTGCCCACGGCCAGGACACCAAGAGCCCGGATGCATAAAGAGATGCGTGTTGTATGCGACATGGTGACCCCCAAATGCGCGAAACGCGGAATGACGTGGGTACCTCGGTACTACTCTAGGCGGATTTGGCGCCTTGTGGAAAGGCGGGGTGGTAGCTTTGCGCCAGACGTGAAAAGTTTGCGACGCGGAGGCTGGTACCGGTCTTGGGAGGCTGACATGGCGACATTCAACGGATCGCGCAGGTTGTTGATTTCCGCCGGCGCGGGCGCGCTCGGCGGCGCAGCGCTACTCACGGTTTTGGGCGGGACGATCGCAACCACCGCGGATACATCGTCAGTCGTCGGCGCGGATTTTCCGGTCTGCCATACGCCCTCCGCAAGCGGAATGCCGAAAATGATGTTTCGCCTGGCACAGACGGAAGTGCCGCGGGCGGAGATGAGCGCAGCCAGATCGGCGCCGGCATTCGCGGATACCGAGCCGCCATTATGGGCCGGCCTCGGCTCGGTCACATACAGGATCACCACCAGCAATGACCGCGCGCAGGCCTATTTCGATCAGGGCCTGCGTCTTGCCTATGCGTTCAATCATGGCGAGGCGCAGCGTGCGTTCCGCATGGCCCAGAAGCTCGATCCGGATTGTGCCATGTGTTTCTGGGGCGAGGCGCTGGTGCTCGGGCCCAACATCAATCTTCCCATGCAAGAAGACGCGATGGGTCCGGCCTATGCCGCCGCGCAGAAGGCAAAAGCGCTTGCCGGCAAAGCCAGCCCGCTCGAGCAGTCACTGATTGGCGCGCTGACGGCGCGCTATGGCAGCGATCCGAAGGCCGCCCGGCCGCCATTCGACGCGGCCTATGCGCGCGAAATGGCGAAGGTCGCGGCGCAGTATCCGGACGACGACGACATCGCCACGCTTTATGCCGAGGCCGTCATGGACCTCAGCCCGTGGGATTACTGGGGGCCGGGCGGACATGAGCCGCATCCGCAAAGCGTGCCGATCGTGCCGACGCTGGAGCGCGTGCTGGCGCGCAACGCCAATCATCCCGGTGCAATTCACCTTTATATCCACGCGGTCGAGGCTTCCGATCGGCCGAAGCGCGCCGAGCCTTATGCCGACCGACTGCGCGGCGCGGTCCCGAACGCCGGCCATCTCGTGCACATGCCGAGCCACATCTACTATCGGGTCGGGCGCTATCTCGACGCCCTGGAGGACAACAAGACTGCGGTCAGGATCGATGAAAAATACCTGGCTGACAGCAACGCGCCGATGGGCGTGTACCGGCTCGGCTATTATCCGCACAACGTGCATTTCGTGATGGCGTCGGCGCAGCTGGCCGGAGACGGTCCGACCGTGATCGCGGCAGCGGAAAAGTTGAGCAAGCTCATTCCCGACGAGGCCGCGCGCGCCATTGCGATGGTGCAGCCCGTCAAGGCGGCGCCATATTTTGCGCACGCGCAATTCAGCACGCCGGAGGCCATTTTGGCGCTGCCCGACCCCGGCGACACAATTCCCTACGTCAAGGCAACCTGGCTCTATGCGCGCGGTGTAGCGCTTGCGGCGCGCGGCGACTTCACCGGCGCGGCAGCTGCGGCAGACGCCATCGATACGCTCGATCGCACCGCGGATTTCAAGTTACTGAAGGAATCGAATGTCCCAGTGCAGGACGTCCTTCGCATCGCCCGCACATTGGTTCTCGCGCGCATCGCGCAGGCCAGAGGCGTTACCCGCACGGCTATCGTGCGGTTCGAGCGCGCCGCCGCTTTGCAGGACGCGCTGCCTTACACCGAACCGCCATATTGGTACTACCCGATCCGGCAATCTCTCGCCGCTGCCCTGCTGCAGGCCGGACGCTACGCCGAGGCGGAACGGCAGTTCCAGCGCGCGCTCGCCCGCGCGCCAGCGAACGGCTGGTCGTATTACGGACTCGCGCAATTGCATAAGGCACGCGGCAACGCCGCGGCCGCGCGCAAAGCGGAGGCGGACCTCGCCAGAACATGGATCGGCGACCGCCGGTTTTTGCAGATTTCCAATCTCTGAAGCCTTGCGACGAGTTGCCTTATAGATTCGCCAGCGCGATTTCACCGTCGGTCACGTAGTGATTGACGTGCTCGATGTGCTGACCTGCCTGAATTTCACTCGCGTCCCCGATAACCCGGTTGTTCCGCAGCTCGGCGATGAGAAAATCGCGCTCGGCATTGGTATCCGCATCGGTCGCGTGCGTGATCTGGAACGTGAGCTGGGTCAGGGAGAAACCGGTGTCCTTGGTCGCGGCTCCGATCCAGTAGACATGCGCATCGGGCGGCGGCCGATCGGTGTTCAGCCAGAACTTGGCCGTTCCCCAAGTGGCCTCGACCAGCGCTGTATCCAGAGCCCAAAATCGAACGTGATGGCGCTTGCGCGGGCTGTCATCGATTGCCTTCTGGAAGCCGATGTCCTGGCCACGGCCGAAAAGATAAAGCGTGCTGAACGGGGCGGTGGGATAGGGCGCGTTGAATACGAATGCCCGCACCATGCGCCACGAGCTTTTCAGTCCCAACCGGTCAGCCTCCGACCAGCCGGCGCGTGCAAACGCAGCCCGAAGCTGCGCAAGAGTGCCGGTCAGCGCGAGATTGACAGGATCACCGGGCAATCCGTCGCCGGTGATCGTGTAGCGAGGCACGCGTTTATGCTGGAGGACTTTCAGGCCCATCCGGACGATGCGTGGAAGGACAAGGTACGCCGCGATTCCATAAGTGGCGGCCAAAGCCAGAAACCATGGCAGCCAGCGATCTGCGAATTCGAAGACAACAAAGACAATGAACCAGACGCTGAACAGGCCCAGTCCGAAGATGGTCAGACGCTGCAGAAAGCGCTTCAGCAGTCTCATTGACGAGCCATCGTAACCGCTAACGTCGATCTCGCTTGCCACGCGCCACATCTTTTGCAGCGCGTTGCCACGGCCAGCAACCCTCGATCTCCGTTTCCAGCGAGAAACTGAGAAAGGTCCGGATCAGCACAATGCCGGCCAGCAGTCCGACGCTCGTGACCGTGAGTGGGGCCGTGATCGTTGCGATAATGTCGGCGCCCACAAGCAGTTCGAGCCCAAGTAGGATGCCGCGTCCGATATTCGAACGGTAGTTGGGATACACGGATTGCCAGTCACCCGCGCGCGCACCGTCACGGATAAACACAAACGTTGCAAAGACAATGCCGCCAACAATGATCGCGACCCCCGCGAGCTCCAGGGCCTTGGCAAGCTGGTCAACGTAGGCGTGGATCTGTTCGGTCACGTTGATGCCCCTGGCTTGACTATTCAATTACTGTTGCCGCTGCACGATCAGGCGCCATGTCGCGCACGGACTGTTCTCAGCTATTCAATCACGGTATCGGCACGCAGCATAAGAGACGTGGGTACGGCGTGGTTGATCGCCTTGGCCGTTTTGAGATTGACCACGAGCTTGAACTTGGTCGGCTGCTCGATCGGCAGCTCACTTGGTTTGGCGCCGCGCAGCACCTTGACGACAATTCCCGCGCGCTGGCGGAAAATATCGATGAAGCTCGGACCGTAAGCGAGCAGACCGCCTTCTTCCGCCGTTTCCGGCCACTGATAAATGGCGGGCAGTTTTGCCTCCGCCGCGCGCGCGATGATGAGGCGGCGGTTGAGATGCAGCATCGGCGACGACAACACGTTGAGCGCGGCTGCACCCTGTTTGCCGGCATCATTTATTGCCGGCGCCACATCATTGGCGCTGGCGGCACGAACGACGACCAATTCTTTTCCGTGCTTTTGCGCCGACGCCTCCAGAGCCTTGAGGTGCTCCAGGCTTGCAACATTGGAGTCCGCGAGCACGGCAATGCGACGTGCGTCGGGAACCGCTTCGATCAGGATGTCCTGCCGCTTGCCGTCAAGATCGGGCGACATCAGGCTGATGCCGGTGGCGTTGCCGCCGGGGCGAGCCAGCGAGGCCGCATATCCGCCCGCGACCATGTCCTCGGTCATGACGATGATCGGAATGGATTGCGTGGCTTTCTGGAAGGCGCGCGCGATCACGTCACCACCGGTCACGATGGCATCCGGTGCGGTCTGCAGGATCAGCGGCACCACCGCGGGGACCTGTTCGTTGCTTGTCGGTTGGCCGCCAACGATCGCCAGGTTCTTGCCTTCGATGAAGCCCTGTGCGCGCAACTCGTCAAGAAATGCGAGAACCGCCGGCTCGTCGCGTCCCACGGGCATTGCCAACGCGACGCGATAGAGACGTCCCGCTTCCTGTGCACGCGCGGCGAGCGAGCAGGCAAAAGTGGCGCAAGTTGCAAGACCAATGAATTCGCGCCGCTTCATGTGCCCCCGCAGATTTCAATCGCGGGCATCCTACAGCGGCGAACCACGAGATCAATCGTTATCCTTTTTCGACCATCACGTTGTGCAGGATCGGAGTATATGCGCGCGCTTCGGTTCGATGAGCGCGCTGAATGCTTGCTCACATCCCCGTAGTGCGCGTTCGGAGATCGGCTTTCCGGTCGGCCAGGAATCATGCCGGCTGGGCTGAGCCACCGGCGGCGCTATTGGCTGCCGGTCGGCTTTGGCGGCCCGGTTGACCGAGATGGTGACGGCCGCTGCTTTTTCGGCCGTGACAGGGCTCGCTAACATGCAGATGACGCCGGCGGTGAGGGCGCTCAAAAGGCAAGCTGCGGAAATGCCCTTATACATGGGCTGTCTCCGATTTGCCCGTCCGCTAAAAAATTGGCCCAGCAACTCTTCAAAGTCATCTTGGACTGAGGTCCATTGGACCGAGGTCCAACTCCCTTCGTTCCGCCACGCAGCGCCCAGACAGCGGCAGCACTACTTGATCACCGCAAGGATTTCGATGGACAGCATG
>Ga0310811_10011283_pt1 | contig 11579 bp, 8 predicted proteins | sample YCmetagenome_FD_207642 | JGI IMG/M metagenome (GOLD analysis project Ga0310811, IMG submission 207642) | Soil microbial communities from experimental microcosm in Duke University, North Carolina, United States - YC | ecosystem: Engineered > Artificial ecosystem > Soil microcosm > Unclassified ... | reverse complement strand
CCGCTGCTGAAGCCTTGCGAGCAGACGCACGTTCCACATCCGACACCGCCTTGCGCTGGCAGGCTGTCGGCGCGCTGGCCGCTCTCGGACCGCCGTACACGATGGAGGCTGCGGAGATCGCGCGTGCGGAGTTGGCCGATCCGGCCTCTGACTCCTACGGGAGACGCCGCGCCGCACAAAAGATGGCCGATCTCGGGCCCGACTACGCAGCGGAAGCCATCGAGGCCCTGCACGCCCTGCTCGCCGACCCAGAAGTAGAACGCTTCGACCGACACCTGATCGCCTCGGCCCTTGCCGAGGTAGAGCCGTCGTTTGCCTCACAGGTTGCCGAGATGCTGCTGACCGAGGTCGCGGACCGAAGCCTTCATCCCTACTACCGCTGGCACGCAGCCAAGGCGCTGCAGCTCGCAGGGGATGGATTCACCGAACCGGCTGCGGCAGCACTACTCGCCGGGGCCACGGAGCCGGCGATCTCCGTAGAGGACCGCGTCGAGGCCGCCAGGCTCCTCGCGGACTCGAGTTTCAAGAACACCGACGGAGCCGCTGAAGTTCTGCGCGTCGTGATCACTGACGGCACCACTGGTTGCACCGACCGGTGGCAGGCAGCGGAGGTACTGGCCGAACTCGCTCCCGGGCAGACTGATGAGGCGGCTCGGGCCCTGCGCACAGTGATCTCCGACAGCGCCGCAGCGCCCTTCGATCGACGCTGGTGTGCGGTCGCGCTCGCGAGGCTCGGCCCGGAGTATGCCGCCGAGGCCGCGCTGAGCCTGCACGCGACTCTGACCGATTCCGAAGGGCCGTTCGACCGTCGATGGAGTGCTCTCGCACTCTCCCTGCTGGGATCTGAACACCTCGTCTACGCCGCCGAGACTCTGCGCACGATACTCGCTGACCCGAACACTGATCCGTGGGAACTCGAAGACACGGCGAAGGCACTGGCGGATCTGGGACCTCGATACGTGGAGGAGGCTGCGGAGCTACTCCGGTCTGCTATCGGCGATGCTGAGTCCGGTTGGCTTCCGCGGCGACTGGCTGCACAGGCGCTGGCCCACCTCGGACCCGGCCATGTCGCGAGGGCTTGCGAGGGTCTGCGTGCGATGCTTGATGACCCAGAGATACCGCTCTATGAATATTGGCCGGTCGCGAGGTCGCTGATCGACCTGAACCCAGAGTTCGTGCTGGAAGTTGCAGAGGAGGCGCGCGCCGATCTGGTCGATCCTGACATCGGCGCGTACTACCGATGCAGCGCGGCGCTCATGTTGGCTGAGTTGGTGCCCGAGTCCGGTGCCGAGGCTGCGCATTTCCTGCGCACTGTCAGCAGCGACGCATCAGCTCATCCGGGAGAACGTTATCTTGCCACGTCGTTCTTGATCAGAATTGACCAGCATGACGCCGCCCAAGCGGCCGAAGTCCTCCGCGCCGTTCTAGGGCATCCCGATGCGAGTACCAATCTGCGTTTGTACGCGGCGTCTACGCTGGCTGGCCTGAGCCCCGAAAGTGTCGCCGAAGCTGTCAGGGTGCTGCGCTCAGTTCTGGCCGATCCCGATGTCGAGCCGGATCCTTGGCGCACAGCTGTCGGGCTCCTGGCCAATAGCGGGGCCGAATATAAGGCAGAGATAATGAGAGTGCTGGGGAGGATGATAGCGGAGGCTGCACCAGAAGACGCGATCCTAGTTGAGGCGAGAAAGGCGTCGGCGGAACTAAGCCGGCAACCCGACGCAGAGGCCGCGCAGGCGGGACGGGGAACAGTCAGCTACTCGGCCACGGCCGATACCCAGCACATCGCCGGCGAGCTCTTGGCGGACCTGAAAGCCGCTGTGAAAGGGACTTCCTCCATTCCTTCCCGCCCGACAGCCGATTTCAGGCCCGTGTGAGATGTGCGATCAGGCTGCGGACGGTGTTTTGCAGTTCCTCGTCGTTCTCGAGGATCGGTGACCAGGGACCGCCACGCAGCCGTGGAGCGGCGGCCGCGGCGGCTTCGGAAGTGAGCGTGATCAGTACCTCGACGGCGCCCCTGACATGGGGGGTGTCGCGCCGTGTAGGGCGTCGAGCAGCAGCGGCATGATTTCGGTCGGCCCCGCGCCGAGCGCGGCGAGGGGTGGGCGGCGGCGGAGCGGACGTCCCCATGCGGGCAGCCGGTCAGTGCCCGGACGGCGGGGGAGTGCTGATGTGGCGGCGTCCCCGAGTGCGGCCAGGGCGAGCAGTGCGTCGGCGGTGAGCGGCCAGTACTCCAGGTCGACGGCGATGCCGAGGACGGCAAGGACGGTCTGGAGCGCGCCGGGGTGTGCGCAGGTCACGGATTGGCGAACGCGCAAACGGCCCGCCAGGTCGCGGCGTAGCGTCGGCGAGGGGTGGGCAGATACCAACGCGAGGGGGAGCACACGGGAGCGGGCGGCCCACGGCGAGGTGGCACCGGTGGAACCGACCGCCGCGAGAACGTCCCCGGCGGCTCCGGCCGTGCCGGCGCCGTGGTTCCGGAGATCCCGTGGCGCCCTGCGCCCACTTGCCTGATAAGGAGCGGGGGAACGGCATGAAGGTCCGGCGTGGCAGAGGCGATCGTGACGGAACGCTTGACTTCCAAGCGCTCCAACGGAGGTTGGCCGCTCTGGAGGAACACGGTGACCCTACCGCGGTCCTCGACGACGAGGCCCTCGACGAAGCCGTACGGCTCTGGCGGATGGCAGCTGTCTTCGAGCCGATGCAGGTCTGGTTCGCCGTGGTGATCGGCCGGCTCCACTGGCACCGGTATCTCTTGCTCCCCGGTGCAGAAGCCGAACAGGACCTGACCTCCGCGAGCTACCTCACCACATTCGTTCGGGATCGTGCTCCGCACCTGCTGCCGGAGCTCGTGGCACCACTCCTCGAAGCGTCCGCAGCCGCGTGCGAACAGCCGGAGGCGGAGTATGACCTCTGCGTGAGAATTGCCAAGGCCCTGATGGCAAACGATCTGGACAAAGAGCCGTCGATCATGGACCGCGTGGTACTGCTGCTGCGACGAGCCACTGGGAGCGGTGCCCAGGGATCCGGGGCCGATGCCAGTTCGCTGTCTGATCTCGGCTATGCGCTGGCAGACCGATATCAGCGCACGCGTGATCTCGCGGACCTGGAGGAGGCGGTTGGGTCCTTTCGTCGATCCGTTGCCGCCGCCGACGAGTCCGAGCCGAATCTGCCCCTCTACTTGAGCAACCTGAGCTCTGCGTTGCGGGCCAGATTCGATCGCAACGGCGCAATGGCCGATCTCGACGACGCGATCGAGGCCGGGGCCAAGGCGCTGTCCCTGGTTTCGGACGGGAGTCCGTGGCGGGCTGACATCGCTCGGAACGTGGCCGCGGCAGAGGTGTATCGGGCGGCTCTGCACCGCATAAGTGCCGGCCAGGCCGTTCGGCGTCCGGCAGTCGAACGCTCCGGGGCTCACCGGACCGCGGCCGGGGCACAGTCGCTGGAGGACGTGGTGCGGCTCCTGGCAACGGTAGGCCGTGACAATCCCGAAAGCAGCGATCCGGAAGTACGAGCGGAGAAGGTGCGCCGATGGCGCTCGGCGGTGGAAACCGTTCCTCTTGACCATCCGCTCTATCCCATGTGCTTGATGGGGCTCTCCCAGGCGCTCACATCGATGAGCTCGCTCGCCCCGGATGCGGCTAAACCCGGGTTGCTGCGGGATGCTGCAGAGCTGTGGTCTGATGTAGAGCACCTGATCGCCGAGGGCGATCCGAACCGCCGACTCGTGCTCGAGGTCACCCGAGGCGCCTACAAGCTCGCCTATGACTTCTCGGCCGACATCGCCCTGCTGCGCAGAGCTGTACACATGGCCCGTCTCATGGTCGACGAGTCCGATGCCACGGACCTCGCCGAAGATCTACTGCAGCTCGTGACGTATCTGCTGAGGCTGCTGGCCGAAGTTGACGATGCCGCCGCGGCTCGGGACGCGGTGGAATGCGGGCGTAGGCTGCTGACACTCGTCTCGCACGACGATCCGCGTCGTGCTTCCTGTGATTTCGCTGTGGCGCGCGCCTTGCGGCATGCTTCCAGGCTTGGCGGCGGCCCGGACATGCTCGAAGAGGCGGTCGCCCACGCCACCGCAGCGGTCGCCGCGTGTGACGAAGACCATCGGGCCGAGTATCAAGCGAATCTGGGGCGCACCCTCCTGCTCTCGTTCGAGGCCATGGGCGACTTCGGGCGACTCGGCGAGGGAGTACGGCTGCTGAGAGAGGCGGTCGAGCTGTGCGCGGACGAGGCACGGCGAACCGAGTACCAGTCGTATCTGGCCCGAGGACTCCTCGTCCACCACGAGTTCACCAATGAGTTGGCGCCACTCCTCGAGTCGTTGGAGTTGGGCAGGGCCGCGGCCGCCGGCGTAGAACCGGAACACCCTGATCTCCCGCGCCGACTGTCTCTGCTCGGGACCATCCTGACCAGGAGCTTCAAGCGCTCTGGAGATGTGGAATTCTTGACCGAGGCGGTGAGCGTCGGCAGGGAGGCCGTCCGGTTGGCCGAAGCCGCGGGAGGAGCGTTCCCACAGGAGATTTGGTCCAACCTCGTCATAGCTCTCGTGTACCTGGCCGAGCTCGACTCCGACCCGGGCCTCTTGACGGAAATGCTCGACTCGGCGATCAAGGCGTCCGACGGTGCCGAGAACGAAGGCAGTCGGGCCAGGGCGCGCATGAACCTGGCGACTGTGTACAGCATGAAGTACGAACGTTCACAGGATCCGGCTGTGTTGGACAACTGGATCGAGACGACGCGCCAGGCGGTAGCGGGGATGACGACCCAGGACACGGCGCGCGCAGCGGCATTGTTCACCCTCGGCAACGCACTGAGAGCACTTCACGAGACCACCGGAGCCGCACGTGACCTCGAAGAGGCCGCGTCAGCATACCGTCAAGCAGGCTCCACCGAATCGGGCTCGTTGCCCATGCGGCTCGCGGGTCATCGGGCCGCGGCGCGCCTTGCGATGCAGCAGGGCGGGTCCGAGTTCGCTCTCACCGATATGGAAGCAGCCATCGATCTTCTTCCGCTGGCCGTACCCGCCGATTCCATCCGACCGGATCGACACAACGGCCTTGTGTCCCTGGTAGGGCTTTCGGATGACGCCGTTGCGGCCGCGGTGGCGGCCGGTCGCCCGGAACGGGCGGTGGAACTGCTGGAACTCACTCGCGGCGTGCTCGTCGCGGACACCGTCAAGGCCCGGACCAGCGACCTCGGCCGGCTCCGGGAGACGCAGCCGGCACTCGCGGAGACCTTCGAATCGGCTCGGGCGCGCTTGAACGTCATCGAGCGGATGACTCCGACGAGCGCCGACGACACCGTACCGCTTCTCTCACACGGGATCCGAGACCTCGCGGCCATGCGTCAGGAGGCTTATGCGGCATATCGCGAGACGGTGGCGAGCATCAGAGCCGTCGATGGCTTCGGCGAGTTCCTGCAGGCCCCGCGTTTTGCACAGCTGAGCGCATTGGCAGTCGACGGGCCGATCGTCCTGGTGTCGCGAGGCCCGGCCGGGTGTCTCGCGCTGGTCCTGACCGACGGCCCGAGCTCGGTATCGGTGGTCCGCCTGGACGGGGCGACCGACGAAGACGTGTATGCCCATACTGTTCGCTTCTTACGCGCCCGCGCCGGTTGTGTCGACCCGAATGCCGGCCGGAGCGCGCGCCGCGAAGCGCAAGCCGCGCTGACCGGAGAGCTCGCCTGGATCTGGAACGTCGTCGCGGAGCCCGTGCTCGCCGACCTCGGGTATGCGGGCGCGGCGAAGGAGAAGCCGCCGCGACTCTGGTGGTGCCCGATCGGCGTGTTCAACCAACTTCCGCTGCACGCGGCAGGCCTTTATCAGGGCGGCGGGGGTGGCACGGTGCTGACGGATTACGCCGTCTCGTCCTACATCCCCACTCTCAGCAGTCTCAAGTATGTCCGTTCTCTTCACCGGCCCGACAACATCGATCCGGAGGTTCTGATCGTCGCCGTGCCGGACGCTCCCGGAGCGCTGCCGTTGGCCGGCGCGACGATGGAAGCCCAAGGAGTCAAACGGCAGATTCCCTGGGCGCACGTGCCCGAGGACCCCCGTCGCGACACGATCTGCGAAGCGCTGGCCGATCACGCGATCGTCCATTTCGCCTGCCACGTACAGTTCGACCTGCGGGATCCGGCAGCCAGCCGGGTCTTGCTGCCCGACCACTTGACCGCGCCGCTGACCGTCGCTCAGATCGGTACGCAGGAACTGGCCGGTCGACTCGCCTATCTGTCCGCCTGTAACACCGCCCTGGCCCAGCCGCTCTTAGTCGATGAGTCGCTGAATGCGATCGGCGCGTTCCAGTTGGCGGGATTCGCGAGCGTCATCGGCAGCATGTGGGAAATCGACGACGTGACCTCGCGCCGCGTCGCGATCGACTTCTACCGCAACATGTTTCGCGACGGCCGGCAGCCGCTGGGTACCGACGCCGTGGCCAGGGCACTTCACCAGGCGGTTCGCGATCTGCAGCGGACTTTCCCGGATCACCCCAGCCTCTGGGCCGGCTATATCCACAGCGGCGCCTGACGGCTGCATGACGCCGGGTGCAGGCTACCGGCGGGCACGCAGGCCGGCGACCAGGCACAGCGCCGCACCCGCCGCGGTGACCAATACGGCGCCGAAGCCGTTGGCCCGGGAGCTGTGATGCAGGTCGACGATCGCGATCAGGAGCCGGGCCGACGCCGCCCCCAGCAAGGTCAGGCCAATGAGGTCGACGGCGGGCCAAGGTGCGTTGTCGCCCACTCCACGCGTCCAGCGCAAGGTGGCCCCGGGAAGCACCAGGGCGAGAGCCGTCAGAAATATGACCAGCGGCGCCCGCAGCGCCGGCGAGACGGGCACCGTGTACCCCAGCGACTGTATGGATGCCAGAGCCATGAGTATGGCGCCGAGTATGGAAGTCTGGATAACGGTGACCTGTTGCGCATAGCCGCGTTGCCGTTGGGAGACGTGATCCCGGATCATGGTCTCCACATGTGCCGCGCGATCGGCGGTGGACTGCAGCACCGTGGCGTCGTCGTTCAGTTGCGTCGAGAGCCATGCGGCGGCCTCGTGATCGCGCACGACGGCACAGTTGCGGTCCCGGACCGTCTTGGCCGGGAGGGGGAGCGAAGCCCCCATGTTCGTATCGGCGATTCCCACGGCCACAGCCATGGCCCGAATCCGGGTCAACGCTGTGATCAGGCCCGCGGTGTCGGATTGCTGGCGGGTGAGCGTGTGGCGGGTGGCGACGAGCCAGCGCAGATCCGCAGAGCCGATGTCGACGTTGCCGAGCTCGTCGAGCGTCTGCTCGATCCGCTGTCTCAGCTCACGAAAATGCTGGCCATCCTGGTAGACACGCCACTGGTCCGACACTTTCGCAGCGTGCGCGAGGTAGCGGATCAGGGGCGGCAGCTGCCGGGAACTGCTCCAGGACCAGTGATCCAGCTTCCCCTCCAGGCGGCCGTCGGCGAGCAGCACGAAGACACGAGGGCCGGCCGGGTGCTCGGTTCCGGGAACTCGTGCTTCGGCGAGGTGGAAGCCTTCGCCGGTGACGTACCAGTGATCGTCCCAGAGGTGGCCGCTCGCAACCGGGACCCGGGAGCCGGCGGCCGCAGCCGGTGGCTGCGGTATCCGGGGTGGGCGCGAGCCTGTGCCACGGCCGTGGTGGGGGCGACGGGTGGAGTCGGCGGGCGAGGCGACCAGGCCGAGGCAGATCGAGGCCGAACCGAGAACGGCCGGTGGTGGCGCGGCCAGGCTGTGCTCGTTGGTCGCCGACGCGAATTCGTCGGCAAGACTCTTCCAGCTGTGACCGGCCGCAGAGCCGAGCACTGCCGTCATCGCGACCATGTCGAAGGACTGCACGAGCAGCGCCTGCCTTATTCCCCCGCTCGGATCGTGCGGGCGCTGCCGAGCGGCGAGGACCTTGAACTGGACCTGTTCTGCGAAGCTGTCGGGAAACGAGGGCGTGCCGACCCCGCCGATCGGCTGGTCGAGGCCGAGGGTGTCGAGGTCTTGCCAGAGCCCGCCCAGCCATCTGCGCGCCGCCTCCGACGTGCGAAGACGAGGCGCTGACGCGATGACCGTGACGACGAGCGCCGGCGAGGCGATGTTCATGCTGAAGGGTTCATTCCGAAGGCTTGCGCGGACTGGACGGCGCGGCCCGGGTTTCGTCCTGCGCAGGCGGGTTCCCCGTCGCCCCTCGCACATCGACGAGCGCGTGGACAAGTTCCGCGCGGCGTTCGAACACCGTGTCCGGGGCCGGCTCCCGGTCCGAGATCGGCTCGGATGTCCGTGGCGTGACCAGGACCATCAGATCGCCGACAAGCGAACTGATCCGAGCGGAAACGACGTCGTCCGGGCTCGGCGCTTCGTCTGACGCCAGCAGTTCGAGAAGCTCATTCTGGATCTCGGCGAAATCCTGCCATGCCGACGTCGGCAGGGTGAGACTTTCGAGATCAAGCAACATGTCCCTCAGCGCTTGGATGGATGAAGCTGCGTGCTCGCTCACAGAACCTCGCTTCAAGGTGTCCGCTCCCCGACTCGCTCCGCCGTGTCCATCGTAGGTCGACGCGTTCGCCCGCGGAGCGGATTTCCTCCCGGTCGGCGGCCGACCCGCGTGGCCTGACGCGACTCGTGGTGTCGTTGCCGTAAAAAGTTACCGGGGCGGTTGTCGATCCGGGCTCGCCGCCGTTCGTCGGAGGAGTAGAAGGGGCTCAGAGGGAGCCTTCGCCCATAGATCGGAGTATGAAATGTCCAAGTACCTGGTGCTCATCTACGAGGACGAGGCCGCCTACGCCACCGGCGACGCCGCCCTGTTCCAGCGGGTCATGGCCGCGCATGAGAAGTTCGGCGCGGACAACAAGGACGCCATCATCGGCGGCGAGGCGCTGCAGCCTACGCCCACCGCGACCAGCATCCGCGGCGGAGTGGTGACCGATGGGGCGTTCGCCGAGACGAAGGAGGCGCTCGGCGGCTACTACCTGATCGAGGCCGCCGACCTGGACGCCGCGCTGGCCGTCGCCAAGCAGGTCCCGGCCGAGTTCGGCGGGGTCGAGGTGCGTCCGCTCATGGTGTTCGACCAGCAGTGACGGGTTCCGACTCGCGGGGCGCCGGGCCGCAGGCGGGCGGCGCCCCCGATCGGTCCGCCGCAATCGTCGCTCAAGCCGTGGCGGATGCGCACCGCCGCGAGTGGGGCTTCGTCCTCGCCGCGACGGCGCGCGTCACCCGGGACTTCGACCTCGCCGAGGACTGCGTTCAGGACGCCTACGCCAAAGCCCTCACCGCGTGGGCTGAGTCCGGCGTCCCCGAGCGTCCTGCGGCGTGGCTGACCACCGCGGCCCGCAACCGCGCCGTCGACCTTCTGCGCCGCGAATCCACGTTCCGCCGCCGCCTTCCGCTGCTCGTCGACGACATCCCGGAACCCGAGCACGACATCCCCGACGAGCGGCTCCGCCTGATCTTCACTTGCTGCCACCCGGCCCTCGCGCTCGAAGCGCAGGTCGCTCTCACTCTTCGGTTGCTGTGCGGCCTCACCACGGCCGAGGTCGCGCGCGCGTTCCTGGTCAGCGAGCCGACCATGGCGGCGCGCATCACCCGGGCCAAGAAGAAGATCGCCGGTGCGGGCATCCCCTACCGTGTCCCCGATTCCGAGGACCTGCCGCAACGCGTGGAAGCGGTCCTGACCGTCGTCGACCTGGTCTTCACCACCGGCCACACCGCTCCGAGCGGCGAAGACCTGGTCCGCGCCGACCTCGTCGACCGTGCCCTGAGTCTGGCCCGCATGCTCAGGGCTCTGCTCCCCGGTGACGCCGGCGTGGCCGGCCTGCTTGCCCACATCCTGCTCACCGACGCCCGCCGTGCAACCCGGGTCGACGCCGGCGGTCGGCTGGTACTGCTCAAAGACCAGGACCGCAGCCTTTGGGACCGCGAAGCCATTGCCGAGGGTCGAGCCCTCGTCCGCGTAGCCCTGCGTCGCCGTCCGCCGACTCGCTTCGCGCTGATGGCCGCCATCGGCGCCGTCCACGACGAGGCGCCATCGTGGGAGGAGACCGACTGGCGCGAGATCGTCGGCCTCTACGACGTCCTGCTGCGCTACCACCCGTCCCCGATCGCCGCACTCAATCGCGCGGTCGCGGTGAGCTTCGCCGAAGGTGCCGAGGCCGGCCTGGCCGCGCTCGACGCCCTTGTGCTGGAACCGCAGCTCGCCTCCTACGGTTACGTCGGCGCGGCGCGCGGCGACATGCTCGCCCGCCTCGGCCGCCGCAACGAAGCCCGCGCCGCCTATGAGGAGGCTCTGTTGTTCAGCGATAACGAGGTCGAGCGCGAGTTTCTTGCTGCGCGCGTCGCCGAACTCTCACACCTCGACGGGAGTTCGTGAGGGGCGGTTGATTCAGGCGTCGGTGATACTCCACGGGAATGGACTGAGGTCGGGGGAGACCCAGCCGGTTCTGGCCTGGGTGCACGCCAGCGTTGCGGGCCGGTAGAAGCGGGTGAGCAGCGTCTTGTCGAGCAGTTCGGGGTTGTGCTCGGCGAACGTGTCGAAGTCGGTGTCGTCCGAGTGCTCGGTGTGGTGGCCCACGAGTTCGACCCAGGCGCGGCTGATCGTGGCGTTGTACTTCTGCGGGGCGCCGAGGTATCGGGCGGCTCCCTGGATTCCGTTGCTCACCATGCCGATCGCGGTGGCGGTGCCGTAGCGGCGGACGGCGAGGTAGGTCAGGTGGACATGCTGGCGGTGGGCGAAGCGGTCGGCGGTGGACATGACCTCGGCCATCAGTTCGGGGAACGGTGATGCCGGTTGGCTGCCTCGGTTGTCTTGGTTGTCTTGGTTGTGCATGGTCACGAGCCTTCCGTGGTCAGTGCGTCCAGGACGGTGTGGAAGCCGGCGACTGCCTCGGGGGGCAGGGTGCCGAGGGCGCGGTGCTCGATGTCGGCGAGGGCGTGGGTGATGACGGTGGCGGCCTCGCGGCCGAAGTCGGTCAGCTCGATCAGTACGGAGCGGCGGTCGCCCGCACGGGTGGTGCGGGTGATGTGGCCGCGGCGTTCGAGCCGGTCGAGCACGCTGGTGAGCGTGGTGGGCTTGGTTCCGACGGCGGCGCCGAGCTGGGAGACGGTGCGGCCCTGATCGTCGGCGAGGTTGGCCAGTGCGTTGATCTCGGAGGCGTTCAGGTCGAGGTCGACGAGTTCGGTGGCGATCAGGTTCAAGGTGGCGTGCGTGGCGCGCTGGAGGGCCAGCAGCGCCGACCGAGGTGATGGTACGATTTCGGAGTTCACGATTTCGGATATTACGAAATCGGATCAATGATCGCAAGTCCGCCGCCGGGTGGCGCTCGTCGGCCTCCGCCGCACAGTCGCCGCACAGTCTGATCTGCGAGTCCCGCTCGCGGGGCGTGTCATCCGGGGCTTGATCAACTTCTCCCGTAGGTTCGGCTCGACGTTCGATTCCTAGGAGAGGTGCATGTTCTACGGCAATATGTTCAGATCAGTGTCCTGTGAACGGCCCGGACGGCAGGCGGTACTGGGAAGCGCCGTCCGCAAGATCGCGGTGGGGACGGTCGCGGGACTGGCTCTGGCGACCGCGATCCCGGCGACGGCATCGGCG
>Ga0310811_10011282_pt1 | contig 11580 bp, 13 predicted proteins | sample YCmetagenome_FD_207642 | JGI IMG/M metagenome (GOLD analysis project Ga0310811, IMG submission 207642) | Soil microbial communities from experimental microcosm in Duke University, North Carolina, United States - YC | ecosystem: Engineered > Artificial ecosystem > Soil microcosm > Unclassified ... | reverse complement strand
ACTGTGGCGCTGTTCTCCCCTCTCGAATCAATTTGATTTAATTTACTCGATTTCTGAGTAAACTGTTCTATTAAATCTATGGCTCGACTGCGATAACATATAGTAGTTAGCACTATGGCATGTACTACGTGGTCGATGCCGGACTCGCAGTGGCGTATTCGTTTGTGCTGTACTACCACTCGAATTGGAACGCTCCAAGTGACTCAGAAGACTCCAGTGGGATGATAGTCGTTGCTCTACTTGATCCATGGTACAATGGCGCGCAATTGCCAGGGCCCACAAAATCATGATATCGTTCGCGATCATGAAGCTTGCATCACATCACAAGAAGTCACAAGACGCGGCGGACATTTCTTGTAACCATCTCTTGAGGGGACTTGATAATGAATCAAGAACTATCCATGAAGTTCAAAAGCCAGAACAATACCTCGAGACCATTGGGGGAGATCTGTACACCAAACGAAGTCAGATCAGAAGTGAATATTGCTGATTTCCCACTTGCCGTGCCCATACAGGCTTTTAGGGTGACCTCGGAGTGGCGTCTGCCCGCGCATGCCAGAGTGCAATTTTAAAGAAGCCCCCTGCTGATACCGATGCACTAAAACTTGCCTCAAGTCCCCTTCAGTGAGCATATACCTTATGCTTCAAATTAAAAAGTCATGACTATCATTAAAGCTGAGAACACATAGAAAGGCAGACATGCATAAAATATGTACATACTTCAAGTAAAAAGAATGCATAAACGACGAGAAACGCAGGTGAAAAATTTGATCCAAGCATGACAGCAAAAAGAGAAAAGAAGATGAAAGGATGAAATGCGATACGATGTGTGAATGAACAGTGGTATGGGGTTAGGTTGGGGTGATATGTCATAGCTGAATTAATGGCCATCAGCGGCACACAAGGGAGATGCACAGCAGAGAAAAAGGATTATGTGAGCCCACAACTGGATGGATCTTGACTACTTGCCAGGAGCAGGAGGCATTGCGGACGTCAAGGTGACTGCATGCAGTTGAGTTTGGGACATCTGGTCAGGTTGACCATGCAAGCGCTTCTTCTGCCGATATCTATCTTGCAACTTGTCAGATTCTGGTCGCCGAGCAACAAATAGTGCCTGCACAGATGATCAAACTCTGAGTGTCAGAAATGTACTTGAAGAGACTTACTTGCTTGTCCTGCATCCCTGCAACTTCAACACAGATCTTGAGAGAGAATGAAAGCTGGTGTGTCTTGTGCACCAGCACAATGTAAGATGGCATAGGATCTGATCACCTGGGCTTCGGATTGGCTGTTGGCGGTAAACTCAGGTATCTAATAGGAAAGTTTCTCCCAGCTGGATGATGTTGTAGTGGGACCTTAGGCAAGAGCCAGTCAGGGGTTAGACCAGAGTGAGGGCAGTGCAGGAGATAGCCGAGGCTGGGAGTCAGAGGTCCCAGGTGTTTGGGGTCCAGTCGGTAGTTCAGTGTCCTGCAATTGCATATGCATCCTGAAATGTTCACTGCCTCTATGCGCAAAGAAAGAGAATCGCCATAGGTTGACAATAAAACCTTTGAGATGCGAGAATAGATACAAGTGTCCACCACACTCGATGAGTTCAAATGCTGCTCTGTGGTTCCTTCATCGGCATATGGTGTGCCAGCAGAAATGTCAGTTTACAGCTCCGTTCTCTTTCAGTGCAGGGACAACTTATGGGGACTAGATGACCTATCTGATTGGTTTTCTTTTCCCATCCCTTCTCCATCTGATCAGTTCGGAGAACAGATGAAACTTACATCACGAGCTTCAGCAATACAAGGAGATGTCGGTGATTCTGGACTGTTGCGCCAGGGAGGTAAATCAGAGGTGTCTGATAACCACCCAATGGCCAACCCCTCACTGCATCCTACATCCGCCCAGTGTAATCATTCGATGCAGATGCAATGTGAGTACCATCTGGTAAGAAAAAGACTGACCAAACCTGCTCAGTATGCCCCTGCAACAGCTCACCCGATGATTGTCCCTTTACTGCATCCCACAGCCACAGTCTTATCCCTCAGACGAGCTGCGATGCGAGTCCCATCTAGTGGGAATGTGACTGAGCAAACCAAATCAGTGAGCCTGCTGACACATGAGTGCAAGTGATGCAAAGTGTAAACAGTACTAACTCAGGTTTGCCCAATACCAGGTAGTGCCGTCCACCTCGAGACTGAGTCCAGAGATCTTGAACCACTTGACGTTTGTCGAGTTGTGTGTTGAGCAAGAACCATCGCACCTGGTCATGTAGTGGATCAGTTGTTATGTGGCCACTGCTGATTGACGATCACTTGTTAATCTATGCATTATATGAAATCACAGACCAAAAGGGTTGTAAGATCTCTGCACCATAGGCTGACCAATAAGACTACTCTAGGTGCATTCAAGGTCACTGCCCATGTAAAATGTAAGGAAGTCATTTATGCCTGGAAGTTATTAGGTTTGTAACAATGTATTCGACAATGCGACATGCACCCCAGCCAAGGGCTGCAGATACTACAATGAAACCAATCTGCCTGCATTAGCCCTGTGGCTATACAATGTTTCTAGTACCACTCACAATGGCCCATGGTATGATGGTAGTGACATTAGATGTCTCTTCAGCCATACGTACACTTGAATCATAACCACCTGTTGGATTGTCAAATGAAATGTGAGCAACAAGGGGCAAGCTAAACCTATTGTCCAGAGAGGTGCCAATGGATTCAATATGAATGCAAATCCAGATGGCCAGCTGTCCACTGACAACAATGATGAGATGGAGATGACCATAGTAGATATCACATACAGTTAGTGATGTCTCTGAGTGCGTAATTGGCGCTGTTTCTGGATTCTGATGACGTTGTGATTGGAAGCGCAATGATGACTATAAAGCAGTGGTTGCCTCAAGCAATGCTAGTTTAAGATGGAAATACGACACTTACAATGTTGTCCTGAATTGTTGTGACTGATACCAAAGGCTATCAATGAATGTATCTGGATCCAAGCGATTTGGGTACAACAGCCCACGGAAAACTATGTGTCTGATTTGTAAGGAGACAATCAGAAAGTCTTCCATGACTTCAACCCTCCAACAGGTATGCAATCGACATGGGCTATAATAAATGTGTGGTGATATTGTTTGTTTGTCACCAATGCGAACGTGTACTGAATTTCAGAGCTGTAAAAAAACCTCAGCAATGGTATGATGACGACATCAGTGAACTTATGGATAAGTTAGAATGTCATATTGGCAATACATCATACACAATCACACACATCGGCATAATTCTGCCATCCATCATTACATTATCATGTTTGACCTTGTAGAGGGAAGGAGGGTTCTTATAACCGCTTGCAATGTCAAAGATGTGCATGAAACCTAGTATCTTCCATAGAACGAGGAGGTTGGAATGAGTGCAAGAAAATTACTCGATTTTTGACATATGGTTGATGGGTCTCATCTGGGCTGTGGCTACCGCAGTCCCCGGCTTGAACCATTTCAATTTGAGCTTGATGTGAAATAAACACCTATATACAGCTGAAGTGAAACATCAAACATAAGTTATGGTAACATACTCACTTTCATAGCTACATCAAGAAATGAAACCCGATCATAGCATCTCGCAATGCTTGTGTGTCCGCCTTAATCATCAGCAATTTGGTGTGAAGGGGGAGTACGCATAGCTGTTTCCGATGATGGCCTGTCATGACAACCTCGTTCATACATGGACAATTCCTCAGAACGTGTCACAGGGGTGTCCCAGCAGACGAGAAAATTCTCCATCATGCTATGAATTCATGCTGCTATGCCATATAGCAGTTCACACACCGTGACTGCGTTCAAGCCTCCAAATTGCGCTGGGACTGGTTGTGATACAGGCACCTGCCATTGCAGCAATGAGTTGTCAATGTGATAAAAACCTGGATTAAGGTTGAAGGGACAAAAACAACTGGCTCGACTACTCGAAAACATACCATGGCCAGTATCATTACCATCTGGCATGGGTTAGGTGATGACCTCTTGAATTGTGAAACTTGGACCTGAGACCCAAAATATTATCAACAGGCTGAATTCAGGTTGCGGCGACAAGTAGCTTCAAGTGGTAAAATAGTCATGATTGACATTCCCTGTACATTTGTAAGCAAGCCAGGCTCAGAGGGATGGAAGTATGTACTTCTCACAATTGTTGATACATGTGAATAAAATCATCTCCCAGCAGCATGCATGGAACAACTTTCCGTGGTGGTATGCAAGAAAAGAGGTCGTCCAAAACCTGCCTCATAACTTGATAATTATCTGTAGTCCAAATCACAATGTCAGTGGACTACCTGCCAGAGGATGTAACCGATCTGGCATGGGGCATTGTGCAAAGACCTGTAAGTGCATATCACGATCATGAAATCTGAGCACAGTGAGAACTTACATGATGCCTTCAATCACAAATAGTGGAGATGCACTTCCAAGTTAATGAGTCGGAGAGCAAGATCAACCTGGTCATTGATAAGAGGGACATGCAGCCAAATAAACACAAATAAACCTTTGGACCAGGTACAGTAATTATGTATAGCATTTGATATCATGGTAGTAAGTTAGTTGAATGATCATATTGTGTGCTGGTAGCAGCAGGACTTGCAAGAATAAATGGAAGACTCAGGCCTCAATCTCAATGGGGGGAATTCATTTAGAAGGAAAGGAAGTCGTCAAATGTGTTCTCATTCTCCTTGTCTCTCTCATCTTCATCTTCCAGCTCTTCATCACCAAACTCATCATCGCCTTCATCTTGTCTATCATCGCATTCTTCATGACTATTACCATCACCAACCTCTTCATGGTCCCTGTCATCTTCGTTGACAATATCCATGGCATTGGTTAATATCACTGGGTCAAAGTCTCTGATTATCCTCCGAGACATTAGTGGATGTCCGACACCTAAATCAGTATAACGGATGAACATGTCCCAGTCAACAAATCTTGTTCTAAGGTTAAGGGTCAATGTGCCATAAGAAAGAACATTCACACTCACATCCCAATGTAATGCGCTTCCCAGTCGTCTAACTCTCCCTCGGCACGCGCTAATGATTTTCCAAAGCAAAGTGAGCTTGTACTGTGTCCCGAAGCAAACACAGGGATCAAGTAAGCTCCTCAAATTACTTGCGATGGATCGAGAAACCCAAATGCATCTGGGTCAGATTCATCCACAAACGCAAGCTTTGGAAGATGAGCGCAATTCATGCCTGATGGATGATTCTGCAATGGAGCCAGCCATCTGACCCAAAGAATTTCGAGGAGTTGCTTTGCAGGTCGACCGCCATCATTGAGCCAGGTTTCCATGTGATAAATACCTAATATATGGGCATACCAGTATGGGTGACTAGGCGTCGTCTCCCCCGAAAGCACCATTACATCACCATAAGTTCTAGGACTGATGGTGTCATACTCACACCTGAGGTTGTACATAGTGTAATCAACCTGCATGGTCTGGACCGAGTAGATCATGTGATTAGGAATAATAATGGAGTTGTGTTCTTTGTCTGTGAAAGTGTGATTGCAATAGCTTATGTCGAGCTTCCACAGCCTGAAAAGGATGTGATCCTTAAGCTTCAGTATGAAGTTCTGAAACCAGCGTCAGAAAAGGGTAGGGCACGTCTGCAGCGCAATGTTACTTTTACCTTCACAGGTGGATCATCATTATTTTCGCGAAGGAGTGCGAATAGATCAATAGGATTGCTCTGATTAGTTGCAATATTGTGATGCTTTCTAAAGGATGCTGAAGGGGGAACTCCATCAGCGGGTGATCCACTGTCAGCAAAGGCTATGGCTCCTGCTTCTGCTACCCATCGAAGTATGTGGCGCCTGCACTCGTGCCTGGCCAACTGCGCCGGGGTGTCTAATCTGTTAGTTAGTGGATAAAACACCTTTAAAGCTCTGTGAGCCAGTTCTCCCTAAGTAAATTTAACTTCAGGTAGATAATATACATGTGTCATATACATACGATCTGAGTAGTGAAAGAATCCATGCTCCCAAAGAGCCTAATGGTCCTCATGTAATCACCCATTGCATGAAACTTGTATGTGCTAAGGTTGAACGACTTCAGCCTCGCACCACTTGATTCTGGAGTGGTATTAATTTCGGAGCGCTGAGCTAGCCTTCGGTGGTGAGCTGCTTTCTCCTTCGGTAACTCCACAGTATTGAAGTCAGAACAGGTATCATGTTGAAACTTACGCAACTTCTGGGAAAGTTTTTTGAACATCTCTTCAAGAAACGTCAGGGTAGACTCCGAGTGAATGTGGAGCTTGGCAAGGGCATGCCACTGCGCAAATCGGTATATCAGATGTTGCATGGCTCGATCATGCTCGGGGGGGAACAACTGTTTGAAAACTGGAATAGCACACTGACGATGGAGAACATGACAGTGAGCCCAATGCAGATGAATGAAGAATGCAAACAGACCTGTAACATATCCTCGAAATCATGCACTGCCAATCTCTTCATTTCGGAGGTATTGTTTGCAAACGTCTGGATGACGCCATTACCAAATGTCGGGACCTGGCAAAATCTAAGTGAGATTGAGAGTTGATGACCTGTAGTTAGCAAACGACAACACTTCATACGAACTCTGCATACCTGCTGTTGAGGGTTGCGACCAGCTGAGTTCCTGTAGGAAGGGCATAGAGAAGCCAGATTAGGTGTGTGAATAGTGATTTCCAAGTACCCAGTTCACATTCATGCATGAAGTCAACAACAAGCATGTGGAACGTGTCAAGGCCGAGAGGTCCAAGCTTTTTGACAAACCGATTCTACAAGCAGTGAGTTTAAGCCAATCATAATTTGTGAGGAACCATCAATGCTTACCACAGTGGATACCCACAAACCCTCTCCAAGGGTCTGTTCAATCTTCACACCATCTACAGTATTTCCCCAGTCATAAATGAATTCACGCGCCTGTACGATCCTAGCCATAGTGTATACTTGGAGTTTGGACATGCAACTTTTCATGTCTTTCAGTAGACCAAGAGAACTGAATAAACTTTTCAGCGTGAGACAACGAGGGCATGCACATGAGCCCATATCCTTGATAGTTGCAATTAAAACCCTGTAACTCATGAGTAATCTGACTGTTTTAATCAAGGCAAGGGAGTACTTCTCTGGATAATCAGCCGAATACGTAAATATTCGGGGAAATATTTTTCACAGCACCCCATCAGCACATCGCAGAATAATACCGTGACGATATGCATGAACAAAGTCTTCATCGAGTAAGATTTCCCAGCACCCATGGAACAACTCTCTGTGGCAGTGTGTGTGAAGCGATGCCATGCCGCTCTTCGATATGCGAAACAGGCTGCTCAGAATATCCTTGACATTGTCAGGAAGCTGACAAGAAAAGTTGATGTAAATAACTGTCTCATAGTCAGGAGGACTCACCGAAGGCAAAAAGCCTACTAGGTGACATGCCCCAGATTCAGGCAAAGACAAGCATACTTTGTCAGATTTCCAAAATAAAGGTAAAGTGGCCAAGCTTTCACAGTTCCAAAGTTTGCAAGGTGAGTAGCATCGGAAAAGAGCATGAGACCGGCAATGACATGTTCAAGTGAACAGCTGGGCTCCTTTGGCAACTTCTGGAGCTTGTCTTGAGCTTGCAGCCAGGCATCAGAGGAGTAGAGCTCATCAAAAATTTGCTCCTGATGGCCGTCTAAAGGGTCCTTCCATACCTGCTTAAAAGGTGAGAGATGGAATGCACCCGCTTGTATATCTGCAAACGCAGCACGAATTACTTCAATGAGAGGCCGATAGTGGAATCCAGGGATAGTGTATGGTTTAGACCCTTCATCCCTTGACTTCATCAGGATGTCGATAGTGACACTGGTCTCAACCCAGTCATTGGGAAAAAAGATTTTCTCCCCACTCCCATCCCTGTCCAATTCTCGCAAGCTCTCTTTCACCGAGAAACTGTTAAGGTGCTTGACATCAAAATCGTCGGCCTGCAGGATGTCTTTAACAAGGCGCTGGACCTCAACTTCTGATTTCTGATGGCTGCCTGGATTCATCCAGGTCACAAGGCAATAAACGGACATATTAGAAAAGGGGTAGGGTGGCAGAAGGACCCTCGCAGATGCATCAGGTTCTTGCACGACTGTTGGACATGATCTTGCAAGTCACAATGAGGGAAGGAATTTGTCTGGCTCAAAGGAGGGACGACGAGGGTATATCCAGCAGAGTCCAAATGAATTGAAGGCAGTCTGTAATGTATCTCTTAGCTTTAAGATGACACATTGAATTCTGGATTGGGGTGGAAGTGATGGAACATTAGCATTATCGACATTGTTGAGATCCTCAGCTGAACGCTCCACATCGATGAATTGCCTCAGAACACATCTCTTAGAACGCATTATGAGCTTTCCTGAAACATTAAGTATAAATTAGCAAAGATCAGATGCAGTGGCTACACAGTACAAACGTGTGGCATCCGAGTCCGTGTCACCGTCAAAACTGATTCCAAAATTAAGGTCCTCCAAGTCCATCGCAATATCAATATCGGTTTGTCCCATTTCCAAGTTCATCTCGTTCAAGGAGTGCTGCGACTTGGAAACTGTGAGACTGGCTGCGGGGGCATCAATTGATGTACCGCGATAAGCCGCTGTGATAGACTTAAGCCTTGCTAGGTTGTTACAAGAGGCTATCGGTTTTAGATGGACTCTTGCCACTTGCAAAGGCCTCACTGGCAGAATTCTCTGATGACACAAGCCAAGAATGTTAAGTTTCGAGTCCAGTGGTGAAGCAGAGTAGCGACTCACTTGCAATGTGTTCGGCACTGACAGGTTGGGAGTTAAATTTTCTAAAGTTGCATCTTTTGCTCACTGTAGTCTCTTCTGGCTTGCAAGAATGCTAGATCTCTTGGAAAAACCGCAAGAGGCATGATGCCTATTGAGTCCTCATTTGTCTGTTGCCCATTCCCAAACGCAACCTTTGGCTCCGCAAGATACCATCGTCAAAAACAGAAGCAGAACACAGAGAATTCCTAAGATTTGCATGACACTGGCTAGCACAAGCACTGACTCAGATACTTTAACTCAGTAACTCGTCCATGTCCAGGAAAGCAGCAAGTGATCAGCTCGACCGCATTTGTTTTTTTGGCTACTAGTAGTAGTATGTAGCCACCACATTGCTGCCGTCGTTCAAGTTAGTCAATGCTGTGCTAAAGTTCTCTGGCAACCCAGGCCAGCCCCTTGATCTACGTACGTTCCAGTCAATTGTCATCATTACATTATCATGTTTGACCTTGTAGAAGAAAGGAGGGTTCTCCATTTTCTTATACCTGCTTGTGATGTTGAAGATGTGCGTGAAACCTAGTATCTTCCATAGAACAAGGAGGCGTTCACTAAGTAAGCAGCAGTAAATTCATGTTCTGCTATGATACCCCCCTTCATCCTGCCGCAGGCTTTGACTCTACTTACTGATGATGATCTGCATGTATCACACTCGCATGGAAGCACTGCAGTGTATGTATTGTCTGAAAAATCAATGACAAACTGGGTGAATTGGCACAGGATACAGCATAGATTACAAAGAGAGGACAGAGAGTGAAACCACAACACTTGGATCCCACTCATTACAGTAAGAACATAGATTGAACTTCTTCTGTGACGCCTTGATTCCATTGCACAAATGAAATGGTTAGGTGATCTGTCACGCAAAATCAGTACTATCATAAGGTGATCGAAATATTAATTACTTGAGCTTCAACCACATCGACAGAATCTCTTGGTCTTGAGTAAGCCAAACGGTCTTCTGCCAAGCCTTTACTAGTGATGTTCGACTTCAACTTGTCCGATAACATGCCTTGTGAGCGTTTGTCAGCAGAGACACCGCCGAATAGATGAAATGACACACGAGCAGTACCCTCAAAACGATCCAGGTGTGAGTCTGCAACAGCAAATGACATGACATCTTGGCTATATGCGGCGACACCTAGATTAATGTTGCCTCTGATCTGATTCTTGCTACACTTCAGGAGCTCTCCAACTGAGGTGTCCAAAGGTTCTGAAGCAGCGTTTGCGTATAGTTCACCTTCATCCTCGAGAACCATGTGAAGCAACCTCAAGCGTTGGGCTGTTGCATTGATTTCGTGAGCTCTTGCCAGAGCACGTACACGCCTGAATTCAACCTCAGCGTGCATCGTGACGACAGCTTGAGCCACGGCCTCAGGAGACAGTTGTTGCAAGTCATGCTCAAGCTCGACATTGACCTAGTATGAAAGTGATCAATAAGCAATATGCGAATATACATAGATAAACATGTCTCAGGAAGGACTACCTGACTCACAGAGTTGTCGGGGTACAATTGATTTTCAAGAAAGAGGGAATCGAGTGCGTCGGCAACGTCCCTCTGATAGGGCTTGGGGTCCGTTTTTGCGCGCTTCACAAAACGAGATAATTGGGGTAGTATTGGAGGAGGGGTTATAGGTTCAGTTATACCGTCATCAGATGAATCAGATGTAGAGTCGAGTGACCGTGACCTTGCACGTTTCATGGAGTTGCGCATACTTCGTGAGGCAGAACGACTCGGTGTTGTACTGTCGACAGCAGGGGAGCTATCCTGCTCAAGCCTGTGTGAAAGGTTAGCAGTACGTTGTCTAAGTTCATCCTTGACCTCATAGTCAGGAGTAGAACCCCTAGTAGAGTTTGGAGGAGTGTGGAAGTGCATGTTGCTCCATGTGCTCAGTATAGGCTGGCGAGCAAGTGGGAGATGACTGAGTTTGAAAAGTTGTCATGACAGCACTTTTGAATAACATAAACTGCGATATTAATATTAATACTTATCAGTGCAAGGATGTGAACTTCCGGGTTACCATACTAAAGCACGGGTTCTACTATGAGTTTCCGTATACACTGATTTCAATGTCACCACCTGATATAGTAATTTGAAATGCGAATACTGACTGGGCGAGTCTGGCTGGGATGGTGCTTTCCAATCGGCGGGACTTAATGTATCATGACCCACATATATTGGGTGGGTCAAAGCAGAGAGGTTGCATGATTGTTACCTCGATTACCACTTGAACTTGGTGGGCCCTGAGAGGCGTGGCATGAGTGACCTGCCTAGATTCTGAGTAACTGTAGAAGGTGGAAAGAAGTACCAAGTCAATGACTGTCACCATCGCTAATTACCTGTCACGAAGGAGCTTTGTTTAGGTGACAATAGAAATTAGTACTAGTATTAGTATATACCGTATAAGTTGTCAATGATCGATATCTTCCGAGTCAGCCTTGTGGCACATATGATCGTGCGAAAGAGTCACACACTGAGACTAGTACTGAGCCACCATACCTCCTCTTTGTTGTGGATTGCAAAGATCATGTATGTGATCTGTGTATAGTCACGGTACGTATGTGACGCTCAGGCTGTATACTTAGTAATGTTATTGTTTTTAGGCTTCCGAGTCTGAAGGGAGGAGGGCTTACAACATGCATCCGCGATAATGATCGGCTGAAGCAACATAGATAGCATGCACGCGAGCCATTCTGGACCCCTTGTCGCAATGAGCATTGTCGAATGGAGGTTGATTTAGACATCGATTTTGCGTT
>Ga0310811_10011280_pt1 | contig 11581 bp, 17 predicted proteins | sample YCmetagenome_FD_207642 | JGI IMG/M metagenome (GOLD analysis project Ga0310811, IMG submission 207642) | Soil microbial communities from experimental microcosm in Duke University, North Carolina, United States - YC | ecosystem: Engineered > Artificial ecosystem > Soil microcosm > Unclassified ... | reverse complement strand
TCGTTCTGCTCGTCGGTCACGACGACCGGGTCGGCGAACGCGTTCACCATCCACCACAGCCATTCCTTCTCGATCGCGTGCGCCTCGCCACCATGGCGCAGCTCCGCCACGTCGCGGGCCTGCGCGAGGAGGCTGCTCGCCTGATTGGTGAACGGCGCCAGGGCCTGCACGTCCGCGTCGCTCGCGGGCGCGCCCTTTGACAGGAGGACGACGCCGATCGGCGGCTGTCCGGAGCTGCGGAGTGGCGTGACCACGAAGGTCTCGAAGCCGAGCTCCGTCAGGACCTCGCGAGTCGTCTCGGTGATCCGCTCGTCGGACGCTGTGTCGTCGACGCGTTGGGTCACCCCGCTGTGCAAGGCGACCACGCTCGGGTCCTGGAGGTTGGCGAGCGGGACGGTGAATGCCTCGGCGATCTGGTCTGCGATCCCCCGGCCGAAGCGGCCACGGATGACCCGCGTGCGCTCGTCGACGATCGCCACGAGCGACCGCTCGTATCCGAATGCGCGCGCGAGGCCGTCGAGCACCGGCAGGAGCGCCGCTTCGGGATCGCTCCCGGCCAGCAGCTCGCGAGGCAGCGCATCGATGTCGTCGAGCGCGGAACGCCCGGTCGCTCCGGCCATCAGCCGGTCACCGAGCCGCTAGCGGCGTTCCGCGGCGCCGGCTGGTGCCGACGACGGCGTACCGGACATCCCGCCCGAACCGATCGAGCCACCGGTCGTGCTGCCGCCTGGAGCGGGACGCGCGACCGTACCGGTGATGCCAAGCGCCTCGGCGTAACGCAGGTAGGTGTCGATCGACGCCACCACGACGCGGGCTTCGACCGTGATGAGGTCGATCCCGACGAGCGAGACGCGGATCCAGGCGTCGATGACGATGCCCTTGTCGAGGATGCGGTCCAGGACATCGATGAGGCTCGATCCACCAGCGGCGCGTTCAACGGGCATCTTCTCTTCTCCTAGCGTTTCGGAGTCGCGGACTTCAACGTGCGTTCCAGATCGGCGATGCGTGTCTCGAGACGTCTGATCTCGGCAGCTCCTTCGCCACCACTCGTGGCAGCGGGGGCAGCGCCGCTGGCCATCGTCGCCGGTGCGACGAGGTTGCGGTCGTAGCGCCACCAGTTCAACCCGATCTGTTCGGCCTTGTCGATCGAGCAGACCAGGAGCCGGATGCGGATGGTCAGCAGCTCGACGTTCGCGAGCGAGATGCTGATATCGCCTGCCACGACGAGGCCCTTGTCGAGGACCCGATCGAGGATGTCGATGATGCTCGTCGACGGTCCGGGGGCGACGCTTCGTGACATGCTCATTGGCGGCTCACAATAGCTTTCCGATCGGTCCGAGGCCGAGGTTGAGGTCGTCCGGGTCCAGGCCGAACGCCTCGGCCATCTCTCTGACCTTGGCCTCGAGGCGCATCAGCGCGACACCCACCCGTTCGATCTCATCATCGGCCAGCGTTCCTCCGTCCATCCGTCTGATCGCCTGACGCTCGAGAAGCTGCCGAAGGAACTCGACCAGGGTGAGGACCAGCTTCGCCAACCCCTGCTCGACACCTTCGGGATCGACATTGACGCGGTCCGGCAGGAGTCCCCGAACGCGCTCCAGCTCCCGCCGCAGCTCGCCGATCTCATCCTCCATGGCCGCTCCCCAGCTCCTCGGTGAAGCTGTAGGGAGGCCACGGACCGCTGACCACGGCGCGGACCCCGTCGATCGCACCCGCGGCCACCGCCGCTCGCGCCTTCAGCGCGTCAGCCTCGTCCTTTTCGGCCAGCAGCGACATGGACAGCGCCACCTCGGCACTCGGGCAACTTTCGTGCCGAACGTCCGCTTGGTCGACCGCCAGCTGGGCTGCGAGGCGCGCTGCGAACGCGTCCCCGGCGGTGCGGCGGTCGGCGGTGACCGCGTGCATCGCGCGTTGCCGCTCGAGGAACGCACGGCCCGACAAGGCGACGGCATGCCCGCGGCCCTCGGTCACGGCGGCGTCACGCCAAAGGAGCGTGATCGCGATCTCGCGGCGGTCGGCGAGCCGGTCGACCGCGGCGGTGAACCGGTCCTCCGAGACCTCGAGCGAACGCCGCGCGGCCTCGGCGTCCGCCAGCCACGTCCCGAATCGGACCGGGAGGCACGGGCCGGCGTCGCAGAGCACCGCGACCAGGTCGTGGTGCGCGAACGCGTCATCGCGCGAGAGCTTCGGCTCGCCTTCCCAGACCGTCGCCCAGAGGCCGAGCTCCCCGGCCGCGATCTGCTCGAGTGGACGGCCGCCGACCCCGCTCTCCGGTCCGCCCGTGGCGCGCCGGGTGATCGCGTGGGCGAGGAGCCGGGTCACTTCTTGCGCGCCTCCAGCTGGGCGATCGATTCGGTCGCGGCGAGGATCACGTTGAGCCCCAGGTAGATCAGGTCTACGCCGGCCACGGAGATGGTCGCCTCGCCGGTGATGACGACGCCGCGATTGAGCAGCCGATCCGCGAGGTCCAGCACGCTGAGCTCCTCGTCCGGCAGGGCGGCGAGCCGGCCGGTCATGAGAGCTCGACCGTGGCGAAGCGATACGCGGGCCACGGACCGCTGAGCTCCAGCGCGTAGCCGCGCGCATCCCACCGCTTGACGTACGCCGTGATGATCCCGTCGAGCTCGATGCCGGCGTCGCGACGTGCGAGCACCGAGAACCGCGCGAGCATCCCGCCGCCGGCATCTTCGACGAGCGGCTCGCGGAACAGTCGCATCTGCGCGCGCTCGAACGCCTCGGTCGCGTCGACGATGGCCGCTGCGTCGGCCGCGCGAAGCTCCGTCCGCTTCGTCTCATCGAGCTGGCGCGTGAGCAGGTAGCCGCGTCCGGGCGGGGCCGCCTCGATCTCCGAACGCAGCGCGCGGAGCGGCTCGCTCTCCTCCTCGAGCCGCGCGAGCGCCTTCGCCCTGTCGCGGCGAACGACGGCGATCCACTCCGCCCGGCCTCGCAGCGCTTCGAACCGCGGCCCCATCTCCGCGGCGCGCTCCGCGAGCATGCGCGCGACGCCCGGGGTGTCGCGGAACACCGTCCCGAATGAGAGCGGCACGAGCGGATCGCAGACGGCCGCGAGCGCCGCGTTCACCTCTTGATGACGCACCGCGCGCGGAGTGAGCCATTCCATGTCGGCGAGGTGTGCGTTCAGGGGCTCCTCCGCGTATTCGCGCTCCGGCACGTCGCTCACGAATGCCGCCAGGTCGCCCGCGCCGACCGTCCGGACGGCGCCGTCGTCGAGCCCGCGGAGCCCAGCGGGCGCGGTGCTGCCGGCGCGCGCGATCGCGTACACGTAGACCAGGCTCACCCGGGGCGGTCGAGCTCCTCGGGGGTCTCGATCACGGCAACACGTTCGTCCCCGGTCTCGGAGAGCAGGCCAGCCAGCTGCTCTTCGGCGAGCTGCCGGCGGTAGGCCTTGATCTCGGAGTACCGCGCGAGGAGCGGAGCCTCCTGGCGGCGGAACTCGGCTTCGTCGATCTCGCCCTCCTCGAAGCGCAGGTTGAGGAGCATGAGGTCCTCTTTCACCGCGGTGTCGTCGGTCATCTCCTGCTCGGCCATGTCGATGACCTGCTGCAGGCAGTACCGGATGCCTGCCGCCGGGAGCGAGTACGGAAGTGTGAGCAGCTTGCCAAGGCCGAACACGGCCTAGACCGACGCCGAGCGCTCGAGCTGCAGGCGGATGGTCACGAAGTTATAGGGCGGCCAGGGGCCGGTGTACCGGAACGAGAGCGTGCCCTCGAACTTCTTGCCGATGTCGTGGACCTTCGCATCGAAGTGCTCCGCCTGATCGCGCCCGACGAGGAAGGCCGCGTTCATGATCATCTTGTCGCCGATCACCTTGTTGGACCGCGACGCGATCGCCGCGTCGCGCAGGTGGTCGTAGATCTCGCGGACGATCGACTCCGACCGATCCACGAGCGCCTGCTCGACCAGGCGGCCAAGCTGCATGCGCGCGAAGTAGGTCGACGACTGGGTATTCGTCTCGATCTCGGCCTTCAGCCGGCGGATCTCCTCGTTCTGCTCTTCGATCTCGCGCAGGACCTGATCGCGGTCCCAGTTCACCTTGAGCCCGAACTCGAGCTTGTCCTTCATCTTGACCAGGACGTCGCGGAGCGCGTCGTAGGTGTCCTTCAGGAACTCCACGGTGTCCTCGTCGGTCTTGAACAGCGTGCCGAAGCTCATCGGCACCGGGGTGAACCCGTGCTCGTTCATCACGACTTCCTGGACGTGCTCGTGGGTGAGGGCGTTCTCGCGCGTCGGGTCGTACACCACGAGCGGCGCCCGGCTGACGACGGCAGCGAGATCGCGGTAGTGGACCGTGAAGACCTCATCGCTTCGCCCGCCGATGCCGATCTTCCCGAACGCCCGCGGCTCGCTCGACTCGATGATGCAGTAGACGTAGACGCCTTCCCGGCTGCCCTCGGCGACCGCCGTCGCGCCGCGTTCGTCGCTCATTGGACGCAAATACTACGTCGCGAGATTGAGGAACTCGCGCGTGAAGCCGTACAGCTTCTCGCGATCCTCGCGCAGCGCGGGGCGCAATCCGTAGTGATTGATCACCCGGATCTGGGCGGCCGTCCACTCCTTCCAGCACTCGGCGCAGACCCGCTGCTCGATCTCGTTCCCGAGCGCGCCGGGCAGGCCGGTCTTGCCCGCGCCCTCGCGAGTGTTGCCGCAGCGCGCACATGTGACCGTCATCTGACAAGACCGAACCGGCCGATCGGCGCGTACCGGAAGACCGGGCGGCCGACCACGGCCGAGCCGGGGATCGGCCCGAACTGGCGGGAATCGGTCGATTCGGCGGGATCGGCGTGGTCGCCCTGGATGGTCACTCCGTCCGGTGCCACCGACCGGACGCGCTTCACGAGCAGCCGTTCCGGCTCGCGCGGGTCCGCCGCCACGACGACCTCGCCGGGACGCGGCGGCCGGCGGAGCCGGCGGACAAGGAGCCAGTCGCCGTCGCGGAAGGTCGGCTCCATGCTCTGTCCGGCGACGGCGACCCTGAACAGTGCCGTCGCCGGTCTCACTTCTTGGTGGCCCAGAAGATGTCGGCGATCTCCTTGACCGCCGCCTGCAGATCGGCCGCGGCCTTCGCGTCGATGCTCTGCTTGTTCTTCGAGCAGAGCTTCGCGGCCTTCCAGAACGTGTCGTGGAGCTTCGGGTACTTCTCGAGGTGCTCGGGCTTGAAGTAGTCGGTCCAAAGGATGAGCAGCTCCTTCTTGCAGATCTGAGCGTGCTCCTCCTTCACCGCGACCGAGCGGATGTACGTGTTGCGGCTCGCGTCATCCCCGCCCGTCGATCCGGTGATCTTCTCGACCATCTTCGCCACGGTCTGTGCGGCGATCGTCGCGGCCGTGGGGTCGTAGATGCCACACGGGATGTCGCAGTGAGCATGCGCCACGAGGCGCGGCGCGAGGATCGAGCGCAGGTCCATGAGTCGTCCTCCCCGGTGATGTGCTCCGGATTATGGGCGCGGTCAGGGGTTCGCGTCGGCGAGCGTGACGTCCATGGTCATCGACCTGTCCACCGTCACGACGCGTCCTTCGACGCTGACGACCTGGCTCGGGAAGGGCGCGAAGAAGTCGAATGTGTACTTGCCCGGGGGGACGGCAAGCGAGTACGTGCCGGTGTCGTCGGTGTACGTCGCGGTCAGGAAGCCCTGGGCGTCGGAGATGTTGACCGAGGCTCCTTCCAGGGGGACACCGGTCTGGCTGCGGATCACGCCCTTGACGACCACGCCACGCTGCAGCTTCACGTCGACGGTGACGTTCTGCGACCGGACCGTCACGGTGTTCGCGTCGAGCCACGTCCGGCCGCCGCCGACGAACTGGGGCAGCAGGTCGCTGCCATCCGGCGGCAGGACCTGCACCAGATAGGTCTCCGGTCGGGTGGTCACGCGATACGCGCCGGTCGCGTCCGTTGGCCGGCAGATCCGTCCGGTCGGGAACGGCGTATCGACGCAGACGAACGCGTGCACGACCGGCGCGCCGTTCGGATCGGTCACGTGTCCGACGATCGACGGCCCCGGACCGAGCACTTGATCGACCACGCGGTCACGGTCCAGGTCGACGGACGTCGCGGACACCCCCACGAGCGAGTCGTCGTACCACTGCATGAGAAGCGCGTCGTCGTCCGAGGGGATCACCCAGACCCAGTACGTGTCCGGCTCGCGCAGCGCGACGTAGTGCCCGTGGTCGTCGGTGCGCTCGCAGTCCCATGGCAGCGACTCGCCGAACCGGTGCGTGCAGACCTGTGCCTTCTTCACCGGCCGGCCGTCGGGCGTGGTGATGGTCCCCTGGATCGTGAAGCCTGGGCGCAGCTGCACATCGATGCCCGGGGCGTCGGCGGTGCGAGCGTCGATGACGTCCGCCTCCGCGCTGTCGACCCGCCCGTACGCCCATTGGGAGAGGAGCCGAAGACCCGGGCCGCCGTCGACGCTCATCTTGTACAGGCCGGGGGTCACGTCGAGGGCGTACGTCCCGTCGGCCTTGGTCTTATCGCAGACCGTCGCGGCGAGGGACAGCGGGTTGGCACAGACCGGAGCCTGGGCGACGGGCTTCTTGTCGCTGTCGGTGATCGTCCCGCTGATCCGCCGGATCCGTTCGAACGCGAGCCGGACCGATGCGTCGCCCTGCGTGAGATCCGCTCCGACCGGAACGCCGCCCTGGGTGTTGACCGGGGCGCCCTGATCGTCGAGCTGCCGCTGGCTTGCGGGCACTTCGGAACGCACCTGGTACGCGTCCGGCGGCAGGGTGAACGTCGCTCGGCCATCGGCGCCGGTCGGCGCGCACGACTGGGCGCCCGAAAGGGCGGATGCGCAGACCCGCAGGCCGGAGACCGGACCGTCTGCGCCGGCGGCGACCACCTGGAGCCGGTGCGTGACCGCCGTCGGCGAGGGCACCACGGCAGGCGCCGGCGCGGAGCACGACGCGGCGGCGACGCCGACGATCAGCCATTTCACAGCCGCGTTACGGATGGTCGTCACTTCCCCGCTTCGCATCGTGCATGAAGGGCAGAACGAACGGAAGCGAGGCAAGCCCGATGGAGAGCGAACTGATCGCGATCGGCCTGGTGCTCCTGGTCGTCGGGGCGGTCCTCCTGATCGCAGTGGGCGCAGCTCCGACGCCACTCGATGTCCAGATCGCCGCCGTGCGGGCCGATACCCAGGCCCACGTCCTCGTCAGCGCGCTCGCCCAGCGTCTCCCGCACTGACCCGGAGCAGCCGCGAGACCTCGGCGAGCGGACCGGACAGCTCCTCGCCGCGCTCGCGCTCCATCAGCCCGCGCATCGCCTCGCGGACAGGCTTGCCCTCGAACAGGACGCGGTACGTTTCCGCGGCGATCGGCATGTCGACGCCCTTGGCGGCAGCGAGCGCGTGCACGGCCTCCGTCGTCCCGATCCCCTCCGCGACCTGGCCGCCGAGCCGCCGCTTGATATCGGCGACCGTCGAGCCTTTGGCGAGCAGCTCCCCGACCGTGCGGTTCCGTGAGTGCGCGCTCGTGCACGTGGCGATGAGGTCGCCGAATCCCGCGAGCCCCGCGCAGGTGAGCGGGTTCGCGCCGCTGGCGAACGCGTAACGCGCGATCTCCGCGAGGCCTCTGGTCATGAAGCCGGCTTTCGCGTTCACGCCGTACCCCATCCCGTCGATCGCGCCGGCGCCGAGGGCGACGATGTTCTTCAGCGCGCCGCAGAGCTCGACACCGACCACGTCCTCGTTCGTGTACGCGCGGAACATCGGCGTGCCGAGCAGCCGTTGGAACAGCCTGGCGGTGTCGGCATCCGACGACGCGATGACCGTCGGCGCCGGCAACCCGGCTGCGATCTCGCGGGAGATGTTCGGGCCGGACAGGACGGCGACGCGATCGGCGGGCAGCACCTCGGTCCAGAGCTCGCTCATGCGCCGCGAGTCGTCGGGCGCGAGCCCTTTGGTCGCGGAGCAGAGCCGGTGCGCCGGCCGGAGCAGCGCCGCGGCGCGATCGCGCAGCTCGCGGACGCCCTGCGCGGGTGTCGCGACGACGAGCGCATCCGCCGCGAGGGCGCGCTCGAGATCGTCCGTCACCACCACCGAGTTCGGGATCGTGACGCCCGGGAGATAGCGAGCGTTCTCGCGGCGCGCGGCGATCTCGTTGGCGCGCGCGGCGTCGCGGGTCCAGAGGATGACCGAGCGCCCCCCATCCCGGGCCAGGATCGTCGCGAGCGTCGTGCCCCACGACCCGGCCTGGAGGACCGCTACGTCGACGGGGATCTGCGTTGCCCCAGGCGCGGCTCGTTCCCGCGGAGGATCCGCGCGATGTTCGCTCGGTGGCGGAGGGTCACGATCGCGCCGGCGATCAGGATGAACCCGAGCACGGCCCAGTGGAACGAGAGGTAGCCCGCGAACACGAACACGATGTAGCCGAGCAGCGCGCCGGCGACCGACGCGAGCGAGCTGACGCTGACCATGCGCGTCAACGCGAGGGCGAGCATGAACGCAACGACCGCTCCGAGCCAGGCCGGCGTCGCGATGAACAGGAGCGCCCCGAACCCGGTGGCGACCCCGCGACCCCCGCGGCCCTCGAGGAACGCCGGCCAGCAGTGCCCGGCCACGGCCGCGACCGCGGCGACCGCGGTGGCGACCGTCCGCTCATCGGATGACCCGGTCACGATGGCCGAGGCGATCCACACCGCGCCCGCACCCTTCAGGATGTCGAGGATCGCGACCAGCAGCGCCGCGCCGAGCCCGAGGGTCCGGAACGTGTTCGTCGCGCCGGTCGACCCCGAGCCGACCGTACGCAGATCGACGTTGCGGTACAGCCGTCCGACGATGTACCCGCTCGAGATCGACCCGATGCCGTAGCCGATGACGCCACAGGCGACGATCCGGAGCAGGTCCATCAGTCCCGCGCTCCGCGGAACTGGAGCCGGATCGGCGTGCCCGGGAACGGGAACTTCTCGCGGATCCGGTTCTCGAGGTAGCGCTGATACGAGAAGTGGACGAGGTCAGGCCGGTCGACGAAGAAGACGAAGGTCGGCAACGGCGCGTCGGCCTGAGTGACGTGATGGAAGCGCACCTCCTTGCCCCGCACGGTGGGCGGCGGGTGGGACCCGATGGCTTCGACGAGCATCCGGTGGAGCTCGGCCGTCGGTACGTGGGTCCGTCGGGTCGCGACGACGCGGACCGCACTGTCCAGCGCGTCGTCGACGTTCCGGCGATTCTTCGCCGAGGTGTAGTGGCTCGTCAGCCAGGGCGCGAAGTGGAACTCGCGCGCCACGTCGGCCCTGAAACGTTCGGTCGTCTCCATGCCGCGGTCGACAGCATCCCACTTGTTGATGGCGAGCACCAGCCCCACGCCGGCCTCGATCGCGTACCCCGCGTTGTGCACGTCCTGGTCGACGATGCCCTCGATCGCGTCGACGAGAAGGATGGCGACGTCGGCGCGCTCGATCGCGCGGACCGTGCGGAGCAGCGCGTACTGCTCGATGCCGTGCTCGATGCTTCCGCGCCTGCGGATCCCGGCGGTATCGACGAGCAGGATGCGCCTGCCGTCGCGCTCGAGCGCGGTGTCGACGGTGTCGCGTGTGGTGCCCGGGATCTCGCTGACCACCGCGCGTTCCTGGCCCACGAGGGCATTCAGGAAGCTGGACTTCCCGACGTTCGGCCGGCCGATGATCGCGACGCGCGCGTCGTACTGCTCTTCGTTCGCTTCCTCCGGGGGCAGCGCCGCGACCACCGCGTCGAGCAGGTCGCCCGTCCCGGTCCCCTGGATCGCCGAGACCGTATGCACCTCGCCGAGGCCGAGGGCGTAGAACTCGGCGGCCTGCGCCTCGCCCCGCCATGAATCGCTCTTGTTCGCGACGATGAGCACCGGCTTTCGGCTGCGCCGAAGGCGGTCGGCCACGTCGTGCTCGACCGGGAGGATCCCGGTCTTCGCGTCGACGATGAACAGGACCACGTCGGCTTCGTCGATCGCCGTCTCGGCCTGGGCCCGGACCGCCGCCTCCATCGGGCCGGCCTTCGGATCGTCGAGGCCGCCCGTGTCGACGAGCGCGAATTCACGGCCGCGCCACTCCGCCGTGGCGTAGAGGCGGTCGCGGGTCGTGCCCGGCAGATCCTCGACGATCGCGACGCGCTCACCGACCAGCCGGTTGAAGAGGGTGGACTTGCCGACATTCGGGCGGCCGACCACGGCGACGACCGCGCGCGCCATCAGCTCGCGAGCGCTTCGGCGCGCTCCTTCACTTCCAGCAAGGTCTCCATCGGCGTCGAGCAGCCGCCGATCAGACCGACCCGGTCCATGCCTGCGAGCCACGCCGGCTCGAGCTCGGCGGAGTGCTCGATGTGGTACGCGGTCTTGCCCTGCATCCGCGCGAGATTCACGAGCTCGCGCGTGTTCGCGGAGTTCTTCCCTCCGACGACCACGATCACGTCCGTCTCGCCGGCGAGCTCGGTCGCCGCGTTCTGCCGCTTGATCGTGACCGGGCAAACGGTGTTGAAGACCTTGAGCTCCTGGCTGATCTCGGCCACGTGACCGACGAGCTCCTTGAACGCCCACGGCGGCTGGGTCGACTGCGACACCACGCCCGCCTTCTTCATCTTCGGGAGCTTCTCCCACTCGTCCTTGGTCTCGACGATCGTGTAGTCGGTGCCGGCGAAGCCGACGAGCCCGACGACCTCGGGATGGTCGGGAGTCCCCAGGATCACGACCTTGTAGCCCTCGTCGGCGAGCTGCTTCGTGAAGCGCTGTGCGCGCAGCACGAGCGAGCACGTCGCATCGATGCACTCAAGGCCATGCTCCTCGATGCTCTTGCGCATCGCCGGAGGGACGCCGTGCGCTCGGATGACGACGATGCCGGATGCCGCCTCGGCCGGATCCTTGATCACGGTCACGCCCCGCGCGGCCAGCCGCTCGCTGATCTTCGGGTTGTGCACGACCTGGCCGAGGTTGAAGACCGGCTTGCCCGATTCCGCGGCGGCCTCGGTCAGCTCGACCGCCTTTTTCACCCCGAAACAGAACCCGTTCTCGCGCGCGAGGAGGACTTCCACGACACAAGTGTAGGGGCCTACCTGGGCTGTTGAGCCTCGCTCGCGTACTCGCCGCGCATGTCCGGCGGCAGGAGCTCCGCGACCCTTCGCATGATCGCGTCGGCGACGGCCTGCTCGCTCGCGCTGCCGTCGAGTCCGAGAGCGTCCAGGTGGAATGGCTCGCCGACCCGGACGCGGATGTCCGAGCGACGAAGCTTCGCGTCGGGCGTGCCGATCACGCCGACCGGCAGGAGCGGGACGCCGGACCTGCGCGCGAGGAACGCGATCCCGGGATGCGCGCGGTGCAGTGTGCGATCGCGGCTTCGGGTGCCCTCGGGAAAGAAGCCCAGCGGGTTGCCGACGCGAAGCACCTGGAGGCATGTGACCATCGCGCGACGATCGGCCTCGCCTCGCCGGACCGGAAAGCAGCCGATGCCGCGGAGGAGGCCGCCGAGGAAGAACATCTCGAACGCCTCCTGCTTCGCCATGAACCGGATCGCGACCCGGAACGTGAGCTCGATCGCCGGCGGGTCCTTCCAATTCACGTGGTTCGCCACGACGATGTACGGCCCGCTGGCCGGGACACGG
>Ga0310811_10011279_pt1 | contig 11582 bp, 7 predicted proteins | sample YCmetagenome_FD_207642 | JGI IMG/M metagenome (GOLD analysis project Ga0310811, IMG submission 207642) | Soil microbial communities from experimental microcosm in Duke University, North Carolina, United States - YC | ecosystem: Engineered > Artificial ecosystem > Soil microcosm > Unclassified ... | reverse complement strand
AGTTCACGCCTTTCAGGGAGACTGACCGGGTGATGAGTCTGCTGAAGAAGTATGGGTTGCCGACGCTGGCGGAGTTCGATCCGAAGGAGGTGATGTCGGTGCTGCGGATGGACAAGAAGAAGGTGAAGGACTCGATGAACTATATTTTGCTGAATAAGGTTGGGCAGGGTATCGTGAAGCTGGTACCGATAAATGAGCTGGATAAATTGTTGCAATCAATAATAACTGCGCGGTAATATGCGGGTAACTATAGAACCATCGAAATTAAAAGGGGAGATTTTGGCGCCGGCTTCGAAGAGTAGCATGCAGAGGGCATGTGCGGCCGCGCTGCTGCGTGTTGGGGATACGGTGATCCGGCATCCGGGGCATAGCAATGATGATAAGGCCGCGTTAGGGGTGATAAAAGATTTGGGGGCGGAGGTGACCGAGGGTAATGACGGGGAATTGAGGGTGAAGAGTCAGGGAGTGAAGGCCGGGAAAGGATTGGAGGTTAATTGCGGAGAGAGCGGGCTGGGGTTGAGAATGTTTGCGCCAATTATGGGTTTGAGCGGGGAGACGATAAAGGTCAGGGGTGAAGGCAGTCTGGTCACCCGGCCGATGGATTTTTTTGACGAGGTATTTCCGGAGCTGGGGATCAGGGTTGTTTCCAATGGCGGTAAGCTGCCGCTGGAAATTCAGGGACCGCTGAAGCCTGCAACGATTTCGATCGACGGATCGCTCAGTTCTCAATTTTTAACCGGACTGTTGTTCGGATATGCGGCTGCGGGAGCGAGCGGGGTTGGGATCAAAGTAAATAATCTGAAGAGTAAACCGTATATCGATCTTACGCTGAACGTAATGTCTGCGTTCGGTTGGGAAGTGGAGAACAGGAATTATGAAGAGTTCTTTTTTGCCGGAGGCGGCGCGGCTCGCGGTGTCGTGGACTATACAGTGGAAGGGGACTGGAGCGGCGGGGCGTTCCTGCTGGTAGCCGGAGCCGTTGCCGGTCCTATACTGGTGAAAGGATTGGATATTAGGAGCACGCAGGCCGATAAGGAGATCATGCGGGCTCTCAGAGATAGTGGTGCGAAGATTGACATGGGCGACGGCATTTTGATCGGTCCCGGGGCGCTGAAAGCTTTTGAATTCGACGCAACGGATTGTCCCGATCTTTTCCCGCCGCTGGTCGCACTGGCGGCGTATTGCGAGGGGGTAACGGTGATCCGGGGTGTGAGCAGGCTGGCGCATAAGGAGAGCAACCGGGGGCTGACCCTGCAGGACGAGTTTGGGAAGATGGGGTTGTCTATCGAACTGGATGGAGACAGGATGCTGGTACACGGAGGGTCTCTGCGCGGGGCGACTGTCCATAGCCGTCATGATCATCGGATCGCGATGGCATGTGCGGTCGGTGCGCTGAGGGCGGAAGGGCCGGTGACGATAGAGGAGGCAGAGGCGATAAATAAGTCGTATCCTGATTTTTATGACGATCTGAAATTATTGGGAGGACAGCTATGAACAGTATGGGTCGATTTTTCCGCGTGAATATTTTCGGGGAATCCCACGGCGAGAGCGTGGGGGTGAATATCGACGGGTGTCCCGCGGGTCTTCCGCTGGTCCTGGAAGATTTTCTGCCCGATCTGGAGCGCCGTAAGGGAGGAATGCAGAAGGGTACGACGCCCCGTAAGGAGGACGATCTGCCCATTTTTAAAAGTGGATTGTTCAATGGATTTTCAACGGGTGCGCCGATCACGATCCTGTTCGAAAACAACAATACCCGGAGCGGGGACTATGAAAAGCAGCGGGCGGTGCCGAGGCCGGGTCACGCGGATTTCGTGGCACACAAAAAATTTGGGGGCTTTGAAGACTACCGTGGGGGAGGCTCATTTTCTGCCCGGCTGACTGTGGGACTGGTGGCCGCGGGGGTTATCGCGAAGAAAATATTAGGAGAAGTCGTTATAAGCTCGTCTATTCTGGAAATAGGCGGAGAAGCGGATCTGGACAAGGGGCTGCAGAAGGCCATCGAGGCAAAGGATTCAATCGGTGGTATCGTGGAATGCCGTGTCAGCGGGTTGCCGGTAGGACTGGGTGAGCCTTTTTGGGATTCCGTGGAATCGCTGCTCGCTCATGCGGCCTTCGCCATTCCGGCGGTCCGGGGTGTGGAATTCGGGACTGGTTTTGCGGCGGCGAGGATGTTTGGCAGTCAGCATAATGATGCCATAGAGAATATGGAGGGACATACGAGGACCAATCATGCAGGCGGGGTAGTAGGCGGTATTACCAATGGCAACGAGCTGGTGTACCGGATCGCGATAAAGCCTACTTCATCCACGCCGAAAGAACAGAAGACGCTGAACTGGGAAACGGGGGAGCAGGAGAGCTTCTCTGTCAAAGGGCGTCATGATCTTTGTGTGGCATTGCGTGCGCCGGTGATCCTGGAGGCGATGACGGCCATTGTGCTGGCCGATCTTTTGCTTTTAGAACAGGGTGTAAGGCGGGTTTGGGCCTGACAATTGGAAATCTAAGGTTGTTATATTATATTGAGACATATATGAATCTCCCTAAGCGTTTCGTTCTGGTATTTTTCCCTGTCGCATTATTGGTGTTCTTATTTTCCTGTAATGATCATACCCGCAACGAGGTGAAGGATCAGGGGAAGACTGTGCCTGCGACGGCGGGTGAGCGTGTAGGGACCGATCTGAAGAGCATGCTCGAATACGCGGCCGGCAATGGAGACAAACTGGTGGATTCGACGACCCTGCTGTACCGCAAGCTGGTCGGCAACGTATACGACAGCAACGGCTATACGGCCATATGGAGCAGCAAGCGGAGCTGGAAGCCGGTAGCGGATAGTCTGTTTGCCTTTATCGACAGTTGTAAATACTACGGGTTGTTCCCTTCCGACTATCATTTTGCTCCGCTGGCCTTTATACACCGTGTTGTGCGGGAGGATACGCTGGCCCGGAAGAATGAGGCGCTCTGGACGCGGGCTGATCTGATGCTGACAGACGCCCTTTTTATGCTGGTGAAGCATTTGAAACAGGGGAGGCTGGATTACGATAGTGTGACGCTTAGAAAGGATTCGGTGCTTTCCGATTCCGTCTATACGCAGACGCTTGCAAAGGTCCTGGGGACGAGAGAAGTGGCGGGCGCGTTGCAGGAGCTGGAGCCGAAGCATTTCAAGTATGATTCGCTGAAGACCTATCTGAAGGAATGGCTGGGCACGGCCCATTTCAGGCCACTGACCTGGCTCGAGTATCCCTACAAGGATACGGTGGCATTCAACAATTCACTGGTGGTGCGGCTCCGTGAGTCCGGCTACGTGGACTCGGCCATGGCGGCGGCGGATACGGCAAAGCTGGCACAGGCGATCAGGAATTATCAAACGAACAACAAGCTGAAGGTTACGGGCAGGGCCAATTCCGAGACGGTGACGATGATGAATAACTCGGACTGGGAGAAGTTCAAGCGGATAGCGATAACGATGGACCGGTTCAAGCTATTGCCGGATAGTCTGCCCAGGACCTATGTATGGGTGAATCTGCCTTCTTTCAATATGCAGGTGATCGATTCCGATACCGTGGTCCTGGAATCGAAGGTCATCGTAGGTGCGCCAAAGACGAGGACGCCGCAGCTGACCAGTGAGATCTCCAATTTTGTGACCTATCCTCAGTGGACGGTGCCGATGAGCATTATCATGAAGGAGATGCTGCCGGCGATCAAGAACAATGTCGATTATATCCGGAAGCAGAACCTGATGGTCGTGGATTCGAGGGACAGTGTCAGGGACCCGCTGACGATCAACTGGAAGCGGCTGAATAAGAACAATTTCCCTTATCAACTAAAGCAGCGGCAGGGGGATGATAATTCCCTCGGGGTGATGAAGTTTAACTTTAGGAATAAATATGATGTATACCTGCATGATACTAACGGCCGATGGATGTTCGATAACAAATTCAGGGCGTTGAGTCACGGCTGCGTGCGGGTACAGCAGTGGAGGAAATTATCGGATTATCTGATCCGGAACGACACGCTGAAGTATCATCCGGATACGCTGAAGGCCTGGATCAAGCGGCAGGAGAAGCATACGGTCTGGGGTTTTGCCAAAGTGCCGATCTATCTGCGTTATTTTACCGTGGACGCGAAGAAGGGACATATTGTTTTTTATGATGATATATACGGCGAGGACAAGCTGCTGAGGAATAGATACTTTGCGAATAAGCCGATAATTTAGTTATTTTGTAGAGTTCGTTTCACGAACCCTACAATCCATGTCCATGCAAAAAAAAATCAGAACGGGAGTTCTTGCCTATCTTTTACTTCCTGTGGCGGTGCTTGGCCGCGAGCAGAAGCCTTCCCGTAATTCCTCTTCTCACAACAAGGGTCATCACAAGACAGCAGCCGCGAAAGTTCAGTATGGGGTTGCGAGTTATTATGCCAACAAGTTCGAGGGCCGAAAGACGTACACCGACGAGATCTTTACTCAGTCGAAGCTGACGGGTGCGAGTAATACGCTGCCGATGCATACCTGGGTGCGGGTGACGAATCTGCACAACGGGAAGTCGGTGATCGTTCGGATCAATGATAAGATGCATCCGAAAAACAAGCGGCTGATCGATCTTAGCCGTGGTGCGGCAGAAAGGCTGGGTTATGCCGGACGCGGACTGACGAAGGTGAGGATCGATGTGCTGGGGAAGAAGAAGCCGGCCGAGGCGGAGGAAGAAGATGCTTTGACAAAAGATAACCAAACGAAGTGAAGGTCTGAGCGGGGGACGACGCTCCGCCGAAGTTAAACCGGCGCGGGGATCCGCGCCGGTTGATGGGGTACGTTTACTGTTTCATTTTCTTAAACACACTGATTGTGCCGCTTGTAGAAACATGCAGCAGGTAAGTATTTTTAGGACCTCTCACGGTGATATAATAACATAGTCCGTCATCTGTTCCGTCGAATTCGACTGCTTCGGTCACTACATATGCTGAGTAGTCTTTTTTAAGATTCATGAGTGCCGGGACGGGGAGGTTTTCGGCGGTGATGAAGCGGCTGGTTGCGACGGGTTCTCCGGCCGCGTTGTAGAAGGCTTGTAGTTTGAGGCCGTTCCAGATGAAATTCACTTCTGTAAATTGTCCCTTTGTCTTGCAATTCACGTCTGATGCCTGGGGAAATTTTTCCAGGAAATGTTCCATACCTTTGAATTGGGGTATCGAAGGGACGTCGGTTGTGATGAAGTGGGGTATCGAGGGGTCGCCGGTTGTGATGAAACCGGGTTTCGGTGATCCGCCGGTTGCCGATGCGCTGTTGGCCGATAAAGTTAATGCCAATATAGCGGTAAAGATTGTATATCTCATAGTTCCATTTTTTAGAGTTGCCAAAATGTTTTAAAATAGCTAGCTGCATGGTATTAGACCAACGGAATGCCAAACAAGTTACAGGTTGTAATGTGTTGATTTTGAAGAGGAGGTTAGGTGTGGGACTTGTAGCGGGTGTCCGGAACCGGACGTTTGGTTGTCCGTTAATGGACGATTTTTGAACTTTAAAATTATAACACACATGAAAGCAAGCATTGGTATCAGCCCGGCGAATCTTCAGGCTGTAGCAACGGAAATGAGTAAGTTATTGGCGGACGAGTTTTTGCTTTACACCAAAACGCGGAATGCGCACTGGAATGTCGAAGGTCCGGATTTCCACACGAAGCATGTTTTTTTTGAAGAGCAGTATGAGAAGCTGGACGAGATCATGGACAGCGTGGCTGAGCGGATACGTCAGCTGGGGCATTTTGCTCCTGCTACGCTGAAGAGTTTTTTGAATCTGACGCATCTTACCGAGGTGCTGGATCAGCGGAATGACAGTCTTGCGTTTATAAAGGAGTTGTTGACGGACCATGAGAATATCATTATTTTCCTCAGGGGGAATATCAACAAGTTTGCAAATGACTATGGTGACGCGGGGACCAGTGATTTTATCACGGGGTTGATGGAGACGCACGAGCAGATGGCGTGGTTCTTACGCGCGCATCTGGCATAGTTCGCGACCCGCGGCCATTGGTTGCTGCTGTATCGTATTATGAAAAAGCCGGCTTAGCGCCGGCTTTTTTTATTGGTCTTTATTTTTCTTTCCGCCGAAGAGGCGTTTGAAGAATCCTTCTTTTTTCTTTGGGGCCTCCTGGGGCTTGGTGTCTGTTACCGTGATCTTGACGGCTCCTTCTTTACTTTCCTTTTGGTGGGTGGCTTCTTTCAGGATCTTCTGTTCTTCCGGAGACAGCTTTGAATCGACGGGTACGGTGGGTGCGGTGGTGTCGAGGTACTGGTTGGCTCGGCCGTTGCCCTGGTTGGCGCCTTCGGCGCCGGGAGGCGGTGTCTTTTCGATGAGGTTCATGTAGTCATACATCATTTCGCGGCGCATATTCTCCGGCTGGATGAATTTGGCGTTGCGTTCGATGCCGAGGGTCTTGTCGGCAAGGACTTTGGCGAAGAAGTATTCCCAGATGGGGCGTGCGGCCTGTGCGCCGTAGCCGAGGCCGCCTTCGAGGTGGATGAAGCGGTCGTCGCAGCCTATCCATGCGCCGCCCATCAGCTGGGGGATATAGCCCATGAACCAGGCGTCGGAGTTGTCGTTGGTGGTGCCTGTTTTTCCGCCCATTTCGGCTACGCCGAGGCGGTTGCGGAGGCCGGCGGCGGTACCGAAGTCGACGGGGCCCTGCATCATGCGGGCCATTGTATAGGCGGTAGCCTGGCTGATGACCTCTTTGCGTTTGGTATCGAAGCGGTCGAGCACGTTGCCGTTCTTGTCCTCGATGCGGGAAATATAATAGGGCATCGTACTGAAACCGCCGGAGGGGAACATGGTATATCCCCACATTACTTCAAAGAGAGAGAGGTCGCAGGCGCCGAGGGCCATGGAGGGGTAGGGGTCGATCTTTGTGGGGATGCCGATCTGTTTGATATAGTCGGCGAAGCGTTTGGGCCCCACCTGTTTCATGATATAGGCGGCGACGCCGTTGACCGACCATGCGAGGCCGTTAGCCATGGTCATGGAGCCGCCCTCGTATTTGTCCATACGGGCGGGGACATTGCCGAAGCCGGGGAAATACTGCTGGCTGGTCGTACACATCGTCTCCGGGGTCATATTATAGTCTTCGATGCCGAGGCTATAGAGGAAGGGTTTGATGGCGCTGCCGACCTGGCGTTTGGTATTGATGTTGACGTGGTCGTATTTGTAGGTCTTGAAGTCGATGCCGCCTACCCAGGCTTTTACGGCTCCGGTCACGGGGTCCATCACCATGAATGCTGTCTGGAGCATCGCCTGGCTGTATTTGATGGAGTCCATGGGGGTCATCACGGTGTCTTTTTCCCTTTTTGTATTCCATGCGAATACTTTCATGGCGACAGGGTGGTTGAAGGTCTTGCGGATCTCGGCGTCGGTGAGGCCGTCGTCTTCGAGGCTGTGCCAGCGGTCGCTGTTGCGCATGGCGGCTTCGAGGACGTTCATATGGTCTTTCCAGATGGTGCCTTTGCGGATGCTATACTGGGAGACGAGGGCGCGCTGCAGGATGGGAAGCTGTTTGGCTACTGCCTCGTCGGCGTACAGCTGCATGCGCGGGTTGATGGTCGTATAGATCCTGAGGCCGTCCTGATAGAGGTTGTAGGGTTCGCCGGTGGCGGGATTCTTGTGTTCTTTGCACCAGGTCTGCAGGTAGCTGCGGAGAACGTCCCGGAAATAGGGGGCGAGGCCGTTGTTCTCGTCGACCTTTTTGTAGCTGCTGAGGTCGATGGGTCTGACTTTCAGTTTCGCATAGTCGGGTGAGGAGAGGTAGTTGTTCTTGACCATCTGGCCCATGACGGTGTTGCGTCTTTCGATGGCCATCTTGGGGTTTCTGCGTGGGTTGTAGATGGTGTTGCCTTTGAGCATGCCGATGAGGACGGCGGCTTCGTCGACGTTGAGGCGGTCGGGTTCCTTTTGAAAGAAGGTGCGGGACGCGTTGCGGATGCCATAGACGTTATCGCCGAAGGGCACTTCGTTGAGGTAGAGCGCGAGGATCTCCTGCTTGGTGAAATTGCGTTCTAATTTGATGGCGATGATCCATTCTTTCAGCTTTTCGATGCCGCGGCGGGCGAAGTTCTTCGAGCCCTGGTCGAGCAGGTTTTTGGCGAGCTGCTGGGTGATGGTGCTGCCGCCGCCGTCGCGGCCGAGTTTGATGACGGCGCGCATGACGGAAAAGCCGTCGATGCCGGAGTGGTCATAGAATCGTTCGTCTTCGGTAGCCACGAGTGCGTTGATGACGTTGGGGGAGATGTCCTTGAATTCGACGTTGCTTCGGTTGCCTTTGTCTTTATAGAATTTGCCCATTGGCGTGCCGTCTTCGGCGAAAACTTCGGTGGCCAGGGTGATGGAGGGATTTTCGAGCTCTTTGAGGGAGGGGAGTGAGCCGAATACGCCCAGGTTGATCAGGATAAGAAAGAGGACGAAGGCCCCCAGGGCATAGAAAAATATTTTCCAGAAAATACGGACGAATCTATTCGATTTAGTAGCCGACGACATAGCGCAAATTAATGATTTTCTTGTTTTTACCGGGGGGAGGGTGCCCTCTGGTTTGTTAAAATTTCCCGGGGTACGCCGCTGTCAGGAATTTCCTGTAGGCGGGCATATCCTTGTTGTTCAACAACAGATCAAGGTTGGGAGCGGATATGATCAGCAAACTGTATTTGCCTGCCGGCAGCCAGGGGACGATCTGTCTGGGCGCCAGGGCTTTGGCTTTTTGCAGGTAGTCGAGGGCGTCACCGGCGTTCCCGAAGTTTCCGATGACAACCATTTTGACGCTGTCTGTGAGGTCGGCGTTGTTTGTCGTCAGCTGCTGGCTGTAGTATTCTTCTGCATTATAGCGGCTGAAGGCATTTTTCGTCTCATTCACGTAGACAGGGTCGACCTTGTTCAGGACGATGATTACCGAATGGGGCTTATCCGGGTTAAGGGAGAAGACCGAATTAAGAGAACGCAAATTTGCGGCCAATCGGTCCGTGGAGTCTTTTATTCTCGCCATGACGGTGTTCAGGGAGTCGGTTTTGCGCCGGATGGCGGCGGCCTGGGCGGAGTCGTTGCTTGCCTTGACGGCGGCTGCCTTCAGGGAGTCCTGGAGTTGGCGCAGCTGGGTCATGCGGCTGGAGTCCATGACGATCTTGTTCATGCCGGCCGAATCGGTCTTGAGTTTGTCTATTCCGGCGCCAGGTTTGGCGGCGTCCGGCTTGTTTTTCACGAGCATGTTGGAGTCGTTGCGAACCAGCCGGGGCCTGTTATCAGGTGCGGGTGTGGGTTTGGTATTTTCAACCACGATGGAGTCGTCGTCTTTGGCGCGGGTCACCTGCAGTCGGGTGAGGTAGTCCTCGATCTCTTTGCGGCGGTTCAGGACGTCGAGGAGGTTCGCTGCTTTGGCGGCCATCGGTGTTTTGGGCCATTTCGTCTGGATGGTGGTCAGGATCGATTTGGCCTGCGGGTCCTGCCGGCTGCGGATGAGGTAGACGGATTCGATGTAGAGCAGCTGGGGTGTCCAGTATTTATCGCCATAGAGACTGTCGGCGATGTGTTTCTGGGCTTCGGCTTCTTCGAAGCGGCCTTCGATATAGGACAGATAGATCTTTTCGTACTGGTGGGTGGCGTTGACCTCGGGCCTTTTGGCGGCTTCGACGGTAGAATCCGGGTTTGCGGCACGGGAGGTAAGGGAGGCGCCGGGATATTTTTGTTTGAGGCGTTCGAGTATGCGGGCTGCGTTGGCTTCGTCGCCGAGCTTTTTATAGCAGTAGTACATGTTGAACAGGGCTTCCTGTTCGCGTTTGGTTTCGGGGAATTTCACCAGCAGGCTGTCGTAGGTGTTGACGGCGGAGCCGTAGTCCGGTACCCCATCCTGCAGGGTTTTGGCCATCGTAAACAGGGCGCTCTCGATAGAGTCCATCGAGTGCTGCAGTTTCTCCGGTGTCAGCGGGAGGTTGGCCAGCAGCGTTTTGAAGTCGATGGCGCCGGAGGTTCCCGGAGTCAGGGTGTTGGGTACGAGGGGGCCCTGCTGGCCTTGTCTTGCTGCGCCGCCGCCGAGGCGTATGGCGGAGGACATCTGCCAGTTGTCGGAGTTGGGGCGGTTACCCCATTTGGTCTTGAATTCGGTATAGCCCTTGGCTTTCAGCGAAGGATTGTTAAAATACCAGTCGGCGGTGCCGCCGGATTTGAACATGTCGGGGGCGGCGGAGTTGTTTGCGCTGAGGGCGTTATTGCTGAAGGTGCTGTCGGCTTCGTCGCGCAGGCCCTGCTGGCGGCGGAGCGAGCGGACCAGTTTTTTTATATAGGCGTCGCGTTGTGGTGCGGGCATGGCGGCGATGCGCTGGAGGCTGTCCTGGCGGTCGATCACCTGCAGTTGGGCGACGATGGTGGCGAGGGCTGCTTTGCGGTCGGGGAGCCAGCTGATGTCGCCGAGGGCGGCGGCGTCGATGGGGCCGATGGTCAGGCTGTCATAGTAATTTTTTGCGGCGCGGTATTTTTTCTCTTCGAAGGAGATATTGGCCAGCTGGAGGAAGGACCGGTTGCGCTGCAGGCTGTTGGCGGGCGAGGTATAGCGGGTGCTTTGCAGGAGGAAGCTTTCGGCGCCGGCCTTATTGTTTCGTTCGAGCTCCATCTGGGCGGCGGTATAATAGATAATATCGCGGTAGGACTCGTAGCGGTCGCGGTGGGCCATGTGTACGAGTGCCTGGATGTTACGGGCGATGAAGTCTTCGCCGCCTTCCTTGTTCTGCCGGATGGCGTTGAGGCGGGCGTAGATCTCGAGGACCGGATTGTAGGTGTGGGCGATCGTCCTTTCGTAGAAGGTTCTCGCGTCGAATGAGCGGCCGACGCGTTCGTAGAGCTGGGCGATGAGGTATTCCCAGCGGGCGGCCTCTTCGTGGTTGGCTGCTGCGGGAAGCGCTTTTTCGAGGTAGATGGCGGCGCTGTCGTAGATGGATTTCCGGTAGAACCAGAGTGCTCTGACCTCGTTGAGGCTGGGTTTGAGGCGGACGGGAAATTCCGGGTCGTTGCCGAGGACCTCGATCAGGGCCGAGGCTTCGCCATATTTTTCCTGTGCGATATAGTTGCGAACCTTCCAGACCAGGGCGTCGTTGCGGCTGGGCGGGAGGGAGAGGGCCTTTTGAACGAGGTTTCTTTTCTCGACGGTGGAGACGATATTGGCGTTGCCGCCTTCGTCGGCGTTGGCGTTGCTGCCGATGGGTTTGTCATAGCCGTCGCTTTCCTTGGGGGCGAAGGCGTAGTTGAGGAACTGGAGGGTGATATAGGCCGAGTCGAAGTCTTTTTTGAAATAGTAGGTTTGGCCGATCAGCAGGTAGAGGTTGTCGATCCAGTCGTTGCGGGTATCGTGGATCAGGATACCGGCGGTACATTTATAGATGATGGAGTCGAGTTCTCTTTTCTGTGAAAGGGTGGCGTCGAGGGTATAGTTATAGAAGGGGAGGAGGAGGGTATAGTCGTCGCGGAACTGGGATTTGGCGCGTTCGAGGATCATCCGGAGTTTCTCCTTGGAATTCCACCAGTAGTTGTAGTGGGTGATGGTGTTCTGGATGAAGCGGCGGCTTTTTTT
>Ga0310811_10011278_pt1 | contig 11582 bp, 14 predicted proteins | sample YCmetagenome_FD_207642 | JGI IMG/M metagenome (GOLD analysis project Ga0310811, IMG submission 207642) | Soil microbial communities from experimental microcosm in Duke University, North Carolina, United States - YC | ecosystem: Engineered > Artificial ecosystem > Soil microcosm > Unclassified ... | reverse complement strand
ACCACCAAACTTGCGCGACAGCACTGTCGTGATCGCCGCCGTCAACGTCGTCTTGCCGTGGTCAACGTGACCAATCGTGCCCACGTTTACGTGCGGCTTGGTACGCTCAAATTTACCTTTTGCCATGTCAAATCACTCCAACCGGTCAAATTGATCAAAGAACAATTAAAAAAAGAAATGAATTCTGTGGTGCCCTTGACGTGGATTGAACACGTGGCCTCTCCCTTACCAAGGGAGTGCTCTACCACTGAGCTACAAGGGCACTGAGTACAACATTTGGAGCGGGTGAAGGGAATCGAACCCTCGTCTTAAGCTTGGAAGGCTTCAGCTCTACCATTGAGCTACACCCGCCCGACTCACAGCAAAAGCAACGCCTCCGCCACACTCCAAGAACATCTACCGCAAAAACCTGGTGGAGGGAGAAGGATTCGAACCTTCGAAGGCAGAGCCGTCAGATTTACAGTCTGATCCCTTTGACCGCTCGGGAATCCCTCCAGCGCTGAACCTCGGATTATTGGCGATCCGCGACCTTCTGTCAACGAAATCGATAAAAACCACGATTCAAAAGCCGTACAACAAAAAGCCCAGCCTACTTTCCAAAACAGGCCGGGCCTTTGAAATTCTGGTGGGTTGTGAGTGATTCGAACACTCGACCTACGGATTAAGAGTCCGCTGCTCTACCAACTGAGCTAACAACCCGTTTTACTACTTTTCGCCACCCTACTGCGAAGCCCGCCATTATAGCGAAGTTTCTCAATCAGTGGTGGGTCGTGCGTGACTCGAACACGCGACCAACGGATTAAAAGTCCGCTGCTCTACCGACTGAGCTAACGACCCGCTGAGCAGGAAAGCCCAAAATTATAGGGTGCGTATTTACCCGTGTCAAACGTTGGCACGGCTTTTCTAGCGATATTTTATGCGTCGCGGTAATAGCGCGTCGGATCGGCGACATGTGCACTAGCAAAGCCTTCATGCCGCAAACGGCACGAATCGCAAACGCCACAGCCACGGCCCTCAGCATCGGCCTGGTAGCACGACACCGTCAGTGCATAAGGCACACCAAGGCGAGTGCCGGTCACGATGATTTCAGCCTTGGACAGATCAATCAACGGCGCGTGAATGCGTAGCGACGCCCCCTCAACTCCCGCTTTTGTAGCGAGATTTGCCATGCGCTCAAACGCAGCAATGTATTCAGGGCGGCAATCGGGATAGCCGGAATAATCGACAGCATTAACACCAACAAAAATGTCGCGTGCGCCGAGGACCTCCGCCCATGCCAGCGAGAGCGACAACATCACCGTATTGCGCGCCGGTACGTAGGTCACCGGAATGCCGCCGGGCTGCACGCCATCGACGGGCACGGCAATCGAAGTATCAGTCAACGCAGAGCCGCCAAATTGCGCCAGATCAAGCTTGAGCGTACGGTGTGCGGCAGCGCCAAGCGCCTTTGCCACGCGTTCCGACGCTTGCAACTCGGCGCTATGTCGCTGACCGTAATCAAAAGACAAGCAGTAACACGCAAATCCTTGTTCACGCGCCATTGCCAACACCGTGGCGGAATCCAGCCCTCCTGACAGCAACACAACGGCAGGTGGCACGTTTTTGATTTCAGCGGGCACGTTCACTACCCCAGAGAATTTTGTGCAATTGCAATTGAAAACGCACGGGCAAACGATCTCGCACAACCCACTCGGCCAGCGTCGCTGGCGACAAGGCACCTTGTACTGGCGAAAAGAGCACGGCACAACGTTCGGCCAAATGCTCCCTGTTCAACACATCAACTGCCCACGCATAATCGGTTTCAGATGCCAGGACGAATTTCACTTCGTCACACGGAGTCAGCAAGCGCAGATTTTCCCAGCGATTCTTGCTCTCCTCACCGGAGTCAGGCGCCTTCAAGTCCATGATGCGAGAGACACGCGAATCAACTTCGCCGATATCCAACGCACCACTCGTTTCGAGCGAAACGGAATAGCCGCTCTCGCATAGTGCGTGCAGTAAATCGATACATGACTTTTGAGCCAACGGCTCGCCGCCAGTAACGCAAATTGTCTTGCAATCGTATGCCGAGATTTTCGCCATCACCTCCGACAGCGGCAACATTTCGCCGCCATTGAAGGCGTATTCGGTGTCGCACCAAACGCAGCGCAATGGGCAGCCAGTCAAACGAACGAATACCGTCGGCAAACCTGCGCGCGACGACTCGCCTTGAATGGAATGAAAAATCTCGCTGATGCGCAGCCGGGGTTCGGCCATGGCACCTCCCCCGTACTTATTTTCTCTTGAGACGCAGTTGTGCGGTCTGTGCCGCCGAACTGTTCGGATATTGCTTGATCAGGGCCTGCAAGGTCTTGTTACCGCCCTTGCTATCACCGCCCTCGATTTGCGCACTCGCCTGCCCGAGCATTGCATCAGGCGCCTTCGCATCGCTCGGCCAACCGGCAACAACCTTGCCGTATTGCTCAGAGGCCTTCGCATAATCCTTCAGCTGGAAAAAACTCGATGCAAGCCAGAAATGCGCGCTCGGCTCACGAACGCTGCCGGCGTGCACACGAATGAAATCGGTAAACGCAGACACTGCATCACGATAGCGGCCGTTCTTCACGAAACCAAGCGCGGCTTCGTAGTCGCGCGTCGCTGCATTTTCATCAACTGCCGTCTTGGAGCCGGTTGTCTCACCACTCGGCAAACCGGCATCGGCTGTCGGCGCAGTCGGTGCCTCAAGCTTGCGCAAACGCGTATCGAGATCGACATAAAAATCCTGCTGTCGCTTCTGCGCGGTGTCGATTGAATTCGACAACACTTCAATCTGTCCACGCAGGTCAGCGATATCGGACTTAAGCGACTCAACCTGGTTTGCAAAATCAAGTTGATTCTTGCTTGCCGTATCCACCGTCTGCTGCAGCGCGGTCACATCGGAACGTAACTTATCGATGCGCGCCCGCGCCTCTCCGTCGTCAAACAAACCGGCGTGCGCCGGCACCGACAAAGCCAACAAACACGCCGCAATGACGCTCAGGCGGAAACGGAAAACCATTGCTTAAAACTCGCCGGTGTACAGGATATCGGCGCGGCGATTTTGCGCCCAGCAGTCCTCGTTGGCATCGGTACAACGCGGCTTTTCCTTGCCCAGGCTGACAGCTTCAATTTGTGATTCGCTCGCGCCGAGAAGTTGCAACGCCTTCTTCACAGCTTCCGCACGCTTTTGGCCCAGTGCAAGGTTGTATTCACGGCTACCACGTTCGTCAGTGTTGCCCTGGATCAGCATCTTGTAACTGGGATTGGCTTGCAGAAACTTGGCGTGAGCCTCAAGCACAGGCTTGAATTCATCGCGAATTGCATAGCTATCAAGGTCGAAGAAGATTTCGCGCTTGGACAGAATGCTGCTCGGGTTCTTTAGGTTTTGCGGGCTGTACTGACCGACTGCGCTAACAACATCGTGACCCGTACGGCTATCAACACCAGCAGCAGATTGCTCAGGCGCAGGCGGTTGCGAGGAACAAGCAGCCAGCAGGGACAAAGCGAGGATAGAAAGAAGGCGACGCATGATAAAACTCTCCGACAACAATAAGATTTTAAGAAAGATACGACTAAAACTGAATTCAATGACTGAGCTTGATGGGTTCAGGGATGTGCTCAATTCTATTACTTAAGCTTAAGCATTACTTGGCAAACGGCCCCCATGCCGGCTCGCGCACGTCTCCACCCGTGGATGGCATTTTGAGCTTGACACGACCATCGCTGGACACAGCAGCCAGCACACCGCGGCCGCCAATCTCAGTGGCGTAGACGATCATGCGCCCATTCGGCGCGTAACTGGGGGACTCATCCTTGCTCGAATCTGTAAGAATTTGCGTCTGCTGGCTTGCCAAATCCATCACAGCCACCTGGAAACGGCCACTGTTACGGGCAACGTAGGCCATGCTCTTGCCATCGGGAGAGATGCGCGGCGTGGTGTTGTAGTTACCCTGGAAAGTAACGCGCTGGGCGGCCCCACCGGTGGTGGCAATACGATAAATCTGCGGGCTACCACCACGATCCGAAGTGAAATAGATGGACTGCCCATCCGGCGAGAAGGTCGGCTCCGTATCAATGCCAGACGAGCTGGCCAGACGCGTGATGCCGCTGCCGTCGGCATTGATCAGATACAGCTGCGAATTGCCATCCTTGGTCAATACAAGTGCAATACGTTGCCCATCCGGCGACCATGTAGGTGCAGAGTTCGAGCCCTTGAAATTGGCGGCAACATAACGGCGACCAGCGGCCAGATCGTGCACATACACGACCGGCTTCTTGGTCTGGAACGACACATAGGCAATGCGATTGCCATCCGGTGCCCACGCTGGCGAAATGATCGGCTCCGACGACGCAAAAGCGACTTGAGCATTGCCGCCATCTGCATCGGCGATCTGCAGTTCATAGCGGCCGGGACGTTTCACCACGTAGGCAATGCGTGTCGAGAAAACACCGGGAACGCCCGTCAATTTCTCGTAGATAAAATCGGCAATGCGATGCCCGGTCGAGCGCAGTTGCGACGAGCTATGCAGCAAGGAGCCATTACCGAGCTGGGCTTGTTTCTGGATGTCATACAAACGGAAGCGTGTTTCGTAGCGGCCATCGGCAGACGGCAAGACCTGGCCGACGGCAAGTGCATCGGCACCACGCCCCTTCCAGTCACCATAGCTGATCGTGGCATCTTCCGGAATCGCTGTCGTGCCCGGATCTACCAGACGGAACAGGCCGCTGAAGTTGAGGTCAGAACGAATGACCGAGGTCAGCGCCTGGGACACAATACGCTCGCCTGGAAAATCGGTCACCGCGACGGGGATGCGATTGGCACCTGCACCGACGATTTCGACGGACAGTTGCGCATGAGCAAGTCCGACGCACCCCAGAGTCAGCGCGGCGAACAAAGAACGGATCGATTTTGTCATCATGGTTAAATTATAAGTCCGACACGAATGTTCAGTTGCTGCCGTTCGGATCGGGTCTCCATGTGAGATCAAGTTGGCGCTGGAAATCACCAGGGTTCGTCGGTTTCGGCAGCGGGCTCGATTTCCGAATGGCGCGATCAACAGCATCATCCAAGGCCGTATTACCGGAGGATTTCTTCAACTTCACGTCCAGTACTTCGCCCGAGGGCAGTTGATTGACAATGAATTCGACCTCGGGGTTCCCGTTCACACTTGGTGGCATGACAATGTTGCCGCGAATCTTGTCGCGAATTTTGCCGACGTAGGAATCACGATCACTCTTGTTCGTTGTTTCCGCTGCCTGAAGTTGAGATAGCTCCTTGCTGGCTGCGCTATTCATCTGACTCGCCATCTGCTGGCGATGATTCTGTGAATCCTCTTTTTTCAGTGCGTCCTGAATCGGATCAAACGGCTTCACCGGCTCAGGCTTCTTCTCCGGTTTTTTGTCCTTGATTGCGATATCAGGCTTGGGCGGACTCACGGGCTTCGGTGGCGGCGCTTCGACCTTGGGCTTGGGCGGCTCAGGTTTCGATGGTGGCGGTTCCGGAGCCGGTTTCGGGGGCGGTGTTACTGGTGGCGTCGGGGTCGGCAGTTTCTCGCCTTGCGTCGGCACTGAACTGACGAGATCGACCTCCACCGCCTCCGGCTGGCTGTTCTGCCAACGCACGCCATAGATCAAAAATATGGCCAGCAGCACGTGCACCACGACCGCCAAAACAATGGCGGCGCGCTTGCCCGGACGGGCAACAGGCGCGTGTGGTTCCCGAACGTCATTCATTGCAATTCCTTACTGCTTACCCGGCTGCACCAACAGGCCGATCTTCGCCACGTTCTGGCGCTGCAATTCGTCCATGATGCTGAGCACGGCGTCGTACTTGACGTTGCGATCACCCGCAATCAGTACCGCCTGCTCCGGATTTTTCTGCTGTGCATCGCGAACACGCTGTGCCAGTTCTGTTTTGCTCATATCCTCTTCATTCGCATTGGCAGAACGGTCAAGCAAACTCAGCGAACCATCGGCCTTGACCGTGATTTCCAACGGCGCCACGGGCGGTTGCGACGATTTGCCGACGCTCGGCAAATCAACGCTGCCCGGCTGGATCATCGGTGCCGTGACCATGAAGATGACGAGCAGCACCAGCATCACGTCGATGTACGGCACGACGTTGATCTGGCTCATGACCTTGCGTTGCCGACGCGCCATTACTTCATCTGCCTTTGCAGAATGTTCGAGAATTCTTCCATGAAGCTCTCGAAGCGCACGGCAATGCGATCGACGTCATGCGCAAAGCGGTTGTACGCAACCACTGCCGGAATCGCGGCGAACAGGCCAATCGCCGTCGCGACAAGCGCTTCGGCAATACCCGGTGCAACGGCAGACAACGTGGCCGTTGCCATGGACGACAACCCGCGGAAGGCATGCATGATGCCCCACACGGTACCGAACAAGCCAACATAAGGCGACACCGAGCCGACAGAGGCAAGGAAGGCCAGATGCGCTTCAAGGTCATCGATTTCGCGCTGGTAGGTTGCACGCATGGCACGGCGCGCGCCATCGACAACGGTGGCAGGATCGAGCGTACGTTGATTACGCAGCTTGCTGAACTCACGATAGCCGGCTTCGAAGATACGCTCCATCGCACCACTGCTATGACGATTGCCGGCAGCATTCTGATAAAGGGTATTAAGATCGCCGCCGCTCCAGAACTCCCGCTCGAATTCGTCGGTGCGTTTGCGGCTGTCGCGAATGGCAAAGCTCTTGCGGAAGATCCAGTACCACGACATGAAAGACACGCCGAGCAATAACAGCATGACGAGCTTGACGACAAGGCTCGCGTGCGCAACCAGTTCGAAGATGGACAAATCCTGTGTGACGTTCATGAAACGCTAGTCTCCAATGTCTTGCAGCAATAACTTGAATTGTTCCTGAATTTCTTTCGGCATCGGCGCCGGTCGCGCGCTTGCCGGATTGAAGCTGGCCACGCGCACACGCGCCGAAAACAGCAGCTCGTCACCCCGCAGCACGTTTTGGCGAAACACCGCTTGCGCCCGGCCGATCATCTCGATCGTCGTACGCACCGTCAACAAATCCTCAAGGCGCGCCGGCTTCAGGTACTCAGCCTCGAGCGAACGGACGGCAAAAGCAATCTCGTGCGTACGGATCAACTCGCCCTGATCAACACCGAGCGAACGCAACCACTCAGTACGACCACGCTCGATAAAGCGAAGATAGTTGGCGTAGTACACGACGCCGGCCACATCGGTGTCTTCGTAATACACGCGGACGGGTAAATCAAAATGCTTCACGCTTTCCACAACTCGCCGCTTGTCTGATTACCCATATTGGTCGGCGCATCAAGCCCGAAATGCCGCCAGATCGATGCCGTGGCAACGCGGCCACGCGGCGTGCGCTGCAGATAGCCTTGCTGAATCAGATACGGCTCGAGCACATCTTCGATGGTGTCGCGTGCCTCGCCAATTGCGGCAGCGAGATTGTCTACACCCACCGGGCCACCGCCAAATTTTTCGAGCACCGCAGACAGCAGCTTTCTATCCATGACATCAAGACCGAGATGGTCGACGTCGAGCATCATCAGCGCAGCATCGGCAACTTCACGCGTTACACGACCATCAGCTTTCACGTCTGCATAGTCGCGTACCCGGCGCAACAGGCGATTGGCAATTCGCGGCGTACCGCGCGAACGCCGCGCGATTTCTTCGGCGCCTTCATCGGCGATGGCGCAATCGAGCAGATGCGCCGAACGCGACACGATGGAAGCCAACTCGGTTGGCGTATAGAACTCAAGCCGCGCCACAATGCCAAAGCGGTCGCGCAGCGGATTGGTCAACATGCCGGCGCGCGTGGTTGCACCGACCAGCGTGAACGGCGGCAGATCGAGCTTGACCGAACGCGCCGCCGGACCTTCGCCGATCATGATGTCGATCTGAAAATCCTCCAGCGCGGGATAGAGAATTTCCTCGACCACCGGCGACAAGCGATGGATTTCATCGATGAACAGCACATCATGCGGTTCAAGATTGGTCAGGATCGCAGCAAGATCACCGGCGCGCTCAAGCACAGGGCCGGAGGTCTGGCGCAAATTGACGCCCATTTCATGCGCAACGATATGTGCCAGCGTCGTCTTGCCCAAGCCTGGCGGGCCAAACAGCAAAACGTGATCAAGCGACTCCTTGCGCATCTTCGCTGCTTCGATGAAGATTCCGAGCTGCTCGCGCACCTTTTTCTGGCCAACATAATCAGCCAGCTTTTTCGGACGAAGTGCGCGTTCCAACGCCTCCTCTTGAGAGGATTCTGGCGTCGCCGCGATGACGCGTTCGCTGAATTGATCGGTCTGAATTGCCATCAGTTGTTTGCTGTTCACCAACCCGCTCCCAAGGAAGCGGGGGATTGCAGTTCGCGGTTATCGGTAGCGCCGCGCCCCAAAAATACCGGCCGAGTTTATCAGCCCTTGCCCAGCAGCTTCAGCGCCTGACGTATCCCGTCACTAACGGTTACATCTTCTGGCAAAGACTTGGTCGCCATCGCCGCTTCCTTGTCGCTGTAGCCAAGCGCCATCAGGGCATTGAGAATATCGCTGCCAGCATCAGCCACCGGCAGCACGCCCGCGCTCATGCCCGGCGCCGTCGGCAACTTGTCCTTGAGCTCAAGCAACAGGCGTTCGGCAGTCTTTTTGCCGATGCCCGGTACCTTGGTCAAACGCCCGACTTCCTGTCGGGCTACCGCGCTAACGAGTTCGGCCACCGACATGCCCGACAGAACGGCCAGTGCGGTGCGTGCCCCCACGCCAGATACCTTGAGCAATTGGCGGAAGGTCAGACGCTCGTCATGGCTGAGAAAACCGAACAACAACTGCGCATCCTCGCGCACGACAAAATGCGTGAGCAGCACAACCTTGCTGCCGACCTCGGGCAGGTTGTAGAAAGTGCTCATGGGCACATCGATGTCGTAGCCCACGCCACCAACATCGACGAGGATTTGCGGCGGATTCTTTTCGGCGAGGATGCCGCTGATGCGTCCGATCAAGTGAAGCTCCTAAAGATGTGCTGACTGTCCGAACTTTGCCTTGTTTGCATCGTTGCTGTCGGGAGAGACACAAGGACGCTCTCCCTCTTGTTCAGCGCTTTCCCTTTTCAATCAGGCGGCCGCCGCGCACACGCAAACCAGCGGTCGCGATATTGCCCAAGCCCTGTCCGCCATGCGCATGCGCAATGGCGCAGGCCAATGCATCGGCCGCATCGGCCATCGGCGTTCCCGGCAGCGACAGCAGACGCACAATCATGTGTTGAACCTGCTCCTTGGCTGCCTTGCCATGTCCGACAACGGCCTGCTTCACCTGCAACGCGGTGTATTCCGACACCGGCAAGCCGGCCAGTACCAAGGCACTGATCGCCGCGCCCCGCGCCTGACCAAGCAGGAGTGTCGACTGTGGATTGACGTTCACGAAAACTTTCTCGATCGCGGCCTGCTGTGGCTGATAGGTTGCCGCCACTTCGGCAATTCCATCGAGAATGACCTTGATGCGCTCCGGCAGATTGTCTTCGCCCGGTGTCTTGATAACGCCACTAGCGACGTAGCTCAGCTTGCTGCCGCGCGCCTCGATCACGCCGAAACCGGTGATGCGAAGACCGGGATCAATGCCGAGAATGCGGACGAGTTCGCTCATTAATCAACGCACCAAAAGCAAACAGGCAGATAAACGAAAAGGCCCGGTACAAGCCGGGCCTTTGCTGATCGATACTTAATCGCTGGCGTCACAACCTTATTCTACGATCATCGCCGACGTGTAGACATCCTGCACGTCATCGAGATCTTCGATTGCGTCGAGCAACTTCTGCATCTTCGCAGCGTCATCACCCGTCAGCGTCACTTCGGTCTGCGGGCGCATCGTGACCTCTGCAACTTCGGCCTTGAAGCCGGCAGCTTCGAGCGCCTCCTTGACCGAGAGGAACTCGGCAAAGCCGCTGATGACTTCGATGGAGCCGTCTTCGTTGGTCGTCACGTCGTCGGCCCCGGCTTCGAGTGCGGCCTCCATCAACGCATCCTCGTTGGTACCGGGTGCGAACAGAAACTGGCCAATGTGATCGAACATGAAAGCCACACAGCCGTCCGTCCCCATGTTGCCGCCATACTTGTTGAAGGCATGGCGCACATCGGCAACGGTACGTGTCTTGTTGTCAGTCAGGCAGTCGACAATGATCGCGGCACCGGAGATGCCGTAGCCCTCGTAGCGCGTCTCGACGTAATCGACACCTTCAAGCTCGCCCGTGCCCTTCTTGATGGCGCGGTCGATGTTGTCGGCCGGCATGTTCACGCCCTTGGCCTTGTCCACGGCCATGCGCAGGCGCGGATTGAAACCGGCATCGCCGCCGCCCATCTTGGCGGCAACGGTAATTTCCTTGGCAAGGCGAGAAAAGATGCGACCGCGCTTTTCGTCCTGACGGCCCTTGCGGTGCTGGATATTGGCCCATTTGCTGTGACCGGCCATAAAAATTCCTTCAATGCGGCAAAATTGGAGGGCCGAATTCTACCATTCAGCTCCGCGCTCCCTCTCGTCTGGAGTATGTGTGACACAAGTTCTGCGGGTCGCGCAATCGGACACGCTGACATTAACGCCCAACCATGCAATCGTGCGTACTGCATTGATCGCCGAACGTAACCATTGAATATGCAACCCAACACACCGACGCCAACACGCGCCGCAAGCATCGGCTTTCTGCTCGCAATGCTTGCTGCCGTGGGCTTTTCGTTCAAGGCAATTCTGGTCAAGCTCGCCTACGCCGTACCCAGTAATGTTTCACTCGACGCCGTCACATTGCTGTCGTTGCGCATGCTCTATTCGCTACCGGCCTTCGCATGGATTGCCGTACGTGAATCCATCGGCAAACCACCGCTGACGTCACGCCAATGGTTCGTCGTCGTCACGCTCGGCGTACTCGGCTATTACGCTTCGAGCCTGTTCGATTTCATCGGTCTCGCCTATATCAGCGCCGGACTCGAGCGACTTGTGCTGGCTACTTACCCCACACTGACGCTGATCCTCAGTGTCATGCTGTTCGGCGAAAAACTGACGCGCCGAAAACTGGCCGCCTGTGCACTCTGCTATCTCGGCATCGGCGCAGCCTTCATGCATGATCTCGGATTTCATGGCAATCGCGACGCTGTCTGGATCGGCAGCGGCTTTGTCTTTATCGCGGCGATCAGCTATGCAAGCTACCTTGTCGGCGCCGGCCGCATGATCGGACAAATCGGTGCGCAGCGCTTCACCGCGTTTGCCATGCTCGTGTCTACTGCCACGACGCTGGCGCATTTTCTTGTCGAACACCCTGTCACCGCACTGGCACAGCCGTTCCACACACAATGGCTGGCCATGGCGATGGCGGCCTTCTCAACTGTCATTCCGGTGTTCGCATTGACAGCCGCCATTCGTCGCATCGGTGCGCCAAACAGTGCCTTGATCGGCTCGACCGGCCCGCTCATCACGATTCTGCTCGGCTGGTGGTTACTCAACGAACCTGTATCACTGTCGCAACTCGGCGGCATGCTGCTGGTTGCCGCTGGTGTGATGCTGATTGGAAAACGCTAGTCCG
>Ga0310811_10011277_pt1 | contig 11583 bp, 13 predicted proteins | sample YCmetagenome_FD_207642 | JGI IMG/M metagenome (GOLD analysis project Ga0310811, IMG submission 207642) | Soil microbial communities from experimental microcosm in Duke University, North Carolina, United States - YC | ecosystem: Engineered > Artificial ecosystem > Soil microcosm > Unclassified ... | reverse complement strand
GTACGACGGCACCGGCACGTTCACCGCGCCTAACCAGAGGTACGTGTACTGGCGCGAGCGCTTGGCCGCCAAGCAACCGGTGGCCGGAGCCGATACGGTTAGCGCGCGTCACACCATCGAGTTCACTTCGCCGAAGCAGGTGACAAACTTCAAGTTCTTCCTGATCGTCGGTGCGGACTGGCCGGCACCGGCGCAGACGAACTGGAGCGTGTTCTACAATGCTCCGACGGACTCGGCTGCCGATCAGCATGCGAAGCCCATCTGGCGCACGGGTCACATGTCATTGTCCGGGAGCGCGACCGAGAGCTGGTCCAAAACCGCCGGAGTCGATTCTCTGATTCTTGTGAACAACAAGGATTACTACATGTTTCGCCGTGACTCCCTGGCAGCCGGGACGCCCGCGTATTTCGAGGCGCATGTGAAGGTGAGTAACGGTGGACAGACGAAGCCGGAGACGGTGTTCGGTTTCCTTGATGGAACGCGCATGGCGGCGATTGGCATGACGAGCGGTCGGGTAGGTTTCGTGAAGTACGCGTTCCTGGCGAAGAATCTCTTCGGGCATGGCTTGCCGCAGGCGAATTTCGTGGACAGCACGAATGTGACCGCGACGAGTCTGCACACCTATCGGCTGCGGAAGTTCGGCACTGACAGCGTGACGCTCGAAGTGGACGGCGCCCGGCGCCTTGGGCTGGCCTACAACAAGCTTCCGACGGTCGCCCAAGACTCCGTTGCGACATTTACAACGGGACCTGCCGAGTTCTTCGGGGATGGGAGCATCTCTGGAGACCACAACTCGGCGTGGAGCGTCGTCACTTACGGTATTGGCGCCACGCAGCCGTGATTGGACCCAAAGCTCTGAAGTTGACTTGAGCGGCCACTGGGCGATACTACCTTGAGTGCGCCCAGTGGCAGGCCCGATGATGAAACTGCATCTTCTCGTGATCGTCGTTTATTCGCTCACTTATCGATGATGACACCTCCGCGAAACGCGCCCGATACAATGCGACTTGAGAGACGTGCATGGGTCGCACCCGCGCTCACGGGGTACGCGTCGATGACTGTCCTCACACAGAGTGTGCTTGGTGTGACCAATCTCGTCCTCCAGCCGGGGATCTCGTGTACTCCGAGCGGCTGCGGTGGCCCGAACCCTGACGTCGCACCGGCGAACCCTTCGCTGCAGCCCAGCTCGGCGAATCCGCCGCGGCATTGATCCTCCCAGACGCACGCTCGATGTCGGGAAGCGAATCACAGTACGGGGGCGCACGACACACCGGCGTCCCCGTTCGTGCGTCTGGTTCCTACGGTGAGACGCACTGGCGTTGCGGCTTAGTGGACGGCGTGACGACCGGTTCCTCGTCGCACATGGTGGACACGGAACATCGGGCTGAGCTACGACTCGCGCACGGCAGACTGATTCGCGGACCGGGCTACGAGGCGGCGCCTCGCCCAACGCGACAATTTCTGGCCCGCGTGGGTGCAATGCTCAAGCTGCGTGAACATGCCCGATACTACGTTCATGCGGCGGGCGTCATAGCGCCTGGCGGACGCGCATGGCTCCTAACAGGAGAGAGCGGCTGCGGTAAGTCGACGCTCACGTATGCATTGGCGCGCGGCGGCTGGCCTGTGTTAGGCGACGACGGCGTCGTGCTCGAGCGCGGACCGCAGGGTGTGACCGTGCACGGATGGCGCGAGCCACTACGCGTGAGCATCGAGCTCGCGGCGTGGTTTCCAGAGTTGAGCCAGCGGCAGTCGCTGGTCGATTGGCAGGACGCCCGGCATCGGGTCGACGTGTACGCGGCGTTCACAAAGCGTGCGACTATTGGCGGCATGATAGTACTCGAGCGAGGTGAGCGAGACGCGCTGTCCCCGCTTCCACCGACGGCAGCGCTCGCGATGCTCGTTCGGCAGTCGGCGTTCCTGCTGCTGACCGATGATCACGCGGGCTCGCATCTCGCTCTGCTGCGCGATCTGGTCGAGTGTGTTCCCTGCTTCAGGCTCGTACATACATCGGCCCAGCTGAGCTCTGTGCACGCCACAATTCTACGGGCATCGCAATGATACGGTACCGCATTGTGCCTGACGCGCTGTCCGCGTCGCTCAGCGACGGTGCGGTGCTGCTCCAGTTGTATACGAAACGCTACTTCTCGCTCAACGAGACGGGATCCCGAATCTGGTCGCTGCTCGAGCAACAGGCGACGGACGAGGAAATCGTCGACGCACTGGTGCGAGAGTATGACGTGGAGAAACCAGAAGCCGCACGAGCGGTCAATCAGTTGCTCGACGACCTGGTTGCCGAGCGACTCATCGAAACTACATCTGTATGAGGAGCTCGGTGCGGCAAGCGACCTCGATGTCCGTTGCGTGCATCGCGGCGCTCGCTGCATGCTCGAGCTCGTCCACGGCTCCCAGCCTTGTTAGCATACCAACGTTCGTCTACGTCTCGGATGTGGCCGGGCCGTCGCATCTTTATCTCTTTCGCAACGACAGCTCGATCCAAGTCACGAATGATGCAGGTAACGACACGGATCCGCGGAGCGCCGCCTCACTGCTCGTGTTCGCGTCGGATCGCGACGGAAATCAAGAGGTCTACCTTTCCGACACGTTGGGCGCGGTGCAACATCGCGTGACCAAGAACGCGGCAAACGATTTTGAACCCGCGCTGAGTCCGCACGGCGATCTCATCGCCTTCACGAGCAATCGCACAGGACTTCCCCGAGTCTGGATCGTGCCGGCCCCGGCGCTCTCGGACACCGGTTTTCCGACAGCAACGCCGCTCGCCACCGGCACGGATGCAAGCGTGCCCGAGCAGTCGCCGGCGTGGAGTCCCGACGGCTCGCAGCTCGCATTCGCGTCGACGCGCACCGGAACATCGCAGGTGTTCGTCGTCGCAGCGGCAGGCGGTACCGCGACGCAAGTAAGCCATGAGGCAGGTGGTGCATTCTCGCCGATCTGGTCAGCCGACGGACAGTCAATCGTCTACCAGTCCGGAAACGGGTTGCCGAGCATTCAGAGCGTGAAGATCAGCTCGGGCGCAGTAACGCAACTCGCGAGCGATTCATTGGGCGTCGGCGAGCCCACGTGCAACGCGACCGTGTGCCTGGGCGTCACGAATCCCACGGACACGACAGGTGCGATCGTGTCGTTCTCGCTTTCGTCGACTACCACGACTCTCGTGCTGACGCGCGTGAGCAACGAGCGACAGCCGGCGATTCTCGTTGCTCCGTGACGCGCGCGCGGCGTACATTGCACGCGTGACGCAAGCATCCAAACTTTCCGGACGCCACGACTGACGTGTGGTCGCCGGATTTGTTGGGCGTGGAGCGCGTCCACCTGCTGCAGCTCCTGGTGTGGGGCGTGACGAGCCTGGTGTTCGGCGCCGGAGTCATCGTCGCGCTCCGCGTGCAACAGACGCGCGCACCCCTCGCGTGGTGGTTCGCCGTGGTGATGGCGGTTTCGGGCGCAGGGGAGTCGGTGTTCGCTCTCGTGCGGTGGCGTGGGCTTGCCGAGCGCGATTTCGCGAGCGCGCTACGCCTGACGACGCACGTCCGCCTCGCCATGATCGGGGAAATGTGGCTGCTCGCCGGCGCGACGGTGCTCGTGTGCGTGGGCGTCGTGCTGGCGAAGCGCCTCGAGTTGACGGGGATCGGTGTGGCGCTCGTTGCCCACGGGAGCGTGTTGTTCATCCTGGATCGTCTCTTTTTGTCGCGCCTCACGCCTGGTGCCTAACGCAACCCGCCGGTAGGAATCTCGATGGCTGAAGCCACCCTCGACCTGCGCGGCGTTCCGCGACCCGCGGCCTACGCCGAGCTCGACGCGCATCTCGACGCCGTGCTCGAGGGAATCCACGATCGCATCGCGGTCATGGCCACGATGTCGGCCGTGCTCCATCACGGTTTCGGCTTCCTGTGGACGGGATTCTATCAGGTCCTGGTGCCGGGGCATCTCCTTGTCGTCGGACCATACCAGGGGACACTCGGCTGCCTAACGATCGAATTCGGGCGCGGGGTGTGTGGTCAAGCGGCCGCGACCCAACGCACCGTCGTGGTGCCCGATGTGCGAAACTTCCCCGACCACATCGTGTGCGACGCGCGCTCGAAGTCGGAAATCGTGGTCCCCGTGTTCGATGAGCGGCACGCGTTGATCGCCGTGCTCGACATCGATGCGGACTCCGTGCGCGCGTTTGGTGACGAGGATGCCGCGGGCCTCGAAAAGCTGGTGTGCCGGTTCGCGCGGCCGGAGCAGCACGCCTAGATGACCGGCTACTCGGATCGCATCAGCCACGCGCTCGCGTTCGCGGCCAAGCACCACGACCAACAGGTACGTCGCGGGACGCGCCTGCCGTACGTCACGGCCGCGCCTAACGTCGCGGTGATCTTGTCGCGCTACGATCGCGACGATGACACGGTGGTGAGCGGCGTGCTGCGCGATGTGGTGCAGGACTACGTGCGCGACGGCGCGTCGGTGGAGATGCTGGACGCGCGGATCGGCGAGAAGTTCGGGCCCGGGGTGCTCGCCGCGCTGCTCGGCGTGGTGGAACGTCGCCAGGACGACGATGGCGTCGAGATGTCGCCCGAGGACCGGCGCGCGGATCTCGTGAACCGGCTCGCCGCCGCGGACGAGCGCGGACGCTGGGTAATCGCGGCGGTCGTGGCGCACGCCGCCGGCACACTCCTCGCCGACCTGTCGCGCACCAGCTTTCCGGACACCGTGTGGGCGCACGCAACGGACGGCATCGGACGCGAGGGCACGATGCAATGGCTGCACAGCGTGCACCACCGCCTAACGGTAGCGGGATTTACGGCGCCGATCATGACCGAGTTAGGCGAGATGCTGGCGTCGTTGGACGAGCGGGCCGCGCTGCTCGCGCGCGGGGGGTCGGGACTCAGGTAGTCGTCGCGACCGAGTTGGAGAGGGTCGACGCGTCGGTCGGCGCCGGGTAAGTCCGCGAAACGTAGTCGTCCAGGATCGACAGGAACTCCGCGACGATGTGATCGCCCTTCAACGTGACCGCGAGTTTTCCGTCGACGTAGACCGGGGCTTTTGGCTCCTCGAACGTGCCAGGCAGCGAGATGCCGATGTTTGCGTGCTTCGACTCGCCCGGTCCGTTCACGACACACCCCATCACCGCCACGCGCATTTCTTCGACGCCGGGATGACGCGTCCGCCACACTGGCATCTGCTCGCGCAGATATGTCTGGATGTCCTCGGCCATGTGCTGAAAGAACGTCGACGTGGTACGCCCGCATCCTGGGCACGCCGACACTTGCGGTGTGAATGTGCGCAGGCCAAGAGACTGAAGAATCTGCTGCGCGATGTGCACCTCTTCGGCGCGATCGCCGCCCGGCCGCGGCGTGAGCGACACGCGGATTGTGTCGCCAATGCCTTCCCCGAGAAGAATCGAGAGCGCGGCGGTGCTCACCACTGTGCCTTTCATGCCGAGTCCTGCTTCCGTGAGGCCGAGGTGCAGCGGATAGTCGCAGCGGGCGGCAAGCAGGCGATAGACATCCACCAGGTCGCGCACGCCCGAGACCTTGGCGGACAGAATGATCCGATCGTGTGCGAGCCCCGTCTCCTCGGCGAGCTGAGCCGAGCGCAACGCGCTCTCGAGCATGGCGTCGACGTAGACGTCGCGCGCATCGCGCGGGGCCTTACTGCGGGCGTTGTCGTCCATGAGCGTCGTGAGGAGATCCTGGTCGAGCGAGCCCCAGTTCACCCCAATGCGGACGGGCTTGTCGTTCGCGACGGCGATCTGCACTATCGTACGGAAGTTTTCGTCGCGTCGTTTGCCGCCCACGTTGCCGGGATTGATCCGGTATTTCGCCAGGGCGCGAGCGCACGTGGGATAACGGTCGAGGAGCAGATGACCGTTGTAATGAAAGTCCCCGATGATCGGAACCTGAACGCCGGCATCGGCCACGCGGTGTGCGATCTCATCTACCGCAGCAGCAGCTTCCGGCGTGTTGACGGTAATGCGTACGAGCTCCGATCCGGCTCGAGCGAGTGCGATGACCTGCGCCGCGGTTGCTTCGGCGTCCGCGGTATCGGTGTTGGTCATGGACTGCACGACCACCGGATGGGCGCTCCCGACCGGGACTCCGCCCACGACTGTGGTGACGGTATATCGGCGAGGCGCGAAGGTCATGCGCGAAAGCTAACGGGACTCGAGAGCGAAGGGATGCGGCCGTGGCGGCGGGCGCCGACGGTCCTCGTCTGTCGCAGAAATTCTACTCTACTGGAGCTGCACCATGGCTGAAGACATCGAGCACCCACCACGAGCCTACAACACGGAAGACGTGGCGGCACAGGCTCCGGTGCCGAAGAAGCGCCGCTTCAAATGGAAACGGTATGTCGCGATCGTGTTCTTGATTCCCATCCTGCTGTTCGTGCTCTATGGCTGGTCGGCGCTCACGTTCGCGTACGGGCGTGGCGAACGATCGGGCTACGTGCAGCACATCGCGAAGGAAGGGTGGGTGTGCAAGACGTGGGAAGGCGAGTTAGCCATGGCGAATTTGCCCGGCACGATGCCGCAGATCTTTCACTTCACGGTGCGGGACGAAGCGGTCGCCAAGCAAATCGAGGCGAACATGGGCAAGCGCATGTCGCTCACGTTCGAAGAACACCGTGGCGTGCCGACATCGTGTTTCGGGGACACCGAGTTCTACGTGACCTCGGCCCAGATTGGGCAATGACTACCGGGCGTCGTTGCAGGGGCGCAGTATTGCTGGCTTAGGCCGCTAACCGTATATTCTGGCCCGCACGACCCGAAATGCAAATGCAGACCCGGGCGGCTCACTGCGCCCGGGTTTTCCTGTCTCGGTTAGCGATGTCGCAGGTCACGAGAAACCATTCCGGAGCTGGACATGCGTGTCACAGGCAAGGTGAAGTGGTTCAATGACGCCAAGGGGTACGGCTTCATCACTCCAGACGATGGCCAGAAGGACTGCTTCGTCCACTACAGCGCCATTCAAGGCAGCGGATTCAAGACGCTCGCGGAGGGCGATGCGGTTGAGTTCGACATCGTCGATGGGCAGAAAGGCCCGGCTGCGGAGAACGTGACCAAGCGGCAGTAAGCCATCGGCGCTACGACGGACGTGAAACAGGGGACACCGCAGGGTGTTCCCGTTTTGCGTTCAGGGGCGTAGTCGCGTGGGCTACGACAGCGTGGCGCGCGCCGCGGCAAGCTGCTCCCGCAGTGCGTTAGGCCCGGTGCCGCCCTCGACGTCGCGGCGTTCCACCGACGCGGCGGGTGACAGCGACTCGAATACGTCTCCGGAGAACAGCGTGTGCGCCGCGAGGAACGACTTGAGCGGAAGACTGTGCAGCTCGACGCCGCGCTGCTCGCTCTCGCGAACGAGCCGGCCGACGCTCGCGTGTGCCTCACGGAAGGTGGCGCCCTTGCGAACGAGATAGTCGGCGAGGTCGGTGGCCATCATGGCGCTCGAGAGCGCGGCGTGCATGCGGTCGGCGCGGAAGGTGAGTTCGCCGAGCGCACCAGCCACGGCGGGCAGCACGAGGTGCATCGTGTCGACGGCATCGAAGAGCGCGCGTTTGTCGTCCTGCAGATCCTTGTTGTATCCGCTCGGAAGCCCCTTGAGCGTGGCGAGCAACGCTATCAGATCGCCGAGGACGCGGGCGCTGGAACCGCGCGCGAGCTCGAGCGCGTCCGGGTTGCGTTTCTGCGGCATCATGCTCGACCCGGTGGTGAACGCATCGCCGAACTGGACGAAGGCGAACTCGCTGCTGCCGTAGAGGACGAGGTCTTCGGCGAGTCGCGACAGGTGCGTGCCGAGCAGCGCGATCGTGAACATCAACTCGGCGACGAAATCGCGATCGCTCACGGCATCGACGCTGTTCTGGCTGAGGCGATCGAAGCCGAGGCTGCCTTGGAGCAGGACGCGCGAGATCGGGTAGGCGCATCCCGCCACCGCGCCGGCGCCTAACGGAAGGCACGCGGTGTCGCGCGCGGTCTGGGCGAGGCGGGCGCGGTCGCGATCGAGCGGCCAGAAGTGCGCCAGCATCCAGTGCGCGGCGGCAATCGGCTGCGCGCGCTGCATGTGCGTGTACGCCGGCATCAGCGTGCCGTCCTGCTGCAGCGTTTCGGCGTGGCTGAGGATGATGTGTTGGAGCTCACGGACGTGAGCATCGAGCACGGCACAGGCGTCCATGGCCCACAGGCGCGTGGCGGTGGCCACCTGGTCGTTCCGGCTGCGTCCCGTGTGCAGCTTGGACGCCAGGTCGCCGACTTCTTCATGGAGAAGCCGGTCGATCATGGTGTGGACGTCCTCGTCAGACGCCACCGGAGCGGCACCGGCACGGAGGCGCGCGGCGACCGCATCGAGGCCGCGCTCGATGCGCTGGCTCTCCGGCACCGTTAGGACGCCGGCGCTCCACAGCGCAACGGCCCACGCCTTGGACAGGCGCACGTCGAACGGCCACAGGCGAAAGTCGACGCCGATGGAGCGGTTGAGCGCATCGAGCGCAGGAGCGGTGTCGCCGGTGAAGCGTCCGCCCCAGAGTTTGTGCGCTGTGGCGTCGGCGCCGACGAGCTTCAACGACGTCACGCGATGGCGAGCGCTTCGGGCGCTCCCTCGGCGACGTTAGGCAGGTTGGGCGAGTTGGGCGAGTTGGGCGGGGCGTCGGCCGGCGCCTCGGCGAGCCCGCGATCTTTGAGGGCACGGACGCGCTGCGAGAGGCCGTACAGGCGAATGAAGCCCGCGGCATCGCTCTGTTGATAGACGTCGTCCTCGCCGAAGGTGACGAAGCGCTCGTCGTAGAGCGCCTGCTCGCTGGCGCGACCCGCGACGGTGATGGTGCCCTTGAAGAGCCGCAGCGTGATGGTGCCGGTGATGCGCTGCTGCGTGGTATTCACGAACGCATCGTACGCCTCGCGCTCGGTGGTCCACCAGCGGCCCTCGTACACGAGGTCCGCGTAGCGCGGCGCGAGGAGATCTTTGGCGGCGAGCGTGCGGCGATCGAGGACGAGCTGTTCGAGCTCGGAGTGCGCCGTGTGGAGCAGCGTGCCGCCCGGCGTTTCGTAGATGCCGCGCGACTTCATGCCGACGAGACGATCCTCGACGAGGTCGATGCGCCCGACACCGTGGCGCCCGCCGATGGCGTTGAGGGTCTCGACGATGGCGACGGGCGACAGCGACTGGCCGTCGACGGAGACGGGCGTGCCGGCGACGAAGCCAATGACGACGTCTTCCGGTGTGTTAGGCGCGGTTTTTGGGTTCGCGGTGAGCAGGAACAGATCGTCGGGCGGCACGGAGGCCGGGTTCTCGAGCACGCCACCTTCGTGGGACACGTGCCAGATGTTGCGGTCGCGCGAGTAGATCTTGTCGCGCGTGGCGGCGACGGGCACGTGGTGCGCGGCGGCGTACGCGATCGCGTCTTCGCGGCTGCGGATATTCCATTCGCGCCATGGTGCGATGACGGGCAGGTCGGGGGCGAACGCGGCGTACGTGAGCTCGAAGCGAACCTGGTCGTTGCCCTTGCCGGTGCATCCGTGCGCGAGGGCGTCCGCGTTCACGGCGCGCGCGACTTCCACCTGCCGCTTCGCGATGAGCGGGCGCGCCATGGATGTACCGAGCAGGTATTTGCGTCCGTAGACGGCACCGGCGCGGAGCGTTGGCCACACGTATTCGGTGACGAATTCGTGGCGCAGGTCTTCGACGTAGCACTCGGCGGCGCCGGAGGCGATGGCTTTCTCCCGGACGCCGGCGAGCTCCTGGCCTTGTCCGATGTCGGCGGCGACGCAGATGACGCGCGCACCGTAGTGCTCGCGCAGCCACGGGACAATGATCGAGGTGTCGAGTCCACCCGAGTAGGCGAGGGCGATCGTACGAATCATGACGGCTCCGGCGGTCAGGATAAATATGCTTTGATCGTGCATATTTAGTCTGGCGCGCGGGGCGCGTCAAGGCGATGATGTGGGCCGGATTGTGGCGGGCTTGTGGTCAGGCTTCGGCGAGGGACTTGAGGCGGCGGATGACCTTCTCTCTCGCGCTGGCGGACCGGCAGATGATGAGGACTGTGTCCTCGCCGCCGATGGTGCCGATGATTTCCGGCCACTCTTCGGCGTCGAGGGCTTCGCTGATCGGCTGGGCGCCGCTCCGCAGCGTGTGGAGGACGATGAGCTCGCCGACGCCGTCGATGTGGGTGAAGAAGTGGGGGAGGAGGGCGTCGAGCGGCGGCGACGCGTCGTCGGCAGGTGTCGCGACCGCGTAGCTCGCACCGCCATCGGGCATCGGGACGCGTGCGATGCGGAGCTCGCGAAGGTCGCGCGAGAGTGTGGACTGGGTGACGTCCCAGCCGCGGTGGAGGAGCAGCTTGCGGAGCTCCTCCTGGCTTTCCACTTGGCGTCCTTCGATGAGCTCGCGAATGGTGGCTTGTCGGTCGCGCTTGTTGGCCATGCCGGAGGATACAGCCTACGGGGCTGTAGCTGCCAGGGCTCACGCGGCTCCTCATGCGGCCGCTCGCGGCATTGACAGCACTCCGATGCTTGTTTATGCATAGCTTGTGCATAAAGTCTCTGTGGGTGTTCTCGGGGCGAGCGGCTACGCCGGGCGCGAGTTGTGTGCGCTGTTGTTGCGGCATCCCGGGGCGGAGCTGGCGTTCGCGTCCGCGAACGAGCAGCGCGGGGCGACGGCGCGATTCGGGAACAGGTCGGTGACGTTCCTGGCGCACGACGACGCGCCGCTCGATCGCGCGGAGCTGGTGTTCAGCGCGCTGCCGCACGGCGCGTCGCGGCGCTGGGTGGATGCGGCACACGCAGCGGGTGCGAAGGTGGTGGACCTGTCGGCGGATCTCCGGCCGGGCAACGCGAGCGGCGCGGCGCCGGTGCCGTACGGTCTCACGGAGCTCGCGCGCGAGGAGGTGCGCGCCGCGCGCGTGGTGGCGAATCCCGGGTGTTATCCGACCGCGGTGCTGCTCGCCCTTTTGCCGCTCTTGGCGCGTGGGCTCGTCGCGCCCGGCGGTTGCGTGAGTGTGGTAGCGGCGAGCGGGGTGACCGGCGCCGGCATCACGCCGCGCCAGGACCTGATGTTCGCCGAAGTCAGCGGCGACTACCGGCCGTATGCGTTAGGCAACACGCACCGCCATCTCGCGGAAATGCGCGCGGTGATGCAGGCGCTCGACTGCGATGCGGATCTCGTGTTCACGCCGCACCTGCTGCCGGTGGCGCGGGGCATCCTGGCGACGATCACGGCACCGTTGACGGAGCCGCTGACGAATCCGCTCGATCTCTGGCGCGCGCACTACGCGTCGGAGCCGTTCGTCGAGATCACGGACGACGTGCCGGCGCTGCGCGACGTCGTGCACCGCAATGTCGCGCGCATCACGGCGCACACGGCGGCCGGCGTGCGGCATCCGACGGTGATCGTGGTGGCGGCGATCGACAATCTGGTGAAGGGCGCGGCGGGACAGGCCGTACAGAACGGCAATCTGCTCGCGGGGCTCGACGAAGCGATGGGGTTGCCGGCGTGATGCGTGTGATCAAGTTCGGCGGCCGAGCGCAAGACGACGCCCGGCTGCCGGCGGTGATGCACGCGGCGTGGCGCGCGGCGCCGGCGTCGATGTGCATCG
>Ga0310811_10011275_pt1 | contig 11584 bp, 4 predicted proteins | sample YCmetagenome_FD_207642 | JGI IMG/M metagenome (GOLD analysis project Ga0310811, IMG submission 207642) | Soil microbial communities from experimental microcosm in Duke University, North Carolina, United States - YC | ecosystem: Engineered > Artificial ecosystem > Soil microcosm > Unclassified ... | reverse complement strand
GTCGTGTCGTTCACACCCCGCACGATCACCGTGTAGTTACCCGGCGGCAGGTCTGCGATGATCGCCGATTCCAGTCCGTTGGTCGGAGCGTACCCGCTGTTCATAATATCGCGGACCTGGTTTTGAGCGATAATTCCGCCGATGATTGTTGTTCCCCAGTTGTCATTAGAACCGATTAACGCTCCGCTCCCGTCGTGTAACTCCAAGGTCGGATTATGCAACGCATCCCGAACGCCATGCTGAGTAAGTTCGGGGCCAAGGGCGCGTATAATTACCCTGTCCGTTCCGTTGCCTCGCACAATAAATCCGCCGATCACCACGTTCTCCCCTGTCTCCACATGGGCGCGCGTGCTGATGTTACTTAAATGGGGTAGAGGTGTGGGCGGCGCTGGAATGGTCGCAGCAATAACGGCAGACGTGCCGGTGGCCATGACCGACACGACCAGGGACAGTGAGAGGAGAATCGTTTTCATCGTACAAACACTACGAAAAAACCCGCTGCGCTGGCCTTATTTGAAGCTTAAACAAGTGAACGACCACTGCCTTGGTGATTAAGTAACATGCAGCGCAGTCGCGTTGAACCCGACACTTGTTGGCGCGGCAAAGCGTTCTGCCTCGAGGATGGTGACGTTGAGGCAGTCGGCCTACAGATTGATGCTTCACAATCTGTAGCTAGTTAAAGGCGCGATGGAGCACCAGCCGGCACGATCTGAATACAAGAAGTGTGGTCGGCCCTTTCAACTACCGAAGACCAGGGATGTGGCCGAATGGGAGCACAGAAATTCTGCAGGATACAAGACAAATCGGTGCAGAGCGCAGGTTACGGCACTGCTCTAAGAGACGACCGCTCTCAATCAGGTCGCAGTGATTGAGCATTCAGCAGTGGCGTCGCCACCATCGACATCGGGCTTTTGCCTCTAGTTACATGGAGCAGCGTTTGCCAACCGCTATTGATCCAGATCGTACACTTCTACCAGAGCGATTCCAACCATGAGGTTTTTGTCGCGCACAATCCCGGTGTAGTTACCGGGTGGAAGATCTGCAATGATCGCCGACTCTCTTGGATTGCTCGGAGCGTAGCCGCTGGCCCGGATATCGGGTACCTGATCGCTCATGATAATCCCGCCAATGATCGTGTGCTGCCAATCATCGTTAGAGGCAATTACAGCGCCAGTGCTGTCACGCAGTTCCAGTGTCGGATTAGGCAAAAAATTGGGCACCCCATATCGGCTGAGTTCAGGGCCAATGGCGCGTAGAACCACCCTTTTTGGTTGAGTACCCTGAATGATGAAACCGCCGATCATCACCTCATCGCCGAGCAGCACCAAGGCACGAGTACTTACGTTGCCTAGCACGGAATTGCTTTCTGGGCCCAGATCGTATACCTCAGCAAGACTAACGCCAATCGTGTTGTTTACACCACGGACGATCGCTGTGTAGTTACCTGGCGGCAGCGCTGCTATAATTGCAGATTCGCTTGGCTGAGTCGGAGCATGCCCGCTATTCCTGATCTCGCGCACTTGGTCGCTGTGGATGATGCCCCCGATAATCGTATGCTGCCAGTTATCGTTGGAGGCAATCAATGCCCCGGTGTCATCATGCAGTTCCAGCGTCGGATCGGCCAAAGCATTGGCCACCCCATATTGGATTAGCCCAGGGCCAATGGCGCGAATGATCACTCTCTTTGATTCGCTGCCTCGAACGATAAAGCCGGCAATCATAACCTCGTCGTCGTTCTGCACAAGAGCACGCGTACTGATGTTGCCTAGCCGCGATGCAGGTGTGGCCGACGGAGTCGGTGTAGGTGCCGCGGGCGCGTCAGTGGAGGCAGTAATTCCAAACGTACTGGTGTTGCTCACCAGACAAATGACGATGAACAACAGCGGAAGAAGGAGCTTTTTCATCAATTACGTGATCGCGCCTAACGATTTAAAAGGTCGCATTCCTGTAAAAAAACGTACCGCAAAGTCATTAAAGCACGCTGATTCAGAGATGATCCACCGGACAATATTGCGAGGTTACTGGTGCTTGTGACCGAAGCGGTGTAATCGCCCGCATCATCAGGGAACTGCACTCAAAGTGTAATACTGCGCGCCATTGGCCCTGAATTTCGCGCGCTTCCAAGTGCCGCTATGCGGAACAGCGGCTGCGCTTCGGGAGATGAGCGGCCTCCAAAATGGCGGTAGCCAGCACATCCCTTCGCCACAGTTGTCCAATCTATTGCGTTTGGAGAGCCACACTCTGTGTAATACTTGGCAGCTACCCGCGATTGACGCATCGGAGTCGCGCGGGCTAATTAACGCCGGATGGAACAGCAACCGGCCCGGTCCGAATACAAAACGGTTTGGTCTGCCCTGTCGAGTACCGAAGAGCAGGCGAAATTGCATGTAATTGGGGTGACGGACGAAGCAGCGTTGGAAGCGACTGGTGAGGAAACTTTAAGGTTTCTGCAGGACAGCGTCGGCATTGGAAAGGAGGATGTAGTTCTTGAAATCGGCTGTGGTGTCGGTCGTGTAGGCAAAGTGGTGGCGCCGCTCTGTGGAAAATGGATCGGCTGCGATGTCGCCTCGAACATGCTTTCACTCACAGCAGAACGATTAAAGGAATTGTCGAATGTCGAGCTAGTGGAGTTATCCGGTTACGATTTGAGCGGCATTGCGGATGTTTCGGTCGACGTTCTTTATTGCACGGTAGTATTTATGCACCTCGAATCGTGGGACCGATATAACTACATTTCGGAAGCGTTTCGTGTGTTGCGATCCAGAGGTCGAATCTATGTGGACAACATCAACCTCTGTTCGGATGGCGGTTGGAAAGTTTTCGAAACTCACCGCGCATTCTCGCCGGCAAATCGTCCGCCGCACATGACGCAGAACTCCACTCCGCAGGAGATTGAGACCTACTTAAAACGTGCCGGTTTCGACGACGTGCGGATGCGTACTGATGACGACTGGATCCGGGCCTGGGGGGTTAAACCTTAGGTATCTGTAATTACTAGGGGTTTCGTTGGACCACGGGGATTGTTATTCTCCGTGTTTAGCTCAATAGCCGCTTCAAGGTTATGGTCGCAGCGCATACGTGTCTGGCTTGAGCGACTTGGCACGCCCGTGCTTTGACCCTACACTCTCGCCGCTATGGGCTCACGATTCTACGGAGCACAAGATTTTGAGCCGAAATTTTTCACGGACGGCCCGACGCGGTTCTATCTACCGCTTTTTTTTGACATCGTCGGTCAGGAACGACCGGCGCTGATTGTTACCCTTGGGTTGGGTGATGCACAGGCGCACCTCGCCTTCTCTCAAGCGGTCGTTGAGCAAAATCTGCCATCGCGTTGTGTTGCTGTGCGACGGGCGCGGGGGAACGAATCTGCGACAGACGATCCTGCATGGCAGTACGCTGAGAAAACGACCGCCAACTTTTTCCCAAACATATCGCAGCTCATAGAAGCCGATGCGGTTCACGCAGCAGCTGGTTTCGCAGACGGTTCGATAGACGTTTTGCTGATTGATGACGTGGACTCCGGCGAAACGGTGCGGCAGGAATTGGAGATTTGGCGATCCAAATTATGCGTCAACTCCCTGGTTTTACTGCACGGGACCAGCCTTGAGCGACAAGACAGTCCCCGGAATGCATGGCTCAACTTCGTTGCAGAAAAGGCCGCTGCATATTTCAGTGACGGAATTGGCTTAAGCGTTGCGACAAACTCTGCTGCAGCGAAAGCATCCGCATTTCGCACGGTGCTTTTCGATGAGACAGCGGCGCTAGCTGAAGGATACCGACTGATTGCCCGGTCAATAAGGGCGCGAGCTCAAACTCGACAGGCCGAACGTCGCGCCCGGTTCTTTGAAGCGCGGCAGAGTTTGTTCGATACGATTGTCGAGGATCGGACCAAAGCGCAACGCGTCATCGATCATCAGGAACGCTGCCTCAATGATTTGAACCGCAAGTTGGATGCGATCGGCGCCGAACGGGCCGAAGCGCAGCTGGTAATGAACGGCCAATTCGCGCAAATCCAGAAAATGCACGCGAAGATGACGGAGCAAAAGCAGGTGCTCTCCGCGGCAAAGGCGACCTGCAGGAATAAAGGTCGATGCTTTATCGTCCCCAAACAAGCTAAACCGCAGAGGTCGCTCACAGAACGTGTCGCGCGTGAATTCGCGCGAATTCCGCGCAATCTAACCCGGCTATTCTTCACACCTTCGGCCGCACCGCAAAAAAAAACTGCGCTGAAACCAGTTGAAAAAAATTACGCAGAGTGGGTTGCGGAACATGAACCGAAAGCCGAAGACCTGGAGAAGCAGCGACGCGAAGCGAGAGCATGGGATCGGCGCCCAAAAATTTCTTTGCTGATTCCGCTATTCGACACGCCCCCGGAATTTCTGAACCAACTCTTTGCTTCAGTCGTCGCTCAAACTTATGACAACTGGGAAGCGTGCGTGGTGGACGGCGGATCCAAGCACCGCGAGACGCTCGAGTCGCTGCGCCACTGGGTAAACACAGATGCGCGGATTCGCGTGCAGCGGCTTGAGGAAAACCTGGGCATTTCCGAAAACACAAACCACGCTTTGCGCGTTGCGACCGGCGATTTCGTTGCGTTGGTCGATCATGACGACGCGCTCGCGCCGTTCGCGTTGTATGAGTTAGCCAGCGCAATTCGTCGTCGGCCCGCAGCCGACATTTTCTATAGTGACGAAGACCGTCTGTGCGAATCAGGCGAACGAGCGAAGCCATTCTTTAAACCGGAGTGGAGTCCCGAATTGCTCTACTCCTTCATGTACATCGGCCACCTAAGCGCATATCGCCGCGATCTTGCTGTTGCTATTGGCGGTTTCCGCCAGGAATTCAATCTCTCCCAGGATTACGATTTCGCCTTGCGCGCCACCGAACAGGCGGGAGAAATCGTGCACATTCCGCACGTTCTCTATCACTGGCGAGAGCACGCCGCCTCTGCTGCAAGTGGCGGAAAACCGGAAGCGCGCAAAACGAATATCGCCGCCTTGATCGATACAGTGAAGCGCCGCGGATTGGATGCAGAGGTGTTGGAATATTCAACGGCGAATCGCGTACGCATGTGTTTACCAAAAGCGATGAATGTTTCCGTAATCATCCCAACCGACTCGGCTATGCTCGCAGAGAAATGCGCACGGGATTTGCCAGCGGCGACCGATTACACGCACGCGGAGTTCATCATCGTGACCAGCACCGGGTTGATCGAGCAGCTCCGCGGGTTAGCCGAACCGATCAGCAGTCGAGTTCGGTTTGTCGCGTTCGATTTGCCTTTCAATTTTTCGGCAAAATGCAACGCAGGCGCTCAGATGGCAGGTGGCGAGCGCATAATTTTTCTTAACGATGACGTCGAAGCGGTGCAACGCGATTGGATTGAGAACATCATCGAGCCCCTGCAAAATCAAGAGATCGGTGCGGTCGCACCGAAACTGCTCTACCCCACTGGGCGAATCCAGCACGCGGGCTTAGTCACCGGCGTGCGCGGATTTGTGGGCACCGCCATGCATCAATGGCCAGGCGATTCTGTCGATTACACGAATTTTGCGCAATCGATGCGCACTGTTTCGGCGTTGTCCGCGGCGTGTCTTGCCATGCGCCGCGCAGATTTTCTTAAGCTCGGCGGTTTCGATGAGGTCAACACGCCAATCGCGCATTCCGATCTCGATCTATGCTTCAAAATCCGCGAAGCAGGGATGCGCTGCGTTTATACGCCGTTCGCGACCATGACTCATCATGGGCACGTGTCGATCGGAGCGGAGAAACACACGAACGACCGAGTTATTGATAAGTCTACCATTTTTCTTCTGCAACGATGGGCGGAGTTCACCTGTCACGATCCTTACTACACTAATAACATGCGAGATTGGTTGTACCGCGATTCTCCCGAGCCGATTCGTATGTTCGCGCGCAGGAATTCTGTGAGCAGCAATTCAGGGCGAAATCTTTTATTAATTTCCCAAGATTTAACTCTCAGTGGAGCGCCGATCATGGTGTCGCATCTGGCCAAGTGGTGCAAGGGGCAAGGGATGTTTGTCGTAGTCATGTCACCGGTGGATGGGCCATTGCGAGAATGTTTAGCTGACGCCGATATCCCAGTCATAATCGATCCGCTGTTGGCCACCGGGTATGATGCTTTCACTAAGTTTGGCTGCCACTTGCCAGTAAGAAGCCATCGATCATTCACCACATTCGCGCGTAACTTTGATTGTATCGTAGCAAGCACCATCTTTGCCGCGGCGCTAATCCGCGACGCGAGCAAGGAAGCAATTCCGCATATCTGGTGGATTCAGGAAGGTCTGGTCGGTAATCATTATCTCAACAAATACTCTGTGCTTCCGGGCGTTATTGGACTAGCCAATCTGATTATCACGCCAGATACATGCAGCCGTAGAATCTATCAACCTTTCGCAAGGCGTCCTATTCGCGTACTGCCTTATGGTATCCCGGATGTCGTCCGACGACGGAGCAGGAGAGAAGAACAGCCGGACGACCCTCTGCGTTTTCTACTGCTTGGCACGATCGAGCACCGCAAAGGCCAGCTGACCTTATTGGAAGCAGTGCGCGGCCTTCCCCAGGATGTTCTTGATCGCAGTGAGTTTCTCATCGTAGGGCGGCCTCATGATGCGAAGCTTGCCGCCGAAGTCAGAACTGCAGCGGAAGCTTCACCGCACATTCATTTTCGCGAAACAGTCGGGCATAACGATGCACTTGCCCTTATTGACGAAGCCGACGTAATGCTTTGCGCCTCGTCGGATGAAACGGGCCCCTTGATCTTGATTGAAGCAATGGCACTCGGCAAACCTATCCTTAGCACCAAGGTAGGAGTGGTGGGTGAGAACCTCGTCGCCGAAGAGGAAGCGCTATTTGTGGAACCGGGAGACGCCGTTGGTCTTGCCGCTGCCATCCAGCGTCTCGTTCGTGATCCTAAGCTGTTACTCAAATTGGCGACAAATGCACGCAATGCCTATGACCAGTATTTTGGTCTTGAGCGTTTTGGAAAGGGATTTCTCGCCGTGTTAGAGGAGGCCATTGTCATTGGTAATCCACGGAGTGAAAACAATGACAGCAATATCGTGAGTCATGCGCCGGCCTCATTAGCTGGCTTTCGAGCAGGATAACAACTGTAGAAGCTTTCGTTTCGTCACCACCGAGCGCCTTTAAACGAATGATACGCGATCATTCCTACGCCGCATGGGTGAAGCAATTCGATACCATCGGCGCACGCGAGCGCATCGTTCTTCGCAGGGATTTGCGAGCCCTGCCTCGGCATCCTGTCATCTCGATTGTGATGCCGGTCTACAACCCCAATCTCGCGCATCTTTCGTCCGCGATAGATTCGGTGCGGGCGCAGATTTATGACAACTGGGAGCTGTGTATAGCAGATGACGCCTCTTCGGATCCAGCAGTTGTGAGTACGTTGAAAGAATGCGCGACGGCTGATACGCGCATTAAGGTGATCTTTCGTGAACGCAATGGCCACATTGCAGCCTGCTCAAATTCAGCGCTGGAACTTGCCACTGGTGACTGGGTCGCCTTGCTCGACCAGGACGATCTTCTGAGTGAGCACGCCCTCGCCTTTGTTGCCGCGACAATCGAGGAGCATCCGGAGGCGGGACTCATCTATTCTGACGAGGATAAGATCGATCTAACGGGGGCGCGTTGCCAACCTTTCTTTAAGCCCGACTGGAATCCGGAACTCTTGTTAGGTCAAAATTATGTTAGTCACTTGGGTGTTTATCGGCGCGCGCTTGTCGTTGATATCGGAGGTTTCCGCGAAGGTTATGAAGGTTCGCAGGATCACGATTTGGCGCTGCGCTGTTCTGAAAAACTGGAACCCGCTCAGATCAGGCATATCCCGCGTGTGCTTTATCACTGGCGCATGGTCGAAGGCAGCGCCGCGGCCGTCGCCGAAGCGAAACCGTACGCAGCGCAAGCAGCACGCCGTGCGATCACGGATCATTTACAGCGGAAAAACATAGATGGCGCGGTAGTCCCCTGTCCGCAGAATCGCGAATGGCATCGTGTTATCTATCGTTTGCGATCGCCATTGCCTCTTGTCTCCATCATCATCCCGACCCGTGATCAAGCGGCGCTCCTGCAACGATGTCTCACGGGCATTCGCGAAAAGACTGACTACGCGCCAATCGAGATAGTGATTGTCGATAACGGATCGACAAAGCCAGAAACGCATGCATTTCTCCGCGATGTCGCCATGGATCCGCGCATTCAGATTGTCAGTGATGCTGCGGAATACAATTTCAGTCGTCTGATCAATCGTGGCGTGCGGATCGCACGCGGCGAAATTTTGGCATTACTCAATAACGACGTTGAGACTGACAAATCGGATTGGTTGCGCGAGATGGTCAGTCACGCTGTTCGACCCGAAGTGGGCGCAGTCGGCGCGCGCTTGTGGTATCCGGATGGTCGATTGCAGCATGCTGGCGTGGTGCTTGGACTCCACGGAGTGGCCGGCCACGCATTCCAACGGTTTCCGCCGCAACCAGTCGCGGTTATGAATCGGACCTTCATCCTGTCACAAAATTATTCCGCGGTTACTGCTGCGTGCATGGTGCTGCGAAAAGCCGTCTTTGATGAAGTCGACGGTTTTGATGAAAATCTGCCGAACAACTTTAACGATGTAGATTTTTGTCTGCGCTTGCGCGAGCGAGGCTGGCAAATTGTTTGGACGCCTTATGCCAATCTGATCCATCAGGAATCCGCATCGCGCGGGCGTGATTCTGGTTCTGCCGAGCGTGCAGAGTTGTTACGTGACATGGCGTACATGCAGGAGGAATGGGGCGAACAGCTTCAGAACGATCCGTTTTATAGCCCAAATTTGTCAGACTCGAACGCGTTCGCCCTTGCATGGCCGCCTCGTGTTCCACCGTTAAGTAATGGTTTGAAGTCGACGAGAGATGAAGTTTTTGTGGCCTCCCCATAACGGGGATCACGAATTCTTCACGCAAGAGTGATTTCTCTTGCAACTAAACGGCCGACTTTCCAAAAGGTTTTGGAAAAAGGGCCCAAAGAAAAATAAGCTCTGCCGTTTTATCGATCGCAACGTCATAGTCGCGCTTCTTTCTTGTTTAATGCTTGTGGTCCTCAGTCGACACGCTTGGCAATGATCCATTTGTCATCGCCGAGTGTCTCGTTCGACCGGTGCTAGCGGATCAGTTACGAAGTGTTGCATGTGTTAGCCGCTCAGCTTCCTTGCGTTGTGCAGTAAATCCGCCCACACAATCATAAGAGGGTCGAAGATCATCTGCGCAATCCGCAGCTGCTCCCTAATGATAACCGGTGGTGTTATCACACGGAACCAAGTAGCTGATATTCAGAACAGCGGTCATGCTCCAACCGACCCATCCAAGTCGGCGATCATTGCCGAGCTGCCACCGGGCAACTAGAACTGTATGAACTCGACCGATACCCAACTCAGGTGCTTGCGACTGTTGTTTACTTGGAGAGCCGTTTAGTTACTGAGTTGTCGCGGCGCTTGCTAACTCTGCCAGAACTGTTACACCAAGCACTCAGGAAAATGTTCGTCATTTGCCTACGACGAAATCGGCGCGTGCCCGAGAAAGATTGGGATTATAATAAGGATCCTGTTCTAAAACGTCAGACCAGCGTTCGCGCATAATCGCTTCGCCGGCGAGGTCACGTTTCTCTCGTGCGAGCGCATTCCAGTAAAGCTTCGCCAAGGGGGTGTAAACAATGAGATAACCGGACCGCCGCATTTTCAGACACAGATCGATCTCTGCCAAGTCATCGGAGAGGGCCTCATCGAATCCGCCGACCTGTTGAAAAACATCCCGCCGCGCCAACATGCATGCTGCAGAGACTGCACTGTAGTTGCGAATCATCTGCAACTGACGGTTCACACCTGGATCTTCTGCGGGGGAACCGTGAAACGCGGACTGCGCAATTCCATTCACGCCAAGAACAAAACCAGCATGTTCAATTGTGTCGTTCCGATTGACCAATCGGGCGCCGACTGCCCCGACCTCGGGCCGCTGCACATGCTCAGCCATGATTGTGAGCCAATCGGCCTCGATCGGTTCGACCCCAGGATCCAGAAACAGGAGCCACGGGCTGTCGGTCTGTTGCACCGCGTAATTTTTGGTTGCCGAAGCATTCGCCGCATCTCCGAAATGCAGCACCCGGAAATCTCCGCGACCGTCGTGGACTTTGTCTCTGTCGCCCACCTGAATGATCACGATGTCGTAATTGGGATAGCTCGTTTTGCTGATCAAATTTTCCGCGAATCGCTTGAGCGATTCCAGGTCGTGAGAACTCGGAATGATCACCGAAATTTTTCTAGGTTCCAGCAACTCGCGTCTGACACAAAAGGCATGGGTGCGCCAGTCCACAGTCACATGCGCGACCTCGCCGCGGCGTTTCAGGTGAGCCTCAATTGCATGCCATGAGGCTTCGAGCTGTCCAGGCTTCTGGCGAACGTCGCTGGCGCTGGAATTCTCACTGCGTCGCCAGTGGTATAATACGCGCGGAATATGATCGATTCGGTTAGTTCGCTCGCTCACACGCAGGAGAAGATCGTAATCTTGTGAGCCATCAAATTCCGGTTGGAATCCCCCAACCTCTCGCACAAGATCCCGGCGCAAAAAAATCAGGTGACACAAATAATTGCAGGAGAGAAAGAAATCCGGCGACCAGTCCGGCTTCAGTATCGGTGAATCAAAACCCTGATCGGTGAGCTTATCTTCATCTGAGTAAATCAGATCGACTGCGGCATTCTCCTGAAGCAACCTGACATTTTGGTAAAGGGCATCGGGCTCAAGGACATCATCATGATCGAGAAATGCGACCCACTCGCCATTAGCCACATCAACACCCCTGTTTAGCGCGGCCGAGATCCCCTGGTGGCTTTCAAGCCTAACGAGACGAATTCGCCGGTCACGAGCGGCCACGCGAGGCAAAGCGGCCAGCAGGTCGGTGGCTGTCGATCCATCATCGATCAACACCAGTTCCCAATTGTCATAGACCTGCGTAAGCACAGAGTCCACAGCCTCGCGCAGCCACAAAACCGGTGTATCGAATACCGGCATAAGTATGCTGACGAGCGGTTGCGATACGAAACCGCGGGCGTCGACGCGCATCCGCTGCAACTCTTCCGTACTGGCGCGATGCTGCTCGAACCATCGCTGGTATTCGCTTTGTGCAACAGAGTTCCCGAGCGTCGGTTTCTGTTGGTGAAGCTTTCTCCAAACTGCCTTTGCCGGTTTTTCCAACAGCCGATAGGGCGCTAGCAATACTTGCCCGACCCTGCGATCTGGAGATTCGCGCAGCCTGCGTCTCTCCTCCTTCAACGACTTCAGCTCACGCCGGTATTGTTTCAGCTTCAGTAATTTTTCTTCCAGCGCCGCGATATGGCTGTGCGCCTGGGTCAATTCACGGTTGCGGATTTCAAGCTTCCGCTCCAACGCCTCCAGTTCTTTGCTCATTTTGCTGGCCAGCTCTTTGTTCGGATACGGGCTAGATCCGGTCGGGCCGAATAACAGAATGGCAGCGACACAACGCACATTATATTGGTTGAAGGCCGTCACAGGCAAATCTACCCTGC
>Ga0310811_10011274_pt1 | contig 11584 bp, 11 predicted proteins | sample YCmetagenome_FD_207642 | JGI IMG/M metagenome (GOLD analysis project Ga0310811, IMG submission 207642) | Soil microbial communities from experimental microcosm in Duke University, North Carolina, United States - YC | ecosystem: Engineered > Artificial ecosystem > Soil microcosm > Unclassified ... | reverse complement strand
CGTCGCTGAACGGGCTCAACTCGGCGCTGGCGGCCAACAACCTGCAGGCCACGATCGACTCCTCGACCGGCAAGATCAACATCACGACCACGAACGATGCGGCTTCGTCGACGATCGGCACGCTGACCGGGACGACCTCGGGCGCCTTCTGGAACTCGGCCACGACCGCTTCGTATGCCGGGGCGGCTCCGGTCGCTGATCCGAACGCACAGGCATCTCGTGCGAGCCTGGTGTCGCAGTACAACAACGTGCTGGCGCAGATCAACACCACGGCGCAGGACGCGTCCTTCAACGGCGTCAACCTGTTGAACGGCGACACGCTGAAGCTGACGTTCAACGAAACGGGCCGCTCGACTCTCAGCATCTCCGGCGTCACGTTCAACTCGGCCGGTCTTGGTCTGTCGACGCTCGCCGCCGGCTCGGACTTCCTGGACAACGCCTCGGCCAACAAGGCGCTGACCTCGCTCTCGAACGCGTCCTCAACGCTGCGTTCGGAAGCGTCGACGCTGGGTTCGAACCTCTCGATCGTGCAGATCCGTCAGGACTTCAACAAGAACCTGATCGACGTGCTGCAGACCGGTTCGTCGAACCTGACGCTGGCCGACACCAACCAGCTGGCTGCCGACAGCCAGGCGCTCTCGACCCGTCAGTCGATCGCGGTCTCGGCGCTCGCACTGGCCAACCAGTCGCAGGCGAGCGTGCTGCAGCTCCTGCGCTGAGCCAGACTACGACCTCAGGGATCGAGGCGGCGGGGTAAGCCCCGCCGCCTTCTACCTCTTGTTCTAGGGATCGGATGGCGAGCCGCGCGTGTGCAATCCGGAAAATGGCCGCGCCAACGCTCTCCTTTGGGAAGACCTGCGACGATGCCGCTAAGGGTCGAGTTGAAGCCGTTCGAACGCATCATCATCGGTGATAGCGTCATCATCAACTCGGCCACGCGCAGCTCATTTCTGATCGACGGCGACACGCCGATCCTCCGCGAAAAGGATACGGTCACCGCAGAAACCGCCAATACGCCGGCCAAGCGGCTCTATCACTGCGTTCAGATGATGTATCTGAAGAACGATGTTGGCCGTTACCGCGCCGCCTATCTGGATTGCGTCAGAGAACTGCAGGAAGCCGTTCCCGGCTCATCCGACCTGATCGCGGCCGTCAATCACCATGTGACGGAAGGCAGCCTCTACAAGGCGCTCAAGGAAATCAGGAAGCTGATGAAGCGCGAGGAAGAAGAGCGCACAGCGGCCTGACGCGCTCCGCCTCATCGTTGATCCGCTTCAGACTCCGTTGAAAGCCAGGGCGCGGCACAACCTGTCGGTGTCTCTCTCCGTATTAGCACGGAGATCGAAATTAACGGGAATGACAAACAGCCAAGGCTATCGATCGGAGCCCGATCTCGTCTGGCCTGGTGCGAATACGCGGCCGGCAATCGGCCGCAACACACGACTGCGCTCGCGGCGTAAGCGCCGCGAGAGCCCAACAGGGAGAAGACCGCAATGAAAACATGTCTTGTCGTCGACGACTCCGCGGTCGTGCGCAAGATCGCGCGGCGCATCGTCGAGGAGATGAATTTCGAGGTGATCGAGGCCGAAGACGGCTCGAAGGCGCTGGAAGTCTGCAAGCAGGCGTTCCCCGAGGCCATCCTGCTCGACTGGAACATGCCCGTCATGGACGGCTTCGAATTCATCTGCGCGCTGCGCCGCATGCCTGGCGGCGATGTGCCGAAGGTGGTGTTCTGCACCACCGAGAACGGCATGGACCACATCGCGCGCGCGCTCGAGGCCGGTGCGGACGAATACATCATGAAGCCGTTCGACAAGGACATCGTCGCGGACAAATTCCGGGAAGTCGGGTTGGTTGAAGTCGTCGCCTGAAATCCGCCTGATCCTTCAGTCTTGCCCTTGAGAGGCCCTCTGTGACCCCCGACTATGAGTACCTGCGTAAGCTGCTTCGGGACCAATCCGGTCTCGACCTGTCTGCGGACAAGCAATATCTGCTCGAAAGCCGCCTCTTGCCCCTCGCGCGCAAGGCTGGCCTTCCCGACCTCGGCGATCTCGTGCAAAAGATGAAGGGCGGATCGAACGCCCTCATCGCGCAGGTGGTCGAAGCCATGACCACCAACGAGACCTTCTTCTTCCGCGACAAGGTCCCGTTCGATCATTTCCGCGACACGATCATGCCGGAGATGCTGAAGGCGCGCGCCGCGCGCAAGAGCCTGCGGATCTGGTGCGCCGCCGGCTCGACCGGCCAGGAGCCCTATTCGCTTGCGATGTGCCTGAAGGAAATGAGCGCGGCTCTCGCGGGATGGCGCATCGAAATCCTCGCAACCGATCTGTCGCAGGAGGTGCTGGAGAAATCCAAGGCCGGCATCTACAGCCAGTTCGAGGTTCAGCGCGGCCTGCCGATCCAGATGCTGGTGAAATATTTCAAGCAGATCGGCGAGCTCTGGCAGATCAATCCCGACATCCGCGCCATGGTGGCCCACCGCCAGCTCAATCTGCTGCACGATTTCGGCCAGCTCGGCAGTTTCGACGTGATCTTCTGCCGCAACGTGCTGATCTATTTCGACCAGGAGACCAAGGCCAGCATCTTCGGCCGTCTTGCCAGAAGCATGGAGGCCGACGGCTTCCTGGTGCTCGGCGCCGCCGAGACCGTGGTCGGGCTCACCGAAGCGTTCAAGCCGATCGCCGACCGCCGTGGTCTCTATCGGCCGAACGATGCGCGCGTGGCGGCCCGGCCGGCGGCTCCTGCCGCCGCGCGGAAGCTCGCCATGGCAGCAGGAGGCTGAATCGATGGCAGACGACAGCAAGGGCCTTGATCGCGTGACCTTCAGCCGTGGCTATGATGTCTGCATCATGGCCATCGACGGCACCTGGCGCCGCGATTGTCAGCTCAACGCCATTTCCGACAATGATGCGATCCTGACCGTGGAAGGTTCGATCCAGGGGCTCAATCTGAAGGAGTTCTTCCTGCTCCTGTCGTCGACGGGCCTGGCCTATCGCCGCTGCGAGCTGGTGCGCGTGAATGGAACCGAGATGGATATCCAGTTCCTCAAGGGCAAGAAGAACAAGAAGGGGCGCGGTGGCGCCAATCAGGAAGCGGTGGGCGCCTGAGCAGAGCAGGCGGCCTCTCGCGTCGCTTGCCGGGCCGTCTTCACGCCAACGTCATCTTGCAGCGCAAAAAGGGCGCGCGTTCGCAACGCCCAAAGGCCGCGTCAGGGCTGCGTTCTAGCCGCCGTCCGAGAGCGGGACCGGCCGGGCGTGAGTATGCCCCGGTATCGAGCAGGAACTGCACCGCAATGCCGAGGTTGGCACTACAGCTGTTCAGCGCGGTCGAGGCCTTCCTGTATTGCGGAGTAATATCGTCCAGCACGATGATGCTCGAGTTCTCGTGATTGCCGATGGTCATTTCCCGGGCAATTTCGCGCTCGATCAGGCTGATGCTGGCTTGGACATGCTCGACCAGCGCAACCAGATCCGAGACGATTGCCCCGAAACCGTTATGGGCCTCCAAGCGTTCCACTCCGTCCGCCGCGTGCTGCATGGCTGATCTCCCTGCCTGCAGCCTAGGTGGTACGTCGCTACTTGTGGGTTAAGTCAGCGTCCCGTACAAATACGGGAAGATTTGGTGCCCAGCATGCTACCGTTTTGCGAGTGTGCGTCATGATTCACTGGCTAGGGATGATGCCACATGGCTGATAAACCAGCGCCCCGCGGCGAAATCTTCGTTGTCGACGATGATCCCGCCGTTCGCGATACCCTGTCGATGGTGCTGTCCGCGGGCGGTTATGAGGTGATCTGCTTTGCGGATGGAGCAGCCCTGCTGTCCGTGGCGCGCAGCCGTACGCCCTCCGCCATCCTGCTCGACGTGCATATCCCCGGAAAAAGCGGCCTCGACATTCTCAAGGAGCTGCATGGCGAGGATTATCCTGCGCCGATCTTCATGATCTCGGGCCAGGGCGACATTGCGATGGCGGTGAACGCCATCAAGAGCGGCGCGCTGGACTTCATCGAAAAGCCGTTTCGCGGCAGCGAGATCGTGGCGCGGCTCGATGAGGCGATTGGCGCCTATGCGCGCCGGCAATCGCAGAACTTGGGCTCGAACATCGCCACGATGCATTTCCCCGGACGCGAGCCGCTGACGCGGCGCGAGCGCGAGGTGCTGGAGCAGTTCACCGCGGGCGCCTCCAACAAGGAAGCCGGCCGTACGCTCGGCATCTCACCGCGCACCATCGAGGATCACCGCGCCAACATCATGAAGAAGTTGGGTGCGAAGAACGCCGCCGATCTCGTGCGCATCGTGATGACCGCCCAGCGCGCGTCTTGAGCGCTGCTCGAAAGACGGTGCGTCACCTCTTCCGATGGGAGAGGTGAACGGAGTCCGTGGCACATCCTGGCTAACTAACCTTCCAGCGCCTTGCGGATCATCTTGGCGAGATCGGATTTGCGATAGGGTTTGGCGAGCAAGAGCACGCCCTGGTCGAGCCTGCCGTGATGGATGATGGCGTTCTCGGTATAGCCGGAGGTGAACAGCACCTTGAGATCCGGCCGGGCCGTGACCATCGCGTCGGCAAGCTGACGGCCGTTCATGGCCCCCGGCATGATCACGTCGGTGAACAGCAGATCGAACTTCTCGTTCTTGCCGACCAGCGCGAGCGCCTCGGCGGCGCTGGCGGCAGCCAGCGTGACATAGCCGAGCGAATGCAGTTGCGTCAGCACATATTCGCGCACCAGGCGGTCGTCCTCCACCACCAGAATGGTCTCGTGCCCGCCTTCGTGTTCGGCTTCCGGCCCGGATTCGGCCAGCATGGCCGCTCCCGTGCCCGGTGGCAGGTACATGCGAACGGTCGTGCCCTGGCCTTCTTCGCTGTAGACCTTGATATGGCCGGCCGATTGCTTGATGAAGCCGTAGACCATGGAAAGGCCGAGGCCGGTGCCCTTGCCCGGGCCCTTCGAGGTGAAGAACGGGTCGAATACACGGTCGAGGATCGCGGCCGGAATGCCAAAGCCGGTATCGCTGACCGCGATCACGGCATAGGGTCCGGGCCGGACGTCGTCGTTCTGGCCTGCATAGTTCTCATCGAGATAGACGAGCCCGGTCTCGAGCGTGAGCTTTCCGCCGCCGGGCATGGCGTCGCGCGAGTTCAGCGCCAGATTGATGATGGCGGTCGCGAGCTGGTTGGGATCGACGATGGCGACGCAGGCTTCGCTCTTGAACCCTGTCTCGATCTCGACGTGCTCGCCGAGCGTCGGCCGCAGCAATTTCGCGGTGTCGAGGATCAACATGTTGATGTCGGTTTCGCGCGGCTGCAGCGGCTGCCGGCGCGCGAAGGCGAGCAAATGCTGGGTCAGGTCGGCGCCGCGCGCCGCCGCCTCGTCGATCATCCTGGTGATCGCCGCAAGCTGCGGCTCCTTCGCCACGGCGTCTGCGAGGATCTCGATCGTGCCGGTGATGACGGTCAGAATGTTGTTGAAGTCGTGGGCGATGCCGCCGGTGAGCTGACCGATTGCCTCCATCTTCTCCGACTGGCGGATGCGGTCTTCGGCGGCGATCTTCTCGGTGAGGTCGCGGACGAAGCCGTTGAACACAAAGCCATTGCGCGTCTTTAGCGCCGTGACGCTCAACTCCGCTGCAAACTCGCTTCCGTCCCGCCGCCTGATCTGCACTTGCCGGCGTGGCATCACCACCTGAGCTCGCCCGGAACGCAGAAAGCCCTCGAAGGCCAGCTTCAGGGGCCCGCGCCCGTCTCGTTGTCCCATCAAGGCGAATACGTTCTGTCCAAGCGCATCCGCGCGCGACCAGCCAAAAATTCGCTCCGCCTGCGAATTCCAGTTCAGAATGCGGCCGCTCTCGTCCATCTGCACGAAGGCGTCGAGCGAGGTCTCGATGATGTTGCGCGCGAGCTGCTCGCTTTCGCGCAAGGTCTCCTGCGCGAGCCTGCTCTCGGTCATGTCGCGGCCGACGAAGAAATGCCGCTGCACCGGCTCCGACCAGGCGCCCATCCAGGACAGCGTCACGGCACGCCCATTCTTGTGGATGTAACGGGAATCGGCGTTATGCAGCCGCGCGCCGCGCCGCGCGTCGCGCATTTCCCGGCGCGCCTGCTCGAGATCGCCGGGATGGATGAACTCGATGCCGTTGCGGCCGATCATCTCCTCCGGCCGATAGCCCAGGATCGCCTCCGCGCTGGGGCTGACCTGGACCAGCGTTCCCCAGGAATCGCTGATCAGGATCAGATCCTGCGAGGTCTCGAAGATGCGCCGCCGCTCCTCCAGCGCCGTGGCCTTGGCATTGGCTTCATCGACGGCGCGCGCAAAGGCCCGCGCCAGCACGCCGGTCTCGCCGCCGGCGTCGACCGGAATCGGAATGGCGTCCGGGCGGCCTAAGCGCTCGACCGCTGCCGTCAGGTGCAGGATCGGACCGGTGAGAGAACGTGCGACAATCACGGCCAGTGCCGCCGCGCACAGGACCGCGATCAGGCCGACCACGAGCGAAGTGTTGCGGATCGCTTTCGCCGGCGCCATGAAGACCGAGTTCGGCACCGTCTCGATGACGCCGATCCATTGCTTGCCGGCGAGCAGCGCGGTCGCCAGCGCCGCGCCGCCGGGTTTTCCGTCCGCGTCGTCGACGACGGCTGCGCCGCTCTCGGTCCCGCCGAGCAGTTGCGCGAAATAGGGAAAATCGGCCTGCCAATTGGCCGGCTTGTCGAACTGCGAACCGAATTCGCGGCTCTTGTCGGGGTGCACCAGATAGTCGCCATTGGTGGCGACGATATAAACCTGCTCGCCCTGCCGTGTCGGCTTGCGCAGGCGCTCGAAGGCGGGACCCATGTCGACATTGATGATGACGATGCCGAACGGCTTGCCGTCGGGCGCATAGACGGGGGCCGCGACCCGCAGCGTCGGAATGGTTCTGGTCTTCTGATTGAGGTCGATCGGAGAGACATAGAGGTCGCCGGCCGCCAGCCTGATCGTGTCCTGGAAAAAGGAGCGGTCGCCCTTTTGCGGCAGCTCCGCATCCGGAACGATCCGGATCGCGCCGCCCGGGCCCGAGCGGTCGACACGCAACAGCTCGCGGCCGCCATCTTCCACGCCGATGAAGCGGAACAGCGAATAGGCCGGCTTGGCGGCGAGATCGGCCGCGATACGCCGCTCGAGGCGCTCGCGCCAGGCGGCATAGGTGATGTGGTCGACCGGATCGATCCCGCCATTGAAATGGGCCGTGACCATGCCGTGGGCGGCCGCATGCGAGCTGAAGGTTGTAACATCGGCGCGCGCGCCGCGGACGTAGGATTGCAGGTCGGTCGCCATCAGCTTGGAATGGGTCTCGATGCGGTCGAGCACCCGCGGCAACAGCGTCTGTTCCAGGTTGCGATAGCTGAGATAGCCGACCGCGAACACGGCGATCGCCACCAGCGTGATCATGGCGATCGCAAGCTGCGTGGTCAGTGTCAGGCCGCGCGCGGCATGGCCCGCTTCCGCACTGTCCGCCAAATCAGGAGAACGCTCGTTTCCGTCAGAGGCCCGGTGCAGCATTGCGTTTCCGAGCGTTGAGGCACCCTTCGACCGTCTCCAGCAGGACCGCCGGCTTGAACGGCTTCGGCAGACTGCAAACGGCTCCGAGCTTGATCGCCATTGCCAGGAAATCCGGTTCCCTGCTCGCCTCCGGCACCAGCGGCCGGCCGGAGATCACGATGATCGGAACGGTTGGCCGCTGCCGATGGATGTGCCGCATGGTCTCGATCCCATCCATTCCGGGCATGAAAATGTCGAGAAACAAGAGGTCGAAATCCTCGCTCTCAAACGCTGAAAGTCCTTTTTGGCCGTCGCCGGCAACCGTCACGCTGTGCCCGGCTCGTTCCAATAGCAGGCGGATTGTCATCCGCACGGCCGGGTCGTCGTCGACGACCAGAATTTTCGCCAAGGCCCTTCCCCCCGACCTGCCGTGGGTTCGTCAACGGCAAGTTGCAGGAATTGTGCTGAATTGCGCAGCTTTCGCAAGCCTTGATTTGGTCGCAATCTTGCCCCTTCGCAAACGTGATCCATTGGGGGTTCCGGCGCTGAACGCGAGGGAAAAACGGAGCTGGGAAGTAGCCAGGAGCCCCAATTTTACGTCCGCCGCCGCCTGCATTCTGCACGCGCCGGGCCTTGCCCAGTGCGGACCGCATGTGAGATGACCCGCAACCGGTCTCGAACAGGTGCCCGAATGACAAGCAAAACTCCAAGAAAGAATCCGGAAACGCTGCGCAGCGCGCGCTGGTTCGCCCCCGATGATCTACGCGCCTTCGGCCATCGCTCGCGGGCGATGCAGATGGGCTACGCACCGGAGGAGTGGAAGGACCGCCCGCTGATTGCGATCCTCAACACCTGGTCGGAAGCGCAGCCCTGCCACATGCACTTCAAGAGCCGTGTCGATGACGTCAAGCGCGGCATCCTGATGGCCGGCGGCCTGCCGGTGGAATTGCCGGCGCTGTCGCTGTCGGAATCGCTGTTGAAACCGACCACGATGCTCTACCGCAACCTGCTGGCCATGGATGCCGAAGAGCTGTTGCGCGGCCATCCCGTCGATGGCGTGGTGCTCATGGGCGGCTGCGACAAGACCACGCCCGCGCTCTTGCTCGGCGCCACCAGCATGAACATCCCCGCGATCTATCTCCCGGCCGGCCCGATGCTGCGCGGCAACTGGAAGGGCAAGACGCTCGGCTCCGGCTCCGATGCCTGGAAATATTGGGACGAGCGCCGCGCCGGGAAGATTTCCGACAAGGATTGGGTCGATGTCGAGGCCGGCATCGCGCGCAGCTACGGCACCTGCATGACCATGGGTACGGCCTCCACCATGACCGCGATCGCGGAATCGATCGGCATGACGCTGCCGGGCGCTTCGTCGATTCCCGCGGCCGACGCCAACCACATCCGTATGGCCAGCGAATGCGGCCGCCGCATTGTCGAGATGGTCTGGGAGGATCTGACGCCGAAACAGATCCAGACGCGCAAGGCCTTCGAGAACGCGATCGCGGTCGCGATGGCGATGGGCTGCTCGACCAACGCGATCATCCATCTGGTCGCGCAGGCGCGCCGTGCCGGCCAGGACATCGGCCTCGATGATTTCGAGAAGGCGAGTCGCAAGGTGCCGGTGATCGCCAATGTCCGTCCCTCCGGCGACACCTATCTGATGGAGGATTTCTTCTATGCCGGCGGCCTGCCCGGCCTGATGAGCCGGATCAAGGAGCACCTGCATCTGGAGTGCGTGACGGTGACCGGCCAGACTCTCGGCGAGAACATCGCGCGCGCGGAAGTCCACAATGACGACGTGATCCGAACGGTGCAGAACCCGATCTACAAGGAGGGCGCGCTCGCGGTGCTGCGCGGCAACCTCGCCCCCGACGGCTGCGTGATCAAGCCGTCCGCCTGCGATCCGCGCTTCCTCAAGCACACGGGACCGGCGCTGGTGTTCGACGATTATCCTTCGATGAAGAAGGCGATCGACGATCCGAATCTCGACGTCACCGCCGACCATGTGCTGATCCTGCGCAATGCCGGGCCGCAGGGCGGGCCGGGCATGCCGGAATGGGGCATGCTGCCGATCCCGACCAAGCTCGTGAAGCAGGGCGTGCGCGACATGGTGCGGCTGTCGGATGCGCGCATGAGTGGCACCAGCTACGGCGCGTGCATCCTGCATGTCTCGCCGGAATCCTATATCGGCGGACCGCTGGCGCTGGTGAAGAACGGCGACAGGATCACGCTCGACGTTGCCGCGCGCACCATCGATCTCGATGTGGACGAGGCGGAGCTCGCCAAACGCCGCGCTGCCTGGAAGCAGCCCGAGCGCCGCTTCGAGCGCGGCTATGGCTGGATGTTCTCCAGGCACATCAAGCAGGCCAATGAAGGCTGCGACTTCGACTTCCTCGAGACCGGCTTCGGCAAGCCGGTCGACGAACCCGCGATTTATTGATGTTGTCATTCCGGGATGGCCCGAAGGGCCAGGCCCGGAATCCATCGAACCGCATACGCCGTGGCAAGATGGATTCCGGGCTCATCGCTTCGCGATGCCTCGGAATGACGAAAGGAGAGAGTGAGCAAAACACATGTCCAAACTCAGCGATGCCACCCGCAACAAGCTAAAATCCGTCTCGACCGCTACCGTTGCCACCGCGCTGTTCAAGCGCGGCTTCCGCATCCAGTGCATCCAGGATGTGCATCCGCTCGGCGCGGACCAGCCGGCCATGGTCGGCGAAGCCTTCACGTTGCGCTACATGCCGGCGCGAGAGGACCTCAACAAGATCGACGTGTTCCGCGACCGCTCCCATCCGCAGCGCAAGGCGATCGAGGATTGCCCGCCGGGCGCGGTGCTGGTGATGGACTCGCGCAAGGATGCGCGCGCGGCTTCCGCCGGCGCGATCCTGGTGACGCGGCTGATGAAGCGCGGCTGCGCCGGTGTCGTCACCGATGGCGGCTTTCGCGACGCAGCCGAGATCGCAAAGCTCGGCTTTCCCGCCTTCCACCACCGTCCGAGCGCGCCAACCAACCTCACGCTGCATCAGGCCATCGAAATCAATGTCCCGATCGGCTGCGGTGACGCGCCGGTGTTTCCCGGCGACGTGATCCTGGGCGATGCCGACGGCGTCATCGTCATCCCCGCGCATCTGGCCGACGAGATTGCCGATGAGACCTTCGAGATGACGGCGTTCGAGGATTTCGTCGCCGAGGAAGTCGGCAACGGCCGCAGCATCGTCGGGCTTTATCCCGCGACGGACGAGCAGACGCTGAAGGATTTTGCCGTCTGGCGTAAGGCAAAGGGAAGGTAGCGCCACACATTCACTGTCGTCCCGGACAAGCGAGCGTAGCGAGCGCTGATCCGGGACCCATAACCACAGGCTTTGGTTTGGCGAAGATTGGAGCGACGACCTTTTCCAACTACAAGTTCCTGTGGCTATGGGTCCCTGCTTTCGCAGGGACGACAGATTTATTTGCCGCGCCAGCTTGGCCGCCTCACAACATCCCCGGCCGAAACAGCTTCCGCCACTTCCTTGTCTCCTCGCCGGAAATCATGAACTCGCCATCGCCGCGATAGTGGATCGTCTTCGGCAGCTTCGGCGATGCCGCCACATGCGCCTTCACCACCTCGAACACGAACACGTTGTGCTTCGTTACCCAGCTCGCGTCCGACAGCGTGCACTCGAAATTGGCGTAGCATTCCTCGATCAACGGTGCGCGGACATGGGTGCCGGGCTTTGGCGTCAGGCCGAATTCGCTGAATTTGTCGGTGTCACGCCCGGAGCAGTTGCCGATTTTCACCACCGTCTCGGCGATGTCGACGGTCGGGATGTTGATCACGCATTGCCGGCTCTGGCGGATCAGATCAAAACTGTGATTGCCGCCGGAGATCAGGCAGGTGACGAGCGACGGCGAAAATTCCATCACCATGTGCCAGCCCATGGTCATGATGTTGGTTTCGTTCTTGTGCGCAGAGCTGACGAGGACGATGGGCCCGGGCTCGAGCAGGCGGCGGATGTTCCAGACGGGGAAGTCTTTCTTCTTGTAGCGGGGCATCCCAACTGCTCCTCTCGTGTCCCGGGCGCGGCGCACGA
>Ga0310811_10011273_pt1 | contig 11585 bp, 7 predicted proteins | sample YCmetagenome_FD_207642 | JGI IMG/M metagenome (GOLD analysis project Ga0310811, IMG submission 207642) | Soil microbial communities from experimental microcosm in Duke University, North Carolina, United States - YC | ecosystem: Engineered > Artificial ecosystem > Soil microcosm > Unclassified ... | reverse complement strand
CGAGTCTGCATTCTGGTACTCCTTGATTGTGTAGGTGGCGCACGCGATTGCCGCGTCAGACGCCGAGCCGATGCGACCAAGGAATCCGGGCTCCCCGTCACCAGTTCCGCGGATTCTCGTCCCTCGCTGGTGCCGCCTGGTCCCAAAACATCGGGGCCCCGATCCTTCGGGGCCCCGCGTCTCGTCCCTGCCTCGTCGCCCTTCTACTTCGCTGCCGCGCGGTCTCGCACGTTCTATCGCGGCGGAGCAACCAGTGAATTCCCGCCGGTCACGATCACGAATTCATCGCGGCGGTTCTGGCTCCAGCAGCTTTCGTCGTGCTCCTGGCAGACCGGCCGCTCTTCGCCGTAGCTCGAGATGTCGATCCGCCCGGCGTCGATCCCATGGTCGACGAGATACTTCCGCGCCGTCTGCGCGCGCCGCATGCCGAGCGCCATGTTGTACTCGTCCGACCCGCGCTCGTCAGCGTTCCCTTCGATGCGAATCCGCACGCCGGGATTGGCCTGCAGCACCGGGAGCTTGGCATCGAGCACGGCCCGCTGGTCGTCGCGCAGATCCGATTTGTCGAAGTCGAAGTACAGCTTGGCGAGCAACGCCTCGCGCGCGCGACTCACGGCGTTGATCGAATCGGTGTTCTCCTTGGGCGGCGCCGGCTCGACGCGCACCGGCGGCGGTGTAGGCTCGACGCGCGGGGCAGGCGGCGTAGGTCGCGGCTGCGGTGGCGGCGGTGGTGGCGGCGGCGCTTCCTTCCGATTCCCCAGGAGGAAGCTCAGTCCCGCGCGAATGTCGACGTTCGTCGAGCGCGCGGCTTGGGGATTGACCCCGACGACCTGCGGAAATCCGAACGTCGCCGCGGTCGGATTCTCCACGTACTCCACGATGCCGTCGAAGCGAAGCGCCACGACATCGCTCAGGTTGAATCGCAGGCCGGCGCCCATCGGTACCGCAAAGTCGCTGTGGCTGGCGAAGCGCTGCGCGCCAGCGCCAATCTCGAGCAGGAACTGGTGCGTTCGCCCGCCCATGCCGAAGGGCAGGTTGTAGTTGATCTGGCCGTTGAAAGTCTGGTTGCTCGAGCTGCCGCTGGCGCGAGGCGCTTCGTTGTCGAAGCTCGAGAACGCGGCCGTGGCCTCGAGCTCCCATCGCGGCGTGAGAAAGATGCCGAGCCTCCCGCCTCCACCCGGACCATTCTTCACGTGCCAGGCATCGTCGACGATCGTGTACTGGCCGAATCCGCCGATCTCCACCGTTCCGCCACGCTGGGCGGAGAGCGGCGCGGCGAGTACTGCTCCAGCCAAAACGACTTTCAACACAATCCGTGCGTGCATGCGTTCTCTCCTTGCGGAAGGTTCTCGCTGCGCGGACGAACGCTACTCGGCGAATTGTGACGTACCGGTGCGCTCCATTCGTGCGACGCGACAGCGCAACGAGTCGTTGCTGAAACGCCACACCACAGATGCCAATGTAATCATCTTTTCGGAAGAGGCCGCCTCGGTCGCGGTCGGTGAGTCGCTCGAACACCCGCGACGCAAGGGAGCCGACAGGACTCGACACCCGCGGCGGCGAGCCGGATATTCAGCGGCTCGGAGGCTCTGTGAGTACGCTGCCCTCCGTCCCACCAACCCACCAGTCCTAACTCGGTGAGGATCATGCACGTGAAGCAGATCAAACCCATCGTGATGGCCACGGCGCTGGCATGGAGCGCGGGCGCCGTGTCTCCTCCCAACGCACTCGCGCAAATCGGCGTTCAGCGCCAGCGGAACGCGCCGGACGTCTACGCGATCACCAATGCCAGGATCGTCCCGGGCGCGGGCCCCACGATCGATCGCGGGACGATTGTCGTGCGCGACGGCATCATCAGCGCCGTCGGAGCAACGGTTCAGCCGCCCGCCGATGCGCGAATCATCGACGGCAGTGGCCTCACCGTGTACCCCGGACTGATCGATGCCAACAGCTCGATTGCTCTGGGCGATACGCCGGCGAACGCTGCGACGGCGGGCCGAGGCGGACGCGGCGGAGGCCGTGGCGCGGCGCCAGCCCAACAGGGTGCCCCCGTCGGCGCACCGAATTCGTTGCACCCAGTCGGATTGCAGCCCGAGCTCGCGGTCGTCGACCTCGTGCACCCCGACGCTGAAGCGTTCGCCGGTCCGCAGAGCGCCGGGATCGCCGCCGCACTCACGGCGCCGCCGACGGGGATCTTTCGCGGACTCTCCGCGGTCGTGAATCTCGGCGGTGCCACCGCGCAGGCAATGATCGTGAAAGCCCCCGTCGCCGAGCATATCGGGTTCACGCCGTCGCGCGGCGGCGGTTATCCCAACTCGCTGCTCGGCGTCTTTTCGTCGTTGCGACAGATGCTGCTCGACGCGCAGCACTACGGCGCGGAGCAGTCGGCGTACACGAAGAATCCACGCGGCATGCGACGGCCGGAGTCGGACCCGTCGCTCGAAGCGCTGCAGCCGGTGCTCGCGCGACAGGTGCCGGTGATCCTCGCCGCGTCGTCGCAGCGCGAGATCGAGCGGGCGCTCGACCTGGCGAAGGAGTTCAACCTGCGGGCGATCATCGCTGGCGGCGAAGAAGCCGATCGCGTAGCCGCGCGGCTCAAGGCGGAGAACGTTCCGGTACTGCTGTCGCTCAACTTTCCGCGGCGGCCGCAGGCGTCACCCGATGCCGATCCCGAACCGCTGCGCGTGCTGCGCGCCCGCGTCGACGCGCCCAAGCTCGCGAGCAAGCTGCAACAGGCCGGAATCAAGTTCGCTTTCGAGGATGGCGGCCTCACGAACTGGGCCGACTTTCTCGCCAATGCCGGACGATCGGTCGAGAACGGGCTGGCGGCGGATCAGGCGATTCGGGCACTGACGCTGTCTCCCGCCGAGATCCTCGGCGTGAGCGATCGGCTGGGGACGATCGAGTCGGGCAAGGTCGCGAATCTCACGATCGCGCGCGGCGACCTGTTTACCGGCCGAGTGACCCAGGTGTTCGTAGACGGCGTGCCCACGGAGGTGCATCCACCAGCCGCCACCGGCGCGTCGCTCGCGACCGGCACGTGGACCCTTACCGTGACGCTCGACGAGGGCGAAAAGCCCGTGACGCTCACGCTGCAACAGGCGGGCGAGCAGTTGCGCGGCACGATGCAGGGCGCGCTGGGGAGCGGCCAGATATCAAACGGCTCGATCGGCGGCGCTGGCGAAGTCCAGTTCACCGCGTCGGTGACGATGGCGGCAGGCACCGAAGAGGCGCGCTTCACCGGGACGATCACCGGCAGCGTCATGCGCGGCACGGTGGCGATCGTCGGCCACCCGCAAGGCACGTTCATCGGGACCAAGCCGGATGGCGGCGCGGGCGGAAGCGGTCGTCGCGGGCGTCCGCCGCAGGGATGGGAGCGCTGATCATGCGATACTTCATCAACATTCCAGATTCGCTCATGAGACAATTCATAGGCATCGCCGCGATTGCCGCCGCTTCCGCGGTAGACGCGCAGCAACCGGTGGCCGCGTCCAAGGCGCCGACGTTGATCAGGAACGCGACGATCCTCACCGTGACCAAGGGCCGGCTCGAGAACACCGATCTCCTGCTGCAGAACGGCAAGATCGCGCAGATAGGAAAGAACCTCACCGCGCCGGCGGGCGCGCAGGTCATCGACGCCACGGGCAAGTACGTGATGCCGGGCATCATCGACCCGCACTCGCACACGATGATCGACGCCGTGAACGAAGGCTCGCTCTCGGTGACGTCGATGGTGCGCGTGCGCGACGTCCTGAATCCGACCGACGTCAACATCTACCGCCAGCTCGCCGGCGGCGTGACGACGATCAACGTGCTCCACGGATCGGCGAACACGATCGGCGGCCAGAACGCCGTGGTGAAGCTCAAGTGGGGCCGCGACGTCGACGAGATGCTGTTCCCCAACGCGACGCCGGGCATCAAGTTCGCGCTGGGCGAGAACGTGACGCGCAAGAACTCGCAGCAGGCGCAGCAGGCGAGCGGCCAGCCGTTGCGCTACCCCGCGACGCGCATGGGCCAGGAGGAGGTGCTGCGCGACGCGTTCACGCGCGCTCGCGACTACAAGGCACAGTGGGACGACTACAACGCGCGCGTGAAGAAGGGCGAGAAGAATCTCGTGCCGCCCGAGCGCGACCTCGAGCTCGACCCGCTGGTCGAGGTGCTCGAGGGCAAGCGCTTCGTCCACGCGCACTCGTACCGTGGCGACGAGATGCTGATGCTTCTCGAGATCGCCAAGGAGTTCGGGTTCACCGTGAAAACGCTCCAGCACGGACTCGAGGGCTACAAGATCGCGTCGGAGATCGCGCAGGCGGGGACCGGACTCTCGAGCTTCGCCGATGAATGGTCCTACAAGATCGAAGCGTACGACGCCATTCCCTACAACGTGCCGATCCTGCTCCGTCACGGCGTGGTGGCGACGGTCAACTCCGATTCCGACGAGCGCGCGCGGCGGCTCAACATCGACGCCGCCAAGATGATGCGCTACGGCGGACTCACCGAAGACGAGGCACTGAAGACGATCACCTACAACGGCGCCGTGCAGCTCGGCGTGCAGGACCGCGTCGGCTCGATCGAGCTCGGGAAGGATGCCGATGTCGTGATCTGGAGCGGCGACCCGCTCAGCGTGTACTCGTCCGCGGAGACGACGTTCATCGACGGCGAAATCTTCTTCGACAAGCAGCGCGACCTGGCGATGCGCGATCAGATGGCCAAGGAGCGCGCGGCGCTCGAGGCAGCCGATCGCGGGCGCCGCCCGGTGGTGCCATGAGGAAAATCGAAATGACTCATAGAATGGCGGCGCGAGCGGCGCTGTTGTCGGTGGCGATCGCGACGGCGGCATCCGCGCAGCTCGGATCGTTCAATCCCACGCCGGGGCCACAAGGCACGTTCGCGATCCGCGGCGGACACATCGTCCCCGTGAGCGGCGCCGACATTCCCAACGGCACCGTCGTGATCAGCGGGGGCAAGATCACCGCGGTCGGGGCGAACGTGCAGGTGCCCGCCAACGCCAAGGTGATCGACGCGAGTGGGCTGATGGTCTATCCCGGAATGATCGAGACGGGATCGAGCGTCGGCTTGTCGGAGATCGGCCAGGGCGCGGTGGCCACGGTCGACATCTCCGAGGTGGGCTCGTTCAACCCGAACGCCCAGGCGTTCTTCGGCATCGATCCGCACAGCGCGCACATCGGCGTGGCCCGCGTGGTCGGAATTACGACGGTGGTGTCACGCCCCACGGGCGGGATCATCTCCGGCCAGGCGGCGCTGATGAATCTCGCCGGCGACACGCCGCCAAAGATGGCGGTGATGCCGCGCGTCGCGTTGGTGATCGAGCTGCCACGCTCCGGCTTTGGCGGTCGTGGATTCGCGCGCGCGGCCGCGCTGCAGCAGGGTGCGTCGGCCGACGCCAATCGCGTTCGCCAGGCGCAGATGGACTCGCTGCGCGCGATGCTTCGCGACGCCGACGCGTATGGCAAGGCGCAGGCGGCCTACGCCAAGGACAAGTCGATCCCCAGGCCGGCGCACGACGTCGTGCTCGAGTCGATGCTGCCCGCGCTCAACGGCCAGATGCCGGTGATCTTCCCCGCCGAGCGTGCGAACGACATTCGTGACGCGGTGAACTTCGCCGAGGAGATGCACCTCAAGCCGATCATCATGGGCGGACAGGAAGCGCCGGCGGTGGCGGCGTTCCTCAAGCAGCACAACGTGCCGGTCATCGTTACGGCGGTGATGCAGCTTCCGTCGCGCGAAGACGATCCGTTCGACGTGAACTTCACCATTCCCGCAAAGCTCGCCGCGGCGGGCGTGACGTTCGCGATCTCGACAGGCGACCGCGGGTCGGAGATCCGCACGCTTCCCTACAATGCCGGCATGGCCGCGGCGCACGGGCTGTCCAAGACCGACGCGCTCAAGTCGGTGACGCTCTGGCCGGCGCAGATCTTCGGCGTGGGCGACAGGATGGGATCGATCGACGTCGGCAAGATGGCGAACCTCGTCGTGACCACCGGCGACATCCTCGAGGCGAAGACGGACACGAAGTACCTGTTCATCGAGGGACGCGAGGTGCCGCTCGACAACAAGCACACGCAGTTGAACGCGTTGTTCAAGGATCGGCCGTAAGGAACGAGGTCGCACGTCTGACGGCTCGAACCCGATGACTGGGATCTCACCGGCGACAGCGAGTCCAGCATCGAGCATAAAGCATCGAGGCGTCAGACGTGCGAGAGCCAACCCAAAAGCGGAAGGGCGGGCCGCACGCCGGTGAGCGTTTATTCGTCCCCGGTCTTCTTTGCCGGGCTGCCGTTCCCGCCGTCCACCGCGAACTTCCACGATCCGTTCGGCTGGCGCTTCCACACCGTCAGGTACTTTCCAAATCTCTGAACCGCCGCGCCGGTTGGACCGCGGCCGGTGAGCGTGTACTCGCCCACCGTGAACCCCAAATCGCGCGAGCCAGCGACGGCCGCGTAAACCGGGCGCCAGCTCAGCGACGTACCGGAACCGCGCGCGGCGAAGAACTCCTGGATCGCCCGCGGGCCGATGACGAGCTGCGGACTGCCGAACACGACTCCGTCGGTTGCGACCGAATTCGAGAACGCGTACGCCGTCCCCATTCGGTAGCCGAGGTCCGCGAATGCGCTGTCGGCACCGAACACCTGCGACCGCGCGTCGGCTTGCGGCTTTGCGAGCGGCGGCTGCGCCGGCGGAGGCTGCTCCGGAATCACCGTCGGCTCCGGCGACAGGGGCCCGTTGATCTCGGCGTAGGCGGCGATTTGCCAGGACCGGCCCGCGTCACGCCGCCAGTATGCGATGTAACGCTCGAAGCGGATTGGGGAATCCGCCGCCCCGCGGGCCACGATGCCGAACGTGTACGCCGAGCGCAAATCGTCTGAAATGCCGCCGCCCTCCGGCTGCCACGAACTCCTGATACCCGGTGTATCCGGCGTCGCCTTGAGCAGAGCGCGGACCGCGTCGCTGCCGTACGCCGCCGGCGCTCCGGCTCGAAGGTAGATCGCGTCCGAGCTCATCAGGCCGATCATCGCGTCCACGATGCCGTGAGCCGCCGCGCTGTCAGTCCGCGTTTCGTCGAGGGCGAACAGGCTGTCTCGCGCCGGGCCACGCACCGTCACTGGCGTAGGGGGCGTGCGGTGTCCCGCGCATGCGGCACAGAGGGCCAACAGGATTCCGAGCGAGCGCATCCGCATTGCTCCACGCTAGCCCGGCCCAATCACCGGCGCCAGGGTTGCAGGTTCGACTGTCGCGCCACCGCTCCTTGGGCCGTCGAGGACGAGCTCTCCGGGACGACGGGCTGCAACGGCTCGGACCGACGCCGGGGACGAACCCCGCGATGCGATCGCCGACTCGCGCTCAGTACCACCCGATCGGCTGCTCGTTGAGGTTGATGTGGACCTGCTTCACGTGCAGGTACTCCTCGACACCCCAGACGCCGAGCTCGCGGCCGATCCCGCTTTGCTTGTAGCCGCCCCAGGGCGCCTCGACGTACGTCGGCTGCATGTGATTGACCCACACGATCCCGGCACGCAGCCGTTTCACCGTTCGCATTGCACGAAAGATGTCGCGCGTCCAGACCGCGGCCGCGAGCCCGTACGGCGAGTCGTTGGCGATCCGGATCGCGTCGTCCTCGTCGTCGAAGGGAATGACGGCGGCCACGGGGCCGAAGATCTCCTCCCGGGCGATGCGCGCCGCGTTGTCGACGTCGTAGAAGATCGTCGGCTCGACGAACAATCCTCGATCCAGCCCCCGACCGCTGGCGCGCCCACCACCGACGGCGAGCTTCGCCTCGCTCTTTCCAATTTCCTGATAGGCGAGGACTTTCTCGAGCTGCTCGCGGCTGACGAGAGGCCCCATCTTGGTCGCGCGGTCTATACCGGGCCCGAGCTTGATGGCTCGGGCTTTCGCAACCATGGCGTCGAGCACGTCCTTGTAGATGGAACGCTCGACGAGGATACGGCTACCCGCCGAGCAGACTTCGCCCTGGTTGATGAACAGACCGAACAGCGCGCCGTCGACGCTCGCCTCGAAATCGGCGTCGGCAAAGAGAATGTTGGGCGACTTGCCGCCCAACTCGAGCGAGATCTTCTTGAGCGTATCGGCCGCCTCTCGCATGATGATCTTGCCGACCTCCGCGCTCCCGGTGAACGCGATCTTGTCGACGTCGGGGTGCGCGACGATCGCCGCGCCCGTCGCGCCGTATCCGGTCACGATGTTGACCACGCCGGGCGGGAGCCCCGCATCCTCGAGATGCCGCGCCAGCTCGAGCACGGTGAGCGGCGTCTGCTCGGCGGGCTTGAGCACCATCGTGCAGCCGGCGCAGATCGCCGGCGCGAGCTTCCACGCCGCCATGAGCAGCGGATAGTTCCACGGAATGATTTGACCAGCGACGCCGATCGGTTCACGGAGTGCCAGACTCAGTGCATTGTCGGGCACGGGCACCACGTCGCCGTGAATCTTGGTGGCGAGTCCGCCATAGTACTCGAAGCACGTCGCGACGTCGGCGATGTCGAACTCGGATTCGACGATCGGCTTGCCGTTGTTCATTGTCTCGAGCTCGGCCCACTCCGCGGCGTGCTCGCGGACAATCTGCGCGAGGCGAAACAGGATCCGGCCGCGCTCCTGCGCCGTGACATCGCGCCACGGCCCGGACTCGAAGGCTCGCCGCGCCGCCAGCACCGCGGCGTCGACGTCCGACGCATCACCATCGGGCACGCGCGCGATGACTTCCTGTGTCGCGGGATTGATGACGTCGATCGTGCGACTGGACCGTGAGCTGGTGAATCGGCCGTCGATGTAAAGGCTGTAGGACATGCGGCGAATGTATCGCGAAACCCGATGGTCCGCGCTCTCGTATCGATGGAGGAGCCGAACCCACGACAACCGCGAGAATCATCATGCCCGACCTCGCCCGCGAGCTTCAGCACGCCTGGCGCCGGCTCCGCCGCGCGCCCGGCTTTACCAGCACCAGCGTCTTCGTGCTCGCGCTCGGGTTGGGCGCGGCGACCGCCATGTTCGGAATCCTGTACGGCGTCGTCCTGCGCCCGCTTCCCTTTCCCAGCCCTGACCAATTGGTCACCGTCACGCACAGCATCTCCGTCGCTGGCATCTCGCGGGTCGACGAATCCGGCGGGACGTACCTCTTGTATCAGCGACACAACTCCGTGTTCAGCAAGATCGGAGCGTGGCAGGAGACGAGCGTCAATCTCGGGCCCGTGGTCGGTCGGGCCGGAAACGATGATGCGCAGCGCATCGGCGCGGCCGCCATTACCGCGTCGCTGTTCCCGACGCTCGGCGTGTCGCCGGAACGCGGACACTCCTTCACGACGGAGGAGGATCGGCCGGGCGCACCCCGCGTGATCATCCTGTCGTACGCACTCTGGCGGCAGAAGTACGGCGGCGATCCATCGATCGTGGGAAAGCATATCGTGATCGACGGCGTGCCGTGCGAAGTCGTGGGCATCATGCCGGCATCGTTCCGATACCCGTGGGCTTCGACACAGCTCTGGTATCCCGTCCAGTTCGATCCCGCCAACTCGGATCCGCTTAGCTTCAACTTCACGGCCGTCGCACGGCTCAAGCCGGGCGCGACGACGGAAACCGCGAGGGCCGACCTGGCGCGATTCACTCCGCGGCTGCTCGACGAATTCCCGTTTCCGATTCCGAAGGCGATGTTCGAGAAGGCACACCTGACTCCGGTGGTGCGCCCGTTGCGCGACGTCATGGTGGGCGACGTGAGCCGGCTGCTCTGGGTGCTGTTCGGCGCCGTTGGGCTCGTCCTGCTGATCGCGTGCGCGAACGTCGCAAACCTGTTCCTCGTGCGCGCCGAGGGGCGTCATCGCGAGTTGGCCGTGCGGAATGCGCTGGGCGCGAGCCGCGGCGCGCTGCTCGTGCAGTATCTGTCCGAGAGCGCACTGATCGCCGCGGGCGGCGGTGTGCTCGGACTCGCCATGTCGTGGAGCGCGATTCGTCTCGTCCCGACGCTTCCCTCGGGAATCGACGTTCCTCGGGCGAACGAGGTGCGACTCGATCTGGCGGTATGGGCGTTCGCCGCCGCGGCGACCCTGCTCTGCGCGCTGGCGGTGAGCCTCGTGCCGCTGCTCCGCACCCGGCGCATTCCGATCTCGACCGTGCTCAGGGACTCAGGACGATCCGCGACGGCGGGCGCCGAGCGGCATCGGACGCGAAGCACCCTGGTGATCGCGCAGGTGGCGCTCGCGCTGGTGCTCGTCGCGGCATCGGGGCTCATGGCGCGCAGCTTCAACCGCCTTCGCACGGTGGATCCCGGGTTCGACCCCACGCGTGCCGTGTCGCTCCAGATTTCGCTGCCGACGGCGAAATATCAGTCGACCAACGCGCGCGCGGCGTTTTTCACGGAACTCGCCTCGCGGGTGCGGGCGCTTCCTGGCGTCGAAAAAGTCGGCATCGGGACGACCCTTCCGCTTTCCGGCGACCAGAATACCAGCGCGTTGTTCGTCGAAGACTACTCGCGCGACCCCAACGCGCTGCCCGGCGTGCATGTGATGCTTTGGTCAACGCGCGACTACTTCTCGTCGATCGGCATTCGTGTGCTGTCGGGCAGGATGTTCAGCGAAGGCGACGTGGCGCATCCAGCGTTGGAGCTCGTGGTGAGCCGTGCATTCGCCGAGAGATACTGGAAAGGCGCTTCCGCACTGGGCAAGCGGGTACGGAGAGACGCGGGGTCTCCGTGGTACACGATCGTCGGCGTCGTGAACGACGTGCACATGGAAGGGCTCGAACTCCCGGCCGAGCAGACTGTGTACTTCCCGTTGATCGAGGCGGATGGAGATACCGCAGCCGGCGTTCCGCGGAACGTGGTCGTGACGGTTCGCGCGGCTGGTGATCCCGGGTCGGTGATCGCGTCCGTACGGCAGGTCGTGCACGCACTCGATCCACTGCTGCCAACGCACCATGAACGCACGATCTCCGCGCTCCTCGCCAGCGCGACGGCACGCGTTCGCTTCCTGATGGTGATGTTGGGCGCGGCGAGCGGAATCGCGCTCGTGCTGGGGGCAGTTGGCCTGTACGGCGTGATGGCATACGGGGTGAGTCTCCGCCAGCGCGAGATCGGCGTCCGGATGGCACTCGGCGCGCGGCCGGCCGACGTGAGCCGGATGATCTCGCGACAAGGTCTGGTCCTCGGCGCGGTCGGCGTGGCAATCGGACTCGCCTCGGCACTGGGCGTGACGCGCCTGCTGCGCGGCATGCTCTACGATGTGAGTCCGACCGACCCGCTGACTCTCGCGAGCACATGTATCGCTCTACTCGCCGTGGCGTTGATTGCATCGTGGCTGCCCGCGCGCCGAGCAGCCGGAGTGGACCCGGCGGTCGCGCTTCGCAGTGATTGATCGGGCGAGGCGTGGTCGTTACTACAACGACAGCTACAACTGCAACTGCAACTCCAACTGCAACTCCAACTGCAACTGCAACTACTCGACGCAGAGGCGCAGAGAAAACAGAGAGTCGCAGAGGACTGCCGATGGGCGCGACGGCGTCATGCGCCACGAGCCCGGACGAACTCTTTGTTGGAAACGGCCGCTCGGGACGTTACCAGAGCCATC
>Ga0310811_10011271_pt1 | contig 11585 bp, 11 predicted proteins | sample YCmetagenome_FD_207642 | JGI IMG/M metagenome (GOLD analysis project Ga0310811, IMG submission 207642) | Soil microbial communities from experimental microcosm in Duke University, North Carolina, United States - YC | ecosystem: Engineered > Artificial ecosystem > Soil microcosm > Unclassified ... | reverse complement strand
CGTTATGGGGCCCAGCCGATTCAACGTTGGAAGCCCCACGCCGCAGCGCTTGAATTCTCAACGCGCGTTGCTATGGATACCGGTATGCAGCGAGGGGGACGAAGAAAACACGCTCCGTCGGAGAGGATGGCAGTACGGGACCTCGGGGGCCGGACTAACCTCAGTGGAGGGGCAGAGAGGGAGAGAGAGGGGCAGCGGCGTGTGCCGCTACCCTACAGAGGTATGTGAAAGATCCGTTCGGCAACGAGCAGCACGATCGCGGCCGCGCCGATCAACCGGGTACCCGCGGCTACGAGTTTCCGGCCATGGAAAATCAAGAGATCTCGGAGATAGATCAGTCGATCGCGAAGCGGCGATCCGTCTGCCGGGCGCTGCGGTCCCATGTAACCGCGTGTGCAGGCCTCAATGAACCTGGCAGCCGCCTCTCGCACGGCGGAGTGAAGCGTTTCCTCCATCTCTTTGCGGTGCTCAAGGGCGTCGTCTCGAGTCATCTGCCAGAGGTCGCCCTGGATCTCAAGGCGCACCTTGGTCGGGTCCGGAAGGCGTCGCTCGAGTGAGCCGAGGACCGCCGTCTGGTCAACGAGCAGTTCGCGCAACTCCGTGTGTTCAGCTTTTCGCTCGTCCAGGGAAGTCAGGTGAGCCTCTACCAATCGGCGGATCTCTGCGCAGCATTCAGAAATCGCAGTTGCGGCGCCGAGGGACCGTTGCGTTTCCTCCCCGAGCCGACCGGAGTGCTCATCAAGCGTATCTACAAGCCCTATGATTTGCTCCATCACCAGGGAGTACCGCGCCGCTTGCGCCTTTACGGGCGGTAATCCCGGATCGACGGTGTCGATGTATCGCCTCATTGACCCACCGGGATGGCAAGCGCTTCAAAGCAGCGGTCGAAATGCGGTTGCATACCCATCGCCATACGCTGATTTATCTGGCGTCGGGCATACTCCCGCGACAGATCGCCTTTGCCATCCTTTATCGCCTTATTGATAAGCGGTTGATAGTCCGTCTTGTCGTCCAGAACTTCACGATAACCTTGACCGCTTTCGTGGAGGCCGATGAATAGATCGTGTTCTGGCAACCAACAGTTCGGGTTGAGGGGAAAATCGGGATCTTCCTTCGCCTCCGTGAACAGAATGCCGAATTGGACTTGGAGCTTCCTCACCAACCTCGCCTTGTTCAGAACGAATCGGAACTTGGAAGGGGAAATCCCAAGCCCGCGCAGCGTCTGGTACGTCGTGATCGCTTCTTCCTGACCGCGTTGCGTAGGGTCGGTGACGATCACGCTGTGTGTAAAGTCCATGAACAGGTTGGCGGCGCCCATCTTCTCCACAAAGAGGCCGAAGTCCGAAGCTCCCAGATCAACGATCACCGGGTGGTCGGCCAGTGACATATCTTCGCGAAGCTTCAGCATGTCGTCCGCACGATAAACCACAACCTTTGCGCCGTACTGCGACGCATCCTGGTTCACGGACTCAACTGAAAAGATCTTGCCCCCCAGCCGGGTCGCAAGGACCGTGTCCGCGATGGTGCTTTTCCCCGTCCGGCCTACCTGACAAGCCACAAGGATGCGCGGCCAGTTGACCGCTCGTACGGTTGCGTCTGCCGTCTGGGTCTGGTTATCGTCTTTCAAAATCGTCGTGTTCGTCACTTTGAGGTCCTCCGGTTGATCTGTCAACATCACGCCCCCACTCCGCCTCCAGGAACGCGCGGATCTTCCGCCTTGCTTCCGGGGTACTCGACGAGTAGGTGCGTATAACGTTCCCTGGGGTGAACGGCTGTACCCCTGGAGCAACGTCAATTTTGGGTGCTGGTCTCTCGATGGAGGGAGCGAATGTTGGGGGATAGGGCACAGCATTCGCATTCGCGGGTGACTGCGGAACCTGAACGTGGACCACCATCGGGTCCGAGCCAAGCCCTCGAGTTGTGCTCATCGTTGCTGCCTCACCTTTAGTACCCCGCAGATCCTCTGGGACCGCCGTGGCGTTCGCTTCGCTGGCGGGGGGTGAGCCGCCGACCGCACTCGAACCGGGCGTGGTCGGCGATACATCTCCACGCCCTGGCTCGTCCCGCGTGGAGGTAGTCCGCACGGCGCCTGCCGCCCGACGGCGAACGCAACACTCATAGACTGTCGTCCTGCTGACCTTTTCGTCGCACTTCTCGTTGAGGTAACGCCAGATCAAATAGGCGCTCCATCCATCCCGAAGAAGGGAATCGATCAAATCTTCACGCTCACGCAGCTTGCTCCGAATCTTGCTTTGCTTCTTAAAGTCCGCGGGATCGTGTGTCATCTCGTGTGAAGTCATTTCTGATTCTTGGCCACTGTTTGGGTTCGCATCTTCGGGCGACTAATGGGTTAGATGGTGCCTTGTCCGCTCTCGTCCGACTCGTTATTCCCCCAACCCGTTCGAGGGGTGGTTCGTCTCGGTCCGAGAGTCGTTTGGGTTTGCTCGGACCTTCGCTCAGGCTCGTTCGACCTCGTTCTGCAATTCGTTCGGTCTCGTTCAGAACTTCGTTCGCTCTCGTTCGGAACTTCGTTCGCTCTCGTTCGGAATTTCGTTCGGTCTCGTTCGGCACTTCGTTCGGTCTCGTTCAGAACTTCGTTCGGTCTCGTTCAGAACTTCGTTCGCTCTCGTTCGGAACTTCGTTCGGTCTCGTTCAATTTCACGTAGCGGTCACTTTATCGAAGCAACGCTTGTCAACTCGTGCGAATGCGGCCTCCACAAGCGCGATATTGGCTCCGATCATCGAGTGGGCTGACCCGACAACGCTTGATCACGCCCCCGACCGCGCATACGGCTCGCATAGTCGTTGAAAACTCCCCGATCGGCGGTCGCGCTGTCTGAACGGGCTTCATCACAAGCAACTTGCGCCCGGCCGCAAGATGTGCTTAACTTCAGCCCAGCGAGTCGTGCGCATCATGTCCCGACCGCATGGAACACCCAAGCCGCCACTGCGGCAGCCCAAACTCTCGCGAGCGGGCACCCCAAAAAGAGATCGTTCGAATGACACGGTCTCGATGAAATTGAAGTACCCCAACGCCTCACGGCGTTTTTTTAAAAAGCTGTATTCAAATACTTTCCAATACTGAGGTAAGGCCAAACCCTTGCCGAGTGCGGGTTCCGGACCGGTTTGAAACCCATCCCAGACCCTTTGGATATTTTTGGATCCGCTATCACCCCCCCCCGCATAAAGAGGCCTCGCCGTCACCGCGACGGGCCGCCAACTCATCTCGCTTAGGCGACGGACTGGCGGACGGCTCCCCCTGCTCCCATCCATCGGGGGAAGGGCAATTAACTCAGGTACGCGCGCTACCTTTACCGAGGCCTTAACGGCAATCGGATGCGCGTCGGCTCGTCCTCTCCGCTAAAAAGGGGGCGGCGCCTAGCTGTGGCTAGGTAACCCGGTAACCGTAAGGCCCGGGCCATGTGGCTGACTTGGACAATGAGCAGGCCTCTGGAATTCGCACACTTTAAAGACCGACCGTACTCACGGTGTCCATGTTGCACGGGCTTGCTGTAGCCCGGGTCCAGCTAAGCGCTGGCTAAAGCTGATCCTGCTGCGAGACAGGGACAGAGACGGCAAGGAAGCGCTGGCCGTCCGCCTCGTGCCGACGCGGCGCTAGACCCTTGTGCGCTTGGCCTACCAAAAGACCGATGGGTAGGCCAGCGCGTCTGTCAGTGGAGAAAAAAGTGACCGGCATTGTTAATTTCACCCCCAAAGTGCGAAAGGAAGAGCGCAGTGGCCAACGACGCGAAACAGGCTGGCAAGCCGAACTGCAAGATTTGATCAACAAGCACGGCGGGCAACGCGTTGACGGACGCGTCGCGTCCTATCGGACACGGGCTATCACGGCAGAGGCACTCTTCACCGCATTCAACACGCTCCACAATGAGTTAGGCATGACGCCGCGGCCCCACAACCTCAAAGAGGAGAATGTCCGCAAACTCGTCCACCACTGGTATTACGTTCGGAAGAAGCAGGTCAACACGATCAAAACCGAACTGTCCATTCTGCGCAAGTTCGCTCGTTGGATTCGTAAGCCGAACATGGTGAAACCGCTCGAGGCGTACTTGCCTGACGTCAACCCAAAGGCGCTAGTTGTCAGGGCAGCCGCATCCAAGTCAAAATCGTGGACCGCGAACGGTATCAACGTTGAGGAAAAGATCCAGCAGGCGTTCCTGCTGAACGAGCGGTTTGGGCTAATTCTGCTGGTGCAGCTCACATACGGTCTCCGGATGAAGGAGGCACTGCTCCTGAGGCCGTGGAAAGCGCACCACCACGACGGCCTGATGGTCTACCCGAACGCAGGGCCGAAGGGTAGTCGCCCGCGAAAGATTCCGTTCCTGATTCCGGAACAATTTGTCGTCATGGACAAAGTGATCAAAGACCGGATCAGGAAAGATCAAAGCCTCGCATGGGAAAAAACGCGCCGGGGCGGTATTGCAACACTCGAATACTGCTACGGCAACTACTACGCGTACTGCCGGGAGATCGGCATCACAAAAAAAGACGCCGATGTTGTCGGGCACGGCCTGCGCGCCGAGTTTTGCGTCAACATGGCCCGGGTCAAGGGATTCGATCCCGTCACAGAGGAGTACACAGGTGAAAACCCGCCGTACGACGAACTGATGGCGAGGGTGGCGGAAGTCAGTGAACTTGTCGGCCACAGCCGAACTCAGGTGATGGCGAGCTACTTTGGGGCGTTCAAACGGGACAAGGATAACGACGTAGAGTACGTCGGCGCCGGCCGCCGCTTCGCCCGAAAGGGCGGCGACGACCAGAACTATGCGTCGACGTCCGCAAGGCGCATCGCCCCCCCGAAGGCCTCCGATGGCGCGCCAACACAGCCTGAGGCGAGCGAAATGGCGAGTAAGGATACCGACATCGCGGCGTCATCCCCTGTGCCGTATGATGGCGCGGCCCGACGCGAACGGCCTACGATCGCCAGCATCGTCGCGCGGTTCAAGGCGCCGGAGTATCGCGGTCGTGGGCGCGTTACCACTGATCGGAAGGGCGACGGAGCGGCGGCGGACTCACGCGGGGCCGGCGATGCTGGCCAACGCCCCGAAGACCGCCAGATGAAACTGCAGTTTCCGTTTGCGGTTGTCGCTCGCAAACCGGGGGGCTCAGACCGGTCTTAAATGGTATGTTGGGGGACGCAGACAACAGCCGTCCCAGGCAAACGTCTCGCTCATTATTTTGGTATGCCGCCATGACATTGCGCGCGCGTTGGGTCACGACTACGCCCCCGAGACTTCCCCCGTTCGGGAGCTGCCACGAGGGGCAATCGACATGATTACGCTTGCCGCGGCGGTCAAAATCGCCGAAGCTTTCGAGTCACGCAAGGGGTGGCCCTTGCGGACGTTTCTCCGTACGCAGATCCCGATGTCCGAATTTGACCATCGATAGGCCAGCGCCCAAAATTGAGACTGCCCCAAGGGTACCGACGTGCACCTGTCGCATGCGAGGCCAGTGCTCGTGAAAAGTGCGCTCGCGAAGTTTCCGTTCGACGTGCAGCCAGCCTGGCGCGTGAAACTCCAGCAGGACAAGGCGAGCGGCGTGCCGACGGTGATCTCGGTGAAGCCGCTGCAACCGTAGCGTGGGCGCTATTCCGGCGTCGCGTCGGCTTCCGGCCAGCAGTTTTCGAACACACAATCGGCGAGCGGCAGGCGGCTCGCCCAGCGCTCGGTTTCCAGCATCGGCGCGCTGTAAAACTGGTCGACGTGGCCGAGGCACAGAATCGCCACTGGCCGCGCGCCCTCGGGCATCCGCAGCAGAGCGCGAACCGCGTCGACGTCGAACAGCGACACCCAGCCCATGCCGAGGCCCTCGGCGCGCGCGGCTAGCCACATGTTCTGGATAGCGCACGCCACCGACGCGAGGTCCATCTCCGGCAAGGTGCGGCGCCCGAAGATATGCCGCTCGCGCCCGTCCATCAGCGCGATCACCAGCAGTTCGCCGCACTCCAGCATACCTTCCACTTTCAGCTTCATGAACTCGTCACGGCGTTTGCCAAGCGCGTCGGCGGTGGCGAGCCGCTCGCTTTCGACCGTCGCGTGCAGGGCCGTGCGCAGCGCCGGGTCCGTGATGCGCGCGATCCGCCACGGCTGCATGAAGCCGACGCTCGGCGCATGATGCGCCGCGTCGAGCAGCCGCCGAAGCACGGCGGGATCGACCGGGTCGGGCACGAAGTGGCGCATGTCGCGGCGCTCGTAGATGGCGCGATAGACCGCATCGCGCTCGGAGTCGTTAAAAGGCTTCGCCATGGAACAGGGCGGCCGTGAAGGCCGGGTTGGAGGGCCAATAAGCATGCATGTAAGTCGCCACGATCGAGCCCGCGCGATACACGGCCTCGCCGGACGCATCGCTGTGCGCCCGGGTGGCAGAACGCAGCGGTGCGAGCGAGGTGTTCAGCGTGGAGTAATGAAACGTGTGCCCGGTCAGCGGGCCGTGCAGGCTGTCGATCTGCTGCATGCCGAGCGCGGTGAAGCGTGTTTGCATCGTCGCATGGCCCGGCAGCAGGCCGAGCATCGGCGTGCTGGCGTCCTGCGTGTCGGTCAGTTGGTCGAGCAGGTAGAGCATGCCGCCGCATTCGGCGACGAGCGGGTTGCCGGCGGCCACATGCGCGCGGATCGACGCCGCGCTGCGCGTGTTGGCGGCGAGCGTGCTCGCGTGCAGTTCCGGGTAGCCGCCGGGCAGGTAGAGTGCGTCCGCGTCGGCGGGCAACGCTTCGTCGGCGAGCGGCGAGAAGTAGTCGATTTGCGCGCCGAGCGCTTCCAGCAGCGCGACGTTGGCCGGATAGATGAACGAGAACGCGGCATCGCGGGCGATCGCGATCCGCTTGCCTTCCAGCAGGCGTGGCAGCACTTGCGGCACGGGCGCGCCGAATTCGACCGGCGGTGGCAATGCTGCGAGTGCGGTCGGTTCGAGCGTATCGGCGGCGCGCTCGAGGCGCGCGTCCAGATCGTCGATCTCGGCCGCTTGGTGCAAGCCGAGGTGACGATCGGGTAACGCGATTTCACCGCTCGCCGCGATGTGTCCGCACCAGCGCAGCCCGGGCGGTAATGCTTCCTCGAGCATTTGCGCGTGGCGCGCGGAGCCGACGCGATTCGCGAGCACACCGTAAAACGGCACCTGCGGCCTGAAGCGCGCGAGGCCGAACGCGACCGCGCCGAAGGTCTGCACCATCGCCTTGGCGGAGATCACCGCCAGCACCGGAACGCCGAAGACCGTGGCGAGATCGGCGCTGCTCGGCGTGCCGTCGAACAGTCCCATCACGCCTTCGATCAGAATCAGATCGGCTTCGGCCGCCGCCTGCGCGAGCAGATTGCGGCACGCGGCTTCGCCGACCATCCACAGATCAAGCGACCACACCGGCGCGCCGCTCGCGCGTTCGAGGATCATCGGGTCGAGAAAGTCCGGCCCGGTCTTGAAGACCCGCACGCGCCGTCCCAGCCGCCGGTGATAGCGCGCGAGACCGGCGGTGATCGTGGTCTTGCCTTGCCCCGAAGCGGGGGCGCTGATGAACAGGGCGGGGCACGCCCCGGAGGAAGTCCCTTGCGGAGAGGCGGACATCGCTCAGAACTCCACGCCGCGCTGCGCTTTCACACCTTGCTCGCGATACGGATGCTTGACGATGCGCATTTCGGTGACGAGGTCGGCGGCTTCGATCAACGCATCCGGCGCGTGACGGCCGGTCACCACCACGTGCAGCATCGGCGGGCGCGCGTTCAGCACCGACAGCACTTCGTCGAGCGGCAGGTATTCGTACTTCAGCACCGTGTTCAGTTCGTCGAGAATGACCATCTGGTACTCGCCGCTTTCGATCATCCGGCGTGCTTCGTTCCAGCCTTTGCGCGCGGTGGCCATGTCCGCGTCGCGGTTCTGTGTGTTCCAGGTGTAGCCGTCGCCCATCGTGACGAAATCGCAGTTGGCGATCGCGCCGAGGAAGTCGCGCTCCGACGTATGCAGCGCGCCCTTGATGAACTGCACGACGCCCAGGCGCATGCCGTGGCCCAGCACGCGCACGGCCATGCCGAACGCGGCGGTGGTCTTGCCTTTGCCGGTGCCGGTGTTGACGATCAGGAGGCCTTTTTCGACGGTGGCGCTGGCCTGCTTCTTCTCATGGCCTTCGCGCCGGCGCTCGGTCATGCGTTGATGCGATTCGGGATCGGTCTTCATCGAGGGTCCTGTTGGTGAGTGTCGTTGTGGTCTGGCGATGGGCCGCCTGCGTGGGCGGCGGTCGTGGCGATCGCCACGGTGACGCCGGCGTGCAGCGTTTTGGGCACCAGCAGGCGAGCGCGAGCCGAGACGGGCGCGTCCGTTGCGGTCAGCGGAGTTCGCGTGTCGGATGCATCAGGCGTGGCATACGCGGCGCCCGGTTCGGCCGATGCGGCGAGCAACGCGCATGGTTCGCAGACCCCATCCACGCCGAGATGCTCGCGCACCACCGCCGATGGGTTTGCTACTGCCATCGCTGCGATCCGCTCACGGCTGAACAATTGCAGCATCAGTGAATGACGCGCGCAGAATGCGAGTAGACCTGCCTCGTCGGCTTTGGTATCGACCGAGGCGACTACGCGAATCTGATCGAATGCACGTGCGCCGAGCGCGGCGCGCACCGCCGCTTCGATCTGCTCGGCCGAACTGTGCAAGCGGCAACCAATGCCGACGCTCAGCGTTTTCATCGGCTATCTGCTCCGTGTGTCTGGAGGGGGGACCACCGCATCAGCGGCATGAGCATCGACGGCATCCGTCTCTTCGGCGCGCGCCGCTGCCCGCGCCAGCGCGAGCGACGCCACGCCGCCGATCACCACGATCGCCGGCGAACCGAGTCCAGCACGCGCGACGGCGTCGGCAAATTCGCCGAGCGGCGCGAGCACGTGACGTTGCCCGGGACGCGTCGCCGACTCGATCGCCGCGCATGCCATATCGCCGCCCATGCCGGCCGCGAGCAACGCTCCAACGATCCCTGCGAGCCGCCGCATGCCCATGTAAATCACCAGAGTCATGCGCGTGGCGGCGAGCGCGGCCCAATCCGGCTCGCCGCTGCCCGCGCCGTGTCCGGTGACGAACACCACGCCCTGCGCGTAGTCGCGGTGCGTGACCGGAATGCCGATCGCCGCGGGCGCCGCGATCCCCGCCGTGACGCCGTTGATGACTTCCACCTCGATGCCCGCCGCGTGCAGCGCCTGCTGTTCCTCTCCGCCCCGGCCGAATACGAACGGATCGCCGCCTTTCAGCCGCGCGATACTGCGTCCGGCGCGCGCATGCTCGAGCATCTGCGCGACGATGCAGGCCTGCGGCGTCGACGGATGCCCGCCGCGTTTGCCGACGTAGACGACCAGCGCATCGGCGCGCGCGAATTGCAGCACGTCGGGATTCACCAGATCGTCGACCAGCACCACGTCGGCTTGCGCGAGCGCGCGGGTCGCCTTCAGCGTCATCAGTTCGACGTCGCCGGGGCCCGCGCCGATCAGCCACGCGCGCGTCATCGCCGCGTGCATGGCGCGCGCCATGGCGTGACTGAGGGGAATAGGCAAAGTGCGAAGAAGCGCCGGACGGCGGATATCGAGGTCATACGGTGCTACGAATTCGGGCTCGACGAACGCGCGGCATGCCACGCTTTCCATGGGAAAACACCCGCCCACGCACGACGTCGAGCTTCAGCGCCTTCACATCCGTCCCTCGCGGATTCCGGCGGCCGGCGGCGTGACGTTCGCCGCCTCCGCGTCTGGCCGGTATCCGGGCTGGCGGCCTCATGCGCTTTGCCTTCCCGTCCGGATTCGTCGGACAGTGGCACTGAAAACGCATGTGCGGCGCAACAGAAATGAATCCGGCGTCGCAGGTCGCTTACCGTTGCGGGGACAGCACAGGTTAAGCGCGTGACGCGCGGCCTGTTTCCCGTTTAACTGCACACGCGGATGCGTGTGCGGGCACCAAACGCGCGCATACGATAGCACATGGCGCCCCGCCCGATAAGCGCGCGAGGCCGGCGTTTCCTTGACGGCGCAAGGCCGCGGGCCTACACTCGCACGCACTTTGGTGCTCGTGTGCGCGCTCGTGCGCATGCAGTTAAACGGGAAACAGGGTGCCCGCCTGCTTTGGACCGGGTCAACCTGTGCTGCCCCCGCAACGGTAAGCGAAAAGCAGCGCTGGCTTCATCGCCAGGCGCCGCGGAGCCGGCTTCGATGTCCACGCGCAAGGCCGCGTCGGCATATCACCACTGGGCGAGAAATCACTCGCCCGGGAAGGGGAAGCGGCGCTTTCGCCAGCCCGGATACCGGCCAGAATACGCAGGACGCTCGTCGCGGGGATGCGACGGCACGTTCATGATCTCATTCCCGCTTTCTGCGCGTTTTTCCGCGCTGTTACGCGTTTTTTTTAGTTGTGGCGGCAACGCCGTCGTTCGTCCCCGTATGTCGTGATGGTTCTGGCTCGCAGAGCGTGCGCCCCGCGCAGCTTCGCCGCGCCGGCTTATGCAGACAAACGGGCACACACGCCGGCACGCTCGCGCAACGCCTACGGATGGACCTTACGATGCAAACTCAAATGCGCAAGATCCCCGTCACCATCGTCACGGGCTTTCTCGGCAGCGGCAAGACCACGCTGCTGCGGCACATTCTTCAGCATGCGGCCGGCAAGCGCATCGCGGTGATCGTCAACGAATTCGGCGAACTCGGCATCGACGGGGAAATCCTCAGGGGTTGCGGGATCGGTTGCGACGAGAACGGCGTCGAGACCGAAGGCCAACTGTATGAACTCGCGAACGGCTGCCTGTGCTGCACCGTGCAGGAAGAGTTCTTTCCGGTGATGGAAAGGCTCGTGGAGCGCCGCGAGCAGATCGATCATGTGCTGATCGAAACCTCGGGGCTCGCGCTGCCCAAGCCGCTGGTGCAGGCGTTCAACTGGCCTCAGATCAAGAACAGCTTCACCGTCGATGCAGTCGTGACGGTGGTCGACGGCCCAGCTGCCGCAAGCGGTCAGTTCGCCGACAACCCCGTTGCGGTGGATGCGCAGCGCAAGGCCGATCCGAATCTCGATCACGAGTCGCCGCTGCACGAGTTGTTCGAAGATCAGTTGTCCGCGGCCGATCTGGTGATTCTGAACAAGACCGATCTGCTCGACCATGCGCAGCAAAGCGCGGTCGAAGCCGTGATTCGAGAAGAGATTCCGCCGCAGGTGAAGATCGTGCGCGCGCATATGGGGCAGCTCGATCTGCACACGCTTCTGGGTCTCGAAGCGGCCTCGGAAGAAACGATCCACCTGCGCCACGATCACCACGGTTCCGCCGGCGACGCCGATCATCACCACGACGAATTCGATTCGGTAGTCGTGCATGCGAACGCGCCTTCGCGTGAAGCGGTGATCGCCGCGCTGCAAGGCCTTGTCGAAACGAACACGATTTACCGCGTCAAAGGTTTCGCGGCATTGCCGGGCGCGGCGATGAGGCTTGTGATCCAGGGCGTGGGGCGGCGCTTCGATAGTTACTTCGACCGGCGCTGGCTAGCTGGCGAAGGCACGCAAAGCCGCTTCGTGCTGATCGGCGAAGACCTCGATCGGGCCGCGCTGCAACGCGCGTTCGATAC
>Ga0310811_10011270_pt1 | contig 11586 bp, 7 predicted proteins | sample YCmetagenome_FD_207642 | JGI IMG/M metagenome (GOLD analysis project Ga0310811, IMG submission 207642) | Soil microbial communities from experimental microcosm in Duke University, North Carolina, United States - YC | ecosystem: Engineered > Artificial ecosystem > Soil microcosm > Unclassified ... | reverse complement strand
ATGGATCGACGCGGTCTCGGAAGACCTTCTTCTCGCCTTGAGCGCCCGCTTGCCGCAAATCCTTGTAGTTGCGGCCTCCCGGCCGGCCGATGCGCCCGCTGTTCATCACGGCGCCCGCGTGATCGAGCGGGCACAGCTCAAGATCACCTTGCCGCGCCTGAAAGCCGAAGCAACGAGCCGGATGATCGCGGAACTTCTGCAGGTCCGGGCGGTCCCCCACAGGCTGGCGAGGTTCGTGCACGAACAGTCGGATGGGCTTCCGATCCACGCCGAACAGCTTGTGCTCTCGTTGCAGGAACAGGGGATGATCCAGGTAGCGGACGGACGGGTGCGCCTGGCCGCGCCCATCCTTGCCGCTGGCTCCATGCCGCTGAAGCTGCGCGAGATCGTCGTCAGCCGTATCGATCGCCTGGAACAGGCCGACCAACTGGCGGTGAAGGTCGCCTGCGTCATCGGCCGCAGCTTCGATCTGGAGACGCTGCACGAGGTTTATCCGATACCGGCTGAGCCGCCGGCGCTGGTGGCGAGCGCTCAGCGACTCACAACCGCGGGGATACTGGCGCCCGTGGGCTCCACGTTCGCATTCTGCCACGCGATCATTCAGGAGGCGATCTACGACCTCCTGAGCTACGCGCAGCGTCGTGCCCTGCATCGTTCGATTTCCGAACGGATCGAGCGGCATCATGAAACGACGCTCAGCCAGCACTTCGCCGAACTCGCGCATCATTGGGAGCACGCCGAAGAACCGGAGAGAGCGCTGCAATATCGCCTGCTTGCGGCCGATCTTTCCATACGGCGTCACGCCAATCACGACGCGCTGATGCACGTCGAGCGGGCCGAACAGATGGCCGAGCGGCTGCGCATGGAACTTGGCGCGGCGAGGGCGGCGCAGCTCGCATATGTGCGTGGTGAAGCGTACCACGGATTGTCGCGCTTCCCTGAGGCGGAGAGCAGTTTTCTGACATTTCTCCGCCTGAGCGGAATGGGGCGGCCGCCGAGGCGGGCGCGCCTGGCGCTGTCCGCGCTGTGGCAAATCGGCGTGCAGGCGCTGCATCGCGGGGGGATCGTTCTCAGGCCGCGCACCGGCCAGGCGGAAGAGCGTGCCCGGCTGTTCGCGCACCTGCACACGCGGTTCGCCGAACATGCCTATTTCATGCGGGATTCCCTGGCGCTGCTGCACGGGTCGTTCACGGCGCTCAATATCGCCGAGAATGTTCGATCCTACCCGGAAATGATCGAGGGATACGGCGGCCTGGCGATCGGCCTCGGGACCGCCGGCATTCATCCGGTCGCTCGATTTTATCGCGATCGCTGCATCCACGTGGCCGAAACGTATGGCGAGCTGCCGGATCGGGCGTTCGCGCACTTGCTGGCGGGCGTCTACTCGTACCAGGCCGGCGATTGGCAGGCGGCGCACCGTTACTGCGCCGCGGGCGTCGGGCTGTGCGAGCATCTCGGCGATCAGTTTCGGCGGCAGTCCTGCCTGGTGGTCCAGTCCTTCGGCGCGATCGCGACTGGGGATTTTGACGGCGCCGAAGCCGGATTCAGCCAGTTCGGCGCCGAGGCCGACATGATCGACAATGCGCCGGTGCGCGCCTGGGTCCTGGCGGGGATGAGCGTGCTCGATATGGTGCGCGGGCGGCCGCCCGAACGCGTGTTGCGCCGGCTCGAGGCCGCGCGCGACGCGTCGCTGCATCGGGCCGAACTGTTGCTGTGCGATGGGCTGGAGGCGGCGGCCCTGATGCAATCCGGCGACATCCACGAGTCGGCACGTGTGGCGAGACGGGCGCTTGACGACATGCAGGACAGCGTCTGCACCATGGGCATCGCGATGTACAGCGTGTGCGCGGTGGCCGAGGTGTTCCTGGCACTTGGCAGAGACGCACTGGCGAAAGCCGAAAGCGCAAGAGAGTTCCTCGTGACGGCCCGTATCGCCTGCAAGGCGGTCCGCCGGTACGCCGCGCAGACACGGATCTGCCGACCGCGCGCGGCATTGCTGGCTGGCCGCCTGGCGTTGCTGGAGGGGCAGGGGCAGCGGGCGGCGCGGCTGTTCGCGCACTCGCTTACAGAGGCGCAACGCCTCGGCATGCTGCTGGAACAGGCCGAGGCCCACCGCGAACTTGCAACGGTGGACGCGGCCGATGCCGCCAGAGACACACACACCGCCCGAACCGCCGCCATTATGCAGAGGCTCGGTGCAGACCCTTGGCGCTACGCCGCGAGCGGAGAGCGCAACAACAGCATAAGGAAGATAGAATGGTCCTAGGCATGTTGTGCCCCCTCAGGTGGTGGCGATCGAGCCGGCCGGTTCCGGACCCGCCAAAGCCGCGGGAGCCGCAAGCGAAGGAGCGCAAGATCGCGATCTTGGGCGGCGGAATGGCTGGCCTCAGCGCCGCTTACCAACTGACCAAGACCCCCGAGTTGCGCAGGCAGAACCACGTGACCCTCTACCAGCTTGGCTGGCGGCTGGGCGGCAAGGCTGCGAGCGGACGCGATTCAGAGGGGCGCAACCTGGAGCACGGGCTGCACGTCTGGTTCGGCTGCTACGAAAACACCTTCAAGATGTTGCAGGAATTGTACGAAGGGCGGACCGTGCCGCCCGATGCCCATCTGAAGACATGGCGGGATGCCGTGAAGCCGCAGGATTACACACCAATCGGTGTGCTTGGGGCTGATGGCAGTTGGAGTTATTGGCCGCTCCGGTGGCCGACCAATGATGGCACGCCGGGGGATGGCGGGCTGCTGCCGACCTTGGGCGAGATGTTCGACACGATCCTGGGGTGGCTGCACGGATTCCTCGCGGGCCATGGTGCAGCTGCGCCGGCCGACGTCGTGCAGGCTGCCGGGCAACCGCCGGCAGGGGTCACCGCGCCAACCCCGGCGGCGGCCCTGCTCGCTGCCCGCGATCATGTCAGGCGTTCCGGGCGGCGTCTCTATCATCAGAATGAATACCAACTCCGCGACCTGGTTAGGCTGATCGCATGGGCACGCGATGCGCATGCTGGTACGCGTGGCCAGGGCGCCACGACCGGCAGCCCGGACCAATTGGTCCACGATGTCCTCGCGATCCTCGCGGCCGCGATACAGGGGATCGTGACGGATCTCATCCTGAAGAACGAACCGTTTGAATCGCTCGATGACGAGGATTTCCGAGCCTGGCTGATCCGTCATGGCGCTGACCGTCAGCTCGTGAACACGTCGAGCGTCGTGCGCATCGTCTACGATACGCTGTTCCAGTACGCCGACGGCGACGTGGACAAGCCGTCCTATGCCGCCGGAACGGCGCTGGGCGTCATCGCCCGCCTCGTCGGCACCTACAAGGGTTCCATGATGTGGGACATCCAGGCCGGCATGGGAGAAGTCCTGGTTGCGCCGCTATACGAGCACCTGGTGAAGGCAGGTGTCGTCTTCAAATTCTTCCGCGAGGTCACCAGCATCGAGCCGCATGCAGATCAGCCGCTTGTGGAGACGATCCGGCTGAATCGCCAGGCGGACGTCCTGACGGGCGAATACCAGCCGACCATTTCCGTGGATGGGCTGACCTGCTGGCCAGCCGAACCGCTTTGGGACCAGCTCAAGGATGGGGCCGCCATGCGGGCGGCGAACGTGAACTTCGAAAGCCACTGGTGCGATCAGCCACCGGCCGGACAGGAGGTGCTGAAGCGAGGCGAGGACTTCGACGACGTCATCCTGGCGATTTCACTGGGCGCTTACAAGAACCTGAACGACGTCGATCGAAGCATGTGCGCCGGCTTGATGGAGCGTAGTTCCCGGTTCAACAATTACGTCGCGAATGTCGGGGTGGTGCCGACCCAGGCGGTGCAGCTCTGGTGCGACGCGTCCACATTCGACATGGGCTGGCAGACGGGCAAGGCAGCGACCGTGTCGGGGCCCGAATATCTCAATATCTGGGCGGACATGTCGCAGGTGATCGCGTTCGAGCCTTGGCCATCCCCGGCGCCCAAGTCACTGCACTATCTGACCGGCACCTACAAAACGACGTTGTTCAAGGAGCCCTCCACCAACGCCGCGGTGCCGCAGACGGCGCGCACGGAAATCCGCGACCAGACCATCGCCTGGCTCAACGCATCGTCAGGCACGCTTTGGCCGCTGGCTGATCCTGGCGGCAAATTCGATTGGAATGTGCTGCGAGCGCCAGCGGGGGCAACAGGGCCGCAGCGTTTCGACTCCCAGTTCTGGCGCGCCAACATCGATCCGACCGAATGCTGCACGCTGTCCGCGGCCGGGACCACCCAATACCGCCTGCATCCGGACGAGACCGGTTTCGACAACCTGTACCTCGCCGGCGAAGGCAGCCGGCACGGGTTCAACACGACGGCGATCGAAGGCGCGGTGATGTCGGGTGCGGCTGCATCCCGCGCCATCTGCGGGCAGCCAGTCAATATCGTTGGTTACGACTTCCTGCAGCGCAGGCCCTCGGAGGGACCCGGATCATGACCGATAAGCCGTTCATTCCCTGGATCGGCCACGGCGCCGCCAGCCTGACACAGCCTGCCGTGTTCTCCGGCGCCAAGGGATGGGTGTTTCTTATCGACGCCGATCGCAAAGCGATTCAAAAGCTGGCCGACACCTTGCTCAATCCCGCCGGCAAAGGTGTCGTGAAGTATGACGCGCTGCTTCCGCTCGCGATGCTGAGCTTCCTCGACATCGAAAAGAGCACCTCGGTCACTGACACGCTGGGATGGCTTCCGGGCCGGGAATGCGCGATCTGGGTGCCGCTGATAGAACACCGGCCCGGTTCCCTGTTCGGCGCCCGCCTGGTCTTCTGGTCGCCGTATATTTTCATCAACTACGCGATCGGCATGGTCACCGGCCGGGACGTCTGGGGGTGGCCAAAGACCCTGGCGCGCATCAGCATGCCAGGCGATATGCCGGGCACTCCGGAGTTTTTCTGCACCACAACCATTTTTCGTACATTCGATCCCGCCGTTCAAGGCGATGATGCGGTGCTCTATCGCGTGGTGGAGACGAAGCCAGATCCCGAACCGCCGCCACCCTGGCGGACCAAGGCTGAGGTCGCGACCGGGTTGGCCAGGCACCTGCTTGGCGGAGTGACAAGCGATTTGCTGCACGCCTTGCAATGGCAGCCGGCGATACCGTGCGTTCAGCTCAAACAATTGCGGTCCGCGGCTGACCCGACGAAGGCCTGCTTCCAGGCGATCGTGGAATCACCAGTCGCCTTGACCACCTTCAGCGGCGGTGGTCTTCTGACTGGACAATATTCCGTTGAAGTCACGACTTGCGCCAGCCACGGGATCGTCAACGATTTGCTTGGCCGGGAGCCGGATCCGGTGAAGACGACGCTGCCGGTGCGCGGCGGCGCCTGGGTGTCCGGCGATTTCACGGCGCTCTGCGGTCGCGACATCGTCGTGAACACCTGACTCTCGTCCAACTTCCTGCCGGATGGCAAAACCATGCTAATCCAAGTCCTGTGCTGTGTACTGGGTCGACTGGGTCTCGGGCCAAAACCCGAGCCGCCGCCTGCGCCCCCGCCGCCCGCACCCCCCGCCGGGAAACAGAACGTCGTGATCCTGGGTGGCGGTGTCGCGGGCGTGGCCACGGCCTTCTGGCTGACGGCACCACAACAGAATAATCGTTTCAAAGTAACCCTCTACACCCAAGGCTGGCGGCTCGGCGGAAAATGCGCAAGCGGTCGCAACGAGAGCCAGAGCAACAGAATCGAAGAGCACGGCCTGCATCTTCTCATGGGCTGCTATCAGAATGCATTCGCAACTATAAGAAGCTGTTACGAGACCTGGCATCGTCCGGCGGGACATCCGTTCAAGACCTGGCGGGACGCGTTCCTGCCGCAGCGTAATGTCACCTTGATGGAGCAGGACGGCCCCGGCGCGCCATCAGCTTGGATGCCATGGGAATTCAGCGATTTCGTCCAACTGCCCGGTGAACCGGGCGATCCTCTGCCACTGACGCCATCTGCAACCGCGGCTGACCTCATACAGGCAAATATCACCAACGGTACTGTCCCCCCATTTCGCGCACAGGTCGCGACGCCGGGGCGATCCATGGAACATTTGATCCTGCATATGATCGACCTTTTGAGAACCCTCGACGTCCCCTCGCATTTGGCGCCCCACTACCAGATGGCGCTGGGCAAGCTGCACGAAGCGATGGTTTCACCGGCGACGGCGCACGTGCCGGACGTGCTGGAATCGCTGGAGGCCGTCAATCGGGAGCTGGCAATACTGACGCAGCAGCCATTGTCGGTGACAGTGCCAGGCATGGCGGCGCATTTCATGCTCAATTCGGCCTGGCCTTCTTCCCGAGCGGCCAATCTTGCCAGCATTGGGCTGGCGATCGGATATGGTTACTTGCGTGACATCCTAGGCCAGGGGGATGACCAGGGCGAGGCGGCCTATGACGCGCTGAATGACCAGGACTTCAGGGAATGGCTGGCCAGTTGCTGGGCGTCACAGGCGGCATTGGACTCCGCTCCAATACGGGCCCTTTACGATCTTGCATTCGCCTTCGTCGATGGCGATGCGAGCACGCTTGAAAACGGATCCATGGCGGCAGGCGTTGCCCTCCGCTTCGCCTGCGAGGTGGCGTTTGGATACCGCAACGCGCCGCTCTGGCGTATGGCGGCCGGAACCGGCGATACGGTGTTCGTTCCGTTCTACGAGGTTCTGCGGGAGCGTGGGGTCGATATCCGCTTCTTCCATCGAGTGACCGAACTGCGCCCGACGGCCGACGGGTCGAGGGTGGGTGAAATCGATCTGTCCCGCCAGGCCGAAACGATCGATGGGGAACCGTACCGGCCACTTGTGGATGCCGGCAGCCTCAAAGCCTGGCCGAACCAACCGGACTGGAACCAACTCGTCGACGGTGCTTTGCTGAAAGCGCAGAATACGGACTTTGAATCGAGCTTCTGCACCACCTCGGTTGGCGCCGTGGCGTTGAAGGCCGGGGCCGACTACGATCTGGCAATCCTCGCCATTCCACCCGCGGTGCTGGAGAAGGTGGCCGCCCCCCTTGCCGCTGTCAGCCCGCATTGGCAGACCGCCATATCGCGGAGCTGCTCTGTCGCAACGGCGGCAATGCAACTCTGGATGAGGGATTCCATGCCGGATCTCGGCTGGCCGTATGGTCCGGCGGTGTTGTCGGCATACGCGGAGCCCTACGACTCCTGGGGCGATATGTCGGCCGTAATCCCTTATGAAGGCTGGCCCGCCGCCACGGCGCCGAAATCGCTTGCCTACTTCTGCGGCTGCATGAAGTTGCCGCCGACCGGGCCGGTCGATCCAGCGACGATGCTGCAGCTTGCCCAAACCAATGAAAACGCGTGGCTCGCGGACAACATCCGGTTTCTCTGGGAACAGGTACCCGCACCCGCCAATTGGGGCATGACCGGTGCCGAAATTGCCCGCTATGACAGGGCCAACTTCGAGGGATCGGAACTCTATGTGCAGACCCCGGCGGGCGACAACGTTGCCAGCCGGTTCAGCTCCAATCGCTCGGCCGGATTCAGCAACCTCTATGTCGTGGGCGACTGGACGAAAACCCGCTTCAGCGGCGGCTGCTTCGAATCTGCCGTTGAATCGGCAATGCTTGCGGCGAACGCACTCGGCGACTTTCCGCCGCTTGCCGAAATAAAAACCACCTAAGTCGCTACCGGCCATCTATTCTGGATCGGTTCCTGAAAATCGTCAGGCGGGCAACCGGAAACCGGGAGTCCAACCCAGTTCCGCCCGTGCCTTTTCCGTCGTGACGTATCCGTTGGGTTGCGCAATGTTGTAGATGCCCGGGCGGCCTCGGTCGACCGCCAGCAGAGCCGCATAAGCCGCCGCATCGACGTGTACTGGTGCGGAGTTCGACGGCCGGTCGGAGTGGGTGCCTGGACCATAGATCTGGCCATAGCGAAGCACGACGCCCTCGAGAGGCGGTGACGCCGTGACCAGCCTTTCGAGAGCGATCACGCCCCTCACCGACTCGCCGCGAGGTCCATGTGCTTCTACATCCAGAGGGTCCGTTTCCGCATGCGGTTCGGGCCCGGGCGCGTAGGCCCAGGCGATGCCTTGCGCCACGAACCGGCGGGCGCCCGCGGCAATCGCGGCTGAGACGAGATTTCGGGTGCCCTCGTCGCGGATCCGGGCATTGCGAACGACCGCCGCACCCATCAGGTTCGGATCGAGATCCTTCGGAAGGTCGGTAAGCTGGTGAATGACGACCTCCGGATGCGCCAAAGCAACGGCACGCAGTACCGCCGACGCATCGAAGACATCGACGACGACCGCATCCGCCCCCAGCTTCTGCAGCGCTTCTGCCTTGGCCTCGGATCGGGTCGTACCGTACACGGAGTGTCCGGCCTTGAGCAGGATCGGTGTCAGCCGCGCGCCTATGGCTCCGGACGCGCCGGCCAGAAATATCCTATAGCCCATGAGAGCCTCTCCCGATCGTTGCAACTCCATACCGTGCCATACGCCCGCTCCGATGTCGAAGCCGTGCCGTCGATCTCGAACGGCTCATGAAGTCGTTGAGCTTCCTCTCTCAAGGGAAAGCTCAACAAGGGTGCGGCCTCAAGCCATGCCGGCGGTCAAGTCATCGACGATCGACGCGGCGGGCTCGCTGACCCTGACGAGTCCGACTGCCTCGCCGGCATAAAGCGCCATGGCCCCGGCATTGCCGGTGACCTCCCGCGTGGGGGCGCTGAAATGATAGCGTGGGATGTCTGAGCCGTCGGCTCGGCAACCGACAACATCGTCTTCACCCGGCCGACCGGGCGGGCTTGGGCTGCCCGCGGCCTCCCAGGACGCGATGGTGCTATTTCTCAGGCTGCGCGCCGGGGCATTCGGCCAGCCGATATCGAAAACCGTCGAATAGACGCAATCCTTGCCGGAACTCCCGAGGACACGCGCGCGATAGGCCGGATGAATGTTCGTCTCTTCCGCGGCGAGGAACCGCGTGCCCACCCAAACGCCGGAAGCGCCTAGGGCGAGTGCGGCCACGACCCCGCGGCGGTCGGCAATGCCGCCGGCCGCCAGTACCGGTATCGGCGCGACGGCGTCCACCACTTGCGGAAGCAGGCCGATCAGCCCGAGTTGTCCCCGAACGTGACCGCCTGCCTCGTGTCCCTGGGCCACGATCAGATCGAACCCGGCATCTGCCGCCCGCTCCGCCTCGGCGGCAGATGCCACCACTTGAGCCGAAAAGGCGCCCGTTGCCTTGATTTGTTCGACGTAGCGGCTTCCATCCCCCCAAAAAAACGACACGATCCGCACCTTGTGCGCCAGCGCGACCGCGAGGTTTTCCTCGATCGGGAAATCCAGCACGAAATTGGCGCCGTACGGACGGGCGGTGAGCGCCTTCATGCGGGAAAGGAGAGCGTCAAGCTGGTTCGGGCTGCGCCATGTGCAAGCCAAGTGTCCGACGCCGCCCGCTTCCGACACCGCGGCCGCGAGTTCGGGTGATGCGGCGCCGCCGATCGGTGCCTGAAAGATCGGTGTGCGAATGCCAAGGCGTTCAAGTGTTGGATGCAGGTGCATTGTTGTCGTCCATTTTCTGTGAGCCCCGCATATTTGGGCCAACCTGTTCAGGCGCGCGGGCCATGTTTCGCTGCGGCTGGGTCAACTGACGGGCCCGGATTGGATCGGCCAGGCGATCGCGACCCGATTGCAGGCCTGAGCAAGGTGTGCGCGAACGTCTCGCGCTTTTTTCACCCCGCGCCAGGCGACGGCGGTGCGCCACCCGGCCACGTGTCCGATCGACACAACTGGCAAAAATCCACGCCGGTCTCACGACGCGCCATCGCCTGAAAGGCGGCCAGATTGTCGTAGCCAAGTCCCGCGGCCAGGCGGGCGAGGGGTTCGCCGGCGGCGTGGCGTTCGGCGGCCCGCAGCAGCCGCAGACGGCGGCGCCAGGCGGCGAAGCTCAGCCCGGTTTGCGTCCGAAACAGACGCGTGAGCGTGCGGCGGCTGACCCCGATGGCATCCCCCCACCCATCGATGTCGAGGCGTAGCCCGGGGTTGGTCAACAGACGCTGCGCCAGAACCCGCAACCTGCGGTCGGTGGGAAGCGCCAGTGCGAGCTGCGTCATCGGGGCGTGGCCGATCTCATCGAGGATCAGCGCTGCGAGGTGGCCGCCGCGGCCGGCTTCGTCATAGTTAGGCGGTTCTGCCGACAGCGCGACGAGCGACTCACGCAGGAGCGGCGGAACCCGCACCACGCGGCAGCTCCCTGGCAAGACCTCGATGTTCTCGCAAAGAAGGTATGCGGTGCGCATCGACACCGGGCCGTGCATGGCGACGTCATGCATGACGCCAGGCGGAAGCCACAGGGCATGGCCGGGCGGCACCGCCCAGGTGCCAGCTTCCGTCGTCGCCACCATCAACCCCTCGATCGCGAAGATGAATTGTCCCCGGCTGTGGCGATGCGGCCCTGTTGTCGTGCCGGACGCGAATTCCTTGGCGACGGCTACGACGATTCGATCAACGTCGGGATAGTGCGGGGCGGCGGGGTGCGAAAGAACGGTGGGGAGAGGGGTCATGCGCGTTTGTCCCGATCACAGACGATAATGGCCCGCAAGCGACCATGGTTCGCCCTAGGTTTGTCAGGTCAATCGAGAGGAGTGTCATAATGCGGTTTCATTCGATATCATGGTGAGTCCACACGGACTGGTCGAACGTTCAGGCGCCGGCCGGCACGATCTGACGGGTCGTGCATCTCAGTTCGTGTGAATATGTTGCTTCTTTTTCAGAAGCAATGTATCAACCTAAGTGCTAAAAGAGAAGCAGAAAATGACTTCGGTGATCGATCCTAGAGAGCCTCCCTACAGCGCCGGGGTGGCTGACGACCTGATCGGCCTGATGCCGCCTGCCATGCCGCCGATCGCACTGTTCCGTGTCCTTGCCCACAACCCGCGCGTCCTCTCGCGTTTCCGCGCGGGTCGTCTTTTGGACGCCGGAACCTTACCGGTCCGCGAACGCGAACTGTTGATCCTGCGGGTGTGCCGCCGATGTGGCTGCGAATACGAGTGGGCCATTCACGCCGCGGTATTTGGCGACGCCGCTGGCCTGACCGAAGCCGATTTGCTCGCCACCACGCAACCGGCCGCAGCCGACCCCCTGTCGCGGCGGGAGCGTCTGATGCTGGCAGCGGCCGATGAATTGGTGGCAGACCGGACGCTGACAGCGGTCACTGCCATGACGGTGAAACAGGTACTGTCACCGGCCGAGATCGTCGAACTGATCGCCGTGGTAGGTCGATATATCTGGGTGTCGATGATCGCCAACACCGCGGCTCTACCCTTGGAAACGGGGATGAGGACATGCTCGGCATCGATGAATTGAACCGCCCGTCGGCCGCGCGGCCGGACAGTCCGCGCATCCCGCCGTTGGGTCCGCCCTATGCGCCGGAGGCGGCTGCGGCGTTGTTCGACATCCATCCGCGAGAGTCGTTGCGTAAGCCGCTGAAACTGTTCCGCATCATGGTGAGGAACCCGAAGCTGTGCGATCCGATGTTCGCATTCGGCCGCTTCATGCTCGGCCGCAACACGACAACCGCCGCAAGCTATGACCAGCGGACGCGTGAACTGATCATCGGCCGTGTCAC
>Ga0310811_10011269_pt1 | contig 11586 bp, 10 predicted proteins | sample YCmetagenome_FD_207642 | JGI IMG/M metagenome (GOLD analysis project Ga0310811, IMG submission 207642) | Soil microbial communities from experimental microcosm in Duke University, North Carolina, United States - YC | ecosystem: Engineered > Artificial ecosystem > Soil microcosm > Unclassified ... | reverse complement strand
CGCTGCGAGCCGACGCGCTGGAAGTTCAGCACCGTGCGCAGGCCGTTGGCGGAGGCGGCCGACTTGATCTGATCGGTCGTTGCCTTCGGCGTTGCGCCGTTCGGCATCGCTTCGGTCATGACGCGACCGATCAATTCACCATGCGGCTTCGGCGTGAGGCCGAGCAGCTTTGCCGCGGTGGCGCCGACATCAGCGTTGCTGACGGGGAGGGCATCGACGTAGCCCGCTTTGAAGTCAGGGCCGATTGCCGCCATGAAGTTCATGGTGTCGCCGCGATTGAAGCTGCCATGCATGCCCTGGCCCTGCCGGAGCACGGTGTCGGACACTTCGACGGAGCAATTGCTGGGCACGTCGCAGCCGGCGACGTAGGAGCGGAAGTTGACCGCGATCGACGGAGTCGGCGTCGCCGCCTTGCCTTTCAGATTGACCGCCGACATCGGCAACGTGCCGGGGAATTTGCCGAGGGAGTCGTCGACGAAAATCCCGCTGACATAGTCCTGCTGGAACAGTGCTTCGATGGTGCGCTTGGCAAGCTTCTTGTCCTTGTTCGGCAGATAGATCAGGTCGGAGCCACCATTGGTGGCGACGACGAGGTCCGGCTTGGTCGGATCCTTGCCGAGCACGCCGTTGCCGGCCTTGGGGTGGGCGCCGGCGGCAATCGGCGCATTCTTGTTGTTGGGGTCGAACAGCGGCAAGTCGAGCGCCTTGGCGAGATCGAGTGCGAGGAAGCCCATGGGCAGGAAATCCTTCGGCGTGTCGTCGTAGCTGACCTTGGCGGACGGGCTGGTCTTGCTCTCCTTCGAGATCGTCGAGAAGCCGTGATCGGCCGAGACGATGATGTTGGTCGTGGCGGCAAGGTCGAGATCGTCCAGCGCCCTGCGGAGCTGCGCGAGATTGTCGTCGGCGTTCTTGATGCCGGCCATCGAGGTCGGGCCATTGATCCCGGGGGTGACGGTGTTGAGGCTGTCGCCCTCGTCATGCTGGCTGCCGTCGGGATCGCGCGACCAGAACACCAACACGAACGGCTTGTTGCGGGCTTTGAGCATCGGTAGCACCACCTTGGTGGCGACCTCGGCGAAATAGGCCTGCTGGGGGACATTGGCGGATGTCGTGCCAGGCGTCTTGGCATCGCCGATCTTGGCGTTGTCGCCGCGTGGCGGCGTCGCCAGCGGCAGACCCGCTTTCGTCAGGGCGTCCTTCATCTCGTCGGAGAGAGGAACGCCGGTCTTTCCGCCGGTGGAATCGTCGATGACGATGGTGTTCTTGCCGCGGTCGGTGTGATCGAAGATCAGCGTGGGGCCGACCTTGCCGATCGCCACGGTGCTCAGCCCCTTCTCGCGCGCCATCTTCAGCAGGGTTTCTTCGTCGAGATAGTCACCCTTGAAATGCTCGTCGACGTCGGCAAGCACCGCGTCGTTCTCGAGGAAGGGGACCACGGTGTTGCCGGCGGGCACGGAGGGGAAGCCGGTGTAGATCGTGTTCGAGAAATCACCGGTGTCGCCGAGATAGTGGCCGGTCGCCATCGCCGAGGCATTCGCCGTGGTGAAGGTCGGGAACATCGAATGCGAGTTCTTGAGATTGACGCCCTTGTCACGGATTGCGGCCATCGTGGGCGCGCTCTCCGGAGTCACCTTGAGCGCGCGCAGACCGTCCGGCACGAACAGGATCAGGTTATGGGGCGTGGCATTCTGTGCGGAGGCGGCGCTCGCGGCCAGGGTGAAAAGGCTTGCAGATAGCAGCAAACTTGCGCGGCGCATAAAAGTCTCCCCAATGATGCTGAAGTGCGGCTGGGTTCAGCCGTGCCCCTGTCTAGTTTTGCTGTGCGACAGATTTGTTACAGCCGTTAGTATCATGGAATAAGCCGGCGCAGCCCTGCAATTCCCAAGAAACGGGTCGAAAACATGCGCGATCGTCGCCGCGACGCCATGCGCCCGGGGGATGCCATGAACTTCGCGCCTTCGAAACAAACGAGGGCGCAGGGAATGCCGGGTGTTTGTCGCACCCGCAGCCTTGCGTGCAAATGAAGAAAGCACGCAAGCAAGTCACCACAGGTACGCCGAAACAGTCCGGCATTCCCTGCGCGATGGTCTAGCGGCTTATACGCGATCTCCCCGGAGTGCCGGGCTTGATAGCCTCCGTCGTCGGCGGGTCCAGCGCGTCGGGCCGACATCGCTCTCCAGCCAACTTGATGCCAGCGTCGGGGCATCGGGACCACGCGATTTCGCCGCATGCATGGACCTGCGCTCGTCTGATGCAGCCCACACATCCATCGCACCCCGCCTCACGTTTCGTGACGATTGGCCGTAACGTCCCTCGTGTCGAGGCGGGATGGCGGGGAGGATAGGGCTGTTTCTGATTTTCAGCAATAGCTGATAGCTGCGACAAAGTAACACGACGGGCAAAACGCGCATGGTGGGTATGTGCGAAGATCGAGGCAGCGGTCCGTGTACTCACAAATCAGGGTGCTGGATCAGGCGCGTTTTGATGGGGGTTGTCGAGCGATAGCGCCCAAAGCGGAGCTCAAACGATCAACAGCGATATGCCGGCGCCTCCGTTGAAGTCGGCCTTTACTGCTACGCGTCGCCGGCTCACGCGTCACAGTTACGCGTCACCAGTGGGAGTGAAGCTCGATCGCCGCCAACCGGGATTTAGAAGTCGCAGTCTGCGTAGCGTCTTCTGGCGAGCCGGAAACGCGAGCCGATAACAATGAAGTCAACGTCCAGACAGTGGCTTCCCCGACGATATTCGCGCAAACCGTCGCATCGAAGGTATTCGAGATTTATGCGCCACCGCTTCTCTTGCGGGGAGTAGGTTGCAAAATCGTTCAGAGCGCTGGCAGGCCCTTTGCAGATTGCAGCTATATATTGCCGGATTTCGGCCGGCAGATCGTCGATATGGCGAGGATCCCAAGGATCATTCTTGTTGACGGCGCTGCCCATGGCACCAGCCGCCAGCACGCCGCAAAGTAGGACGAAAAGAGCCAACAGCGAGGACAATGAGGTTCGCATCGCCATTCGACACTCCCATTATTCGAGTGGCCCTAACAATTCGACTGAGGCAGATCGGCGTTGTCCTAAGCTTGGGTCTAAAGGAGGCCAATCTAAGTACACTGACTGTGCGGCCTATCGCTTCTGGAGTTCTCTCGTCCTCGTTCAAAGAGAATCCAATCGCGACTGCGGCCGCCTGCCATAGGGAGTCAACGCGCAAAAGCGACTGGCGCGAGAAAGCTGTCCTGCGCGCCAGGCTTGGCGGCCGGGAAGGCCGGGAACGGACTGGCACGGTGCAGGATTTCGAGCGCCTCGCGATCGAGCACGGAATTGCCTGAGGACTTCGTCACCGATGTCGAGATCACCCTGCCTTCGCGATCCAGCGCGAACTGCACAACGACCGTGCCAGCCGCACCGTGTGCCGACGACGGATAGCGCTTGAAGCGTTGCAGATGACCGAACACCAGCGCGTTGTAGGCGTTCGCGCTCGCCTGCGTGAATTGCCCGACATGTTCGGTCTTCGGCGGCGCGCGTGTCTCGGGCGCAGGCGGCTGCACCTGCGGTTTGGGCTTCTCGATTTCCTTGGGCGTCTCCTGCGGCAAGGTCACCTCCGCCGGCTGCTGCGGCGGTGGCGGTTGCTCGACCTTTTCGACCTGCTCCTGCTTCGGCAGTTCCTTTGGAGCTTCTTCCGCTTGCTGCATCGTCGGACCAACCGCGATATCCTGGTTCTGGATCTCGGGCGAACTGCTCTCGACTGGCGCCAGAGTCACGGCGATGGCCGGGACAATGTCGGGCGTCTTCGGTGCGCGCGCATACCACAGAGCGACCGCCGCTACTATTGCCGCATGCGCGAATAGAATCGCGAGCGCCGCCAGCATCCAGCGCGACAGGCCGCGATTGTCCGGCAAATGCAGCGTGTGGGAGTTCATGGTTTCGCTTGCGAAGCTTCAAGCCCGACCAGAGCGAGCTTGAGATATCCGGCATCGCGCAGCGTGTTCATCACCTCCATCAGTTCGCCATAGCTCAGCGACTTGTCGGCCCGGACGAAGATGGTCTCGTCCTTGTGGTTGTTCGTGGCGGTATCCAGCGCGCTGGCGAGGGTGCCGCGAGCCACAACGGTTTCGCCAACGGCGATGGTCTGGTCCGGCTTGATTGTGACGAAAACCGGCTTGTCCGGGCGCGGCTGCTCGGGCGCCGTGCTGGCGGGAAGGTTCACGCCGATATCGACGGTTGCAAGCGGCGCGGCGACCATGAAGATGATGAGCAGCACCAGCATCACGTCGATGAACGGCGTGACGTTGATCTCGTGCTGAATTTCGAGATCGTCGCTGTCGGAACGTTTGCCGAGGCGAACCGCCATGGCTCTCACTCCGCCGCGCGCGGCATTGCGCCGCGGCTGTGCTGTCCGCGGCTGACGAGGAGCAGGAGTTGCGCGGATGCATCGCCCAACAGGGCGCGGTAACCGGCGATCACTCGCGCGAGGTGATTATAGATCACGACTGCCGGAATGGCGGCGACAAGGCCGAAGGCGGTGGCAAGCAGCGCCTCGGCGATGCCGGGCGCCACCACCGCGAGATTGGTGGTGTGCGACTCCGAGATGCCGATGAACGCATTCATGATGCCCCACACCGTACCGAACAGGCCGACGAAAGGCGCAGTCGCGCCAATGGTGGCGAGAATGCCGGCGCCCCGCGAAATCTGCCTTGTCATAGCTGCCTCCACGCGTTCCAGCCGAAGCGCCACGCGCTCCTTGAAGCCGTCGTCGACGATGCCGGCGGAAAGCTCGGCCTCCCGCCCAGTGGAGAGGATCAGTTGTGCGACGGCATCGCGTTTGCGGTCGCAAGCATGCACGGCTTCGGCGAGGCTACCGCCTTCCTCCAGCGTCCTGATCCGGCGCCGGGCCAGGTGCTGCGCGACGCGCAGTTCGATCGTCTTGGCGAGCCAGATCGTCCAGGTCACCAGCGAGGCGAAGGCAAGCCCGATCATCACCGCCTTCACGATGATGTCGGCATGCAGGAACATGCCCCACGGCGACAGATTGCTCGGCAACAGCGGATTGGAGCCTTGGGCCAGCGCGGACGTTGGCACAGACGCCACCAACAGGCACAAGCTGGCGGCACATACGGCCTTCCCGCGCAGGAACGTTGCGGATTGATGCAGATGATGCTGATCTCGGTTTAGCATGGATTGTCCGCTCATATTTTCTGCGAAAGCCCGACGAAGAAGCCGCGCCGCGGTCCGAATTGCGGCGCGAACACACCGATCCCGGTGCCGTCTCTGATCTCGTAGATCTTGTCGAACAGGTTGACGATGTCGAAGCGCAGCGTGGTCGGCTTGTCCGGCGCTACGAAATGGAAGTCACGCGAGATGCCGATATTGACCTGGGTGTAGGACGGCAGGTGGTCGGTATTGGCAAAGCCCGAGCGAAGCCCGCTGCCATAGATCATCGAGGCGCTGAAACGCGTGTCGTTCCACAGGTAGGAAGCACCAGCAGATGATGTGAGGTTCTGGGCGTGATCGGTGTAGACGTAGTGGGTGGCGATATAGTTCAACTCGTCGAGGCCGAACAGGAATTGGTTCGACACGATGTTGGTCGCGATCTGCTTGCCCCAGGCGATGTTGCCGTAGGCGCGGAAATTGCCGTTGGTGTAGGTGGCCTTGAGCTCGAGGCCCATGTTGATGCCGCGATCATAGTTGAAGCCGTCGAGCACATAGGCAGCGCCGAACTGACCGTCATCGAGGAGATCGCGGGCGATCTTATAATAGCCGTCGAGGCCCACCTCGAGGCCGGGAACGGGATAGATCTTTTGCACCACCCCGGCGTCGAAGACGTGGGCGCGTTCCGGCAGCACCGGACTGTTTAACGGCACTTCAGGCGTCTGCGCGTTGGCGGGCGCCGTGGGCGGCGTGACCAGCGCGAGATTAGTCGGCGCCGCAACGACCTGCTGTGGCGGCGTAAAGGTGCGTGCGTAGCCTGCGTGGAACGTGGTCCCGTCAGCGGGCTTCCAGGTCAGGCTGACGCGCGGGCTGAACTGGTTGGCGTCGATGTATTGCCACATCTGATCGAAGCGCAGCCCCGCGTTCAACGTGAGCTGATTGGTGATCTTCCATTCGTCCTGGACATAAGTGCCGAAGACCGCGCCCGTCTTGGAGCTGGAATCGAAGATCGAGAATGGCGCATCGATCGTGCCCGCGGTTGGATCAGCCGGATCGGCGAGCGGCAATACGGTCGAGGCGTTGTTGACTAACGAGCGTTCGCCGCTGGCCGTGAAGCCGAAGCGCAGCGTGTGGGCAAAGCCCCATCGCCAGGCGGTATCTTCCTGAATGCCGTTGATCAGGCTCTGGCGATAGATGTCGGAGGACACGCCGTTAAAGACGAGGTCCCCGATCGGGTCGGGATAAAAGTGGAGCTGGCTGTAGCGGTTGAAGTAGGAGATCTGATAGTCGAGGTCTCCGGCCGATTTCTGGTAGGCGACGACATTGAACTGGTTGAACTCGTTCTGATGCTCGTTCAGCGTCGCCGAGTCGAAATCCGACACGCCGAATGCCGTGAAGTTCGGCGGCTGCCCGGGACGATTGGGAATCTGGAACGTGCTGTTCGATATGCCGCTCAGGTAAGTGAGCCGGCTGGTCGGATCGAGCACGGTCGAGAGATAGAGGAAGCCCTTTTCCTGCGAGGTGCGATCGTGGATCGCCTCGTAGGACGGCGTGGGATTTTCGATGCCGAGATTGTTATGGAGAAAGCGTCCCGACACGAAATACTGGGTTTGCCCGACCGTTCCGCCGTATTCGAAGCTGGGCGTGATCGTTTCGTGACTGCCGCCATAGACGCTGACAGTGCCCGAGTTGTTGAACGCGTCCGCCTTGGTCCGAATGTCCAGGACGCCGGCCGTTCGCAGGCCATATTGGGCAGGAAGCGCGCCGGTCAGAAGCGCCATGCTGCCGACAATACCGGTATCGAGGATTTGGCCGAAGGCGCCGACGCCGTCGGGCAGCATGATGCCGTTGATGCGGTATTGCAGGTTGGCGTGCTCGTTGCGGACATGCAGCTCGCCGCTTGCCGCAGAATCCTGCGTGACGCCCGGAAGCTGCAGCAGGGCCTTGTCGAGCGGAGTGTTGTTGCCCTGCGGCAGCGCCTCGATGGCCTGATGGGTCACTTCATAGGAGTTGGCACCGACAGGCGCCAGGATCGTGCTGCGCGCCGCATCGAGTTTCTCGTTTTGCTGGGTCGTAACCTGGGCCTGGGTTGGGGCAGGCGGCTGCGGATTGGTCACCACCCGCGTCGGTGGCGGCGTGCGCTGTCGCCGTCGTTCGACCGGCGCGGCCACGCGCGTCTCCGGCAGCATGTTCGGACCCGCCGGCTGAGTTTCCGCGGCCGGCGCCGACGGCTGCTCGGGTACTTGCGCGGGGGACTGTGAAGGCGTCGGCGTTGCCGTACTTTGCGGCGGAGCGGGTTCCGATGTCGGTGACGCGGATGGCTGCGGCGCAGGGCTCGCGGCCGGCGGCTGAGGGGTGGTCTCGCTCTGGGCGAGCGCTGTGGCGCTCCCGAGCGCCACGAGCGTCAGCGACGAGGCCGACAGCAGCAGCCTGCGAAAGGCATGTAACGCGTGAGGACTGTCCATTTTTCTTCCTGACTAGCGCCTGTCCGCGACGCAAAAGCGTCGTGGGTCCGCAAGGAGCTTCGGTCCCCCGGCTCGCGGCGCGCCCATGGCGCGGCGCCAGCGGCGGATCGAAGCAGCGATGTCAGGAAATCGGAGGTCCGCGTGATTCAAACGCGGCCCGAGGCGGTTGCAGCAGGAACCGGAAATGATCGATCGGATGATCGATACCCGCCACGGCAAATTCCACATGCAGCACTGGCGGCGTTGACGCCAGCCCGTTGCTCATAGCCGCGGTGGCCATGCAGATTGGGCAGAGATAGTCTGGGTGGCCGTCTGGCGGGCTGTGACGATTCTGACCACCATCGGCGCTGGCTATGGCGGCAATCAGCACGCCTGACCGCTCGGAAACCTTCCCGGCAAAGCCGTGAACGTGACCAAAGGCCAGCGCGAGGTTGATGACGAGCGCGATCAACGCAAGCCATGAACCATGCCTGACATGTTGCCGAAACCAGTACATCTGGAATGCAATTGTCCTTCGTTGGGTGCAATCTTATCAGAGCTTGTGGGGGGAACAAAGAGACGAAAATTGGGCCTTATCGCTTAAGTCAGCCGATCGTACTGCGAAAACCAGATTCTCGGATCGTCTGCGGAACCCCTGGTTGCTGTTTTCTCAAAGGTCAGCCGAGATATCAACCCGGCGCATTTTGTCGAGACAGGCAAGATCGATGAGCAGGCTGATATTGGTGCACTTTTAGCTGCGTCGCGGTGCTCTGAACTTAACAATGGTCCGAAGCCGGATGACCCATTGCGGCGGCCGTTGCGGACCAGCGGTTCCGTTGGATTTGGCTGTCAACCACGCAAGCCGCGACGCCGTGCGCCCGGGGGGATGCCGCGAACTTCGCGCCTTCGGCAAAACGAGGGCGCAGGGAATGCCGGGTGTTTGTCGCACCCACAGCCTTGCGTGCAAGTGAAGAAAGCACGCAAGCAAGTCACCACAGGTACGCCGAAACAGTCCGGTTTCCCTGCGCGATGGTTTAGCGGCTTGGCCGAGATTGTGCGCTGCTACCCCGAAAGCGGAAATGCAAGAGTTGGCCGAGAACGGCGGCTTGGGGCCAAAGGCGACATGAGAGTGAAAAGGTCGCCAACTGAGGCAGCCTTACTTGTCCCGCGTTTCGAGCGCTTCCCGCATAGCATTCGAGCGGGCGAGCACCTGGGCGCTCTTGGCCAGAAGGAAGTAGCTGCGCTCGAATGTCTCAAGTTGCTCGCGTGTAGCAGGCTCGCGCGTGCCAAGCTTCGCGACACGGTAGCGCTTCGAAAGGGCCAAGTACTCCGCCGGTGTTTTCATCGGAAACAAACCGCTGTCGGATCAGCCGTGTGCCTTACTCGTTTGGGGCAATGAAGCCTTTTCGGATTCCAAGTTCGCGATGACCTCCTCAAGGATACTTGCCGCGAGTGGATTGTCCGCGTTTGAAAGCAAACCTCGATACCTTTTATCTCGCACTCGATCTCCTCGCACTTCTCACACATCAATGTGTAGCCATTGCAAGGCCGTCACTTCTCACCACAGTAAGTTCGCCACAGTCCCCGCAGCGTTGGGTAAGAAACTTCTGTTTGCCGCCGTCGTCGTTAATTTCCTTGAGGTTCGAGAGCTTCCGTCCGCACCGGCATCGAATAGTTGATTGGGTTGTAATGACCGCCATAGCAGCACCCATTTCACTGCTTCCACGAGGGTCAATTATCCCATGTTAATCAGGTTCCAGCGCCTCAACCAAAATAGGACACCGGCAAATCAGCTTGCGACACTGGGGGCTCAAGCCGAGTGATGCATAAGCCTCCTGTCTCGCCCTCACTGGAACGGGGAGCGCTATTTCGATTGTTTCTTGGTCTCGGTCTTGGTGGGCTGGCTTAGAGCGGCTTCTGATTGAGCGGCTTCTGATTCCTTCGCTAGTCTTAGTTCCCTGAGACGGGCCATGTTCTTGCGAACGGCGATAGCTTCGTTGGCGGCGTCGTCCATCGCACGCGCGCCATCGCCCCTGAAAAGGCGCAGTCGGTTTTCTTTGGCCATTTGCTCTTCCGTTTTGTTGGCCATCAAACCCTTAGATTTTCTGCGCTGCCTTTGCCGCGCTTGGTGTCGACCTTTACGTCGTAGGCAACTTTCTGGCCCTCAGCGAGCCCCGACAGTCCGGCGCTCTCGACGGCACTAATATGGACGAACACATCATTTCCGCCGCCGTCGGGCCGAATAAAGCCAAAACCCCTTGTGGCCGTAGAACCACTTCACGAGTGACGTCAGGTCCGGGTTTTCGATGCAGCTGCTCTTGCGAGCTCCCGAATGTGATGCTCAGCACCGGTGATCTGACGCTTCACGAGTTCGGATTGTGCGGTAGCAATTTCATGAAGGTTGGTGGTCGACGCAACCTTTCGAGCGTGCTCGAAGCTGGTCTTCAGGCTTTCCTCGGAGAGGGCGAGCACTTGATCCGACAGCGCTCCCGATTCCACACTGATTGTGGTCGATCGACGTGCCGCGTCAAATAGCAGGCCGAACGCCGTTTCAGCCTGGTCGATTGTCCTTTCAGCGAGCTGGCGCAGTTCCGCGGGAACTTCGGTTCAGTCATCATCGTCCCGCCTGTGACCTGACGATCATATGACGCAGATCGCGTGTTGAATAGGAGCAGTGGCTTTCTTTTTGGAATGGGCTTCCAAGCTTCGGATCCGCGTCGCGGCGCACTTGTTTTGTTCCGGAAATAAGCATATACATTGCAGATATTCGATTAGCCGCTGTGCCTTTTTGAATGCGCCCGTTGGCTATTTCCCAAAGACATCGACCAGTTGAATGGAGTCGCGTGATGGTCACGCGAGATATTGCTTTGGAGAAAAAATGCCGACAGGTACTGTCAAGTGGTTCAATGGCCAGAAGGGTTTTGGCTTTATCCAGCCCAATGACGGCGGAAACGATGTGTTCGTTCACATCAGCGCCGTTGAACGGGCGGGTCTTTCCGGCCTAGCTGAAGGTCAGAAGGTCAACTTCGAAATCAAGGCCGACAAGATGCGGGGCAAATCCAGCGCGGAAAATCTGTCGCTGGCTTGAGCCGTTAGCGCCATTTCACGGATGTACTGAAGTGGCAGTGGTGCCCGCTCGATCCTGGGATTGAGCGGGCTTTACTTGTTGCAGAATTGGACACGATGGCCGGCCGGAAATCAACTGACCCCTCGCCCGAAAGCATCGCGCGCGCCGACCGGCAACGTTTGGCCGTGGAAGAGGGCGCGCGAGCGATGGCGGATGTGGAACAAAACGCCATCGCGGTTCGCAAGAACATGGAACGGCTTCGCGCTTTGAGGCAAGCCAGGGAAGCCGAGGAGATGAAAGCGGAAGCGGTCTTGCCGCCTGCAAAGATGAAGCGAAAGAAGGGGATCCCGAAATAGCACGTAGCCGACCGTCCTTGCGGGCGGATCAGATGCTCTCTCCCTACCGACAAGGCGTTCAATGCCCAAAAGTATCCGGATCGTGCCAGAGACAGAAGCAGGTCAGGGACAGACGATCAGCTTTGTGCTCGCGATCGGCTCGGTTCGACAAGTGTGTCGTCTCCAGACGACGTTTCGAACACAGGCTCAGGCGTTCAGCTATTTCCATAAGCATCGGAACGCGTTCGAGCGTGTCGCTCGCGAGAGACTGGCACGTGGCGAGGTAGAAGACGGCGTGATTCAGCTCACGATGCTTTAGTGCCGAATACGATCGTGCGTTCGCACCTCGCCTACCACGGTGAGGCGATTGCATCGTTCGGTGCTAACCTTCTCGCCGAACCATCGTTGTTCAATTGCGGAAGCTGCGGGCTATTGCGCGCGCCGCGCACATGATATTGTCCCGATCGGTCCGATCGGTCCGATCGGAAATCGGTATTCTGTCAATTGGCAGAGCTTCCGGCCGGCTAGCGAAGCGACTGCAATTGGGGCTTCGCTTGGCCTCCACGTAGCGAGGGAGGCTCTCATACGCCCGACGA
>Ga0310811_10011267_pt1 | contig 11587 bp, 8 predicted proteins | sample YCmetagenome_FD_207642 | JGI IMG/M metagenome (GOLD analysis project Ga0310811, IMG submission 207642) | Soil microbial communities from experimental microcosm in Duke University, North Carolina, United States - YC | ecosystem: Engineered > Artificial ecosystem > Soil microcosm > Unclassified ... | reverse complement strand
GGATCCCAACTTGTATTGACCCGCTGAATATACATGGCATTGGCAGTACCGAAATTGGGAGTAGTCAGATTCGCGGTAAAAGGCGTGGGATTTGAATAGAGGGTGAGCTTAGCCGATTTAACCGAAGCCGTCGACACCCCGGACAGGTCGAACCGGAAAGCAGACCTTACGGATACCGTATAACCATTTTCCGTCCATGCCTCCGCTCCCAGCTCCTTGGTAGTCTGACCACTGCTATAGTCAACCGAGGCATTACCAACGTATTGAAATTCATAAGGATTATTCGAAGGAGAAAGGGTAAGGGTTATCGGCTCTCTCACCTGTGGGTTGACGATAATTTGTACGGTATCGACTCCGGTAAGGCCGAATGTATCCGTGGCCATTAATTGAAATATATAAGTGCCGGCAGTTAAAGCTTTAACCTTGGTGGAGATCGAACCTTCGGCTGTAAGGAGAGGAACATTGGGTCCCGAAACCTCACTCCAAAAGTAGCCTACCACCTTGCTGCCCGAATCAACTACTGAACCCGATAGCGTTATGCTATCTATAGGAAGGGTAATGGTCTGCGCAGGTCCGGCATTTACAACAGGAGGTTTCCTGGTAACAAGCACGGTATCCTTTTTACAGGCTGTAAATACAGCGGAGATCAGAAAAATAGACAGGGTAATCCGGGTTAGGATTTTCATATTATATATATTTTTGTTCTGTGTAGGGGTTATTTATTTTAACTATTTAAACGGCCCAAAATAGTACTTATTTCATAGAGGGGGCCACGATTATTGTTTAATCAGCGTATTCGGTTTATAATTCGCGTACCAGGCGCCCAGGGTTGTAAGGTTTCCATTGACATCTACGAGGGCTGAAGGCCATAAGGCGGCGCTGGTGGGCGAACCGGAGAACCAGGAGTAGCGCTGTATGAAACTCAGTCCTTCCAGTTTAGGCAGCAGCCGCTGCATAAATCCCAGTGCGTCGGAAGCCTTATACACATTGGCCTGCATGGAAGCGGCATTCCAATCCGCGGTGGCGAATTCTGTGATCCAGATAGGGAGGTGATATTTGTCATATAATTGTTGCAGCACCTGAACGAAATTATTGTCATCTGTTCCCACATACATATGCACACAGATAAAGTCCACTCTTTTTTTCTCGGCGATGGCCGAATCCAGGAAGTCGTAGATCCATTGTGCCGTAGGCCAGGAGGCGGCGGGGCTGCCCAGCGGTAACCCGATACTCTCCAGCTTCGGCCAGAGGGCCAGCGCCTGCGAAACGGTCATATTGGACTGATCGCCCCGGTCGGGCTCATTGAACCCCAGAACATATTTCACTTTCCCCTGTGCCTTAAGTTGTTGTATAGCCGAAATATTTCCATCAGTCACATTGGAGGCTCCCCACAACATGGATACAAATTCACAATTTTGAGGAGAAGGCGAGGGCATGGGCGTGCCCCAGGTATAGTACCAGAAAGCTTTCAGATTGACAATATCCTGATTCCAGACGCCGTAGGTCATATTAGTGGGGATGTCGGCCCCTTTCTTACCTATGGGGATGGCGATGGTATCCTGTCCGTTATGGGAGTTACCGGGAGTACTGTCACTTTTCTTACAGCCGCCGGCTAACAGTACCACGCCTATGGCGAGGATCAATTGACGGGAGTGGGTCATTCTAAAGGTTGGATTTGGGTGGATTAATGGTTTTTTTTGCATAGGATAAGGTTACATAGATTAACAATATTAATGCCATTTATTAATATATTCGTGCAGATTTTCGGTTGGCGCGTGGCGCCATTAAAAGGGAAGTCCGGTGCAAATCCGGCACTATCCCCGTAGCTGTAAATGTCCATCCTACCTCTTTTAAGGGCGGGAAAATGACCCAGGCAACACTTCTGACCACTGTCCGGTAAGGACGGGAAGGTAAGCCGGGTCGGTCATAAGTCAGAAGACCTGCCGAAATTCCATTCATTTCTTCCGTCTTTCGGGTGAAAAGCCGGGGATATTGTTACAGCAGGGAGCTGATAATACGCTTCAGAAAAATGAATATCATGGAACGTCTCCGGCCGATCATGTTTGTAGGCACGGCCTCCGATGTAGGCAAGAGTGTCATAACAACCGGCTTTTGCAGGATCTTCAAACAGGATGGTTATCATCCTGCTCCTTTCAAGGCGCAAAATATGTCCCTGAACAGCTATGCCACGCCGGACGGCCTGGAGATCGGAAGAGCTCAGGCAGTGCAGGCAGAGGCCTGTGGTATCGACTGTCATACAGATATGAACCCCCTGCTGCTGAAGCCGGTCAATGATAAAAGCTCGCAGGTCGTTCTGCATGGAAAGCCAGCCGGCAACTTTTCCGCCGCCGAATATTTTCACTCCGATGGCCGCGAAGTTTTATTCTCCGAAGTAAAAAAAGCCTATCACCGGCTGGCAGACCGCTATTCCCCTATTGTGATGGAGGGCGCCGGCAGTATTTCCGAACTTAATTTAAAACACCGGGACGTTACCAATATGCGGATGGCCGTAGAAGCAGGCGCCGCTACTTATTTAGTGGCAGACATAGACCGGGGAGGAGTATTCGCAAGTTGTTATGGCACCATGGCCTTGCTGGAGCCAGAGGAAAAAAAGTATATAAAGGGAATTATCATCAACAAATTCCGGGGGGACCCTCAGTTATTCAGAGAGGGGAAAAAGCAACTGGAAGAATTATGCCAGGTGCCGGTGATAGGCGTAGTTCCTTTCTTCAGGGATATCGTCATCGAGGAGGAGGATTCTGTGGCGCTGGCAGACAGACATCATCGGTCCTTCCGGGGAAAAGTGAACATAGCGGTGGTGCTGGTAGACCGGCTGTCCAACTACACGGATTTCAGCCGCCTGGAGCAGGATCCCCGGGTCCATCTGTTCTATACCCGGGAAGCCGGGGAGATCGGGAAGGCCGATATTGTCATCCTGCCGGGGAGCAAAAATACCATAGAAGACCTGGTGAGCCTAAGGGCGCATGGGGTAACGGCGGCCATTCAGCAGGCTTTCGCAGATCAAAAGACGGTGATCGGTATTTGCGGAGGTTACCAGATGATGGGAGAACGCATAGAGGATCCGCTACATATGGAATCGGGCATCGCCTGCACAGAAGGGCTGGGATTATTACCGGTATCCACTGTCCTGCGGGCTGAGAAAACGACTCGTCAGTCCACGTTCAGGTTTCGCGGGCTCCCTGAGGTCTGCCGGGGTTATGAAATTCACATGGGCGAGACGAAGGCGGTGTCCGGCGAAAAGGCTGGGAGACACGAGAAGGTTCCACCCGGCGAAGGGGCCGGGTCCGCTCCCACCGGTGAGCCCGAGAGCCCATTGAATACACTCACAGACGGAAGCACCGACGGCTATTTTTTACATCAAAAATGCTGGGGGACTTATCTGCACGGTATCCTGGATAATGCGGCTGTTGTCAACGAGCTACTGGCGCCTTATACCAGGCAGCCCGGAGAAAATTTCGACCATTTGCAATATAAGGAAGAGCAATACGAGAAACTGGCGGCATTGCTGCGCCAGCATCTGGCTATCGATGAAATCTATAAAACCTTGCAATACTGAGCTATGTTATACGGACACGGAGATAACGGGTATTTGCATCCCCGGGAGCTGCTGGCTGATTTCAGCTCCAATGTCTGGCATGGCGGCGAGCCGGCTGGGTTGAAAGAACATATCTTTCAGCGATGGGGGCTGGTCAATAAATACCCCGAAGTCCTTGCCGAGAGCCTGACGGCCAGCATTAGTCGTTATCATGAGCTGGACCCGGAGAATATCCTCATCAACAACGGGACGACAGAAAGCATTTATCTGATAGCGCAGCTATTCCAAGGCAGGAGCAGCACGATTGTCTTTCCTTCTTTTGCGGAGTATGAAGATGCCTGCCGTATGCACCAGCACTCCCTGCAGCTGGTGCCCTGGCAGGAATTGGAAGCCTATGCGGAGAGGCTTGCGGCCGGAGAGCAGGACCGGCCGGAGGCGCCGGATGATGCGGAAGGGCCGGACAACGCGCCGCGCCCCGTATGGCTGAACACCGACCTCTTATGGATCGGCAACCCCAATAATCCTACAGGCGCCGTATTGCCAGCGCTCGGGATCCTGGTCCGCCTTCATCCTCAAATAATATTTATCATCGATGAAGCTTTTATAGAGTTCACCCACTCTATCGGGTCGTCCATCGGTCTGATACGCGAATTACCCAACCTGGTGATCCTGCGTTCGCTGACCAAAGCTTATGCCATTCCCGGGCTGAGGCTGGGATATATAGCCGCCGCAAGGGAAATCCTCGTCCGGCTGCGGGCTTTTAAATTACCCTGGTCGGTGAATGCGCTGGCGCTGGAAGCAGGAAGTTTTATTTTCGACCGGCTATCAACGATCCGGCTGCCCCTGATCTCTTTATTGGCAGACAAAGCTGATTTTTCACGACGGGTACAGGAGACCGGGATAAAAGTACAAACCAGTCATACGCATTTTTTTCTCTGTGAAACGGCGCATGGAGATGCGGCAACGCTGCAGCATTTCCTGTTGAACCGACACCGGCTGTTGATCCGCAACGCCAGTAATTTCAGGGGCCTGGGCATTAAACATTTCCGGCTGGCGACGCTGGCGACGGATAAGAATCATTTATTGGTCAATGCACTAAAAGAATGGAAAGAACAGCAATATACCTGATCATACCGCTGGTGGCGGGATACCTGCTGGACCTGGTCCTGGGGGACCCCGGCAACCTGCCCCATCCGGTGAGGTTTTTCGGGTTGCTGATAACCCGGGGAGAAGCCTGGCTCAACAAGCCAGCCGGGGCCACCGTGCAAGGAGTAAGCAATTTTTTAAAGGGGATGGGGATGACCCTCTTTTTATGCGCCGCCACTTTTTTATTTTTCTATGGCTTATTAAGAATGTTATGGACCTTTAGCTTCCCTTTATACCTTGTGGTAAGCAGCGTATTCGTAGCTTATGGATTGGCCAACCGGCAGCTGATCCTTGAAGGTAACCGGGTCTTTGAAACTTTACAGAACCAGGGTCTTGAGGCGGGGCGTCAGCAGCTATCCCGTATCGTGGGCAGGGACACCACCCGTCTCTCCATACAACAGGTAAGGATAGCCGTACTGGAAACCATGTCTGAAAACCTGGGTGACGGGGTGATAGCCCCCCTGTTCTATTACCTCCTGGCGGGTGTGCCCGGGATGATGACCTACAAAATGATCAATACCCTGGATTCGATGATCGGCTACCGGCACCAGCGATATGAGCAGTTTGGAAAATTTGCGGCCCGCCTGGACGATGTGGTGAATTTTATACCAGCCCGTTTAACGGCCCTGCTCATGGTGCTGGTCACGGCCAGCCTGAGGGGTGCCCGTTTTATTCTCCGGTATGGTCATCAGCATAAAAGCCCGAATGCCGGCTATCCCGAAGCGGCGTTGGCGGGCATCCTGAATACGCAGTTTGGCGGCCCCAATGTCTACCAGGGCGTGCTGGTGGAGAAACCGTTCATAGGCAACAACAACCGGGTTATCCTCCCCGGTGAAATAAAAAAGGTGAGTGCCATCAATCATCGGAGCTGTCTGCTGATGGTCCTTCTCGTCCTGATCATTATTTTATTAAAAAGCTATCTACCATGATAAGAAATGCATTTTTGGCCCTGGTGCTGTTCGTTTCCTGCCAACAGGCAACGAAGAAAGAGGCTGTTGCCGTACCAGGTGCCGATACCGTTGCGGGCAGCGCCTCCGGCAGGGCTGTCCTTAAATACGCACATAGCTTTAGCATAGACTATTACGATCACTACAAACTGGTCCGTGTATTCAATAGTCTAAGCGGGAAAACGGACACGCTCCAATATCTCCTCCTACAGCGGGGTACCCCCGTACCGGCCGGTTATCCCCATGCGCAGGTGATCCCTATTCCTGTAAAGACCATCATCGGTATGTCTTCCATGCACATCGCGCTGGCGGATTTTGTCGGAGTAGCGGACAGGATCACCGGTCTGGGCAGCCTGCAGTATGTAACGTCCCCCAATGTCCGGAGAAACATCAAAGCCGGTAAAATAGCCCAGGTAGGTCTGGACGGCAATATGAATAATGAGATGATCCTGACGATGCATCCCGATGTGCTGATGGACATGGGTAATCCGGATGCCAGCTTTGGCCGGTATAAAACTTTGACCGATGCGGGAGTGCCTGTTCTGCTAAATGTCGAATGGCTGGAGACCAGTCCGCTGGGCCGGGCTGAATGGGTGAAGCTCATGGGGGCGCTGGTCAATAAAGAGGAACTGGTCAACAAAAAATTTGACAGCCTGGCGCTGGCCTACGAAAGGCTGGCGCAACGGGCCAAACAAGCGGCTGTAAAACCCAGTGTCATCATAGGCCTGCCTTTCAAAGGGACCTGGTTCGTGCCCGCGGGCGAAAGTTATATGGCGCAGTTCCTCCGGGATGCAGGAGCCACCTACCGGTGGTCGGATAGCAAGGGGGTAGGAAGCCTGTCGCTTAATTTTGAAGCGGTAGCTCCTGAGGCGCTGACGGCCGATTACTGGCTGAATGTAGGTTATGTGGATACGAAAGCAGATATTGTCGCCAAAGATCAGCGTTATGCCAGCTTTAAGCCTTTCAAAACCGGTCAGGTCTATAATTATAACAAGTTGGTCAACGACATAGGGTCCAATGACTATTGGGAGTCCGGTGCGGTCAATCCCCAGGTGATCCTGGCGGACCTTGTCAGGATCCTGCACCCGGAGTTGTTGCCCGACCATTCTCTGACCTATTATAAACAATTGAACTAATGGTAGCCATCTCCCGAAAAAAGTTGCGCCTGACAGCCCTGTTGCTACTGCTGCTGATCGTCTTCCTGCTGGATATTGCGATAGGGTCTGTAAAGATCCCCCTGAGGCAGGTGTTCAAATCCATTTTTTCTTTGCCGGGTGAAAATACTACCTGGCAATATATCATAGAGAAGATACGCATACCCAAGGCTGTTACCGCAGTGCTGGCGGGATGCGGCCTGTCGGTCAGCGGTCTTCAGATGCAGACCCTTTTCCGCAATCCCCTCGCCGACCCTTCTGTTCTGGGTATTACCGCCGGAGCCAGCCTGGGTGTGGCCATGATCATGCTGGCCGGAGGCAGCATCACCACCCTGGATGCGATCCGGGAACTGGGGATCTCAGGTAGCTGGCTGATCATAGGGGCAGCCTGTATGGGGGCGGCCGGCATCATGCTGCTGGTACTCTTCATCTCCGGTAATTTCTCAGACAATGTGAGGATGCTCATCGTCGGGATCATGATCGGGACGATAACGCTCTCCATCATCAGCATATGGCAGTATTTCAGTTCCCCTGAATTGATAAAAGATTATCTCTTATGGACCTTCGGTTCTTTAGGCGGTGTCACCGGTAGTCAACTGTATATGCTCGAACTGGCCGTTGCCGGCGGGTTGATCATTTCCTTTCTTTCTTCCAAATTACTCGACGCCCTCCTGCTGGGAGAGAACTATGCGCGCAGCATGGGTTTGACGGCGCAAAGGGCAAGGGTCATCATCATCTGCAGCACGAGCCTGCTGGCAGGCAGCATTACAGCTTTTTGCGGGCCTATCGGATTTATCGGCATCGCCGTTCCCCATATGGCCCGCTCGCTTTTTAATACTTCCAGTCACCGTATACTCATCCCGGGCTGTTGTCTTATCGGCACTGTCCTGATGCTGTTATGCGATATCATTGCTCAATTACCCGGCAGCCAGACGGTCTTGCCGATCAATATAATCACCGCGCTGGTAGGTGCTCCGGCTGTTATCTGGATCATCCTCCGCAGAAATAATATGAGAGGAGCCTGATGAACAACCAACTTCCCTTATTACAAACCATGAACCTGGCGGCGGGATATGTATCCGGCGCAAAGAAGCTTCCTATCGCCGGCCCTTTGGCAGTGGACATCCATGCGGGGCAGCTGATCTGTCTGCTCGGCCCCAACGGATCGGGGAAATCCACCTTGTTAAGGACGCTGGCCGGCCTCCAGCCTCTCCTGGAAGGAACTATTAAAATAGCCGGGACCGATATTCATAAATTAAAGCCGGCCCAGCTTGCTCAAAAGATAAGCCTGGTATTGACAGATCCTGTCCGGAACAGCAACCTGACCGCTTATTCTCTGGTTGCGTTAGGCAGGTATCCCTATTCCAACTGGCTGGGCGTCTTAGGCGAGGAGGACAGGGTCGTTATCAACCAGGCTATTGAAGCGGCACAGGTAGAGAGCCTTTTGGACAGGAAAGTGTCCACGCTGAGTGACGGAGAGAACCAGAAAGTGATGCTGGCCCGCGCCCTGGCGCAGGACACTCCCCTGATGATGCTGGATGAGCCCACGGCTCACCTGGACCTTCCCAGCCGTATACAATTGATGCGGCTGCTTCATCAGCTGGCCCGACAAACCAACAAAGGCATCCTGGTTTCCACCCATGAGCTGGACCTGGCATTACAGGTTGCAGACCAGGTATGGTTGCTACAGACAGGAGGACGGCTGAGCAGCGGGACGCCGGAAGACCTGGTATTAAACGGCACTTTTGAAGCTGTCTTTGACAAGGAAGGTATTTTTTTTGATAAGACGACCGGCGCCTTTAATATGTATGAGGGCCATTCAAAAAAGATCGGGCTTGCCGGCGAAGGGGCGCCCGCTTTCTGGACGAAACGGGCCCTTCAGCGCCAGGGCTTTGTCATTGATAAAGCCACAGAAACACCTTCCGTCCGGGTGGTAGAAGAAGACGGAAGGATCCGCTGGCTGCTGCAACACCCCGGCCAACAGCAGGAGTATGACACCATTGCGGGCCTGTTACAGGCATTGAAATCACTTTAAAGCTATCAATATGAAGATCTATACAAAGAAAGGCGACAGTGGCTCTACAGGGTTGTTTGGCGGGAGCCGTGTTCCTAAAGATGATATACGGGTGGAATGCCTGGGCGCGCTGGATGAGGTCAACTCCACGATAGGCCTGTTGCGGGTAAAGTTAAGCGCCGAACATGAATGGCAACCTAAGCTACACCGGATCCAAAAGGACATGATGGATATGATGTCCCATCTGGCGCGGCCTTCCGATACCAAAAAGATAAATACCAATCCTATGCCGGAAGATGGCGCCGCCTTTTGCGAAGCCTGGATTGATGAGCTGGAAGCAGCCATGACCAGCCCTTCCGACTATTTTCTGCTGCCGGGGGGTAATGAAGTCTCTGCGTTATGTCATATGGTACGCACCCAGATGCGCAGGGGCGAACGGAGGCTGGTATCCCTCATGAAGACGGATACGGTCCATACGGCTATTCCGGCCTATATCAACCGGCTTTCGGACCTGTTCTTCACCTTAGCCAGGGCCGAGATGGACAAGGCGGGAGTAGCAGAGGAGAAGTGGAAGCTATTTCTTTATAAAAGATTTAAATAGTGTTCTATCTTCGCACAGATTTTGGTTGGCGCATGTTGCGCCATTAAAAGGGAAGTCGGTGTAAATCCGACGCTATCCCCGTAGCTGTAAGTGCCTCCTGCCCCGCCTCTAAGGGGGAGGGAAAATGACCCGGCAATACTTCAAACCACTGTCCTTCCAAAGAGGATGGGAAGGTAAGCCGCCGTCAGGTACAAGCCAGAAGACCTGCCAGGATCCTTTTATCATTCACAGCTTTCGGGTGAAAAGCATGGAGTGTAAAGTGTCCTCTTTCAAAGGCAGTTTATATTTCAACTTTATTTGTTTTCCGAAGGCTCATTCCATTAACTCTTTCTTTCCAAAGGAAAGAAAACAACTCTTAACTGTAATGAGCAGCAAACATTTCTTCTTTTTGATGCTGGCAGCCGGCGGCAGCAGCATCGTATCCGCGCAGACAAAAAATGACAGTACATTCCGGCAACTGGACCAGGTCGTGGTGACCGCTACCCGTTATCCGGTGAAAGAAAGCCAGACCGGAAAAGTTGTCCTTGTCATCAACCACGATGAACTGGCCAAAAATCCCGGGAAAACATTGGGGCTGTTATTAAACGAGCAGGCAGGCATCACCGTCGCCGGTTCCCTGAACAGCACCGGCACTAACCAGGGCATCTTTATCCGGGGGGCGGGGTCTGGCAGGACCCTCGTGACCATCGACGGCGTACCCGTCGGGGATCCTTCCCAAACGGACAACGGCTTTGACATCAATCTTATCCCCACCTCCATGATCGAACGTATCGAGATATCCAAGGGGGCGCAGTCCACTTTGTACGGCTCGGATGCCATCGCGGGGGTTATCAATATCATTACCATCAAACCCGATGTCAAAACACCCTTTAATGGCAAGGCCAGCTTCTCCGGCGGCAATTATGGCACGTATAACGGCAGCGCTCAATTGTATGGAAAAGTGGCCGAACACCTTGTTTACAATGTACGGTACAACAAAGCTCATACCGACGGTTTTTCCACAGCCTATGACAGCACCCATAAAGGCAGCTTCGACCATGATGGCTACCGGAGTGATGCAGTCGCCGGCAATGTCGCCTGGAATCCCTTACAACCCTTGACGGTACGAGGTTTTATCCAATACAGCCATTATACCAACGACCTTGACAACGGGGCTTTCTCGGACGCAAGGAACTACACCAACGCCAATAAAAATTTTATGGCCGGCGGTGGTTTTACCTATGTAGTGGCTGGTACCACCCTTAACGGCAACTATCTTTACAATACGGCAGTCCGGGACCTGTTAAAAGACAGCTCGCCCGTACAGAGTTATTATAAGGATAATTATTATGGCAAGAATCAATATGCGGAGATCTTTGCCAGCACCAACCTGGGCTACGGATTTACCTGGTTGAATGGAGCCGATTACCGGTATGCATCCTTTAATGAAACCGGCCTCTCGGGCACCTATCCGCTGTCTTTTAAAGATACTTCCGTCAGCCAGACCTCCATGTACAGCTCCCTGTCTTATAGCGGTCAGTCGGGTCTCAACGTAGAGTTGGGAGGAAGGCTGAATACGCATTCCCGCTATGGCAGCAATTATACCTATACGTTCAACCCTTCTTTCCTGATCAACAACAACTGGAAGGTTTATGCCAGCGTAGCCAGTGGTTTCAAAGCGCCTACCCTGTACCAGCTATATTCACCTTACGGAAGTCCCACGCTCCAACCGGAGACTTCGGTGAATTATGAAGGGGGTGTACAATTCAGTAATGCCATTCTCAACTCCCGCGCGACCTATTTTCACCGGAAGACCAAAGATGGCATCGACTTCAATTATTTCACCTACCTGTATTTCAATTATAATGAAGAAAGGGCCCATGGCCTCGAGTGGGAAAATAAGGTAAAGGTGGGCAAGATCGTAACCGTAACCGCCAATTATACCTGGTTAAAGATCAAGGCCCAGTCTCAAAGCCACGTCACCTATGCCGATACTACCTATAGTTATGCGCTCAGGAGGCCCGAGCACACCGTTAACCTGACAGTTGGCGTTCAGCCGCTGAAATCCCTCTATGTCAGTGTTGGCGGTCACTACGAGAGCAAACGATTTGATATCGGGGGTTATGACGCCAATTTCAACGCGTTGCCGGATGTCACGTTGAAAAGCTTTTGCATCTTCAATGCCTATGC
>Ga0310811_10011265_pt1 | contig 11588 bp, 10 predicted proteins | sample YCmetagenome_FD_207642 | JGI IMG/M metagenome (GOLD analysis project Ga0310811, IMG submission 207642) | Soil microbial communities from experimental microcosm in Duke University, North Carolina, United States - YC | ecosystem: Engineered > Artificial ecosystem > Soil microcosm > Unclassified ... | reverse complement strand
TGTACCGGTTACTGCCTCGCGCCCTTCCTTCACATCAAACTGTTCGATCTTTACCACAGAAGTGCGCAGCTTTTCAACGGCATTAATAATTATTTGTGAGTATGAATCCATAAAGGAACGCACCACAAAAAACAAACCCGATGATTTTTAGACACAAAATGGCAGTTTAGTACTGCTTTGTTGTCATTAATCGACTAAAAACGACTTACGCTTTGGCACTTAAGTCCGAATAATGGCTCTGAGTCTACTCACCCCGAATGCGCTACGCTGTTCGACCCTCTCTATGGCAAGCCATAAAGAGGGTGCCCCCCTCTTTGCCGCTTGCGGAAGAGAGGGTGGTCGAGCGAAGCAATGACCGGGTGAGTCTAATAGGCGACTTGCTTAACATCATGACATCAGCACTTAATTCACATAAGGCTTTAGCACTTTTTGCCAGCGGTCATATCCTTTGCTGTTCAGGTGCAGATAATCGTTCTCAAAAAGTGAAGAATCGGGTGTGGTAGTTCCCCGCTTATATATCGATGGATTCATATCAATATAAAGGCTATTCGGTTTGCCTGCGAGATATTTCTTTACCATCCTATTAGCCTTCTCCACTTCCGGGCGGAACTGGACGCGTACGGGTGAATATTTTGGGGACATATAATAGATCTTTGCCTTTGGCAGCTTCTTCCTGATCATCACCCAAAGCGTTTTAAAATTGGCATAAACAGAATCAGCTGACCTGCCTGCGGCAATATCGTTCTCACCGGCATAGATGAATATCTTTCGTGGATGATACGGAAACAAAATATAAGGTGTATAGTATTTTACCACTTGCCATATTTCGCAGCCGCCTACTCCCCTCCTGATTATCGGTTTGCCGGCAAAGCGTTGTTCCAGGTCGGTCCATTTGCGGATGGATGAACTGCCGATAAACAAAATGCCATTCGGCCTCGGGAAGCTTAAACTGTCCTGGTGTTTAAAGTCCCTGATCTCGTTATCAAATGGGAAACCGCTTTGTGCGAATGTGGTTAGACTGACGATAGATAAAATAGTCAGCAGAAAGAGTTTTAGTTTCATAGGTTTTTATTGGTTAGCCTGTCTTCAAAAAACAAAAATGGCAAAAAAGTTTCTACACCTGTTGCCACCCATATCGGTCCTTGCTGGCAATAGAGTAACATTTTTATTGCATTACCTTGTTTTTTCTCATACTCCGCCAATACCTGTAAGCAAGCACCACAGGAGGTAACAGGCTTTGTTAATTGAAATTCGTCTGTATGAGCAGTAACCGCCATTGTTTCGATAGGGTCATCAGCATGATTAGCTCCCCAATTAAATAACGCTACACGCTCAGCGCAAAGCCCGGATGGATAAGCTGCATTTTCCTGGTTGCTTGCATGTAATATTTTGCCGCTTTTCAACCGCATAGCTACTCCCACCCTGAATTTGCTGTATGGCGAATGGGAGGTTTTCAGCGCTTTTACTGCCTCCCGGCACAACTGCTGATCTGCTTGCTCCAGTTCCTCCAGAGAGGTGTATTCTTTAAAACTTATTTTTATTTCGTGTTCGGTCATTTTGTATCCATCCAATTAAAAAGGGGATACAAGATAAGGAATATTTACACCAATCTCCTATTCCTGGCACTTAATAAATAAATCCCCGCAGCAATGCCTGCTACCAGCGCACCCGCAATATATTTTCTATATGGCTTGGGTTCCGATGGGATCTCGAAGCCGCCATTTGTGCTCATACCATACTCTACGGTATTGAAAATATTGCCATTTGTAGGTGGTAGCGATCCGGCACGTTTAAAATACCTGCGCATTATAAACCCCGTTAGTTTGGTTGTCAATTCGGGGAAAAGTGCATGCGACAATTTAAGCGGCAGGGAGGCCCCTCCGACATATTTTTTTGATCTCGGCGAAACAGCAACACTTACCATAGCCTCGGCCACCAGTTTCGGATCGTAAACCGGAGGAGCGGGTTTTAATACTTTGTTGGTGTAATTGCCTGCATGATGAATACCGGGAGTATCTAAAAAAGCAGGAAACAGATCGCACACATGAATATCACGCCACACAGCAAGCTCTGCTTTTAATGCTTCAGAAAATCCTCTCAACCCAAATTTGCTCGCAGTATAACCAGCTCCGTATGGTACAGGTAAAAAGCCACCTATGGATATGTTATTGATCAGTATCCCGCTCTGCTGCGCTTTAAAAATAGGCATTACAGCATGAGCTCCATAAATATATCCCAGTAGATTGGTGCGGATCACCTGTTCATGAACCTCAACAGGTGTATAACCAAATTCGCCGGCAGCCAGCACACCGGCATTATTGATCCATACGTCAATCCTTCCGGCCCAATCATTTGCCGCATTAGCCAAATTGATCACCGAGCCGGGATCGGTAACATCTGTTACAACTATTATCACTGCTGCTCCAAGCCGATCACATTCGTGCGCTACTTCATTCAAAGTTTCCTGGTTTCGCGCAGCTAATATAAGTGCAGACTGATACTTTGCAAACTCTAATGCTGCCGCCCGGCCCACACCACTCGAAGCACCGGTGATGACGATTGCCTTATTTCTTAATTCTTCGTACAAGTTCATAGAGTGATAACTATCTGTTCCACTTTATGTTTCCGCTTAATTGAAATTGGGGGTCGGTTCACAAAAAAAGCGATGGTTTTTAAACCCATCGCTACAAGTATTTTATCAACGAAATCTATGAATCACACAAACAACGGTTCAGACCGCTACCGGCAATTCCTCTTCCGGTTCAGTTGTGATTGTAGGGTTAACCGTTTCATCATCCTTTTCTACCCTCAATTCACGGATAATATGCTGCTGACGGTCAGGCGTATTTTTGCCCATAAAATATTCCAGCAGACTTTTGATATTGGCATCCTTCAAAATAACCGGATCAAGGCGAATGTCTTTGCCAATAAATAAACCAAACTCTTCCGGCGAAATCTCACCCAAACCTTTAAAGCGGGTGATCTCGGGTTTATTACCCAATTTAGCTATGGCATTGCGGCGTTCTTCGTCGCTGTAGCAATAGATAGTTTCTTTCTTATTACGCACCCTAAACAATGGCGTTTGCAGGATAGAAACGTGCCCTGCTTTTACTAAATCAGGGAAGAATTGAAGAAAGAAGGTCATCATCAACAGGCGTATGTGCATACCGTCCACGTCGGCATCGGTAGCTATTACAATATTATTGTAACGCAAGCCATCCAGGCCGTCCTCAATATTTAAAGCATGCTGCAGCAGGTTGAATTCCTCGTTTTCATAAACTACCTTTTTGGTCAAACCAAAGCAGTTAAGCGGCTTACCCTTTAAACTAAACACAGCCTGAGTTTGCACGTCGCGCGATTTGGTGATTGAACCACTAGCTGAATCACCCTCAGTGATGAATAAGGTAGTATCCTGTTTGCGCTCGTGGTTATCTTCGAAATGCAATTTGCAATCGCGCAGTTTACGGTTGTGCAGGGATGCTTTCTTGGCACGTTCATTAGCCAGTTTTTTAATACCGGCGATGTCCTTACGCTCACGCTCTGATTGCAGAATTCGTTTTAACATTGCATCCGCTGTAGCCGGATTTTTGTGCAGGTAGTTATCTAATTCTTTCTTAACAAAGTCATTGATAAAAGTACGGACAGAAGGGCCTTCCGGACCAACATTCAAAGAGCCCAATTTGGTTTTGGTCTGCGACTCGAAAACCGGTTCCTGAACTTTTATTGCGATAGCACCTATAATTGAAGCGCGGATATCCGAAGCATCAAACTCTTTTTTGTAGAACTCTTTCAAAGTCTTCACCACAGCCTCACGGAAAGCAGCCTGGTGCGTACCACCCTGCGTGGTATGCTGACCATTTACGAAGGAATAATATTCCTCGCCGTATTGCTGACCGTGGGTCATGGCTATTTCGATGTCCTCTCCTTTCAGGTGGATGATGGGGTAACGCATGGTTTCCTGGTCGGCATTGCGGGTTAATAGATCATGAAGCCCTTTTTCCGATAGATATTTTTGCCCGTTAAAGTTGACTGTCAAACCCGAGTTCAGGAACACATAGTTCCAGATCATATTCTCAACAAACTCCGGTATAAAGTGATAATGTCTGAAGATGCTATCGTCCGGGGTAAAGTTGATAGCTGTACCGTTACGTTGGGTGGTTTCCTTTTCAGCCTCATCACGCATCAGTTCACCTTTAGCAAATTCAGCTATTTTGGTTTTACCATCGCGATAGGATTGTACGGTAAATGCATTAGAAAGTGCGTTAACCGCCTTGGTACCCACACCGTTCAAACCCACCGATTTCTGGAAGGCTTTGCTATCGTATTTACCACCTGTATTGATCTTGGATACGCAATCGATCACCTTACCCAGCGGAATACCACGACCGTAATCCCGCACACTCACTTTATGATCACTCAGGTTAATATCAATGGTTTTACCCGCACCCATCACAAATTCGTCAATAGAGTTATCGACAATTTCCTTCAGTAACACATAGATGCCGTCATCATAGGCCGAGCCATCGCCCAGTTTACCGATATACATACCGGGACGCAGGCGTATGTGTTCCTTCCAGTCTAACGACCGTATACTATCTTCACTATAATCAATTGGTTCTGCCATTCTTCTTCCTTGTTGTAAAGTTGAAACGTTGTAAGGTTGGAAAGCTGTATTCTTTCAACCTTGCAATGTTGTAAAAATATTTGATCGGGGTGGCAAAAATATGCCAACTTTTCCACATTCGCGGTATGCTGGTTACCTGTCCTAAAGGTATACCCTCTCTGTCGACGCTGCGCTCGACATCTCTCCCTAAGTTTAGGGAGAGAGTTCTTTTTTACTCCTCCCCTAGAATTAGGGGAGGTTGGGAGGGGTAAACTCTGCGGCATACCGGTTAACTGTCCTAAATTTCTACCCTCTCTGTCGACGCTGCGCTGGACATCTCTCCCTAAGGGTAGGGAGAGAGTTTATTTATATTTCTTTTTAGCTCCTCCCCTGAATTCAGAAGGGCCGGGAGGGGTAAATTAGGATTTAAATTTAAGTGCGCGACTAGCCTTAAAAATATTCTTAAAAAACCCGGAGCCTTTTTCGTTACCGAAACATATGGCAACGATAGTGCCTACATGATCCTTATGTAAGGTGATGAGTAATGCATATTTATAATGCCTGGTCTCATTTGCATCAGCCAGATCTAAAAGATAGGTTTTGCCTTCGTCTGCGTTATACCTGGCTAAGTAATCCGGCGGAATGATTGTAGTAAAGTAATTTTGTCCGCCACTGAGCTCGGTTGCTAAGGTAAGTCCGACTTTATTATACAGGGAATCGGGGTATTCGTTCGTTCGTAGCGTATCACTCGCCAAACGCGCGAAGTTTGTTATTGCTCTTCGCTGCGATCTTACCTCAAACCATACTTCAAAATCCTCATCCGGCAATTCCAATCCATAATCAAACGCCAGCGTATCATTCTTTACCGGCATTATTTCCTTAAAACCATCCGGAGCGATATAGGCAACATTTGCCTCGTTTGCCAGCTTTACAAAACTTTTGAGCTGTTTGCTTTTAGGTTTGCCTGACGCATGGTTAGTCTGTTGCGCCATTGCTGAAATGGCGATGCCTCCAAGCATCAATATCAATAACAGATGTTTAAAGCAATGTGTTAAAATTGCTGTAGGTTGCATTGTGATCGGGTTGGTCAATAAGTTATCAGGGGTCATAACAAATTTATGATAAATTTAGACAATACTTATCATAAAAGGTTTAACTACCTGATTAGAATCAAATTAGACTTCCCTACGCTGTCTTCCGTGTACAAACCTGTCAATAACCATCGCAGCTACTGTATCACCCGTAGCATTCAGCAGGGTAGCAACCGGATCTATCAATGTTCCCACAATAATAGCAGGTGGTAACGCTTCAGCCGGGAGACCATAGGCCGATATAAAAAGCAACTCGCCTACATAACCACCATTGGGAATACCACCTTCAACCACGCTTACCAGAACAGTCATACCGAGCGCCAGCAATATAGTAGTTGGACTATCAAATCCCCTGCCGAACATGCTAAATACTACGGCCATTTTTAAAATGGATGATATACTCGACCCATCTTTATGTAAGGTTGCGCCTAATGGGATAGTGATACCGGTTACCATATCTGATACGCCCATTTTTTTCGCAGCTTCGAGATTGGCGGGAATGGTTGCGATGCTGCTACAGGTGCCTACTGCGGTAGCTGACGGGATGATATTATTTCGCCAATACGTCCTGATGCCCTTTATTCCACCCGCTATAAAAGCGTAAAGTGAAAACCCGGCTATGTAAATAAAGATGCTTACGCCATAGCCAATGCCCATGGTATGCGCATAGGTGCCAAATAACGATGGTCCGAAGTAAGCTACCTGGTAAGCAAAGTAAGCGCCTAAACCAATCGGGCCAACCTTCATAATCAATATAAATACCTGCTGAAACACCTCGCTGCCCGATGCCAGGAAAGCCCTGAAGTTTTGCCCCTTCTCTCCTGCTTTTAAGGCACCGAACCCAACGATGATAGCAAAGATGATCATCGCCAGCATATTCTTTCGCGATAGCAATTCAAAGAAATTACTGGTGCTGAATAATTGTGTCACCTGGTCGCCGGAGATGGTTTTATTGATATTTTGCACCTCGTTTGCAGAGGTTGTTGCAGGCGGATGAATAGGAAAAAGCGTTACCGCGATAATAGTTACCACTGCAGCAATAAGCACCGTACCCAGAAAAGTTGTTGTCATTACGCCAATGATCTTTCCCAGCTTTTTCGTTCCGCTTACATTAGCTATTGCCGATGATATACAAAAGAAAACCAGCGGGATCACTGCTACAAAAAGCAGGTTCAGGAAGATATCGCCAATAGGTTTGATCACCTCTGCCTGCTTACCAAAAATAATACCGATAATGCTACCGGTAATGATGCCGCCAAGCAGCCAGAATATCCCGCTATAATTATTGATCCAACTATCCGTTTTTGGCATTTCCGAAAATAAGACAATAAAATTGAAATAGTAATAATTAAACGGTCTGATAAAATTGTGTCATTGCGAGGAGAGCGATGGAATAATGTGAAGGGGCGACGAAGCAATCGCATGCTGTACAGGACGGACATGCATAGTTTGCGATTGCTTCTTCACCCCTCTGGCCGTTCATCGCTATGACACAATTGGTAATTCTTTCCGATATTCAAAATGACAGTCTTTTTAAGTTCATCGTAGATTTTTTTCGTGAAATTCACATTTGTTACTTATTAAAAAAATTTAAAAAGTATTTGCACTTATAAATATTTTCACTTATGTTTGTTTACCTTAATCAAAGTCGCAACGACTTGCAGAAGGGACCTTACATCGAATATGTTAATACATAGAATACAGCTTTCTTTAGTTGTTTCACTCTCGCGGTGGAATGATTTGATAGTTAAATTGGTTTGAACGAAAAGTCCTCGCAGTAGCGGGGATTTTTTTTGAGGTTTTTTTTGAGATTATTTTTACAACCTGAATATAAATTAAACTATGGCGCGATTAAATTTATTGGAAGAGACCCGGTATGAGAAGTTGCCGGTAAGCGTATTTGCAAACCAGAAAGAAGCCTCGGTATCAGTGGCCAGGCGGATAGCCGACCTGATCCGGATGAAGCAGGACAGGAACGAGCAGGTGGTGCTTGGCCTGGCAACAGGCGTAACCCCACTGGGCGTGTATGCCGATTGAGCTTTAAAAACGTGATCACCTTCAACCTGGACGAATACTACCCAATGAAGCCCAATGCGGTTCAAAGCTATGTCACTTTTATGTATGAGAACCTGTTCTCTCATATCGATATTGATAAATCTAATGTGCATATCCCGGATGGTACCCTTCCGCAGGATGATATCCCTGCCTTTTGTTTAGAATACGAAAGAAAGATCAACGCCTTAGGCGGAATAGACTTACAAATATTGGGTATCGGCCGTACCGGTCACATTGGCTTTAACGAGCCGGGCTCTGCACCCAACTCAGGAACACGATTAGTTACTTTGGATGACCTGACCCGTAATGATGCTTCCCGTGATTTTGGTGGTAAAGCCAATGTGCCTACCAAAGCTATTACCATGGGTATAGGAACCATCTTTAAAGCCCGAGAGATCATCCTGATGGCCTGGAGCGGTAAGAAAGCGCCGATCATTAAAAAAGCGGTAGAAGGAGAAATATCAGGAGATGTACCGGCTACTTACTTACAACTATCCGACCATGTAGAATTTATCCTGGACCAGGATGCAGCAGCAGAACTGACCCGCTTTAATACCCCATGGCTTGTAAAAGATTGTGTATGGGATAATATCTTAAAAAAGAAAGCGGTAATCTGGCTGGCTGAAACATTAAACAAACCGATATTAAAGCTAACCGAAGAAGATTACAACAACCACGGTATGGCGCAGCTGGCTGTTGAACAGGGCCCGGTATACAATATCAACATCGACATCTTTAACCAGATACAGCATACCATTACCGGCTGGCCGGGAGGAAAACCGGATGCTGATGATAGTCAGCGTCCTGAAAGGGCATTACCTGCTAAAAAACGTTCCATCATCTTCTCCCCTCACCCGGATGATGATGTGATCTCAATGGGGGGAACTTTTATCCGTTTAGTAGATCAGGGGCATGATGTGCATGTAGCTTACCAAACATCAGGCAATACCGCAGTATGGGATGATGATGTATTAAGATACATGGAATTTGCCATCGACTTTAACCAGAGCATAGGTGATGATAACAGCCATTTGAAAAACCTGTATGAAGATATGAGGGCCTTCTTTGTAACCAAACAGCCTAACCAGATCGATACGCAGGATATCAGGAATGTAAAAGGATTCATAAGGAAGACAGAAGCCATCTCAGGAGCGCGATATGCAGGGCTGGATGACAACCATATCCATTTCCAGGCCTTGCCATTTTATGAAACCGGCAAAACGCAGAAGAATTCGGTAAGCGATAAGGACGTAGAGCTGACCATGGAATTACTGAACAAAGTAAAACCACAACAGGTATTTGTAGCCGGCGACTTTGCCGACCCGCATGGAACGCACTTAGTTTGTTTTAACATTGTAATTGCCGCACTAAGAAAACTGAGAGCAACCGAAGACTGGGTAAAAGACTGCTGGGTATGGATGTACCGCGGTGCATGGAAAGAGTTTGAGACCTACGAAATAGAAATGGCCGTGCCGCTATCCCCGCAGGAAGTACTCCGCAAGAGAAACGCCATCTTCAAACACCAATCGCAGAAGGACAGGGCGGTATTCCCGGGTGATGATGCCAGGGAGTTCTGGGTAAGAGCCGAAGACCGTAACCGTGAAACAGCACAATCTTATGACCGCTTAGGTTTGGCGGAGTACCAGGCGATGGAGGCCTTTGTGAGATATAAATATTAAGAATTATTATATCCTGTCATTGCGAGGAACGAAGCAATCGCATGCTATACAGGGCGGCTTTGTAGATTCTACACCTTTCTGTTCGCTCTGTAAAGTATGCGATTGCCGCGCTATCGCTTCGCAATGACAATATATGGAAGATTAAAACCTACAACCCAATGACAGGAATTTCTACCCATGAATCTGCATTAAAGAAAAGACTTCTATCCCTCGACGTCTTCCGTGGATTGACCATCGCCGCGATGATCCTGGTGAATGATCCCGGTAATGAACATGCCTATGCGCCCCTGGAGCATTCCAAATGGAACGGTTGCACACCTACCGATCTGATCTTCCCTTTTTTCCTTTTTATGGTTGGTGTATCCATTGTATATGCGATGGAAAGCCGAAAGGAAACGGAAAGCCATTCTAAACTGATCATGCGTGCTTTTAAACGCATGGCGATATTGTTGCTGATCACCTATGTTATCCGGTTCTATTTCCTGGTCGACTTTTCTCACATAAGCATATCGCAGGTGTTCGCCCGCATGCGTATACCCGGCGTGCTGACGCGAATTGCAGTAGTTTATTTTATCTGCTCAGTACTCTATGTCAAAACTTCACAAAAAACCCGCGATTGGCTGTTTGTCATTTTCCTGGTAGGGTATTATATCATCATGAATTTTATCCCGGTGCCAGGTGTTGGTTACGCTAATTTGGAGCCGACGACAAACCTTGGAGCCTGGCTGGACAGGCTGGTTTTTACGCCTAACCACCTCTGGGCCGAAACCAAAGTTTGGGATCCTGAAGGTTTACTGGGAACAATTCCTGCCGTAGCCACCGGCTTATTTGGGATCAGGCTTGGCGGATGGATCAAGCGTAAAGACCATGATGACAGCATCAAGGTAACCTGGATGTTTGTATATGGGACCATCGCGGTTATACTGGGTTTGATTTGGGATTTATTCTTCCCGATCAATAAAGCTCTATGGTCAAGCTCATTCGTGCTGTATACAGGTGGCCTGGCTTGTGTTGGACTAGCTTTAAGCTATTGGGTCATCGATGTACGCAGCTATAAGAAATTTACCCCTCCTATTGTTGCCTTTGGCGCTAACGCCATTACTGCCTATATCTTGGCCGACTTTATTCCGCATTATGTCGGTAAGATACGAATCGGAGGAAAATCGTTGTATGACCTGCTTTTTGCTCCTTACTTTTCACCGATAAATGCTTCACTTGCGAGTGCTATATTTACCGTATTTTGTGTGTGGATCATCATGTGGATACTCTACAAGAGAAAAATCATAATTAAAGTATAAATAAATGAAATCTAAACTGACCCTTATCATCATTAGTTGTGTCCTCGTTTTAAGTTGGACCGAAACGAAAGCGCAGACTGACAGTGTAAAGCTTGCCCAAGCACATCTTGCAAAAGCTGAACAGTTAATAAATGTAACCGGAATGACTGATTACCGCTTTATTCAGATGCGAAGTGATATAATTAAATCAATGGGCTCAACAATTCATATTCCTGAAAAAAATCAACAAAAATTTACTGATGAAATGACTGCTTTTATGAATAAGTACATGCCACTTGAATCATTTAAAAGTCAGTTCGTTAAAATATACGCCGAAACCTTTACTGAAAATGAACTAAAGCAGCTAATTGATTTTTATAGTTCTCCTATTGGTAAAAAGGTAATTGACAAAATACCCGCACTTATGCAAAAGGGAATGACAATGAGCCAAATGACGTTAAAGGATCACTTCGATGAATTGCAATCAATCGTCGGCAAATACATGAATGAATAAATACTTTGAAACTAAACCTATTCGTTTACATCTAATCTTAAAACATAAAAATGAATAAGAAACTCCTCATAGCCGTCCTGGCCTTATCCGTTACTGTCAATTTTTCTTTTGCACAAGTAAAGAAAAAACCGGCTCCATCTCCCAAAAGTAAACCAGTTGCTGCCGCAACTCAACTAAAGGGTAATCTGTTGCCTGTTGACCCGGATGTGATCATTGGTAAATTGCCGAATGGTTTGACCTACTATATCCGCAAAAATGCGGAGCCAAAAAACCGTGCTGAATTATACCTGGTAAACAAAGCCGGATCAGTATTGGAAACCGACCCCCAAAGAGGTTTAGCTCACTTTACCGAGCACATGGCATTTAATG
>Ga0310811_10011263_pt1 | contig 11588 bp, 9 predicted proteins | sample YCmetagenome_FD_207642 | JGI IMG/M metagenome (GOLD analysis project Ga0310811, IMG submission 207642) | Soil microbial communities from experimental microcosm in Duke University, North Carolina, United States - YC | ecosystem: Engineered > Artificial ecosystem > Soil microcosm > Unclassified ... | reverse complement strand
GCTGATCGCGCGCGGCGTAGGGGACGTCGTGGTGCTCGGCTCGACGCATTGCCAGGGGACGCTGCGCGTGCGGGAGTTTCTGACCCGCAACGGGCATCCTTACACATCGATCGATCTCGATAAGGACTCCGGCGTCCAGGAGCTGCTCGACCGCTTCCAGATCAAGGCCGCGGACATTCCCGTCGTGATCTGCCGCTGCGAGGTGGTGCTGCGGAATCCGACCAATCAGCAGATCGCCGATTGCCTCGGGTTCAACGAGGCGATCGAGCAGACGCACGTCCGCGACGTGGTCGTCGTCGGCGCGGGACCGGCGGGGCTCGCGGCAGCGGTGTACGCCGCCTCCGAGGGGCTCGATGTCCTGGTGGTCGAGTCGACGGCGCCGGGGGGGCAGGCGGGGACGAGCTCCCGGATCGAGAACTACCTGGGGTTTCCCATGGGCATCTCGGGGAATGAGCTCGCCGGGCGAGCCTACGCGCAGGCGCAGAAGTTCGGGGCGGAGATCATTATCGCGCGGGACGCCACACGCCTCAATTGCGACCGCATTCCCTATGTACTCGAGGTCGGGGACGGACAGCGGCTCTCGGCGCGCGCGGTGATCATCGCGACCGGCGCGGAGTATCGCAAGCTGCCGGTCGCGGATGTCTCCCGGTTCGAGGGCGCCGGCGTGTATTACGCCGCGACGTTCATGGAATCACAGCTGTGCGAGGGCGAAGAGGTCATCGTCGTCGGCGCGGGAAACTCCGCGGGGCAGGCCGCCGTGTTCCTGGCGCAGACCGCGCGGTGCGTGCACCTGCTGATTCGCTCGGGCAAGCTCGCCGACTCGATGTCGCGCTACCTGATCCGCCGCATCGAGGACCACCCGAAGATCGAGCGCCACCTCTTCACCGAGATCGTGAGTCTCGAGGGGAACGGGCGACTCGAGCGGGTGGGGTGGCGCGACAAGCAAACGGGTCAGGTAGAGCAGCACGCCATCCGTCACGTCTTCACGATGACGGGCGCCGTGCCGAGCACCCGCTGGCTCGGCGGATGCCTGGCTCAGGACGAGAAAGGGTTCATCAAGACCGGCCGCGATCTGTCTCCGGACGATCTGTCGGCCGCTCGGTGGCCGTCGACTCGGCAGCCGTACCTCCTGGAGACGAGTCTGCCCGGTGTCTTTGCCGTCGGGGACGTTCGCGCGGGCAGCATCAAGCGCGCCGCGTCAGCCGTGGGGGAAGGCTCGATCGCCATCGCCGCGGTGCACCAGGTGCTCGCCGAATAAAGGGAAGCAGCCGATGACAACGAACGGAGTCTGCGCTCACCTCACCACAGTGAAGACGGTGCGGCACGCCAAACGCCGGGAGTGCGTGGAGTGCGTCAAGATCCGCTCCGCCTGGGTGCACTTGCGGACCTGCCAGGAGTGCGGCGTGACGCTGTGTTGCGACAGCTCACCCAACCAACACGCCAGCCATCATGCGAAGGCGAGCGCCCATCCGGTCGTCACATCGGACGAGCCGGGAGAGCGGTGGCTGTATTGTTATCCGGACGACGAGTTCGCCGAGTACTGAGTCGCTTCAGCCCTCAGCTTCCCAGCGCTTCGAGCGCTCGAGCGCCTTGCGCCAGCCGGCCTCGAGCCGTTTGCGCTGCACCGGCTTCATCGCGGGGGTGAAGCGGCGGTCGACCTGCCACTGCGCCGCGATCTGCTGCTGGTTGGTCCAGTAGCCTACCGCCAGGCCGGCGAGGTACGCCGCGCCCAGCGCCGTGGTTTCGGTGACCTTGGGGCGCACGACGGGAACGCCCAGCAGGTCCGACTGGAACTGCATCAGTAGATTGTTGGCGCACGCCCCGCCGTCCACGCGGAGCTGCTTCAGCTTGATCTTCGCGTCGGCCTGCATCGCCCGCAGCACATCGGCCACCTGAAAGGCGATGCCCTCGAGCGCCGCCCGTGCGATGTGCGCCGCGGTCGTACCGCGCGTGATCCCCGCGACCAGGCCGCGGGCGTATTGATCCCAGTGCGGCGCGCCGAGTCCCGCGAATGCGGGCACGAGGTACACGCCTTGCGGGTCGACCACCTGTGATGCGAGGGCCTCGACCTCCGACGACGACTGGATGATCCCCAGCCCGTCGCGCAGCCATTGCACCACCGCACCCGCGATGAAGATGCTGCCTTCCAGCGCGTACTCCGTCTTCTTCCCGATGCGCCACGCTACCGTCGTCAGGAGATTGTTCCGGGACGTGATCGGTGTCGTGCCGGTGTTCATGAGCATGAAGCAGCCGGTGCCATACGTGTTTTTCACCATGCCGGGCTGGGTGCACGCCTGGCCGAACAACGCCGCCTGTTGATCGCCCGCGATGCCCGCGATCGGCACCGCGCCGCCGAACAGCGTCGTGTCGCCGTACGTCTCGCTCGACGAGCGCACCTCGGGCAGCACCGAGCGCGGCACGCCGAACACCTCCAGCAGCTCGTCGTCCCAATCTCCGGTGCGCAGGTTGAACAGCATCGTGCGCGACGCGTTGCTCGGATCGGTCACGTGGACACGGCCGCCGGTGAGGTTCCAGATCAGCCACGAGTCGACCGTGCCGAAGGCCAGCTGGCCCGCCTTCGCCTTGGCGCGCGCGCCCGGCACATGGCGCAGCAGCCACTCGAGTTTCGTACCGGAGAAATACGCGTCCACGACGAGCCCGGTCTTGCGTTTGATCATCGGCGCCAGCCCGCGGGCCTTGAGCCGGTCGCACGCGGCGGCCGTGCGGCGATCCTGCCACACGATGGCGTGATACAACGGCGTGCCCGTCTGGCGGTCCCAGACCAGCGTGGTCTCCCGCTGATTCGTGATCCCGATGGCGGCGATGTCCGCTCCAGTCAGGCCGGCCTTGGCGATCGCTTCAGTCGCTGTGTGCCGCTGTGTCGCCCAGATCTCCTGCGCATCGTGCTCCACCCAGCCGGGCTTGGGGAAGATCTGGCCGAACTCCCGCTGCGCCGAGGCGACCACACTGCCGCTGTGGTCGAACACGATGGCGCGCGAGCTGGTGGTGCCCTGGTCGAGGGCCAGGATGTGCTTCATGGGGACGGCCACACCGTCTTGTACAGCAACGCCGCGACCAGCCCACCGAGGATCGGTCCGGCGACCGGGATCCACGCGTACTTCCAGTCCGAGGACCCCTTGCCCGCGATTGGCAGCAACGCGTGCGCCAGCCGCGGACCGAGGTCGCGCGCCGGGTTGATCGCATAGCCCGTCGGTCCCCCCAATGACAGGCCGATGGCCCACACGAGGACACCCACCAGGAACGGGCCGAATCCCGCGTTCCACCCGTGCACGGGGTTGAGGTTCTGGGGCGTCAGGATGACCAGCACCCCCAGCACCAGCACACAGGTGCCGATGACTTCCGAGAGGAGATTCGCTGGCGACTTGCGGATGGCGGGAGCGGTGCAGAAGACGGCCAGCTTGGACGCGCGGCTTTCGGTGGCGGGCCAGTGAGGCAGGTAGGCGAGCCAGACGACCGCCGCGCCGAGGAACGCCCCGATGAGCTGCGCCCCGATGTACACCGGTACCGATGCCCACGGGAGCTTGCCGAGGAAGGCCATCGCGATGGTCACCGCGGGGTTGATGTGGGCACCGCTGAAGGTGCCGACGGCGTACACGGCCACCGCCACGGCGAACGCCCAGCCCGTGGTGATGACGATCCAACCGCTGTTGTGGCCTTTGGTCTTATCGAGCACCACGTTGGCGACCACGCCGTCGCCGAGAATGATCAGCAGCATGGTGCCGAGCAGTTCTGCGAGAAAAGGCGTCATGGGGCGGCGAAGCTACCGTGCGGATGCTCCGCTTGCCAGGTGGGAGTTGCCGGGCCACAATGGCTGCTATGACAGCCCGTGAGCCGGTTCGCTATCTCGTCTTCTCGGCATCGTTACGCGCCGAGTCGCTCAATACGCGCCTCGCCCGCCTGGCGTCCCAGGTCATCGCCGAGCATGGCGGCACCGTCGATGCGGCGACGATGCGGGACTTCGATTGCCCATCCTACGACCAGGACGTGCAGAGCCGCGACGGGCTGCCGGCCGGTGCGAAGGAACTGTGCCGGCGGGTGGAGGCGCACGACGTGCCGCTCGAGCATCTCGGGGCCGGCGTCTTTCCCGACATGTTCTCCCTCGCCCAGGCGCATCAGGCGTTCGACGCGAACGGTAGCATCGCCAACGCGGAGCTCAGCCGCCGCTTCGTGAGCACCATCGGTGCGTTCATGGACCTGGTCGAGGCGGCGAAGCACTATCCCTGCGTCAAGAAGGCGTGGGTCGAATTCCTCGGCGAGCACCCGGGCTCCGTGATCGATCGGGTGGAGTGAGGGAGATGCCACGCTACGCGGCGTTCCTCCGGGGCGTGATGCCGACGAACGCGAAGATGCCGGATCTCAAACAAGCCTTCGAGGCGGCCGGCTTCAGCGAGGTGCGCACGATCCTCTCGAGCGGCAACGTCGTGTTCAGCGCGCGCGCCGCGTCGGAAGGGGCGATCGAGCGGAGGGCCGAGAAGGCAATGGAGCGACGCCTCGGCCGCAGTTTCCTCACGATCGTGCGATCGATCGACGCGCTCCAGGAGCTGCTCGCGTCTGATCCTTATCGGCAATTCCGGCTCGGGCCGAAGGCGAAACGCATCGTGACGTTTCTGCGCCAGACGCCGGCGCGGAAGATCGCCCTGCCGCTGGAGCAGGACGGCGCGCGTATCCTGGCCATGCGGGGGAGCGAGATCTTGAGCGCCTACCTGCCGACCCCGAAGGGGCCGGTCTTCATGACGCTGATCGAGAAGACCTTCGGCAAGGACCAGACGACTCGTACCTGGGACACGATCGCAAAGATCGCGCGCTGAAACGCGCTAGATTCAAAGGACCAAACGGGAGGAACACACGTGGGGAAGGGCACTATCGCGATTCTGACGGGCGGCGGTGACGTCCCCGGCCTCAACCCGGCGATTCGAGCGATCACGATCCGCGCGGTGCGCGACGGCTACCAGGTTGTCGGCATCCGGCACGGCTGGGGCGGGCTCGTCGACTACGTGCGCGACGCAAAAGCGGACAACAGCGAGCATGTGCAGCCGCTGAGCGAGGCGATCGTCAATCGCGCCGGCCGCACCGGCGGCACCTTTCTCCACACATCGCGCGTGCGGCCGAGCCACCTGCCGCGCGAACGCGTACCGCAGCACGTCACTGGGTATGACCAGCCGATCAACGACATAACGAAGGACGTGCTCAAGAATCTCGAGCACCTCGGCGTCGACGTCCTGATTCCCATCGGGGGCGACGACACGTTGAGCTACGGGAAACGGCTGCACGACGAGGGGATGCACGTCGTGGCCATCCCAAAGACGATGGACAACGACGTCTACGGGACCGACTACTGCATCGGCTTCAGTACCTGCGTGACGCGCACGATCGAATTGACGCACCGGTTGCGCACGGTGGCGGGCTCGCACGAGCGCTTCCTCGTGATCGAGGTGTTCGGTCGCTACGCGGGGTTCACGGCGCTGTTGCCGACGATGGCCGGGGCCGCCGACCGCTGCGTAATCCCCGAGCATCCGGCCGACGTGGAGCGCCTTGCGGAGCTGCTCACCGCCGACCGCAACAAGAATCCGAGTCGGTACGCCGTCGTGCTGGTGTCGGAGGGGGCGCGGCTGGCGTCGCAGGAGGGGATGAGCTTCGAGGGGGAAGAGACGGATATGTTCGGGCACCGCAAGCTCGGCGGGATCGGGGACCGGGTCGGCGCCGCCTTGAAGGCGGCGTCGCCGCGCTTCAACAAGGGCCGGCGCATCGACGTGGTGAATCAGCGACTCGGCTACCTGGTGCGCTCGGGCGACCCGGACGCCCTCGATTCGATCGTGCCGATGGCGTTCGGCAACCTGGCCCTCGATCTGATCATGCGGAAGGAATACGGCCGGCTCGTCAGCATCCACAAAGGGTTCTACGACAGCGTCCCGATCTCGACCGTGACGTCGGAAAAGAAGACGGTGGACGTCTCGAAATACTACAATACCGACCGGCTGCGTCCCATCTACCACTTCGACGGCGCGCCGCTGTTCATCATGACGAGCGATTGATCCCGCGCCTGTTCACGTGAGACCAGGTCGGGGCCCAACGCGGATGGATCAGGGCCCGTCGAGTGAGTGTGCCCACGCGGACAGCGAGAACGGCCTTCCCAGGAATCGTTCGATGTGCTGCTCAGCCGGTGTCGACCTCCCCGGTTCGAGAATGGCCCGCCGGTAGGCGCGCGCGGTGACCGGGTCCAGCAGGCCGGCGGTGAATCGGCTCAACAAATCGTCAGCGATCACCGCGGACCAGATGTAGGTGTAGTAGGCCGCCTCGTATCCCACCAGGTGGGTGAACGACGCTTCCGGGTGGGTCGCGACGCGGAGTGGCTCGCCCGGGATCGTCGCATCTCGGAGGGCCCGGGCGATGGAGTCGATGTCCCCACCCGGCGAGCGTTGGTGCAGCGCCAGGGACAGCCGCGCCCGGAACAGGAGGCCGCGGATCCCAAAGCCGCTCCGGAGCTCGTCGGGTTGCCGGAGCGCGGCCACGAGGCTGTCGGGCAAAGGCTCGCCGGTTCCGTAGTGTCGCGCGAAACTCCGCAGCACCGCGGGATCGCGTCCCCAGCGCTCAAAGACAATGGACGGCACCTCACGGAAATCGAACTCCGCCGGCAGACCCGATGTGCCGAACCAGGGCCGCACCGCCAGCAGGGCCTCCAGCAGGTGACCGAACTCGTGAAACAGTCCTGCGACCTCCTCGGACCCGAGGAGGCTTGGGTCGCCGGGGCGGTCCCGGACCAGAGACATGTTGATCGCGGCGCGAGGCAGCACGCGGCCGCTCACCCCCCAGCGGATCGACGCCGTGGTGCTGGCGGGGAGCTTTCCGGGGCGCCGGTGGGTGTCCAGGTAGGCGATTCCCGCCAGCCGGCCGGCGTCGAACACGCGATAGGCCTCCACCGTCGGGTGCCAGACCGGAAGGTCGGGGGCGGTGCGGAACTCGAGGCCGAACAGCGTGTCGGCCAGGTGCAGGAGAGCGTCGCGGACGCGCTCGTACGGGAAGTATTCTCGCACCAGCGCGCTGGATGACGCCCCGCTCTGGGCGTTCCTGTCATGGAATGCAACGTACTGTTGGTCGCTCATCCGAAGTGGCCCCTGCTGACCGAGCACCGCCGGAGCCCGCGCCAGTTCACGCGTCACCGCAGGCTCCGAGAGGCGCTGGATCTCGCCCAGAAACCGCTCGACGTCTCTGGGGGAACCCGCCATCATCCCGTCGAACTGGTATGCGGCCCAGGTCGGGTACCCGAGTAGTGTTGCTATCCGGTCACGTGCGCGGAGCAGACTGTCCACGACGAAGTGGTTGGCGGGCGCCCCGCGATTCTGTAGTCGGATGAACGCGCGCTCCCGCGATTCGGGATTGCGGGCATTCTGGAGCACGAATCGCAAGTCGCCCACGCCTACACGGATTCCCCCGGCCGGGCCGCGTGGCTGGGACTGGAGCCAGTCGGGGGGCAACCCTGCCAGCTCGGCGCTGTCCGCGAAGGGCAGCGAGGCGGTATCCAGCCGCAGATTCTCGGTGAACCGCTGCTCCAGACGGCGCTGCTCGTCCCGCAACGCGGCGATCGTTGTGCGCACCGAGTCGTTGCGGTCTACGCCGTCGTGGCGGAACTCGGCGAGCAGCCGCGCGAGGAAGTAGCGCGTCTCGGCGTCGGCGGGCGCCGTATCGATGGCGGCGAGGGCGCGGTACAGTTGCGGATTCAGACGCAGCGCGGCTTGAAAGGCGCCCCGGCGACGGATCCCTTCGGCGGCCGCCGCCCGCACGGCGGAATCGGGATGCACCACCGCCAACAGGCCGACGATCTGCACAGCATTGAAGTGGATCAACAGGTCGTCGTAGGGCCGCAGCGTGTTTTCGACTGTCCGCGTCCCGCGGACCGCCACGATCTGCTCGAGGAAAGACGTCGCCTCAGCGATGCTGTGGTCCACCAGGCCCCGCACATCGGCCGGCGTCAGGCGGTCGAGCCGCAGCTCGACCTCCTGTCCCCGAAGCGGCCCACCCAAGAAGCCCGAGAGGCAAGAAAACAACGCGACGGTTCGCTGGATGTTGGCCAAGGTTGCCAAGAACCCTTGTGTGGTGGCCTTGGCACAATACTGGCCAGCCAAGGTCTCCTTCACAATGCCTTCCCGATGTCTTCACGCACGCCGGGGAGCATTGGTGCATGGGCCGCGCTCGCCGGTTCGGCAGCCTCACAGACGAGCTGAAGCCTGCATTGGCCGACGTGCAGGTGACAGTGGAGGCCGGCCGTTGCCTGGAATGCGGCGGTCCGCTGGCCCCGCCACCCTGCACGCTGGCCTGTCCCGCCGGCGTCGACGTCCCGGGATTCGTCGGGGCGATCGCGCGCGGGGATTTCTCCGGCGCCGCCCGCACGATTTTCGCCGCCAATATCCTCGGCGGCAGCTGCGCACGCGTCTGCCCCGTCGAGGAGCTGTGCGAAGGAGCGTGCGTGCTGGCGCGCGCGGGCCGATATCCGGTGCGCATCGGCCGCCTGCAGCGCTATGCGGCGGATCGGGCCCTGGCGCGGCCGCCCGAGCCCGAGGGACGGGTCCCGAACGGTCGGCGCGTCGCCGTCATCGGCGCCGGTCCGGCCGGCCTGGCCTGCGCCGCTGAGCTCGCCGCCCTCGGATATGCCGTCACGGTGTACGAGGCCCGGGAGGCGAGCGGCGGCCTGATCCGCTACGCCATCGCACCGTACCGCCAGATTGCCGACCCGCTGCCGCAGGAGGCCGAACGCATCGCGGCCCTCGGGGTGCGCTTCGTCATGGGGTTTCCGGTCGATCGGCCCGATCGGCTGTTGCAGATCGAGAACGGCGCGGACGCCGTGTTTCTCGGCGTCGGGCTCGGGAAGGACCTGGACGGGGGGTATCCCGGCGCCGACCTACCGGGGGTCTGGCCGTCGCTCGAGTTCATCGAGCAGCTGAAAACCGGGATCCCCCCCGTGGTGGGACGGCGCGTGGCCGTGATCGGCTGCGGCAATACGGCGATCGACGCCGCCCGTGAGGCGCTGCGACTCGGCGCCTCCCACGTCAGCATCCTGTACCGCCGCACCGTGGCCGAGATGCCCGCCTACGCGCACGAGTATCGCGAAGCCGTGGACGAAGGCGTCGAGTTCCGCTGGCTCACGAACCCGGTGCGTTTCGTCGGGCACGGGCGTCTGCGGGGTGTCGAGTGCGAGCGCATGCGATTGGGCGATCCGGATGCCTCGGGGCGGGCGCGCGCGGAGCCGATCCCGAACAGCACCCTCACGGTTCCCGTGGACACGGCGATCGTCGCGATCGGACAGGCGCCACGCGCCGACTTCCTGGCGTGGATTGCGGGACTCGAGCTGGAGCACGGGAAGATCCGGATCGATCCGACTACCGGTCGAACGACCAATCCGAAGTACTTCGCGGGTGGGGACGCGGTCAACGGCGGGGCGACGGCAGTGGCGGCGGTGGGAGCCGGAAAGCGGGCTGCGCGGGGGATCCACCGGGCGTTGGCTGGTCTCCAGGCGGAGATCGCGGCGCCCGCACCACCCCCGGCGCCTCCCGTCGAAACGGGCGACGTGTGGCGCTACGAACAGCGCGATGCGGCGCTGATCGTCAACCGCGCGTGGTGCAAGGGTTGCGATTTGTGCGTGCAGGTGTGTCCCACGCACATCCTCTCCCTCGACCCTTCGGCTCGGATCGCCGTGAGCGACATCTCCCGCTGCATCTTCTGCGGCTTGTGCGCCCTGCGCTGCCCGGACTACGTGTTCGTGCTCGAGCGTGCGGGGGGACCGCTCGAAGCGATTGCCGGATCGCCCGGCGCCGGCTGCGGAGACTTCCATGACGCGTAAGCGAACGGCCCACGTCACACCGCGCCTCATCCAGGGGAACGAAGCGTGTGCACTGGGTGCGTTGCACGCCGGGTGCTCCTTCTACGCCGGATATCCCATCACCCCCGCCTCGGAAATCATGGAGACGCTCGCGCGGCGCCTGCCGGCGGTGGGGGGCGTCTTCATTCAGATGGAAGACGAAATCGGGGCGCTCGCGGCGGTCATCGGGGCCGCGTGGGCGGGAGCGAAGGCGATGACCGCCACCTCGGGTCCCGGGTTCTCGCTGATGCAGGAGAACCTCGGCTATGCGGCCATGACGGGAACGCCGTGCGTGGTGGTGGACTCGCAGCGGGCCGGCCCGAGCACCGGACTGCCGACGTTGACCTCGCAGGGCGATGTGATGCAGGCCCGGTGGGGCACACACGGCGATCGTGCAGCGCTCGTGCTCACGGCGTCGTCGGTGCGCGACGTCTACGAAATGACCATCACGGCGTTCAACCTGAGCGAGCGGCACCGCCTCCCGGTGGTGCTGTTGCTCGATGCGACGCTGTCGCACATGCGGGAGAACATCATCCTCCCGGAGGTTCCGGTGGAGGACCGCCGGTCTCCCGCGTCCCTCGAGGGATTCGAGCCGTTCGCCGGACGGGAGTTCCTGCCGTTCGGGGCGGGGTCGCGCATCGTGGTGACCGGACTCGCGCACCAGGCATCGGGCCGGCCGGCGGCTTCGGATGGCGCCGGCGCCGAGCGGATGCTGCGACGCGCGATCACGGACGTCGAGACCGATCCCGAAGTATTCCTGCACCGCGCCGAAGAGACCGACGACGCCGAGCTCGTGATCCTCGCCTACGGGATTACGGCCCGTGCCGCGAAAGCGGCAGTGCGGCTGCTGCGCACGGACGGGGTGCGCACGGGGCTCGTGGAGCTGCAGACGCTCTGGCCCTTTCCCGAGAGTTTCGTGGCTCGCCTGGCGGGGCAAACCGAGCTGCTGCTCGTTCCCGAGCTCAATCTCGGACAGCTGGTGCTGCCGGTGCGGGCCGCCGCGGCGGGGCAGGCACGGGTCGTCGCGCTGAACCGGGCGGACGGGGTGCTGTTCTCACCGGAAGAGATCGCGCAAGCGGCACGCCGTGCCCTGACAGAGCGGGAGGCGGTCCATGTCTAAGACCGGTCAGGACCTCCGCAAGTATCTGCGCGTCGAGATGATGCCCAACGTGTGGTGCCCGGGGTGCGGGCACGGCAACATCAGTCGCGCCGTCGCCACCGCCATGGACTCGATGTCGCTCGATCCCGACCAGGTCGTGCTCGTCGGCGGCATCGGCTGCGCCGGCCGCACGCCCTTCTACATGAATACGCACGCCATGCATACCACGCATGGCCGGGCGCTCGCGTATGCCACCGGAGTGAAGCTCGCCAAACCTTCGCTGACGGTGATCGCGGTGCTCGGGGACGGCGACGCGCTGGCGATCGGCGGCAACCATTTCCTCCACGCCTGCCGGCGCAACATCGACATCACCGCCGTCATCTACAACAACGGCATCTACGGCATGACCGGAGGCCAGGCAGCGCCGACGACCCCGGAGGGGTTCCGCTCCGCCACCACGACGCTCGGGAACATCGAGCCGCCGTTTGACACCGTGAGCCTGGCTCTCGCCGCGGGGGCGACCTACGTGGCGCGCACCACGACCTTCGACGCGCGCGAGATGCCGGCGCTGATCGAAGCGGCGATCCGACATCGCGGCTTTTCGGTGGTCGAGATCCT
>Ga0310811_10011262_pt1 | contig 11588 bp, 7 predicted proteins | sample YCmetagenome_FD_207642 | JGI IMG/M metagenome (GOLD analysis project Ga0310811, IMG submission 207642) | Soil microbial communities from experimental microcosm in Duke University, North Carolina, United States - YC | ecosystem: Engineered > Artificial ecosystem > Soil microcosm > Unclassified ... | reverse complement strand
CCGGGAAATCATATGTGAGTTGCGGCGCCGAGCGTGCGCCGCGGCGGCGCATGAACTTCTCGCCGACCTGATCGAGTTGTTCGGTCGTCATACCCGGCGCGACGGCGGCGCGCATCTCGCGAATGGCTTCTCCGACGAGGCGACCGACGGCGCGCATCGAGGCCAGGTCGTTGGCAGACTGTATTGTCATTGAAGTCGACTGCTTACAGCGTCATCGTCCCTTCGCACACCAGCACCGACCGGCCGCCGACGCGAACGGCGGTCGTGGCGCCATTCGCCTTGTCGGCTTCGATCTCGAGAATGCTGGGGCGCCCCATCTCGAAGCCCTGCTCCACGATCCAGCGGAGCGTGCCGTCGCGGCGCGGATCCCGCACCGCGAGATAGCCGGCCAGCGAGACACAGGCGCTTCCCGTCGCGGGATCTTCGGGCACGCCGATGTTCGGGGCGTACATCCGTGCGCGAATGTCGTGTCCCGGATGCTCGGCGTCCATCGCGAACACGAACACCTTCTCGCACCTGCCGCCATCGAGCATCGACTCGTACAGTTCCGTTTTGATGCGGGCGCGGGCCACCGCACCTCGATCGCGAAGTGGGACGAACAGGTATGGGGTCCCGCAAGAGACCACTTCCGGAGCCATCGATCCTCCCACGAGGTCGTTCGTGGAGAGCGACAGCATGTCTGCGAGAGCGGCCGCGGGTGCGGGCGGAGGGCCGAACTCGGGAAGCATGGCCGCGGAGAGCTGGGCAAAATCCGCCTTGCCCGCCTTGGCACGAATGACCACCGGCACCGGGCCGACGCCTTCCTCGAACACGATGTGCGTCTCGGCGTCCCGCAACGGAACGGCGCCCGTGTGGGCGAGGATGAACGCCGTCCCGACGGTGGGGTGGCCCGCGAATGGCAGCTCGCCGCCCGGCGTGAAGATGCGCACCTTGGCGGTATGGCTCGGGTCGTCAGGTGGCAGAACGAAAGTCGTCTCCGAGTAGTTGAATTCGCGTGCGATCCGTGCCATTAGCTCGGAGGAAATGCCTCGGCCATCGGGAAAGACGGCCAGTTGATTCCCGCCGAACTTCTGGTCGGTGAAGACGTCAGTTGTGAAGTAGTGTGCGTTCATGTTGGGAAAATGTAGCCAGCCCCTCCCAATGGAACCGTCCGGCTTCACGGCGTGTCTCAACCCTGATCCTGCACGCGTCGTATGTTAGGGAGAGCTGTCTGCTATCGGGCGTCGGCTCTGGCATCGTTGGTACCCGGTTCGTGATTCCCTGATAGCAGGTCAACATGCTCTCAGCGGTATTCCAGTTTCTGTTCAAGTACCGGCCAACCGAGTTTGCCAACGGCAAGCTCGCCTTCGGCGCGCCGTTCTCGGTGATCGTGCTGCTGCTGGCGGCGGCGGCGATCGGCGTGCCCGCCGTGCTGAGCTACGCGGGCGTGCGCGGCAAGAGCACGCGACGCGATCGCTGGGTGTTGGGTACGCTGCGCGTGGCCGCGCTCGTCGTGCTCGTCGTGTGCCTGTTCCGGCCGATGCTTCTCCTCTCGGCCGCGGTGCCGCAGCGCAACTACGTCGGCGTGCTGATCGACGATTCGCGCAGCATGCGCATCGCCGATCGCGATGGCAAGCCACGCAGCGACTGGATCGAGCACTCGATTGGTGGCCCCGACAGCGCGCTGCTCAAGGCGCTCCGCCAGCGGTTCATCGTTCGACTATTCCGATTCTCATCCGACGCGCAGCGGGTCGACAGCGCGTCGAGCCTATCGTTCAACGCCGGCGAGACACATCTGGCGACGGCAATCGAGCAGGCACGCCAGGAGCTCGACGGCGTACCGCTCTCCGGGCTGGTGGTGCTGAGCGACGGGGCGGACAACTCTCGCACGCCGATCGGCGACGAGCTGTTGTCGCTGCGCGCGAAGTCGGTCCCGATCTTCGCGGTTGGACTGGGCGCGGAGCGGTTCGACAAGGACATCGAGATCCGCCGGGTCGAAGCGTCGCATTCGGTACTCAAGGGCGGCACGCTGGTGGCCGACCTCATGATCCGGCAGCGTGGCTTTGGCGGAAGCAAGGTGCCGCTCGTGGTCGAGGACGCGGGGCGCATCGTATCGCGTGACTCGATCGAGCTGCCGGCCGACGGCGACGTCGCACCGGTTCGCGTGAACGTCGTGGCGCGCGACGCGGGACCGCGACTGCTCACCTTCCGCGTTCCCGTCCAGCCGAACGAGCAGGTGTCGCAGAACAACGAGCAGCAGGCGCTCGTGGACGTGCGCGACGGACGCGAAAAGGTGCTGTACGTCGAAGGCCAGCCGCGGTCCGAGATGCGCTTCATCCGCGCGGCGGTGGCGGCCGACTCCAACATCCAGCTGGTGGCGCTGCAACGAACCGCCGAAAACAAGTTCCTACGCCTGAACGTCGATTCGGCGACGGAATTGCTCTCCGGTTTCCCCAAGTCGCGGGCCGAGCTGTTCCAGTACCGCGCGATCATCCTCGGGAGCATCGAGGCGAGCTTCTTCACGCACGACCAGCTCGCGATGCTTGCCGATTTTGCGAGCGTGCGTGGCGGCGGCCTTCTCTTTCTCGGTGGCCGGCGGTCGTTCGCCGAAGGAGGATACGCCGGGACGCCGCTGGCCGACGTGATGCCGGTGGTGGTGAAGGGGGACGCGGTGCCGGACTCGATGACGTTCTTTGCCGATCTCAAGGTCGCGCTCACGCCATCGGGCGAGAGCCACGCCGTGGCGCAAGTCGCCGCAACGCCCGCAGCGTCGATGCAGCGCTGGAAGTCGCTGCCGGGCATCACGTCGGTGAACCACATTCGCGAAGTGAAACCGGGCGCGGTCACGTTGATCACCGGATCGCTGCCTTCGGGCGGGCGGGCCGGTGAGCCCGGGGCTTCGCTTCGCGGCTATCAACAGCCAGTGCTCGTGTACCAGCGGTACGGCCGTGGAATGTCGATCGCCTTCCCGGTGCAGGACTCCTGGCAGTGGCAGATGGATCCCACCACGCCGGTGGACGACCAGACGTTCTCGCGCTTCTGGCGACAGATGCTGCGCTGGCTGACGAGCGACGTTCCGAGCCGGGTCGTCGTATCGCTGCCGTCCGATCAGGTGAATCCCAAGACCCCGCTCGCGATGCGAACGAGCGTCGCGGATAGTCTCTTTCTTCCGCGCAACGACGCGAAGGTGGTCGCGCACATCACCAGCGACAGCGGCGTGGCGCGCGATCTTCCGTTCGACTGGGCGATCGATCGTGACGGCGAGTATCGCGCGACGTTCACTCCCGACCAACCGGGAACGTACACGATCAACGTGACGGCGAAACTCCCGTCCGGCGCGGTCGCGTCGGATACCAGCTACGTGCGGGTAGCCGATCTCAACACCGAGTATTTCGACGCCGAAATGCGCGGGCCGCTCCTGCAGCGCATCGCGGACGAGACCGGCGGACGATTCTACACGCCAAAGACGGCGTCGACGCTTCCCGAAGACGTGGCAATGAGCAAGCACGGCGTCACGGTGGTGAACCAGATGGACCTATGGGACATGCCGGCGATCTTCCTGTTGCTCGTGGCGCTTGTCACCGCCGAGTGGTCGTATCGCAAGGCGCGGGGCTTGGCATGACCGCCCGGTCGAGGTGGGCGCGGCGGAGCGCGCTGGCGCTCGGACTGTTCGCCGCGAGCACGCTGCGTGCTCAGACGCATCTGGTCATCGTGAGCGGTTTGGGCGGCGACCCGAAGTACGGCGCGCAGTTCAGAGCTCTCGCACAGTCGCTCGCCGACGCGGCCGTGAAGCGGTTCGGCGTACCGCAGTCCGAGGTACTGTGGTTCGGCGAGGATAGCGTCTCCAAGCAGCCCTACTTCAGCGGTCAGGCGACCAAGGCGAACGTCGAGCGCGCGCTGTCGCAGCTCGCAACGAAAGCCGGGAAGAGCGACCAGATCGTGCTGGTGCTCATCGGCCATGGCAGCGGCGACGGCGAGAATTCCAAGATCAGCATTCCCGGGCCGGATCTGAGCGCGGCCGACTTCGCGCGAGTGCTTGGCCAATTCAAATCGCAACAGCTCGCGTTCATCGACATGACCAGCGCGAGCGGGGACATGCTCCCCATCGTCTCGGCGCCGAACCGCGTCGTGATCACGGCAACCAAGAGCGGCTTCGAGCGGAACGAGTCGCACTTCGCGCAGTTCTTCATCGACGCGCTGACCAAGGACGTGGCGGACGTCGACAAGGATGGACGCATCTCGCTGCTCGAGGCGTTCAACTACGCGACTGCCGAGACCAAGCGTCTGTACGAGTCCGACACGCGACTTCAGACGGAGCACGCGCAGCTCGACGACATCGGGGCCAAGGCAGGCGTGCCCGACCCCGACGGCCGCACGACGCAAGGCCTGCTCGCGCGTCGATTCTTCCTCGACGGCGGCCGGGTCGCCAGCACGGCGGGAGGAGGCGTGACAAGCAACGATCCACAGGTCGCCGCGCTCTATAAGGATAAGTTCGCGCTCGAGGACCAGATCAATCAGCTTCGCGCCAAGAAGGCATCGATGACGGCGGACGCCTACGACGATGCGCTCGAGGAGCTGCTGGTCCAGCTCGCGCGAAAGGCCAAGACGATCCGCGAGCTGGAGGGAAGGAAGTCATGATGCGCCACGCTCGAAGCAGCATCGCGACCGCACTGTGCGCCGGACTCGCCGCCGCGGCGCCGCTCGCCGCGCAGGACGAAGGGCACGACGCGTTGCGCACCGGCAAGTACCAGGAGGCGATCGCACTCCTGCTGAAGGTGCCGGCGAGCGACAGCGGTTACATCGCGGCGCAGCGCGACCTCGTGCGCGCGTACGCGACAGTTGGCAAGTACGACGAGGCGGAGGCCACTGCCCGCCGCGTCGCGGCCGGCAGGAACGGCGCCGCGTTGTGGAATCCGCTTGGCGACGTGTTGATCATGCGTGGCAAACGCGCCGCCGCCGAGAGCGCGTTCGTGCGGGCGCAGTCGGGCCAGGACAGCCTCACCGCGAGCCTCAACATCGCGGTGCTGCACTACGATCGCGGCGACCGCGACCGGGCGATGAAGGAATTCGACCGGTTCATCGACGTCTACAATCGGACGGCCGGCGCCAACCTCACGAGCGACGAGCTGGTGGCGGTCGCCACGGCCGTGCAATACCTCGGCGCCAACGATCCGCAGCTCTTCAAGGACGCGCTCAAAGCGTTCGATCGCGCGATCTCCGAAGACCCGGAGAACGCCGACGCCAAGGTGAAGCTCGGCGAGCTGTTCCTGAGCAAGTACAACTTCGACGACGCACAAAAGACGTTCGAGGATGTGCTCGGGACCAACCCGATGGATCCGCGCGCGCTGCTCGGCGCCGCGCGACGGTTCCAGGCCGACGGGCAACCCGGCGCCGACTCGCTGCTGCGCGCCGCGCTCGCGGTGAATCCCGACTACGTCGATGCGCGGACGCTGCACGCCGAGATGCTGCTCAGCCTCGAGGACTACGCCGGCGCACAGCAGGACATCGATCGCGCGCTCAAGGTGAATCCCAACGCCGAGCATGCGCTCGCCGTAGCCGCGGCGATCAAGTTTCTGACGCACGACCAGGCTGGGTTCGAGGCGCTGCGCGCCCGGGCGCTGGCGCTCGATCCGCATGACGCCGCGTTCTACGCGACGCTCGCCGACCTCGCCGCAGACGTGCGCCTGTATCGTGCCGCGGCCGACTTCGCCAAGCAGGGTGTCACGCTCGACGCCAAGGATTGGTATGCGTGGAACCTGCTGGGCATGAACCAGCTTCGGCTCGGGCAGATCCAGGACGGCCAGAAGAGTCTCGAGACGTCGTTCAAGGGCGATCCGTACAACGTGTGGGTCAAGAACACGCTGGACCTGCTCGACACCTACAAGAACTACGATGTGGTGCCGAGCGAACATTTCCGGTTCATGATCGAGAAGGACGAATCGCCCATCCTTTCGATTTATCTCAAGGACCTCGCCGAGCAGGCCTACGCGACGTTCTCGAAGAGGTACGGATACGTGCCGCCGCCGCCCGTGCGAATCGAGGTGTTCCGCAGCCACGCCGACTTCTCGGTACGCACGGTGGGACTCGCGGGGCTGGGCGCGCTCGGCGTGAGCTTCGGTACGACGCTCGCATTCGACTCGCCGGCGGCCAAGGACGCCGGGCCGTTCAACTGGGGGTCGACCGTGTGGCACGAGCTGGCGCACACGTTCACGCTCGGGCTCACGGACAACCGCGTGCCGCGCTGGCTGTCGGAAGGATTGTCGGTGTACGAGGAGCACCACGGGATGAAGCCCGGTTGGGGCTTCAATGTGTCGCCGTCTTTCCTCGCCGCGTTCAAGGCGGGCAAGCTCGTGCCGGTGAGCCACATGAATGACGGCTTCATGCATCCGGCCTATCCCGAGCAGGTCCAGTTCTCGTACTACCAGGCGTCGCTCGTGTGCGAGCTGATCGCGCGCGACTACGGCGAACCGGCGATCGTGAAGATGCTGCACGCGTACAAGGACGGGATGACGACCGACCAGGTCTTTCAGCGCGTGCTGAACACGGACATCAAGGCCTTCGACAAGAAATTCGACGACTATCTGCGCACCCGGTTCGCGAGCGTGCTGCCGTCGATCACGGCGCACGATACGACCGGCGGACGCGTCGCATCGTCACCCGAAGCACTCGAGCGGGCGGCGCGTGGCAAGCCGACCGACTTTGGCGCACAGCTTCTGGCGGGCGAAGCGCTGGTGCAGGCCGGCGACGTCGATCGCGCGATTCCGTATCTCGAGAAGGCGCGCGACATCTTCCCCGAGTACGGCGGCGCCGACAGCCCGTACGCGCTTCTGGCCAAGGTGTACGAGAAGAAGGGTGACGCGCGGAAAGAGGCGGACGCGCTTGCGAAGTTGACGGCGCTCACCGAGACGAACCTGCCGGCGCTGATCGAGCTGGCGATCGCACTCGAAAAGGTCGGCGACAACAAGGGCGCGGCGGACGCCATCGATCGCGCGCTGTACATCAACCCGTTCGACGCCAACCTGCACAAGCAGCTCGCGGATCTGTCCCGCGGTCTGGGCGACAAGCAACGTTCGATCCGCGAGCGCGCCGCGATCGTGGCGCTGGGGCCGGTCGACAAAGCCGACGCGTTGTATCAGCTGGCGGCGGCGCAGCACGACGCGGGCGAGGACGCTCAGGCGCGCAAGAGCGTACTGCGCGCGCTCGAAGAGGCGCCCAACTACGAGAAGGCGCAGACGTTGCTTCTGGAGCTCTACGACGCGCGCATGCGTGACAGCGTGAGGAAGAAGCCATGAGACACTCGGCGATGGTGGTCACGGCGATGGGACTGCTCGCGCTCGCGGCGAGCGCCAGCGAGGCGCAGCGGACGCGCCGGGGCAACGGATTCGGCCAGTATTTCGGCAGCCCGGACGAGTTCTATCAGCCGCCGATGTTCAACGGCAATCCGGAGTACGACGGGCATTTCACTTTCGCCCGCGTGCAATACCGCGGCTTCGACCATTTTTCCGGCCGTGAAGGGCCGGGCTGGTCGCACGACTATCCGGACGCCGAGGAGAATCTGTCGAAGATCCTCCGCGACATCACGAACATCAATCCGTTCGTCGAGGAACAGAGCAAGAACGGCCCAGTCGTGGGCAGCGTGCTCGTGCGGCTCGACGATCCGCTGCTCTTCAAGTATCCCGTGAGCTACATGTCGGAGCCCGGCGGCTGGCATCCCAACGACAAGGAGATTGCGGGGCTTCGCGCGTATCTGCTCAAGGGCGGTTTCATGATCTTCGATGATTTCCGTGAGGGCTGGAACGGAAGCTACGACTGGACGAACCTGCGCCAGGAGATGGCGCGCGCGCTGCCGAATGCAAAGTGGGTTCAGCTCACCGGGACCGAGCCGATTTTCCACTCTTTCTTTGATATCGATCTGTCGAAGGCGGTAAGCGGGACGTCGGCGTACGGCATCAATCCGCCGACGTACTGGGCGCTGTATGAAGACAACGATCCCAAGAAGCGGCTCATGGTGATCGCCAACGTCGACGACGACATCGGCGAGTCGTGGCAGTGGTCCGCGTCGGGCTTCGTTCCCATCCAGGCGGCGAATGAGACTTACAAGCTCGGGATCAACTACATCGTGTATGCGTTGACGCACTAGAAGGCTAGGTGATAGAGGGCTAGAGGGCTGGAGGGTTGGATGGCTGGGAGACAGCCGTCATCCAAGCTCCGATCCTCCAGCCCGCGAGCCCTGCAGCCTTCTAGCCTTCGAGTCCAGCCCTCCAGCCCTCCATCATGGCCACCACGATTCCTGCTCCAACACTCGACTCCTCCGACGACATCGCGCTCGCCGAGCGGCTCAAGGTCGGGCACGATCAGATCATTCATGAGCTGCACAAGCTGATCGTCGGTCAGGAAGACGTGATCGAGCTCGTGCTGCTGTCGCTGTTCACCGGCGGCAACAGCTTGATCGTGGGCGTGCCCGGCCTCGCGAAAACGCTGCTCATCAACACGATCTCGCAGGTACTCGACCTCAAGTTCTCGCGTATCCAGTTCACGCCCGACCTGATGCCGAGCGACATCACGGGCACCGACATCATTCAGGACGATCCCGAGACCGGGCGCCGGCACATGGTGTTCACGCCGGGACCGATCTTCGCGAACATCGTGCTGGCCGACGAGATCAACCGCACGCCGCCCAAGACGCAGTCGGCGCTGCTCGAGGCGATGCAGGAGCACCGCGTCACCGTGCAGGGCAAGACGTTCAAGCTCGACGAGCCGTTTCACGTATTCGCGACGCAGAACCCGATCGAGCTCGAGGGCACGTATCCGTTGCCGGAAGCGCAGCTCGACCGGTTCATGTTCAACATCATCATGAACTACCTGCCCGAGGACGACGAAGTGCGCGTGGCCACCACCACGACCTCGGTGCAGAACTACCGCTTCCAGCACGCAGTGACGGGCAAGGACATCACCGCGTTCCAGCAACTCGTAAGGCGCGTGCCGATCGCCGAGCCGGTGGCGCGGTACGCGGTGCACCTGGCGCGCGCGAGCCGTCCTGGCCCGCACTCGCCGGACTTCATCAAGCAGTGGGTGTCGTATGGCGCGAGCACGCGCGCACCGCAGCATCTCATTCTCGGCGGCAAGGCGCGCGCGCTCATGGACGGGCGCTACAACGTGAGCTTCGACGACATCAGCGCGCTGGCCAAGCCGGTACTCCGGCATCGCGTGCTGCTCAATTTCCACGCGCAGTCGGAGCAGGTGACAACGGACCAGATCATCGAAAGGCTCGTACGCGCGGTGCCGGTACCGAAATCGGGAATGTGAGCTGATGTCCACCTCCGTCTCGCCGTCTGCAACTACGCTCCTCGACCCGTCCGTGCTCGCACGGATCGGGAATCTGGAGTTGTTGGCGCGCGTGGTGGTGGAAGGGTTCATCAACGGGTTGCACCGGTCACCGCTGCTGGGCGCGTCGGCGGACTTCGCGGAGCATCGGGCGTACATGCCGGGAGACGACATCCGGCGGATCGACTGGCGCGTGTTCGCGCGCACCGATCGGTTCTACGTCAAGGAGTACGAGGCCGAGACCAACACGAACCTCACGGTCGTGCTCGACGTCTCCGCGTCGATGCGCTATGGCGCGGATGCGGAGAGCGGGCGCGTGTCCAAGCTGACGTATGGCTGCTTCCTCGCCGCGTGTCTCACGTTTTTCTCCAGCATGCAGCGCGATCGCGTCGGGCTGGCAGTCGTCGACCGCGACGTCGTCGAGTATGTGCCAAACTCCGCCAAGCACCTGCAGCTCATCCTCCACACGCTCGACCGCATCGAGCGGCACGCAAGGGAGAGCAAAGCGACCGCGGGTGGCGCCCGGTCGATGCTTCTCCCGCCGCTGCACAAGCTGTCGGACACCTTGCGGCGGCGAAGCCTCGTAGCGGTAATCTCGGACTTCTATGAAGACCCCGATGCCGTGATCGCGGCGCTGAACGAGCTCCGCGGGCGCGGGAACGATCTCATCGTCTTTCACCTCCTCGATCCACGCGAGCTCGACTTCCCGTTCTCCGACGCGAGCAACTTCATCGACATGGAGACCGGCGAGAAGATGCCGGTGATTCCCGAGTATCTGCGTCAGCAGTATCAAAAGTTGATCCGCGAGCACAGCGCGGCGCTGGCCAAGCGGATCGGCGAGTCGCGGGCTGACTACGCGCTCTTCGACACGTCCAAGCCGCTCGATCGCGCGCTGTTCGCGTACCTGGCGTCGCGTCAGCGCTTCAACAGGGTGCGCTGAATGAATTTTCTCGCGCCCGCGTTCTTCGCCGGCCTCGCGGCGATCGCCGTTCCCGTGATCATCCACCTGATCCATCGGGAACGGAAGGTCGTCGTGGAGTTTCCATCGCTGATGTTCCTGCAGCGCATCCCGTACCGATCGGTGCGACGGCAGAAGCTTCGCCACATCCTGCTCCTCGCGCTGCGCTGCATCGCGCTGGCGCTGCTCGTGGCAGCGTTCACCCGGCCGTTCTTCGAGCGGAAGCGGCCGACGATCTCCACCACCGGCGCGCGCGAAGTGGTCGTCCTGCTCGATCGCTCGGCGAGCATGGCGTACGCGGATCACTGGGACAAGGCGCGCGCGGCGGCCAGGAAGGTCGTCGCCGGGTTGACGGGAAGCGATCGGGCAACGCTCGTGCTTTTCGCGGCCGACGCATCGGTGGCGAGCGAGCCGATGGCGACGCCTGATCGGCTCAATGCCGCGATCAACACCGCGTCGCTGACGGCGGAAGGCACACGGTTCGCGCCCGCGCTCAAGCTCGCGTCGCAGATCGTCTCGTCGTCGCAGCTGCCCCGGCGCGAGGTGGTGCTGATCAGCGATTTCCAGAAGGCCGGATGGGCGAACCGCAACGAGATCGTGTTCCCAAAAGGCACGACGATCACACCGGTCGATCTCGGCGGCGCCGAGCCGGACGTCGCGGTCACGCAGGTGACGACTGATCGCGACAGCAGCGGCGACCGCGATCATGTGACCGTGGCCGCCCGTGTCATCAATACGTCGACCGCGCCGAGGACGGTGACGGCGACGCTCACGCTGGGCGGACGCCAGGTCGAGACGCGGCGTGTGACAGTCGGAGCGAGTGCGGCGGCGCAGGCGGCGTTCGGATCGATCGCCGTGCCGAGTGGCGCCACGCGAGCCACCATCGGCATCACGCCGGACTCCCTCAAGGTCGACGACGTGCTCAACTTCACCATCGCGCCGGACGAAGCCGTTCCGGTGCTCGTGGTCGAACCGGCCAACCCGCGCGAGGATCAGAGTCTCTACATCAGTCGCGCGCTCGCGATCGGGGACCGCCCGACGTTCAGCGTCGACGTGAAACGAGTCAACGCGCTGGCGCCGCGCGACATCGCGGATCGCGCCCTGGTGATCCTCGACGAAGTGGCGCCCCCGGGCGGCGACGTGGGCGCGCGGCTCCGCGAGTTCGTCGACGCCGGCGGCGGCCTGGTCATCGCGCCGGGCGAGAATCGCGCCGAGACCTGGCCGGCGCAGTGGCGCGCGATCCTGCCGGCGACGATCGGGCAGATCGTGGACCGTTCCGGCGACGCCGGCGGAACGCTGTCGTCCGTCGACTACTCGCATCCGATAT
>Ga0310811_10011261_pt1 | contig 11589 bp, 10 predicted proteins | sample YCmetagenome_FD_207642 | JGI IMG/M metagenome (GOLD analysis project Ga0310811, IMG submission 207642) | Soil microbial communities from experimental microcosm in Duke University, North Carolina, United States - YC | ecosystem: Engineered > Artificial ecosystem > Soil microcosm > Unclassified ... | reverse complement strand
ATCCAGGGGGCCATCCAGCCGCGCGGCCGCTTTCCGGACGCCTTTTCGATCGCGTCGCGCACCTCCTCGAGGAAACGCCGCTCGTCCTGTTCCCACATATGGCCGTGGCGCTCGGCATTGGTGCGGCCATGGCCGATGAACTCGTCGCCCCGCGCCTTCAAGGCATCGACGATTTGCGGCGCATAGTTGAACACCGTCGTGTTGATGAGATGCGCCGCCGGCAGGTTGAGCTCGTCGAACAATTCAAGGCAGCGCCACACGCCGACTCGATTGCCGTAGTCGCGCCAGGCGAAGGTGCGCGGATCGGGTGGCGTGCCGGCGACGGTCAGCAGGTGACCATCGCCCGCGCCGAAGGCGAAGTGCTCGATATTGAGGCCGAGATAGATGGCAAGCCGCTTGCCGCCCGGCCAGGAGTAGTCCGGGCGCTCGACGATCGGCGAATAGGTGTAGCGATTGTGAAAAGGAAGATGCAGCATTTCAGTACCCTGCGTTGCGATCGACGACTTCCCTGAGCGGCTCCTGCCGCAGGAAGCGTCCGAGATTGTCGACGAACAAGCGGGCCACGAAGCGATCGCGCTCCGGATGCGGCCCGCCGATATGGGGCAGCACGATGATGCCCTCGGTTTTCCAGAAAGGATGGTCGGCCGGCAGCGGCTCCTGACGAAAGACGTCGAGAATGGCGCCGGCGATCTTCTTCGCCTTCACCGCAGCAATCAGGTCCTCGTCCTTGATGAGATGGCCACGGCCGAAATTCAGCAGCCAGGCGCCGGGCTTCATCTGGCCGAGCCGCTCGGCATTGATGAAGTTGTCGGTTTCCGCCGTGGCCGGCAGCAGCAGCAACACATAGTCCGACTGGGCCAGCACATCGGCCGTGCGCTCGGCGGCCAGCACCTCGGCGACATGCGGCATTGGCGCCGGCCGTCGCTTGGTGCCGATCACGCGCATGCCGAGGGTCGACGCAAAACGCGCGACTTCCTGGCCGATCGCGCCGAGACCCAGGATCCCAAGGGTCTTGCCGTTGAGCGGCCTCGCGACCGCATGAACCCACTGGCCGCGCTTCTGGTTCTCGGCCGCGGCCGCGTAGGGCTTGGCGATGTAGAACAGGGCTCCCAGGATGTTCTCCGGCATCGATTCGCGATGCGTGCCGCGGGCACAGGTGAGCGTGAGTTTTGCCGGCAGGTCCGGCAGCGCGAGCCAGCCCTCTACGCCGGCCGTCATCGATTGCGCCCAGCGGAGCTTCGGCATCGCGGGCAGCAGGCCCGGCGGAACGATGGCCGCCATCAGCGCCTCGGTCTTGGCCAGCTGGCCGGCCGACGGCTTCTCCTTGCGGGGCAGGGTCTCGATCGCCACGCGGTCGGCGAGGCCGGCGGCCGAGACGGCATCAAGATAGGCCGCAGAAGAATCGGTCCAAAGAAGGACCTCGGTGCGGGTGGCCAAGATGTGGCTCCTCGTGTGTCCATTGACGGTCGGGACGTCGATGGCGCGGGACGCTATCACAAATGGACGAAGTTGCGACGATGGAGCGATCGCCTGTCGGTTCGAGCCGGGTCGGCAAGATATGCGTAACAGGCTGTGCCGCTTATATCGCTGAAGCGATAGGATGCGCCGGCGACACTGGAAGAAGCATCGCCGGCGCGGCTGCCGGACTTTAGGGCGCACGGGAAAAGTCGGCAGCCGCCTGAAGATGGGTGCACGGCCCGCAAGCGGCCAGTGACCATGTTGGGCCAATCAGCGTCCACTTTTTGTGACAGGCGGGTGTCGGCGCGCCGCGTAGCGATGCGCCTGGATGGTCCAAAACATGCATGACTTTCCGCTGTGGGCTTCATGAGAAGAGCGGAAGGAAATGCGCAGCTCGTCAGCCGGTGCGATCGATCAAGGTCTCGAGCAGGCGCTTGAGCTGCGTCATGGCCTTGCCGCCGTAGTTCTCGGCGAGGAACGCTTCCTGGTCGAGTGCCAGGGGAACCAGTCGGCGGACCAGCGCTTTGCCGCGGTCGGAGCAGAAAATGAGTACCTTGCGGCGGTCACCGGGGTCGGAGATCCGATAGACGCGCGAGTCAGCGACCATGCGATCGATCGTCTTGGTGAGCGTCGGATGGTTGAGCAGGGCTGCCTCGGCAAGGTCGCCCATCGACCGTCCGTTGCCGTCCGACAAAACCTTGAGGATGCGCCACTGCTCGACGGGAACGCCCTCGGTGCGCAACCGCGCCTCGAGCTGGCGATTGATCTCACGATTCGCCTGGGCAAGCAGATAGGCAAGGTGGACTGTGATGGGCGAAGCGGCGGAGGGGGAATCGGACACGGATCAAATCCTGGTGCTCTGGAGAGGGCGCGAGCGATGGCGCATTATGCAATCTACAATCTATATGTACTTCAACAGTTGAAAATTCAACATTCCGGATAGTGAAGGCGTCGCGGATGGGCGGTTTCGCTCGGCCGGCGATGGACGCAGGATGGGGCACGCGGGGACCGACAAGGGAGACTTTTCAATGAACCCGGTTGGTAGTGGCGACCACCAATGTTAGCGCAGCGTCCGTTCGTGGCCGCGGGGTCGCTGGGCTTCTTGCAGGCTGCGGGGCCGGTCCTGCCTGGCGAGTTCCGCCGTCGGGACCGCCGGACGTTGCGCGTCGCGCATTTCACAAGCCTCACCGGGTCGGCCGGCATCTGGGGCCCGGCGTCCGTCAACAGCGCCGTCCTTGCCGCCGGCGAGATCAACCGGCGCGGCGGCATCCTCGGCCGCGAGATCGAACTCGTTGTCCATGATGCGGGTAGCCCGCAGGAGGAATTGACCCGGGCCGCCGAGGATCTCGTCGCGGCCGAGGATGCCGACATCGTCATGGGTTGCCACATGAGCGCGGCCCGGGTGTCGCTTCGGCAGACCTTCAAGGGGCGTCTTCCCTATGTTTATACGCCGATCTACGAGGGCGGCGAACGCACCCCCGGTGTGCTGGCGATCGGCGAGACGCCGCCGCGCCAGGCACATCCGGCCATTGCCTGGCTCGCCGAGCGTAAGCACGCGCGACGCTGGTATCTGATCGGCAGCGACTATGTCTGGCCGTGGCTCTCGCATCGTGCTGTCAAACGCTACATCGCAGCTGCCGGTGGCGAGATCGTCGGCGAGGACTTCGTCAAGGTAGGTGAACACGACCACGATCCCTATCTGGAGCGTATCCGGAAGACCCAACCGGACGTCGTGTTCATCTCGCTGATCGGTCTCGACGGTATCGTTTTCAACCGCTCGTTCGGCGAACACGGCCTCAGCTCGAAGATCCTGCGGCTGGCGAATTGCGTCGACGAGACGGTCCTGCTGGGGATCGGCGCCGACAACACGGCCAACCTCTATGCCGCTTCCGGCTATTTCACGAGCGTTCGGACAGGGCCGGGCGAAGCTTTCCGCAACGCCTATTGCAACGCCTTCGGCAACCTGGCGCCATTGGCGGGGTCCACCGCGCAATCCAACTACGAGGGACTGTATTTCCTCGAGGCGGTTGCCCGTCGTGCCGGCACGTTCGACCTGTGCGGCCTCACCGCCGCCGCAGAGGGCGCCGTTTATGACGGCGGCCGCGGCCAGCTTGGCATGCGTCGCCGGCGCGTCGAGATGCCGATCTATTTCGCCGAGGCCGACGGCTTCGATTTCCGGCCGCTGGAGACATTCTGACCAACCTCGATCGCGACAGAAAAATTATTGAAGATAAAAATATTTCTGTTTTAAGTATCCGCCTCGAAGCGGTCCGAACCGTCGCCGCACTGGCGGCGGCCGTTGCGGTTGGGCGTGGTGGTCATGGGCGACGAAGTCAAACTCGCGTTCGACCTTCTGGCCTTCATCTCGGTCATGGTGCTGATCGTGCTTGGGCTCGGCATCATTGCCAGCATGATGGGCATCTTCAATTTTGCCCACGGCGAGTTCGTCCTGCTCGGCGCCTACACGGTCTACCTCTTCCAGGACAGCGGATGGTCGGCCTGGGCCGGAATCGTCGCCGCGCCGGTGGTGCTGGCGGTGGTTGGCCTGGTGCTGGAACGGCTGGTGATCCGGCGTTTCTATGCCGCGCCCATCGTCGCCATGCTCGGCACCTATGCGATCGGTCTCATGATCCGCGAGACCGTGCGGGCTCTTCTGGGCGGGCAGTACAAGTCGATCAACGAGCCGCTGTCCGGCGCCTTCGTCGTGTTCGGCCTCAATTTCTCGGTCTGGCGTACCGTGATCGTGCTGACGACGATCCTCGTCATCGCCGGCACCTGGTTCTTCCTGTCGCGCACGTCGGTCGGCCTCCAGGTCCGTGGCGCGCTGGAAAATCCCAACCTCGCACGGGCCTGCGGTATCTCGACCAGCAAGCTCTATGCCGCCACCTTCGCCTTCGGCGCGGCGCTGGCCGGGCTCGCCGGCGCCTTGATCGTTCCGCTCTACCAACTCTCCGCCGACATCGGCACGCGCTTCCTGGTGCAGGCCTTCCTCTCGGTCATGCTGGGCGGTGTTGGCACCTTCGAGGGACCGGTGCTGGGCGCCGCCGCCGTCGGTGGCATGGCCGCCGGATTGCCGTGGATCGTCATCCCGGTGCTTGCCGATCCGCTGGTGTTCGTGATCGCGCTCGCGTTCGTGAAATTCCGTCCGCAGGGGTTCATCACTCAGGGGAGGCTCTAAATCATGACCGACAAACGATCTCGCGAGGATCTTTCACGCCAGGGGCTCGGCCGCCGACGCCTGATGGGCGCAGGTGCGCTGAGTGCCGCCGGCTGGATCGCCGGGGGTGGCGGCTGGTTGCTGGCACCCAAGGGGGCCTATGCCGCGGATCCCATCAAGATGGGCATCGCGACCGACATCACCGGCGCCATCGCACCTTCGGGCAACGCGAATTGGCAGGTTGCCCAGTTCACGGTCGAGCAGATCAACAAGGGCGGCGGCATTCTCGGCCGGCCGATCGAGCTCTATCTCGAGGACACCGCGTCGGATCCGAAGATCGCGGTGGGCAACGTCCGCAAGCTGATCCAGGAACGCAAGGTCAATGTCGTGCTGGGCGGCATCACCTCGGCGATGCGCCAGGCGATCAAGGACCCGATCGTGAATCGCGGTCGCACACTCTACATCTATCCGCAGCTCTACGAAGGCCAGGAGTGCACCAAGCATCTCTACTGCACCGGCCCCACGCCGGCGCAACAATGCGACAAGCTCATTCCCTATCTCATCAAGACGGTCGGCAAGAAGCGCTTTGCCATGCCGTCGGCCAACTATGTCTGGCCGCAACTCCTCAACAAGTATGCCCGCAAGGTCATCGAGGCCAATGGCGGCGAGGTCGTGTTCGAGGAATATTATCCGCTCGATCAGGCGGAATACTCCGCCACCATCGGCAAGATCCGCGACGGCAAGGTCGACTGCGTGTTCAACACGGTCATTCCGCCCGGCCTGCAGCCGTTCGTGAAGCAGCTCTACGAGTCGGGCTTCCAGAAGAACGGCGGCGTCCTCACCTGTGTCTACTACGACGAGAACCTGTTGAACTATCATCCGGCACAGGAGATGGAGGGGCTCTACAGCTGCCTCGACTACTTCCAGTCGGTGGACGATCCGTTCAGCAAGCAGCTTCAGGCCGACTACTCCAAGAAGTTTCCCGACACCAAATACCTGTTCACTGCCGGATCGGCGGCCACCGGTATGTATCGCGGCGTGAAGTTCTATGAGGCCGCCGTGAAGGCAACCAACGGAGATCTCGCGCGCGAGGCGGTGTCGGCGGCGATGGATAAGGCCAAGATCGCACAAGGGCCCGGCGGCGGCGCCGAAATGGTACCGGGCCATATGCATTGCAAGATGAACATGTATATCGCGCAGTGCAAAGTCGATGCCGGCAAGACCCGCTACGACGTCATCAGCAAAGCCGACATGGTCGATCCCAAGGAATGCTGAGCGAAGCCGGTTCCGAAATGACCGTTGCGTCCCCGTCGGAGAAACGGCGGGGAGCGGCGGGGCGTGGGCGGTCGTTCCGCCGCGTCCTGCCCTACATCGAGGCCGGCGCGCTGGTCGTGGCGCTGGTCCTGCCGTTCGTTCTCGGTGACCGCACCGATCTCGTGACGCTTGCGACCAACGTTTTGATCCTGTCGATGCTCGCCATCAGCTTCGATCTCTGCTGGGGCCTGGCGGGCATCATGAGCTTCGGTCAGGCGCTGTTCTTCGGCGTTGCAGGCTATGCCATCGCGCTGGTGGGACGGGACCTCGATTTCAGCGATGTCTGGGCCACGCTGCCGCTGGCGATGCTGGTCGGGCTCCTACTGTCGGGCCTGTTCGCCGCCTTCCTGCTGCTCGGCCGTAAGACGCCAAGCATCATCTTCGTGGCCTTCGGCACGCTGACCGGATCCTATGCCGCCGAGCGGCTCGTCTCGGGATGGCAATATGTCGGCGCCGGCAACGGACTCTCCTCGGTCAAGCTCCTGAAGCTTGGCGCCTACGAATTCGTCGAGGGCGACACTTTCTATTTCCTGGCGCTCGGCCTGTTGCTGCTGGTCTATGTGGCGGCGCGCTACTTCAAACAGTCGCAGCTCGGCCTCGTTCTGGCCGGTATGCGCCAGAACGAGGAGCGGCTCGCGTTCCTCGGTTACCGCGTGCAGCTCTTCAAGGCGCTGCTGTTCTCCTTCGCGGGCCTGGTCGCGGGCCTCGGCGGCGCGCTCTACAGCTACCATCAGGGTTTCATCGGTCCCGGCAACATGGGGCCCGGCCTCTCGACCACTGCCGTCATCTATTGCCTGCTCGGTGGCTCCGGCACGTTGATCGGCCCGATCTTCGGCACGGCGACCGTGGAGGTGCTGTCCTATGCGCTGTCCGACATCGATGCCATCCGGCACATATGGCCGGTCGTGCTTGGCCTGGTGCTGTTGCTTGTTGTGATGTTCCAGCCGCGCGGCATCGTCGGTCTGTTCGTCTCGGATCGCGAGCGCATTGGCTCGTATGGCCGGCGCCGTTCCAGCGGTTGACGCACCATGGCGCTTCTCGAAATTCGCGGCGTCAGCAAGAGCTTCCGCACCCTCAGGGCGTTGGATGGCGTCGATATCGATGTCGAGGCCGGCCGGTTCCATGGGCTGATCGGGCCCAACGGCTCAGGCAAGAGCACACTTCTGAAGGCGATTGCCGGCGCGCATTTCGCCGATTCGGGCACCATCGTCTTCGACGGCAACGACATCACCCGCGCCACGCCCTACGAGCGCGCCCGGGCCGGCCTCAGCTTAAAATTTCAGATCACCGCCGTGCTGCCGGAACTGTCGGTCTACGACAACATCCTGCTCGCGACCCAATCGGGCGAGAGCCTGCCGCGGCTCCTGCGATCGTCGTCGCGTCATGCGCTCGGTGAGGAGGTAAGCGGCCTGCTCGAGCGCTTCCGCCTGGTCGATCGCGCCGACGATCTTGCGGGCGAGCTGAGCCATGGCGAGCAACAATGGCTGGAGATCGCCATGGCGCTGGCCTTGAAGCCGAAGCTCCTGTTGCTCGACGAGCCGACGGGCGGCATGAGTCCGGAGGAACGACAGGTGACGGGCAAGCTCCTCGAACCGCTTCGGGCACATTGCGCCCTGGTCATCGTCGAGCACGACCTGCATTTCATCCGCGACATCTGCGACTACCTGACCGTGCTCGACCAGGGCAAGGTGCTGGACCAGGGCGACGTCGAGACGATCCAGCGCTCGCCCAAGGTCCAGCAGGTGTTCACAACCCGTGTCTGAAGCAGCCCTCCTTCAGGTCGATGGCCTCTGCGCCGGCTACGGGCGCAGCCAGGTGTTGTTCGGCGTCTCGCTGAAGGTTCCCGCGCGCGGCGCCGTCGCGGTGCTCGGCCGCAACGGCGCCGGCAAGTCGACGTTGCTCAAGGCGTTGTTCGGCGAACTGCCGCCCATGGCCGGTGCCATCAGCTTCGGCGGCACGGCGATCGAGCGCGAATCGGCCGAGCGCCGCGTCCGACGCGGCATCGGCTATGTTCCGCAGGAGCATGCCATCTTCGCCAAGCTGACGGTGCGCGAGAACCTGCTGCTGGGCTGCGTGCGCCAACCCGATCAGTCGGGCATGGACTATGTACTCGACTTCTTTCCCAAGCTCGCCGAGCGGCTCACGCAGACCGCGGGCACCCTGTCGGGCGGCGAGCGCAAGATGCTGGCGATCGGCCGCGCCGTGCTGGGCCGGCCGCAGCTTCTCATGCTCGACGAGCCGACCGAAGGCGTCTGGGTCGGCGTGATCGAGGAGATCGCCGAACGGTTGAGCCAGCTTTCGAAGGAAATGGCGGTGATCCTGGTCGAGCAGCACATCGAGCTTGCCCTCGAGGTCGCCCAACATGCCTATGTCATCGATCGCGGGCATATCGCCCTCGAGGGTCCTGCTGCCGCGGTGAGGAGTGACCCGCAGTTGATGCATTATCTGGCGCCGTGACGCGGCGATTTGTGACAGGAGGAGGAAACCATGGCCGTTCAAGTCCCGACTGAAGAGCAACTGCGCCAGGTGGCAGCCGAGGTTGGCCTCGCGCTCACCGATGCCGATGTGAAATCGTTCATCGATCTGATGCGGCCGAGCGTGGCGGCCTACAACGTGGTCGACGCCATGCCCGACAACCTGCCGCGCGTGAAGTATCCGCGCACCCCGGGCTATCGGCCGCCGGCCAGCGAGAACAAGCACAATGCCTGGTACGTGAAGACCAAGGTCGAGGGCGCCTCGCGCGGCAAGCTCAAAGGCCGCACCGTGGTGCTGAAGGACAACATCATGCTGGCGGGCGTGCCGATGATGAACGGTGCTGCCACGCTCGAAGGCTACGTGCCCGACGTCGATGCGACGGTCGTGCAGCGCATCCTCGACGCCGGCGGCACGATCGTCGGCAAGGCGCACTGCGAGAATTTTTGCCTGTCCGGCGGCAGCCACACCAACGCGACCGGCCCGGTCCACAATCCGCACAAGATGGGTTACTCGGCCGGTGGATCATCTTCCGGCAGCGCGGTGCTGGTGGCGCTGGGCGAGGTCGACATGGCAATGGGCGGCGACCAGGGTGGCTCGATTCGCATGCCGTCGTCGTTCTGCGGCACCTACGGCATGAAGCCGACCCACGGGCTGGTGCCTTATACCGGCATCATGCCGATCGAGATCTATGTCGATCAAACCGGTCCGAAAACGGCGAACGTGAGCGACAATGCACTGCTCCTGGAAGTGCTCGCCGGTCCCGACGGCTACGATTCGCGCCAGATCAACGTCAAGACACACCGCTATACCGACGCGCTCAAGGGCGACATCAAGGGCCTGAAGATCGGGCTGGTGACCGAAGGCTTTGCCCAGCCGAATGCAGAGAAGGACGTGAACGCCAAGGTCAAGGCGGCGACCAAGAAGTTCGAAGCCGCGGGCGCCACGGTCGGCGAGGTTTCGATTCCCATGCATCTCGCCGCGGGGGCGCTATGGATGCCGATCGGCACCGAGGGTCTCACCCAAACCATGATGTATGGCGATGGCTATGGCGTCAGCCGGCCCGATCTCTATGTCACGAGCCTGATGGACTTCCATCGCAACTGGCGCCAGCGTGCCAACGAGATGTCCGAGACCACCAAGCTCTTCACCATGTTCGGTACCTACATTCGCCGCTACTACGGCAGCCGCTACTACGGCAAAGCGATGAACCTCACGCGGCTCCTTACCGCGGCCTACGATGCCGCACTCGGCGAGTACGATCTCCTGATGATGCCGACCACGCCGATCAAGGCGACGCCCCTGCCGCCGGCGGACGCGCCGCGCGAACTCTATATCGAGCGGGCGCTCAACATGATCTCCAACACTGCGCCATTCGACATCACGCACCATCCGGCCATGGCGGTACCGTGCGGCATGTCGGATGGTCTGCCGGTCTCGTTGATGCTGATCGGCAAGCATTGGGACGAGCCGACGATCTATCGCGCCGCTCTCGCCTTCGAGCAGGCAGGCGACTGGAAGAAAATGTAGGGCCGAAAAGGAAAAGCAGGACTGGCAACCGCTTTTGGGGATGGGATCGGTTGCCGCCCTGCCTTTCGTGCCTTCTGGGTGTGTGTGGGTCCAACCCGGGTGGGGAAGGTGCTGAAGGCCACTGCAGTCTGGGCGTGGCCTCCCTTTGGGTCACGGCAATTCGCATCCGTTTTGAAATGGTTCGCGGCAGTGCTCCCGCAGGCGAAAACCCGCGGGAATCCGTGCTTGGAGCAGATAAAATCGACAGGAGCGACCCGTCCCGCAGGCCGCGGGCGGGACGCGGCCTGAAACAAACGAAAGTAATGAAACAGGCGCCTGCCTAGCGCGCCACGAGATTGGTCACCGCGCCACCGGTCGCCGTTCGGCCGCCGTCAACGACGAACTGTCCGCCCGTCGTATTGGAGGCGAGGTCGGAGCAGAGAAAAAGGACCATGTTGGCGATCTCTTCCGCCGTCGTGTATCGCCCGGTGGGCTGGGCTGCCTGGTAGCGTTCACCGACCGCCGAGGCATTGCCCGGCGAAAGCTGTTCCTCGAGCGAATGGATCATGCGCGTGTCGACCGGTCCTGGGCAGACAGCGTTCACGCGGATGCCGAGCCGCGCGACCTCGCCGGCCGCGGTCTTGGTGAGTCCGATCACGGCATGCTTGGACGCCACGTAGGCCGGCATGCCAGGCGTTGCGACCAGTCCCGCGACCGAGGCGGTATTCACGACCACGCCGCCTTTCTGTTGGATCATCTGTGGCAGCACGTGGCGCAAGCCCAGGAACACGCCCTTCACGTTCACGCCGATCACGGCATCGAACATGGCTTCATCGTACTCCGCGGTCGGCGCCACCCGGCCCTCGATGCCGGCGTTGTTGAAGAAGCAGTCGATCCGGCCGAACCGATCGACCGTGGCCTTCACGTAGGCGCGGACGTCCTCGGATTTCGCGACATCGGCGGTCACCGCGAGAGCGTCGCCGCCTTTCTGGCGGATGATGCCGGCTGTCGCCTCAGCGGATTTCGCATCGCGGTCCACTACTGCGATCTTCGCGCCATGCTCTGCGAATGCCAGAGCCGCCGCACGACCGATGCCGTTGCCGCCGCCGGTGATCAAAGCAACCTTGCCTGTGAAATCCATGGTTCTCGCCCTCTTGTCCAACGATGGCAGAAGCTTACCATCGACGGGCCGTTGCAGTCGCGAGGGAGCCGCATGACCATCACCGTCACGCCCCGGCATCCTGCCCTGGGTGCAGAAGTTCGTGGCATCAATATGCGTCGTCCGCTCGATGCTGAAACGGTGAAGGCTGTTCGCGATGCCTGGACCCGGCATCTCGTTCTGGTTTTTCCCGACCAGCAGATCAGCGACCAGCAGCATGTCGCCTTCACGCGTCACTTCGGCGAACCGGAGATCTTCCATCAGACGTCGCTCAGCTTGCGCTCGGACCGGGTGAAGGAGATTTTCCTGGTCTCGAACGTCGACGAGGCGGGACGGCTGATGCGCCCGTCGGAGCCGTCACAGAAGCAGCTCTCCTCGTCGCGCCAGTGGCATACCGATTCGAGCTATCGGCCGATGCCCAGCGTCGGTTCGCTGCTGCATGGCATCGAGATCAGCCGCACCGGCGGCATCACGCAGTTCATCAACATGTACATGGTGTATGACGACCTGCCGGAGAGCC
>Ga0310811_10011260_pt1 | contig 11589 bp, 11 predicted proteins | sample YCmetagenome_FD_207642 | JGI IMG/M metagenome (GOLD analysis project Ga0310811, IMG submission 207642) | Soil microbial communities from experimental microcosm in Duke University, North Carolina, United States - YC | ecosystem: Engineered > Artificial ecosystem > Soil microcosm > Unclassified ... | reverse complement strand
TCGGCCTTTTGCTGCAGCGTGCGACGCAACGCCTCCACCGCCGGCAACACGCGTTCGCTGACGCCGCGCGCTGACGCCACATACATGGCGGTAGGAAAAATATCGTTCGAGGATTGTCCGAGGTTGACCTCATCGTTCGGATGCACGAGGCGCGCATCGCCGCGCCCGCCGCCCAGCAATTCGGAGGCGCGATTGGCCAGCACCTCGTTCATGTTCATGTTGCTTTGCGTGCCGGAACCGGTCTGCCAGATCGCCAGCGAAAACTCGTTCGGCCAGCGTCCCGCAATCACCTCTTCCGCCGCCGCCGCGATGGCGTCCGCCTTGCGCTTGTCGAGCCGGCCGAGATCGTGATTGACCAGCGCGGACGCACGTTTGACTTCCGCCAGCGCGACGATCAGTTCAGTCGGCATCTTTTCGGTCGAGATCCGGAAATGCTGCAGCGAACGCTGCGTCTGCGCGCCCCACAGTCGTTCTTCATCCACTTCGATGGGGCCGAAAGTATCGCGTTCCGTTCTGCTTGCCATGTCGTCCTCGCTGATGCGCATTGATGAGAAACCCGCATCACACGATAGCGCATCTTGCGCGTGGACGTATCGCGCGTCGTGGTTCGCGGTCGTCCGCAGCGGGCTTACTTGACGCGCTGCTTTTCCAGCTTGCGCGCCAGCGTGCGTCGGTGCATGCCGAGCCGGCGTGCGGCTTCGGAGATATTGAAGTCGGTCTCTGCCAGCACCGCGTGGATGCGCTCCCATTCAAGCGTCTTGATCGAGGTCGCGCGGCTGCTCACTTCGATTTCGGCACTGCCGGCGACATGGCCGAAGGCCGCCTCGATATCGTCGGTATTGGATGGCTTGGCCAGATACTGGCAGGCGCCGAGCTTGACCGCCTCCACCGCCGTATTGATGCTGGCAAAACCGGTCAGCACCACGATCAGCATCTCGGCGCTATGCTGGTGCAGCATCTGTACGCAAGCCAGTCCCGAGGTGCTGCCGTTCAACTTGAGATCGACGACTGCGTAGCCGGGCGTATGCTGCTGCAGTTGCGCTGCAGCCTCTTCCTGATTGCTGGCGAGCAGCACCTGGTAGCCGCGGCGCTCGAACGAGCGGCCGAGCGTGCGCGCAAAGGCGGCATCGTCTTCGATGATCAACAGCAGGCGTTGCTCAGCCGGCATTTTTCTCTTCCTCTTCAAGCGTGATGGCCGCCAGCGGCAGCGTCAGTTGCACCACGGCGCCGCCTTCCTCGCGATTGTGCGCGGTGACGGTGCCGCCCAGCGTGCGCGCGACATTCACGACCAGGAACAGGCCCAGTCCGCCGCCCGGCCGCCCCTTGGTCGATTGATACGGTTTGCCGAGTTGCGACAGCATCGCCGGCGCAAAACCGGGACCGGCGTCGATGATGGTCAGGCGCAGCGTATCGGCATCGCGCACCGCCTGCAGGCTCAACCATTGGGGCGAGGCCTCCAGCGCATTATCCAGCACATTGCAGATGGTCTGCTTCAGCGTGGAATCCGAGACCACCGCGACATCCTGCGCGATGCGATTTTCGTAGACGAAGGCTTGCACCGGCCGCGTCGTGCGCCATTCCGCAACCAGTTCGTCGAGGAAGGTGCTGATGGTGGTCTTGACTGAAGACTCGCCGCGCGCTTCGCCGGCCGACAGCAGGATGCCGCTGACGATCGCCTTGCAGCGCTGTAGCTGGATCTGCATCTCGGTGATCTCTTCCAGCAGTTCGGCATTCCTGCTGAATTCAGGCATGCGTTTCCAGTCGCCCAGAATCACCGACAGCGTCGCCAGCGGTGTGCCGAGTTCATGCGCGGCGCCGGAGGCAAGCAGGCCCATGCGCACGATGTGTTCTTCCTCGGTCGCGCGCTGCCGCAGATTCGACAACTGCTCATGCCCAGCACGCAGATTGCGGCCGATGCGGGTGATGAACACCGCCAGCAGGATGGCGTTGAACGCGAAGCAGATCAGGATGCCTTGCACATACAAGCTGAGAAAACGCTCGCCGTGACCGGACATCAGCGGCAGCGGTTGCGAGAACAGCGCCAGTCCGGCCAGGCAGGTGCTGGTGATGGCAACGATGGTCCAGGTCGACCACGCTTCCAGCAGCACCGCGCTGAGGATGACCTGCAGCAGGTAAAGAAAGGCAAAGGGATTGTGCGTGCCGCCGCTCAGGTACAACTGCGCGGTGAGGATCGCAACGTCGACCAGCAGCGCCAGGAACAGCTCGTTGTTGCTGACCACGCGCACTTCGTGCCAGCGCAACTGGCTGCCGATATTGAAGGCGATCAGGCAGGCCAGCACCTGCAGCATGTAGTTGACCGGCAGGTCGATGTTGAAACCGTAGGTCACCACCGCAATGGTGGTGACCTGGCCAAGCACCGCGATCCAGCGCATCTGGATCAACTGCTGCATGTTCTTGTGACCGGCCGCGCTTTCGACTTCGCTGCTGGCCCAGCGGCGTTCGACAGCGTCCGGGCGCATCGGAATGTCTGGCTTGCTTGCCATCTTCACCTTCTCGCTTGATTCAATCGGGGCGGCGGGCGGTATCGCGGCGCTGCCTGCGTTCCTCACGCAGGGTCCACACCAGGGCGCCGGCCACCATCAAGGCGAGAGCATACCAAGTCAGGGCATAAACGAGATGATTGTTGTGAAAGGAAACGACGGTCAGGCCGCCGACCGGCTGCAGGCCGTCGCCCGCATCCGCCGGCATTGGCTGTCTGGCGTCGGCGTCGATGAAGTAGGGCGCGACCTGCGTCAGGCCGCGCGCCTGCGCGATCGCCTGCACATCGCGCGAGTACCAGCGGTCGTGGGCCGGATCGTTATTGCGCAGGAAGCCGCCTTTGGGCTCGCTGATGCGCAGCAGGCCGTTCACGGTGACCGGCTTGCCTGCGTGCCGGCTGGCGTTTTCCGCCGTGGCGCGCGGCGTATCCGGAGGAATGAAGCCGCGGTTGACCAGCACCACGCCGTCTTCGGTGCGCAGCGGCGTCAACAGCCAGTAACCGCCACCCAGCTCGGTGACAGCCTGCACCCGGACAGAAAGAGAAGGAAGAAAAACACCGCTCACGCGTACGTGACGGTATTCATCGGAAGCGGCAGTGACCTGCGGCCACTGCGCGGGAGACGGCGCCGGAACCGGCGCCGCATGCACGCGCTGATTGACCCGGTCGATCAGCGCCAGTTTCCATTGCAGCCGGTACACCTGCCAGGTCCCCAGCGCGAAGAATCCTGCGAACACGCACACCGCGCAGGCCAGCAGCACCAGCCTTGCGGTCAGGGAACGCGGGCGCGGCGCGGTGTCGTTCAAGCCCGCGTCACGCTCGCGTTCCCCGCGGACGGTCATGGCATCTTGTGATGATGCGTGGTCGGCATCGGCATGTTGCCCGTCATATTGGCCATGTCCGAACCCTGCATCTCATGCGTTGGGTCGACCATGTTCGGCATCATGTTGTTGTTCATGTGGTACATGACCCAGATCGATCCCGACAAGGTGATGACGACGATGACGATCGTGAAGATCAGCGCCAGCATCGACCAGCCGCCTTCGGACTTGGTGTTCATGTGCAGGAAGTAGATCATGTGCACCACGATCTGCACTGCGGCGAAGGCCAGCACGACGAATGCGGTCGTGGTCGACTTCTCGAATACCTTGCCCATCACCAGCCAGAACGGAATCGCGGTCAGGACGACGGAAAGGATGAAGCCGATCGTGTAGCTCTTCAGCGTGCCGTGGGCGTGATCGTCATGCCCGTGGTGGCCGTGCTCATCGCCGTGAGCAGCGTGATTGTGATGCTCGCTCATGGCAAGACTCCCATCAGATAGACAAAGGTGAACACGCCGATCCAGACCACGTCCAGGAAGTGCCAGAACATCGACAGGCACATCAGGCGACGGCGGTTTTCATGGATCAGGCCGTGGCGGCCGAGCTGGAACATCAGCGTGATCAGCCAGATGATGCCGAAGGTCACGTGCAAGCCGTGGGTGCCGACCAGCGCGAAGAACGAAGTCAGGAACGCGCTGCGTTGCGGGCCCGCGCCGTCGTGGATCAGGTGGCTGAATTCGTACAGTTCCAGCGACAGGAAGGCGGCGCCGAACACGCCGGTGATCGCCAGCCAGATCATGGTGCTCTTGACGCGATTGCGCTGCGACTCCAGCATCGCGAAGCCGTAGGTGATCGACGACAGCAGCAGGAAGGCGGTGTTCAGCGCCACCAGCGGCAGTTCGAACAATTCCGCGCCCGACGGGCCGCCGGCGTAGCTGCGGCCCAGCACTGCGTAGGTCGCGAACAGGCAGGCGAACACCAGACAGTCGCTCATCAGATAGAGCCAGAAACCGAGCAGCGTGCCGTTTTCCGGATGATGTTCGGGCGCCAGGAAGCGTGCGCTCGGATCAGCGCTCATGGCGCCGTTAGTAGGTGCAGTAATTTCAGACATGGCTTTCCAGCAGGCGGGTGTGCGCATCTTCGGTACGAACGACTTCTTCGGCCGGGATGTAGTAATCGCGTTTGTAATTAAAGGTATGAATGATGACGGCAGCGATCATGGTGAAGAAGCCGCCGATCGCCAGCAACCACATGTGCCAGATCAAAGCGAAACCGACGCCGGCGCACAGCGCGGCAATGATGAATCCGGCTGCCGTATTCTTTGGCATATGGATGTCGGTAAAGCCTTGCAGCGGACGCTTGTAGCCCTGCTTCTTCATGTCGGCCCAGCTATCGCCTTCGTACACGCGCGGCGTGAAGGCGAAGTTGTAGTCAGGTGGCGGCGATGACGTCGACCATTCCAGCGTACGGCCATCCCACGGATCGCCGGTCACGTCGCGCAATTGCTTGCGGCGCATGAAGCTGACGCCGAACTGGATCAGCATGCAACCAATGCCCAGCGCGATCAGCACCGCGCCCAGCGCCGCGATCTGGAACCAGATCTGCAGCGACGGATCTTCGAAGTGGCTCATGCGGCGCGTCACGCCCATGAAGCCCAGCACGTACAGCGGCATGAAGGCCATGTAGAAGCCGATCACCCAGAACCAGAACGAGCACTTGCCCCAGAATTCGTCGAGCTTGTAGCCGAAGGCTTTCGGGAACCAGAAGTTGATGCCGGCGAACAGGCCGAACAGCACGCCGCCGATGATCACGTTATGGAAGTGCGCGATCAGGAACAGCGAGTTGTGCAGCACGAAGTCGGCCGGCGGCACCGCCAGCATCACACCCGTCATGCCGCCGATCACGAAAGTGATCATGAAGGCGATGGTCCACATCATCGGCAGCTCGAAGCGGATGCGGCCGCGGTACATCGTGAACAGCCAGTTGAAAATCTTGGCGCCGGTCGGGATCGAGATGATCATCGTCGTGATGCCGAAGAACGAGTTCACCGAGGCGCCCGAACCCATCGTGAAGAAGTGGTGCAGCCAGACCAGGTAGGACAGGATCGTGATCACGATCGTCGCGTACACCATCGAGGTGTAGCCGAACAGGCGCTTGCCGCAGAAGGTCGACACGACTTCCGAGAAGATGCCGAAACAAGGCAGGATCAGGATGTAGACCTCAGGGTGGCCCCAGATCCAGATCAGGTTCACGTACATCATGGCGTTGCCGCCGAGATCGTTGGTGAAGAAGTTGGTGCCGAACATGCGGTCCAGCGACAGCATGGCGAGCACCGCGGTCAGCACCGGGAAGGCAGCGACGATCAGCACGTTGGTGCACAGCGCGGTCCAGGTGAAGACCGGCATCTTCATCATTTCCATGCCGGGCGCGCGCATCTTGACGATGGTCGCGATCAGGTTGACGCCGGACAGCAGCGTGCCGACGCCGGCCACCTGCAGCGCCCAGATGTAGTAATCGACCCCGACATCCGGACTGTACAGAATGCCGGACAACGGCGGATACGCGAGCCAGCCGGTACGGGCGAATTCGCCGACGAACAGCGAAGCCATCACCAGCATCGCGCCGAAGGTCGTCATCCAGAAGCTGAAGTTGTTCAGGAACGGGAAGGCCACGTCGCGCGCGCCGATCTGCAGCGGCACCACGTAGTTCATGAAACCCGTCACCAGCGGCATCGCGACGAAGAAGATCATGATCACGCCGTGCGCGGTAAAGATCTGGTCGTAGTGATGCGGCGGCAGGAAGCCGGCATTGTCGCCGAAGGAGATCGCCTGCTGCGCGCGCATCATCAGCGCGTCGGCAAAGCCGCGCAGCAGCATCACCAGGCCGAGGATCATGTACATGATGCCGATCTTCTTGTGATCGATACTGGTAACCCAGTCGCGCCACAGCGGACCCCACAGGCGGAATTTCGTGATCGCGCCCAGCACGGCAATGCCGCCGATCGCAACCATCGCAAACGTGGCGAGCAGGATGGGCTCGTGATAGGGAATCGCTTCCCAGGTGAGGCGGCCGAAGATCAGCTTCGTCAGGTCAATATGGTCTAGCATCGTCGTTCTTCAGAAAAAATTGGAAACACAGTCCGGCAAAGGTGCCGGCATCGGTAACTTCCTGCACAAGCCTATTCTTCATGCGCATATGCCATCGCATTGCGCTTCATGTCCTCGGACATCGTCTTGTTCATGCACGGTGTGCCGGGCGATACGCAGCGATTCAGGATCGCGCTGTACAGATCGGGCGCAACCGTCGCATAGTGGCGCACCGGCTCGCGCTCGCTTGGCTTCTCGAGTTCCAGATAGGTTGCGCGATCGAGCGTTGCGCCGTTCGACTTGGCTTCTGCCACCCAGCGGTCGAAATCGTTGATGTCCATACCGTGGTACTTGAAGCGCATGTGCGAGAAGCCGGCGCCGCTGTAATTGGCGGAGAAGCCGTCAAACTCGCCTGGCTCGTTCAGCACCGCATTCAATTGCGTTTCCATGCCCGGCATCGCATAGATCTGGCCGGCCAATGCAGGGATGAAGAAGGAATTCATCACCGACGAGGACGTGATCTTGAAGCGGATCGGCACGTCGATCGGCGTCGCCAGTTCATTCACGGTTGCGATGCCCTGCTGCGGGTAGATGAACAGCCATTTCCAGTCGAGCGCGACCACCTCGATCGTCAGCGGTTCGGACGACTGCGAAATCGGACGGCTGTCGTCGATGCGATCGAGCGGACGGTAAGGATCGAGCTTGTGCGTGCTGATCCAGGTGATCAGGCCGAGCGCGATGATGATCAGCAGCGGCGCGCCCCAGATCACCAGTTCCAGTTGCGTCGAATGATCCCAGTCCGGGTCGTATTTCGCCGCGGTATTGCCCTTGCGATAACGCCATGCGAAGAATACGACCAGCGCAATCACCGGAACGATGATCAGCAACATCAGCAAGGTCGAAACGATGATCAGATGCGCCTGCTGGTCGGCAATGTCACCGGACGGGTTCATGACCACGGTATTGCAACCAGCCAGCAAAACGAACGGGAGCGCAAGCAACCCGCGACGAGCGATTGAGGAAATCATGCCGTAAATGCAGTACAAAGGGATGGAGATATGCTACTGTAACCCTACCGGCACGCATTGGCGATAGGACGTTTTGTCCTACCCTTGGCAAGCCGTGTGGGAGTAGTGGCTTGTCGCGCGTGACGTATCTGATCAACTAGAGAGAAGATGACCATGGCCAATACACATAATCATACCGGTGAACTGACCGGTGAATTTGCCCCATTTTCTACCAGCGACGGCGCACGCGCCATCAACACCCGGAACACGCATATTGCGCCGGGCGAGATCGCGGTTGGCGTTGTGATCGGTCGCACCTCGGAGTACTTCGATTTCTTCGTGTACGCGATCGCCTCGGTTCTGGTTTTTCCCGCGGTCTTTTTCCCTTTTGCCAGCAATCTGCAGGGCACGCTGTATTCGTTCATAGTGTTCGCCTTCGCCTTTCTGGCGCGACCGATCGGCACCGTCCTGTTCATGGCCGTGCAGCGGCGCTTCGGCCGCGAGGTCAAGCTGACCGCGGCCCTGTTCCTGCTCGGCAGCTGCACCGCCGGCATCTCGCTGTTGCCGACCTATGAAGGCGTCGGCGCAGTGTCCATCGTGCTGTTGTCGCTGCTGCGCATCGGCCAGGGCGCGGCAGTCGGCGGCTCATGGGACGGTCTGCCCTCGCTGCTGGCGCTGAACGCGCCGCAAAACAAGCGCGGCTGGTACGCGATGCTGGGCCAACTCGGCGCGCCGACCGGCTTCCTGGTGGCGGCCGGTTTATTCAGCTACCTGATATCCGAAATCTCGCTCACCGATTTCCTCGACTGGGGCTGGCGCTATCCGTTCTATGTCGCCTTCACCATCAACGTGGTCGCGCTGTTTGCGCGCCTGCGCCTGGTGTCGACGCCGGAATATGCGCACCTGCTGGATGAACGCGAACTGGAACCGGCCAGCGTGATCGAGGTCACGCGTTCGCAAGGCCGCAATGTGGTGATCGGCGCACTGGCCGCACTCGCCAGCTACGCCTTGTTCCACCTGGTGACGGTGTTCCCGCTGTCCTGGATCAGTATTTATTCGTCGCGTTCGATTCATCAGTTCCTGCTGCTGCAGATGCTCGGCGCCGTCTTCATGGCGCTCGGCGTGGTGCTGTCCGGCGTGATCGCCGATCGATTCGGGCGTCGCACTACGCTGGGTACGCTGGCAGTGTTGATTGCGGTATTCAGCTTCTTCGTGCCCTTGTTGATGGGCGGCAGCGACGGCGGCCAGGACATTTTCATCCTCGTCGGCTTTTCGCTGCTCGGCCTGTCGTATGGTCAGGCGGCTGGCGCCGTCAGCGCCAACTTCAACGCGCGTTACCGCTATACCGGCGCCGCGCTGACCTCCGACATCGCATGGCTGGTGGGCGCCGCATTCGCCCCGCTGGTGGCGCTCGGCCTGTCGTCGAACTTCGGCCTGTCCTACGTCAGCCTGTACCTGCTGTCCGGCGCAGTCGGCTCGCTGGCAGCCTTGAGCCTGAACCGGGCGCTGGAAATCCGTAACTGACGTTCTGATCTCTCCCCCCTGCAAATGCCGGATGCGTCCGGCATTTGTTTTTGTACTTCCGACATCACCGACACGGAACAAAACGCCCGATTTGAAAGGCGGCATCCGGTAATTTCCGTCATGTCTTGAATTATCAGATAACCATCCCTATACTTAGCACTCGCCGAGGCAGAGTGCTAAACCGTCTCGAAGACCCTTTATCGGCGCCTGGCCGTGCTTTGCAGCCAGACACCGCAATCAATTCAACCCACAACCATTGAAACTAAGGAGTTTGTATGAACCTTCGTCCTTTGCACGATCGCGTCATCGTCAAGCGCCTCGACCAGGAAACCAAAACTGCGTCCGGCCTCATCATCCCTGAAGCAGCAGCAGAAAAACCGGACCAGGGCGAAGTGCTGGCTGTCGGCAACGGCAAGATCCTTGAAGACGGCAAAGTACGCCCGCTCGACGTCAAAGTCGGCGACCGCGTGTTGTTCGGCAAGTACGCCGGCCAGGCCGTCAAGGTCGAGGGCAACGAAGTCCTCGTGATGCGCGAAGAAGACATCATGGCAATCGTACAAAAGTGACGCCGATGTCCGTGCGCGCGCTAGCGCAAACGGAAACAGCGGCGTCATCCCCGCGAAGGCGGGGATCCAGGTGATCACAACAATCACTCAACGAATAAATCAGGAGTAATCAACATGGCAGCTAAAGAAGTAATTTTCGGCGACGCAGCGCGCGCCAAGATGGTTGAAGGCGTCAATGTTCTGGCGAATGCCGTCAAAGTCACCCTGGGCCCGAAAGGCCGTAACGTCGTGCTGGAACGCTCGTTCGGCGCACCGACCGTCACCAAGGACGGTGTATCGGTTGCTAAAGAAATCGAACTCAAAGATAAACTGCAGAACATGGGCGCACAGCTCGTGAAAGAAGTGGCTTCGCGCACCAGCGACAACGCGGGCGACGGCACCACCACGGCAACCGTTCTGGCGCAAGCCATCGTGCGCGAAGGCATGAAATACGTTGCAGCCGGCATGAACCCAATGGATCTGAAACGCGGCATCGACAAGGCTGTTGCAGCAACTGTCGAACAACTCGCCGCCATTGCAAAACCGTGCACCACCACCAAAGAAATCGCACAAGTCGGTTCGATCTCGGCCAACAGCGATGCATCGATCGGCGAACGTATCGCTGAAGCGATGGAAAAAGTCGGCAAGGAAGGCGTCATCACGGTTGAAGACGGCAAATCCCTGAACGACGAACTCGACATCGTTGAAGGTATGCAGTTCGACCGCGGCTATCTGTCACCATACTTCATCAACAGCCCGGAAAAGCAAACCGCGATTCTGGAAAATCCGTTCATCCTGTTGTGCGACAAAAAAATCTCCAACATCCGTGACCTGCTGCCGGTACTGGAACAAGTCGCCAAGGCTGGCCGTCCACTGCTGATCATCGCTGAAGACATCGAAGGCGAAGCACTGGCAACGCTGGTTGTGAACAACATCCGCGGCATTCTGAAAACTTGCGCAGTGAAAGCACCAGGCTTCGGCGACCGTCGCAAAGCCATGCTGGAAGACATCGCCATCCTCTCCGGTGGCCAAGTCGTTGCTGAAGAAGTCGGTCTGACGCTGGAAAAAATCACGCTGGAAGAACTGGGCCAAGCCAAACGTATCGAAATCGGCAAGGAAAACACCACGCTGATCGACGGTAACGGCCAGGCTGTTGCGATCGAAGCGCGCGTCAAGCAAATCCGCGCGCAGATCGAAGAGGCAAGCTCGGACTACGACCGTGAAAAACTGCAGGAACGCGTTGCCAAGCTGGCTGGCGGTGTTGCAGTCATCAAAGTCGGCGCAGCAACCGAAGTTGAAATGAAAGAGAAAAAAGCACGCGTTGAAGATGCGCTGCACGCAACCCGCGCAGCTGTTGAAGAAGGCATCGTGCCAGGTGGCGGCGTTGCCCTGCTGCGTGCACGCGCCGCAATCAACATCAAAGGCGACAACTCGGATCAGGAAGCCGGTATCCGCATCGTGTTGCGCGCAATGGAAGAACCGCTGCGCATGATCGTGCAAAACGCCGGTGAAGAAGCTTCTGTTGTTGTGGCTAAAGTACTGGAAGGCAAAGGTAACTTCGGTTACAACGCTGCGAACGGTACCTACGGCGACATGGTTGAAATGGGTGTTCTCGATCCAGCCAAAGTGACCCGTTCGGCATTGCAAAATGCTGCATCGATTGCTGCATTGTTGTTGACCACCGATTGCATGGTCGCTGAAGTTGTCGAAGACAAACCAGCAGGCGGCGGCATGGACATGGGTGGCATGGGCGGTATGGGTGGCATGGGCGGCATGATGTAATTGCCGTTCGCTCGGTACCGCACGCGGTACCGGCGCCACGCGTTTCTATGAAGACGCAAAAAAGCCCGCAAGCAACTGCTTGCGGGCTTTTGTTTTATCGCACGCGGTATTGCACCGCATCGCTATTTTTCTTATCGACTATGGCCTGCGTGCCGGACGTTCGCCCACATTTTCATCTTCCTCATCGTCCGCCTGCACGTCGCTCAATGACGGCGGCAACTGAAAGCTTGCCAGCAATGCGATCCGGCTTTCCGGCGTCTCCAGACTTATGCGGCCCAAGGCGCCGGTGCGATAGTCTTGCAGGAAAGTGTGCGCGGCCTTCTCCAG
>Ga0310811_10011259_pt1 | contig 11589 bp, 12 predicted proteins | sample YCmetagenome_FD_207642 | JGI IMG/M metagenome (GOLD analysis project Ga0310811, IMG submission 207642) | Soil microbial communities from experimental microcosm in Duke University, North Carolina, United States - YC | ecosystem: Engineered > Artificial ecosystem > Soil microcosm > Unclassified ... | reverse complement strand
GCGTCGACCTGTCCCACCACACCGGACCCGGCGGCCACTCCGAGTGCAGCTTCGAGACGATCCTGCGCCGCTATCACCTCGACGACCCGTTGCTGTGGCGAATCGGGCAGATCGTGCACGAGGCCGACCTCGACGACGAACGCTTCGACGCCCCCGAGGCCCGGGGCCTGGACATGGTGCTGCGCGGCCTGTCGATGACGCGGGCCGATGAAGAGGTGCTCGCCCTGACCGGCCCGATCTTCGACGGCCTGTATGAGTACCACCGTCGCGCCGCGGTGCTGGGCCGGGAACCGGCATGAGCACGAACGCCCGGCCCGCGGATCGACCCGGCGATTCGGGCGACGGCCAGGTCCTGCCGACCCTGTCGCGGGATCTGCGGACGGTGCCGTGGCGGTCGTTCCTTGCCTACTTCGCCGGCCTGGGTACCTGGGGGTTCGGCGGGCCGATCGCCTCGGTCGGCTACATGCAACGCGACCTTGTCGAGCGCCGCGCCTGGATCAGCCGCAAAGACTTCCTCGACGGCGTCGCGCTGGGCCAGACCATGCCCGGCCCGCTCGCCGCGCAGGTGGTGATGTGGCTGGGGTTCCTACGCGCCGGCGCCCTCGGCGCCCTCGCGGCCTCCGCCGCGTTCATCGCCCCCTCCTTCACCCTCGTCCTCGCCGTCGCCGTTGCCTACGCCCACTTCCAGGGCCTGCCCGTGGTCCAGGCGCTGTTCGCCGGGATCGCCCCGGCCGTCATGGCCATCATCGCCGTCGCCGCGTACAAGCTGGCCCGGATGACCAACCGCCGCGACTGGCGGCTGTGGGCGATCAGCGGCGTCCTCGGCGTGGTCACCGCAGTCACCGGTGCCGAGATCGCCGTGCTGTTCATCACCGCCGGGCTGCTGATGATCGCTCTCGACGCCCCGCCCCGGTGGCTGCGCCGCCCCCGCCCACCGGCCGTCCCCGGCCTCGTCGGTCTAGGCCCGTTCGCCGGCAAGGCCCTCGTCTTCGGCGTCGGCGGCGGCACGCTGCTGGCGTTGGGCTGGTTCTTCTTCAAGGCCGGCGCGTTCATCTTCGGCAGCGGCCTGGCCATCGTGCCGTTCCTGCGCCAGGGCGTCGTGCACGACCACCACTGGCTCACCGACGGGCAGTTCCTCGACGCCGTCGCGATGGGCCTGATCACCCCCGGCCCGATCGTCATCACCGCCACGTTCATCGGCTACCTCGCCGCCGGCTGGCAGGGCGCGGTCATCGCCACCGTGGCGATCTTCACCCCGATCTTCCTCGGCGTCGTGCTCCCCGGCCGCTGGTTCATCCGCCACCGCGACAACGCCCAGATCAAGGCGTTCGTCGCCGGCGCGACCGCGGCCGCCGCGGGCGCCATCGCCGGCGCTGTGGTGGTGCTGTCCCGGCAGACCGTCCACACCTGGCCTGCGGCCGCCATTGCCGTGGTCAGTCTCGGGCTGCTGCTGAAGTGGAAGATCAAGGAGCCGTATCTGGTCGCGGCCGGCGCCGCCGCAGGGATCCTGCTGCACTGGCCCTGGTAACACCCTCTGATAACAACCCTGCCGGAGGTACCGCGATGAAGTGGGTCACCCGCGCTCGGCCGAAGACCGACCGGATCGCCTGCCCGTGGCTGATCCGGCGGTTCATCGACTCCGCCGCCGAGTTCCTGTTCGTGCCCGCCGACCAGGTCCTCGCCGTCGCCGCCGCCGAGGGCGGGCATTCCTTCGACGCCAAGGGCGCCACCTACACCCACCGCCGCACCGCCGCCGGGGAACGCTGCACCTTCGAGGTCCTCATCGACGAGCACCACCTCGGCGACGACCCCGCCCTGGCCCGACTCGCGCTGATCGTGCACGCCGCGGACATCTCCGGCGACCTGCACACCGACCCCCTCGGACCCGGGCTGCTCGCCATCGGCCGGGGCGGCCTGCACGTCGAAGACGACGACCAGCGACTGCTGGAACGCGGCCTGTTCGTCTACGACGCCCTCTACGCCTGGTGCCAGCAGTACGGCACGGCAGACAACGCCGACCCGGCACGCTCGTCCTGAGAGCAGTCCACTTTCAGGTCAGGTCGGCAGTCGTCACCGCGCGATGGTGAGCCATCCAAGGCTGGCCAGTCCCCCGACCAGGCAGTAGATGGCGAAGGGCGTTAGGGTGCGGGTCTCGAAGTAGCGGGTGAGGTATCGCAGGGAAACATACGCCGCTACGCCAGCGACGAGGCTGCCGGCGATGACCTGGCCGAGGACGCCGTGGCCCTCGGGGCCGGCCAACTCGGGAAGCTTGAGCACGCCGGCGGCGGCGATGACCGGGGTGGCGAGCAGGAACGCGAACCGGGCCGCCTCCTTGTGGGACAGGCCGCGGAGCAGTCCGGCGGCCATGGTGGAGCCGGAGCGGCTGATGCCGGGCAGCAGCGCCAGGATCTGCGCCGCGCCGATCGCGGTCGCCTCGGCCCAGCCCAGGCGGGACAGCCGCCGGTCGGACTCGACGGCGCTGTCGGCGTCGCCGCTGTGCGCGGACACGGCGGCGGCGTTGCCCGTGTACCCGCCGGCCACGTAGACCTGGCCGGGTTGACCGGGCCGGCTGCCGGCTACGGCGACGGGGGTCGGCCGGGCCGGTGCCGCGGCAGGCCGCGTGCGCCCGCGGAGCTTCTCCACCGTGAACAGGACGAGACCGTTGAGCATCAGGAACAACGCGGCCGGTACCGGTTTGCCCAGGGCGGTGCGCACGGCGTGTTCCAGCGCGACACCAGCGACGCCGACCGGGATGGTGGCGATGATCAGCAGCCAGGCCAGCCGCTGATCGCCGGTGGTGATGCGCCGATCGCGGATCGAGGTGACGAGCCCGGCGATGATGCGCAGCCAGTCGCGGCGGAAGAACACGACCAGAGCGATCGCCGTGGCCACGTGTACGGCCACGAGGAACGCCAGGTATGGGGAGTTGGTGGCGGTCAGGTCGAGATTGCGGGCCCACGAGCCGCCGAGCAGCGCCGGGATGAGGACGCTGTGGCCGAGGCTGGAGACCGGGAACAGTTCGGTGATGCCTTGCAGCGCCCCGATGATGATGGCCTGCAGATAGGTCATTTGGTCGGCCTCCAGCCGGAAGGGCCGCGGACCGCACGGTCGCGGATTGTGGGGTCCCGCGGACGGTCAGCTGTCGGGGTCGAAGGCGCCGTCGAACTCGAAGACCGGGTTGGGCACGTCGCTGCCGTGGGTGTCGGTGATGGTGGCCAGGCCGACGAGCTTGGAGGGGCCGCCGGCGACGTAGGTGGCGTCGGCGTGGGCCTGGACCTCGAACTTGCCCTCTTGGCGCTGGCCGTGGTCGTCGGTGAAGGTGATCATGCAGACCCAGTCTGGTCCGGGGCCGACGTCGGGGACCTTGGGGCCGCCGCGGTCGCACACGGCGCTCGCGCCGATCGACGCGACGGTCACGCCGGACTCGCCGAGGATGGCGGCACGCTGCACATAGAGGTTTGCGAACGTCGGAGCGATCGCGCGTTCGAGGCGCGGCTTGGTGATGTCCTGGCCGCCGCGGCCGGCGCTGGCGGCGAAGACGGCGGCGACGGCCAGGACCGCCGCGGCCGGGGCGAGCACGCGGGTGCGGATGTGCGTGCGGGTCATGGGGGTTCAGCCTCCGGTGATGTCGCGGCGGCGCAGCGACAGGTAGCCGATGACGAGACACACGGCGGTCCAGATCGCCGCGACCGCGGCGGCCTGCGCGATCGGGCCGGTGAAGCGGTGCTCGGTGAACAGGCCGTGCCAGGCCTCGAAGCCGGTGGTCAGTAGCAGCCGCCGGGCGAGGTCGAGGCCGCCGAGGGTGGACAGCAGCTGCATGGCGAAGCCGAGCACCACCGGGGTGGCGACGCCGACCGTGGGGTTGCGCGACAGCACCGACAGCAGCAGGGCCAATGCGGTGAAGCCGATCAGCGGCGGGACTGCGGTCGCCCACGCGGCGGCGACCAGCGGCAGCGCGGTGCCGGCGGGGATGAGCTGCCCGGACAGGCCGGGCAGCGGCTGGGTGCCGACGATGAGCAGGCTCCCGGCGATCGTGCTCGCCGCGAGCACGACCAGCACGACGAGGTTGAAGGCGACGGCGGTGAGGGTCTTGGCGGCGAATACCTGACCGCGGCTCACCGACCGGGTCAGGATCGTCTTCCAGGTGCCGTGCCCGTCCTCGTTGGCGAAAATGTCCCCGGCGACCAGGGCGGCCAGCAGCGGGAACAGCCACTGGTGGGCGAAGGCGAGGATGAGCAGTGCGTCGGCGAAGCCACTGGCGTGGATGTGCCGGCCGTAGATGGTGTCCGACGGCGGCTGCTGCCCCGCGAACACCGCCACCACGACCGGCGGGGCGAGCAGGCAGCCCAGCAGCAGGTAGCGGGCCCGGGACTGGGCGGCGAGCTTGGCGATCTCCCAGCGCAGCACGGTGGCGGTGCCGGGTCGCCGGGTGCCGGTGCGCGGTCCGTGGCCGGCTGCGGTGGTGGTCGGGCCGGCGGTCAGGTCGCCGGTGCTGGCGCGGGTCATCGGCGGGCTCCGGTCGTGGCGGCGGGTTCGAGGTCGGCGGTCGGCGCGTCCGGGGCGGACTCGGTGAGCATGAAGAACAGCGCCTCGAGCGGGGTCTCGGACAGGGCCAGGCCGCGCAGCCCGATCCCCGCGGCGACGAGGGCGGCGATGAGCGCGTCGACCTGGGCCTGGCTGCCGCGTACCGCGAGGCCGCCGTCCGCGGCGCCGGTGACGTCCAGCCCCATCCGGTGGGCGGCGGCCATGCTGCGCTCGTCGTCGGTGGTCGCCAGCCGGTGGGCCTGGGCGGGCGCCTGCTCGCGCAGGGCGGCGATGGAGCCGTGGTACACCACCTGGCCGGTGCGCATGATGGTGACGTCGTCGCAGATCTGCTCGACCTCGGCCATGTCGTGGCTGGACAGCAGCACCGTCAGGCCGCTGCCGGTGAGGCGCTTGACCAGCGCGCGCATGTCGCGGATGCCGGCGGGGTCCAGGCCGTTGGCCGGCTCGTCGAGGACGAGCAGCCGCGGTGCGCGCAGCAGCGCGGCGGCCACGCCGAGGCGTTGGCGCATGCCGAAGGAGTAGCCGCGGACCTTGTCGCGGTCCCGGCCGAGCAGGTCGACCGCGTCGAGGACCTCGTCGACCCGCGTGGCGGCGCTCGGCCCGTCGAGGCCGTCAAGCCCGGCGAGGAGTTGCAGGTTGCGCCGCCCGGACAGGCCCGGGTAGAACTTCGGGCTCTCGATGAACCCGGCCACCCCGTCCAGGGCGTGCACGCCGTTGCGGGGCCAGGAGCGCCCGAACAGCTCCAGGGTGCCGCCGTCCGGGCGGATCAGCCCGAACAGCATCCGCAGCAGGGTGGTCTTCCCGGCGCCGTTGGGGCCCAGCACGCCGTAGACCTCGCCCTGGGCGACCTGCAGGCTGATGTGGTCGACCGCGGTCAGCGGGCCGAACGTCTTGGTGAGGTCGACGGCGTTGACCGCCAGCACATCGCTCATGCTCGGGCACGCTAGCCAGCGCACATGAAACGGACATGAAGCCGTAACCCGGCCGGTCTACCGGCGGCGCAGCACGCGGTGCAGCAGCAGCCAGACCGCGCCGGCGACGACCGTGCCGGCCACGGCGTACCACTGGTAGCGACCCAGCGTCGCCTCGATCGCCGGGATATGGTCGCCAACCAGGTACCCGCCGGAGGTCCACGCCCCGACCCACAGCGCCGCGCCGAGCGCGTTGAACACCAGAAACCGCCGCCACGGCATGCCGGTGGCGCCGGCCACGACCCCGTTGAGCTGGCGCAGCCCTTCGACGAACCGGGCCGCGGACACCACGATCGGGCCTCGGCGGAGCATGAACCGCTCCATCCGCTCGAGCCGGTCCTCGGTCAGGCGCACGTACCGCCCGAAGCGCAGCACGAGCCGCCGCCCGCCGGAGCGGCCGATCCAGTAGCCGATGCTGTCGCCGATGACCGCCGCGACGGCCGCGACCGCGGCGACTACGAAGACGTTGAGCCGGCCGTGCCCGGCCAGGCCGGCGGCGAGGATGATCGCGGTCTCGCCCGGCGCGGGCACCCCGAACCCCTCCACGAGCACCACGGCGGCCAGGCCCAGGTAGCCGAAGTGCCCGACCAGGCCGGTGAACCCACCCACGCCATACGCCTCCTCACCCTCTTCACCACGACGGTAGCCCGCGGAAGATGAAAGGCGGATGAACGTCGCCGCGGCCGTGGTGGACTTACCGGTGTGCACATACTGGTGGTCGAGGACGAGCGGCGGTTGGCCCGGCTGCTCGCCCGGGGCCTGGACGAGGCCGGCCACGACACCGACGTGCGGTTCACCGGCCCGGACGGGCTGCTCGCCGCCGCCACCGGCAGGTACGACGCGGTCGTGCTCGACGTGATGCTGCCCGGCCTGGACGGTATCGCGGTCTGTCAGCGGCTGCGTAGCGCCGGCCACCGGGTGCCTGTGATCATGCTCACCGCCCGCGGTGAGGTCCCCGACCGGGTCGGCGGGCTGGACGCCGGCGCCGACGACTACCTGAACAAACCATTCTCCTTCGACGAGCTCCTCGCCCGGCTGCGCGCCTTGCACCGGCGAACCGCCGACGCCACGGCGTCGGTCCTGCGGACCGGCGACCTGACCCTGGACCCGGCCCGCCGCAGGGTCGCCCGCGGCGACACCGAGGTCGACATGTCCGCCCGCGAGTTCGACATCCTCGCCCTGCTCATGGCCCGCGCCGGGCAATGCGTCACCCGCTATCAGATCCTGGACGAGGTCTGGGACGGCGAGACCGACCTGCGCTCCAACGTCATCGACGTGTACATCGCCACCCTGCGCGGCAAGGTCGACAAGCCGTTCGGCCGGCACGCGATCGAGACGCTGCGCGGCGCCGGGTACCGGCTGCGTCCCGACGGCGGCTGACGTGGCCCCGATGCGCACGCTGCGGTCCCTGCGCTGGCGGCGGCTGCCACTACGGGTGCGGCTCATCGCCGGCTTCGCCGCCGCGATGCTCGTCGTGCTCACGGGCGCCGGGGCGTTCGTCTACCTGCGGGTGCAGTACGCCCTCGACCGGCGCCTCGACGCCGACCTCACCGCCCTGTGCACGGCGGTCACCACCGCCCTGCACGACGGCACCCTCGGGCCGCGCAACCCGGCCGTCGTCTCCGGCGGCCTGTACCAGATCCTCGACCCCACCGGTGCGGTGCTCAACGCCAGCCCCGGCCTCACCGCCCGGCCGCTGCTCACCCCGACGGAGGTCGCCGCCGCACGGCGCGGGCCGGTCCGGACCGACCGTGGCACGCTTTTGCCGATCAGTGTCGAACCGCTGCGCGTCCTGGCCACCCCGCTCGATCCGAACGAACCCGGGGCCATGGGCCGGCCGGCGGTCGTGGTCGTCGCCGTCCGCCGCGACCAGCGCGACGAGGCCTTGCGCGAGCTCGTCGCCCAGCTCGCCCTGGCCAACCTCGCCGCCCTCGCCGTCGCCTCCCTCGTCGGCTACCGCCTCGCCCGTGCCGCCCTCGACCCGGTCGAGCGCTACCGCGGCCAGGCCGCCCGCATCGCGGCCGGCGCCAACGGCGTCCGTCTCGACGTCCCGGCCGGCGACGACGAACTGACCCGGCTCGGCCGCACCCTCAACGACATGCTCGCCGCCCTGGACACCGCGCTGGAGCGGGAACGGCGCTTCGTCAGCGACGCCAGCCATGAGCTGCGGACCCCGCTGACGCTGCTGGCCGCGGAGCTGGAGCTCGCGTTGCGACGGCCCCGCCCCGCCGCGGAACTCGAGGCGGCGCTGCGCGCCGCCGCCACGGACACCGCCAGGCTCATCGCCCTCGCCGACACCCTCCTGGCCGTCGGCGTTCAGGCCGCGCCGGGCCCGGCCACGCCCGCGGTGGACCTGGCGGTCGCGCTCCCGCCGATCGTGCAGCGGTACCGTAATGCCGCCGACCTCACCGACGCCGCGCTGCGCACCGACCTCGAACCCGCACCGCCGGTCCGCATCGACCCGGCCCGTCTCGAACGCATCGTCACCAACCTGCTCGACAACGCCGTGCGGCACGGTGCGGCGCCGATCACCGTCGCCACCGGCACCACCGGCGGGTACGCCCGGCTCACCGTCCACGACGCCGGCCCCGGCATGCCGGCCCAGTTCCTGCCGCACGCCGCGGAACGATTCGCCCGCGCCGACACCGCCCGTACCACCCCGGGCACCGGCCTCGGCCTGTCGCTGGTCGACGCCATCGTCGCCGCACACGACGGGCATCTGTGGTGGTGCTCCGGCGCCGAACACCACCACCCGCAGCCCGCTCCGGTGCCGTGCATCCATCCCGGCACCGGCACCACGGTCACCGTCCTGCTCCGAGAAGCGCCGGATTCGACCAGCTCGGCGGCTGTCGGCGGATGACCGTGCGCGCGCCCGCCACCACGGCGTCGCCGAGCTCGCGGCCGACCTCGGCGGCGCCCATCGTCTGCCCGAGCCGCTCCAGCGGCGCGGTCGCCGCTAGGTGCGCGAACCCCAGCGGCGTCACCAACCCGGCGCCGGCTCCGACCGCGGCGGCCGCGACCACGAGCACCATCACCCCGGAGCCGCCGGCCTCGCCGGTGGCGGCGGCGACCGCCAGACCGGCCGCGGCCAGGGCAAGCCCGACCGCCATCCCGGGCCCGTCGCCGATCGGCCGGCGTCCCGGGCCCGGCCCGCCCACGGCTGCACCAGCGCGGCCGCCGCCGCCGGCAGTGACACCACCGCCCCGGTGGCCAGCGGCCCGAGCCCGACCCGGGCCCCGGCTACCGGCAGGAACCCCACCCCGACGCTCAACGCCGCGGTCGCCCCGGCCAACGCCACGGTCGGGCGCACGAACCCCGCGGCGGTCAGACGGCGGGCGAGGTCGACCACGGTCTGGCGGGCCTTCGGCAGCGGCGGCGCGGACGGTACCGCGAGCGCAGCCCACCCGGCGACAGCCCGCCCTCACCATGCAGCGCGAGACGTGGCCGCACACGGCATGCGTCGTGCTTCACAGTGGTCAGAGCTTCAATGCTCAGGATGTGCGGGTTTCCAGTGATCGGAGCTCCTGGTGGTGGTGGCCACATCTGCGATGTCTGACGATGCCGATCTGCTGACGTTCTGGATCAGCCAAGGGCGGTCGGCAAACGGGCAGCGTCACAGATCGCCGGACAAGGCAGGCGATTTGCGGTTTGCGTTCTACGGGCGGGTGTCCACCGCGGACTTCCAGGAGCGGGAGTCGTCGCGCCAGTGGCAGCGTGATGTCGTCGACGATCTCGTCGCTGGGCACGGCCAGGTGGTGGCGGAGTTCTTTGACGTCTCCCGCAGCCGGCGCCTGCCGTGGTGCAACCGGCCGCAAGCGGCTGTCCTGCTGGAAGCCCTTGCCGAGCCGGACCGTGGGCTCGACGCGGTAGTGGTGGGGGAGTACGAGCGCGCCTTCTACGGCGGCCTTGCACCGGAGGGTGCGTCGCCGGGGACGGAGACGCCGCGCGGCATGCTGGCATGGACTGACCGGCGGCCCTCAGAAGGACGGTGCGTTTAGCCCGCCCGGGAGGCGGTAGACGGGACGCCGATGGAGCCGTCGCAGTTGCTACCCGCGCGTGAGCAGATGGCGTTCACGCTCGGGTTCCACATCATTCTCGTGCCGTTCGGGCTGGCGTTCACGTTCCTGATGCTCGTCGCCGAGTGGCGGGGGCTGCGGCGCGGTGACCGGGACGCGCTGGTGCTGGCCCGGCGGTGGTCGCAGGTGGCCGCGGTGCTCTTCGCGGTCGGCGCGGTCTCCGGTACCGTGCTCAGCTTCGAGCTCGGCCTGCTGTGGCCCGGGCTGATGGGCCGCTACGGGGCCGCTTTCGGCATCCCGTTCGCGATCGAGGGGCTGTTCTTCTTCCTCGAGGCGATCTTCGTCGCGGTGTACGTCTACGGCTGGAACCGCCTCTCCGGCTGGCGGCACTTCTGGACCGGGGTGCCGGTCGTCGTCGCCGGCATCGGCGGCACCCTCTCCGTCGTCGCGGCCAATGCGTGGATGAACCAGCCCGGCGGGTTCACCCTGCGCGACGGGCGGGTGGTCGAGGTACGACCGCTGGAGGTGATCTTCAACGGGGCGTTCTGGTACGAGAGCCTGCACATGCTGCTGGCCGGATACATGGTCGCCGGGTTCGTCACCGCGGCCGTGTACGCGCGCGGGCTACGCCGTGCCGGCAACGATCGCACCGTCCGGCTCGGACTGATGATCCCGCTGACCATGGCCGCGATCCTCACCCCGGTGCAGATCTTCGTCGGGGACGTGGCGGCCAGGGAGGTGTTCCACCGGGAACCGGCGAAATTCGCCACGATCGAGGCATTGCCGACCACCGACACCCACGTGCCCGAGGTCCTTGGCGGCGTCTACGGCAACGGGCGGGTCCGCGGCGGCATCCCCATCCCGAACGGGGCATCGCTGCTGTCCGGGTACCGCGCCGACACCCGCATCCAGGGCATCGATGCGATCCCCGAGGCGGTGCGGCCCACCGACCGGCAGGTGACGATCGTGCACCTCGCCTTCGACGTGATGGTCGGCGCGGGAACGTACCTGCTGGCGCTCTCGGCGTGGTTCGGCCTGGCTTGGTGGCGCCACCGCGGCCCGCCCCGCAGCCGCTGGTTCCCGCCCGCCGCGATCGCCGGCGGCGTCCTCGCCGTCGTCGCCCTGGAGGCCGGGTGGGTGGTCACCGAGGTCGGCCGCCAGCCCTGGACCGTCGTCGGGCACCTGCTCACCCGGGACGCGGTCACCCGCTCCGGCAACGTGTGGCTCTTCTTCGCCGCCACGCTCGTGTTGTACGCCGCGGTCGCCTTCGCGACCGTGCACGTCCTGCGGGTGCTGCGCCGCCGCTGGCGCGACAGCGGCATCGACCCGGCGGACGTGCCGTACGGCCCGCCCCACGCCGACGAGCCCGCGCCGGCCGACGGATGAGCACGTTCGCCGCGGCCGTGCTGTTCGCCGGCGTGCTCGCCTACGCCGTGTTGGGCGGCGCCGACTACGGCGCCGGGTTCTGGGACCTCACCGCCGGCGGCGCGGAGCGCGGCCGGCGGCCGCGGCACCTCATCGACGCCGTCCTCGCCCCGGTCTGGGAGGCCAACCACGTCTGGCTGATCTTCTGCCTGGTGATGCTGTGGTCCGCCTTCCCGCCCGCGTTCGCCGCCATCATGACCACGCTGTACATCCCGCTGGGCCTGGCCGCCCTCGGCGTCGTGCTGCGCGGCTCCGGTTTCGCGTTCCGCAAGGTCCTCGTCGCCACCGACCACCAGCGCGCCGCCGGCGCCGCGTTCGCCGCCTCCTCGGTCATCACCCCGTTCTGCTTCGGCACCGTCGCCGGAGGCATCGCCTCCGGCCGCGTCCCGACCACCGGCGGCGGCGATCCGGTCCGCTCCTGGCTCAACCCGGCGAGCCTGCTCGGCGGCGTCCTCGCGGTGCTGGTCTGTGCGTTCCTCGCCGCCGTGTTCCTCACCGCCGAGGCCCGCCTGCGCCGCGACGAGCCGCTGCGCCGCTGGTACGCCCGCCGCTCCCGCTTCGCCGCCCTGCTCACCGGCGCCGTCGCCCTGGCCGGCATCGCCGTCCTGCACGCCGACGCGCCCCGGCTGTTG
>Ga0310811_10011258_pt1 | contig 11589 bp, 9 predicted proteins | sample YCmetagenome_FD_207642 | JGI IMG/M metagenome (GOLD analysis project Ga0310811, IMG submission 207642) | Soil microbial communities from experimental microcosm in Duke University, North Carolina, United States - YC | ecosystem: Engineered > Artificial ecosystem > Soil microcosm > Unclassified ... | reverse complement strand
ATACGCCTGGTATCTTACCGCGTCAAAAAGCAAAGCCATGAGCGGCCAGCACTTCCCCGTTACCGCCGCCGACAGAGACAGCATCTGCGCCTTTGCAAGACTTTACAACCAGACACTGCCCGACTCCAACGCACTTGCCATAGAAATAAAATCGTCATGGGTAGAAGCATCCTCCATCCCGCCGGCAAATCTCAAAAACTACATCACCGTCAACGCCACCATCCCAGTCTATAAAAAAACAGCCTCTTACTGGGTCCCCGACAGCACCCGCCAGGCCAAAATGGCGCTGGTAGGCATCCACGTCGTCGGCAGCGTTGCCCACCATCCCGAAATGGTCTGGGCCACCTTCGAACACGCCAGCAACGCACCCAATGCAGCTTACACATATCTCGACTCCAACAAGAACTTAAAAAATGTACCCGCCGACAATGGCGCCAACTGGCTGTTCTCTAATAACAGCGCCGATACCGCCTACAACAGATCCCATATGACGGCCTACAATCCAAACCTGCCCTTTAAGATCACAGATACCATCTACGCCCAGCCCAACTATACGATAAGTCCGAGCAATACGAACCGGACAACACCCTGGGGCAGCGTTACCGACTCCGCCACCAACCAGCAGGACCTCAGCTCCGCCGCTTCGAACAGCGAGATCATCTCCTTCGACAATACTATGCAGTCCTTCCTCCCCCGCGACAAAAGAAACAACTACCTCCTCATCGGCGCCACATGGACCTTCGGCGGTACCCCGCCCAACGGCGGCAGCTATGGTTCAGATACCACCCACGGCGTCGCTATCGGCACCAGCGCCCTCGCCAACACAACGATGGAAACCTATTTTCAGAACAATAATCCACCCGCCCATACATTCACCCAAACGACCTGTTTCCTCTGTCATTCCAATAATAACAGCAACCTCCCCGGAGACCTCAGCCATATCTTCACAGCTACACAACGGCTATTCCTCGACCCGGTGAAGGCGCTGAAGAAAAAATAATTCCCAGGCGCCTCACTAAAAATGCAAATGCCCCGCTTCGGCGGGGCATTTATAAAATCAATAATTTAACCACTACGTCGCCGCCACCAGCTGAGCCTTCTTCTCCGGCTCCGACAGCTTTTGCTCTACCCCATTCTCATGGCTCAGCCGGAACCAATCCTTCGCGAACGGTTTCAGAAGCGCACTCGCTGCCTTCGGTCCCCAGGTCCCCGCCTCATAGGTCATAAGCCCCTTCTTCGGCGACTTCTTCCAGGCATTCAGCATCGGCATCACCACCTTCCACGCCGCCTCGATCTGGTCATCCCGCATGAATTGAGTTGCGTCGCCCTCCAGCACGTCCAGCAGCAAAGCCTCATACGCCTCGGGCAGCGACTCCTTGAAATTGTCCTTATACATAAAGTCCATTTCCACCGACTCCAGCTTCATATGAAGACCGGGCACCTTGCCCTCGAACATCAGTCCGATCTCCAGCTCCGGCTGGATACTGATGATCAGCTGATTCGGCATCAGGTCGTCCTTGAAGATTTTATGCGGAGAATCCTTGAACTGGATCATGATCACCGAAGACTGACGCGGCATACACTTACCGGTACGCAAAAAGAAAGGCACTCCCTTCCAGCGCTCCGTATCGATGAACATCCGGGCCGCTACAAAGGTCTCCGTGCTCGAGTCGGCCGCCACCTGCCCCTCCTCCTTATAGCCAACCTGCGGCTTCCCGTGGATCTCACCCGCCGTATACTGCGCGCGCACCACTTCCTTAAAGACATTCTGCGGCGTAAATGGCCGGACATTCTTTAACACTTTCACCTTGGCATCCCGGATCGCCTCGGCTTCATACGCCTTCGGACAATCCATCGCGACAATACACAACAACTGCAGCAGGTGATTCTGGATCATATCCCGCAACGCCCCGCTGCTGTCATAATAGCCGCCCCGGCTGCCCACACTGACCTCTTCCGCCACACTTATCTGAATATGATCGATATACTTGTTGTTCCACAACGGTTCAAAAACGTAGTTCGCAAACCGGAACGCCATTATATTCTGCACCATCTCCTTGCCCAGATAGTGATCGATATGATAGATCTGCTTCGCCTTGAATCGCTTGTTGATATAACGGTTCAGCTTCCGCGCAGACTCGAGGTCCGTCCCGAACGGCTTCTCGACCACGATCCTGTCGAGCGCATCCCTGTTGCACAGCTTCTGATTACAAAGCGCATCGGCAATAGCCTCGATAAATCGCGGTGCAACCGCCAGATAGAACATCCGCACCCCACGCTGCTGCTCCCGCTCTTCAAAATCCTTGATCCTGTCCTTCAGCGTCGTATAAGTCTCCTTATTCATAAAATCTCCCTGGACATAGTTGACGCGCGCGGCAAAACTCGCCCATTTCTCCCTGTCCGCTTTTCCTTTCCGGCTAAACTCATCCACACCCTCCAACAGATAATTCCTGTATTCGCCCTCGTCGACCTTCACAAAATCCACACAAAAGATCGAAAAAATGGGCGGCAGGTGATTTTCCACATATAAATTGAAGAGCGCAGGTATCAGCTTGCGTTTCGTCAGGTCGCCCTTGGCGCCGAAGATGGTAATCGCGGATGGGAATATTTTTCTGCTCATATCTCAAAACTAATGAAAAACCCGCTGTCTCGCAGCGGGTTTTGATGGTTAAATTACTGTTTCCATGTATTATTCGTCACATCCACATCCGGGTATCGCTGATCCGGATCCACCGTCACCTGAACAATCTTGCTGGTTGAAGCGTAGTGGAACTTCCAGACAGGACCATGCATCCAGATTTCCACAGGAAGTTTGACCCTGGACGTCTTGCCGTTCTCCTCCTTCACCTCCACGGTTACAGGCATAGGTAGCTTTTCCTTGTTCTCGACCGTGATCAGCGCCCCTTCTGCCTGGTTGCCGTTGACATACTCCACGGCAGTCACAGCCTGGTCGATCTTCCAGTTGTTAAAGAACCATCCCCGCCAGAACCAATCGAGCGTCTCCCCCGAGGCATTCTCGATCGCATGAAAAAAGTCATAAGGAGTCGGATGCTTAAACGCCCACTCGTGTACATAATACCGGAACGCGTAGTCAAATCTGTCCTTGCCCAACACTTCCTCCCTCAACAACTCCAGCCCCGTCCCCGGCTTGTTGTAGGACAGCGTCCCCCACTCCCTCGTCGGCATCGCATCCGGAATGGTCATTATCGGATTGGTCGCATTGAAGAACGCATTGGCAAACCGGCCCCTGTCCTTAACAACACGCAGATACTCCCCTTTGTTAAAAGCCGAATCCGCCACCGTGTTGATAAAAGTATTGAACCCTTCATCCATCCACGGATACTTCCGCTCATTGCTCCCCACGATCATCGGAAACCAGTTGTGACCGAACTCATGACGCGTCACACCCCAAAGATTCCCCTTCCTCGCCCGCTCGCTGCAAAACACGATCCCAGGATATTCCATTCCCCCTACCACACCTGCCACATTCGTCGCGGAAGGATAGGAGAACTCATACAAATAGTTGGAGTAATATTCGATACATCCCTTTACAAACTCCGTGCTGCGTCCCCAGGCCGAATCACCCGCGCTCTCCACAGGATACAGCGACTGAGCCAGCGCCTTCTTGCCGCTCGGCAGGTCGATCCTCGCCGCGTCCCAGATAAAAGCCTTCGAAGCTCCCCAGGCCACGTCACGGGTATTGATACATTTGAACTTCCATACCAGTCGTCCCTTCGCAGGACGGCTCGAAGCATCGGTCAGCTCACTTCCGCTCCTGATCGCTACCGTCTTCTCACTCGCCTTTGCCTCCTGATAGCGCTTCAGCTGCACGGGCGTCAGCACCTCCATCGGATTCACCAGCTCTCCGCTGCCACCGACGATCATATCCCCCGGTACGTCTACACTGTACTCGATATTCCCGTATTCCAGATAGAACTCTCCCTGACCCAGATACGGCAGAGTATTCCAGCCCGCGACATTGTCGTAGACGCACATGCGGGGATACCACTGCGCGACCTCATAGATCCAGCCGTTTTTGGTATCCAGCCGCCCCGTACGATCAGTGCCGTATTCGGGTATCTTAAAGGAATAGCTGATACGGATCTTCAGCACACCGCCACCGCCTTTCAACACGGCAGGCAGCTTCACCTGCATCCTCGTGTCCGATACCAGATAGTCCGCCTTGCTAGCCTTACCCGTTGCCGCGTTGATCAGTTCCACGGACTTCAGCTCATACCCTCCCTCGAAAGCATTCTTGTTGGCCCAGCGGCCACCCGAGACCTCAGTCCCCGCAACACCCCTCGAATCCAGACTATAAATATTCTGATCCATCTGCAGCCACACAAAAGGAAGCTCGTTCGGACTGTTGTTCTTATAGGTAATGGTTACAGTTCCGGACAGCGACTGGTTGACCTCATCCAGTTTCGAATCGATCTTATAGTCGGCACTGTTCTGCCAGTACTTAGGTCCTGGCTTGCCATCCGCACCACGGACATCATCTCCGTAAGCCGGATAAAATATCGGCGCAAAAGCCTCATGCGAATCGAACACCGAAGAAGAAGGACCGGACTGGGCATGGACAACCTGTTGTCCCAATATCAGCCCCGCCAGCGCCAGCCCACGAATTGATTTTCTCATATCAACACTGATTTTTTTATTATGGTAGCGAAGGTATATTTTCCTAACTTCCATTCCATGAATATCGCTGAAATTAAAAATCGATTAGCAAAAAGAGCTACAGAATTCTCGGCTGGCGGCTTTAAACCCACTTACACCGACAAGGAAAGCTGGATCGGACGCGTAGCCTTTTACAAAGAAGACGAGTCGATCCCCCTCGAAGCCGACGGCACACCCATGCTCCCCCTGCTGCAGCTAAGCCTCGAAGGGCTCCCCTATATCCCCGACGGGTTGGAGAACACCAAAATGATCACCCTCTTCGTCAGCGAGAATCTCCCAGCCGGCGGCAGCCCCCCGGGCAGCGGTGCCCCCTCCGACAACGGCCAGGGCTGGGTGCTGCGCGAATACAACAAAACCGACCAACTCATCAACAAAAGACTCGAGAACATCGACTCCTATATCCGCTCTTTCCCCCTCAAAACCACCTTCATCTCCGAAGACTTCCCCGTATGGGACGGCGGCGGCATACCCGATGATGTCGAAAATGAGATTAACCGCCTGGAAAAAGAGGGAGAAATCACCGACTACTATGATATAGTAGAAAATAATTATGGACACAAACTGGGCGGCTACCCCACCTTCTCCCAGTCAGGAATCGACTTTGGCGAAGACTTCGAATTCATGCTGCAGATCGCATCGGATGGCAAAGCCAACCTTAATATCGTAGACGCCGGAACGATTTTCCTGGCAAAAAACAGGAAGACAGGCGAATGGCGGCTATATATCGATTTTTTATAATGGTCATCTCAGGGCTATCCTCACACTATCCCCTTTTCTGATTCCCACATCCGTGGTCCGCAGGACCACCCTGCTATTTTTTAATCGCACTTCAACATCATAGTAGCTCCCCTGAAACATAACACCCTCCACCACTCCTTCCAGACTACCCTCCTCCACAATATCGATATCCTCGGGCCGCACAAAGGTCTTCCCGATCAGGTTATATTTCCCGAACAGCCCCGCCACATATTCGTTTATAGGTTGTCGGTATATGCGCTCGGGCGGCCCCTGCTGCTCGACACTGCCGTTTCGCAACACCAGCACCTCATCCGCCCAGGCCATCAGGTCCAGCGGATCATGCGATACCAGTATACAGGTAATCCCCAGCTGCTCCCCGATATTCCGGATCACCCGCTTCAGGGTGTCCTTGTGGATCATGTCCAGGTTGGAAAAAGGCTCATCCAGCAAGAGCAGACGCGGCGGCTTCACCAGCAGCCGCGCGAGAGCGATACGCTGCCTTTCCCCACCCGAAAGCGCATCGGTCCGCCGCCCCATCAGATGATCGATATGACAGATGGCATATAATTCGGCAGACTGCTCGGGAGTCATATCATTCGCATAGGAAAGTATCTCTTCCACCCGGTAATTATGCCACAGCTCAAAATGCTGCGACAGATAGGCGATACCCGGCTGGCCGGGCACCAGACGTTCCTTCGGGCCCAGAACCCGTGGGCCCGCAATTAACACAACCCCCGCCGAAGGCTCCGCCAGACCCCCGATGATCTTCAGCAGCGTGCTCTTCCCCGACCCCGTTTCACCCGCGATGGCCAGATTCTGCCCCTTCTTCTGTACAAAACTGATCCCCCCAACACCGCCAATGTCAATTAATTGTAATAGGTCCATAAATCCAAAAATAAGCTAATTTGCCCCCGTTTTATGTCAATCGAATCACCATCACTCAGGACCGTCCAGGTTACCCGCTACGTTACCCCGCTAAGGGAAGGCGGCTCCCTGCCCGCCATTGCCGAGGCCGACGACGAGTTTCTCTATGTACTAAAATTCCGCGGCGCCGGACAGGGCGTAAAATCCCTTGTCGCCGAGCTCATCGGCGGCGAGATCGCCCGTCTCCTCGGTATGAAAGTGCCGGAGATCGTCTTTGCGACCCTCGATCCCGCATTCGGCCGCTCGGAACCCGACGAAGAGATCCAGGACCTCCTAAAGGCCTCCGTTGGCCTCAATCTGGGTTTGCACTACCTCACCGGCTCCATCACCTACGATCCCGCAGTGACCGCCGTCGACGCCCTCACCGCCTCCCGCATCGTCTGGCTGGACAGCCTGCTAACCAACGTAGACCGCACGGCCCGCAACACCAATATGCTGTTTTGGAACAAAGAACTCTGGCTGATCGACCACGGGGCCGCCCTCTACTTCCACCACAGCTGGGACGGAGCATGGGACCAGTCCGCCCGGCGACCCTTTACACAAATAAAGGACCACGTTCTGCTGCCCTGGGCGTCCAGACTGGACGAAGTCGACCAGGCCTTCCGGGCAATACTGACACCCGAACGCATCAACAGCATCGTCGCCCTGCTTCCGGACGAATGGCTCGTCAACTGGCCCTCCGGGCAGTCACCAGACACCGCACCATCACCCGGCGAGATCAGGGACGTCTACGCCCGCTTCCTCAACACCCGCATCATGTCCTCTTCTATCTTTGTAAACGAAGCCCAGAATGTCAGAAAAAACACTATTTGAATACGCCGTCATCCGGGTCGTGCCGAGGGTAGAACGCGAGGAATTCCTCAACGTCGGGGTCATCCTCTATTGCCCCAGACTCAAATACCTGCAGCTGATCTATACCCTGAACACCGACCGCCTGCAGGTCTTCTGCCCCTCCCTCGACATCGGCGAGCTGGAAGAACACCTCCGTGCCTTCGAAGCGATCACCCTGGGCAATTCCACAGGCGGCCCCATCGCCCGCCTGGACATCGCCAGCCGTTTCCGCTGGCTAACAGCCACCCGAAGCACTATCCTTCAATCTTCAAAAGTCCACCCCGGCTTCTGCTCCGACCCCGCAGCGGCGCTCACCCGCCTCCACGCGACACTGGTCCTGTAACCGCCGGCCGTCACCCATCCAATAAAAACCACCAATTTTCGTTTAATCCCCCAACACGACCTCTACTATGGCAGATATATCAGAAACTATCCAGCAGCCGCTCGAAGAAGCCTCCAAAAGCAGAATCAACGCCTTTGTAGCCCTCTTCGTCGCCATCACCGCAACCTTCATGGCCATCTGCAACGTCAAGGACGGCAATATCGTCCAGGCCATGGACCAGGCCCAGGCACACAGCATCGACTCCTGGTCCTACTACCAGGCCAAAAGCACCAAACAAGCTACAGTGGAAAGCGTTCTCGAACTGGCCAAACTCCAAAAATCGGCCGCCACCGACGAACTGATAAAAAAATACGAGGCGCAGATCACGCGCTACGACTCCGAAAAAGCAGCTATAAAGAAACAAGCGGAAGACTATCAGAAACAATACGACGACCTCAACCTCTTCGACGACCAGTTCGACATGACCGAGGCCCTGCTGACCATCTCCATCGCCATGTTCGGCATCGCCTCCCTCACACAACGGAAATGGCTGCTCTGGTTCGCCAGCGGAATGAGCCTGCTCGGCATCATCTTCGGCATCACCGCCTTCTTTAAGATCAGCCTGCACTCCGACTTCGTCTCAGGCATCCTCAGCTAAGCGCGGCGCGGCCTACATCTTCTTATACCCCTCCGGTATCACAAAATTGTACGCCGGAGGCATCCTCGTCTGGTAATTCGTGAGCGTGATCACCTGATCCCCCGACTGACACTTCACTACAACCCCATCCCCGCCGGCACTCTTTATCTTATTCAGGATCATCGACCCCATCGGATAATACACAAATATCCCCGCCAGACAAATATTCGAGTTACCCAGATCTTTCGTGATCCACAGATCCCGCTGATCCCCCTTTATCTTCACCACAAAATGCTGACACTCCAGCTTGCCGATCTTCTCAGCCCCGACATTCGCCACACTGATATCCCCATCGGCTAGCTTCATTTCCTTCTCCGTATTTAACTGGCTGAAATCCCCCTCCGTGTATGCATGATGCTTGTCCAAAAAATGCACCTCCTTATTGGTCGTAAAATCCAGCAGCGTATTGTCCTGCTCCTTTCCCCGGGTGATATCCGCAGCACCCTCCTTCATCGGATAGATCTTGGACTCTATCTTTACCTTCGACTTCGTCTCATATAAGGTCATCATTACCTTGGTCTTCATCGTACAGTCATAAACCAATGTACCCTCGAACTGCGCGAACGACACCTGAAGAATGGTCAGAAAAGCGACCAATACGGTTAGCTTCTTTTTCATACTGGGAGTGAATGGAAAGATCAAATTTACAACTTCCTCCCCTCCCCCCAAATTAAGATTATGGCTGCCGAAACTCATAAGTACCCGCCGTCAATCCCACCTTCTTCCACGGCAACTCCAGCTCCGCCGTCGCCCCAGGAGGCACCACCGCCGTATAAACGATCTTGCCGCCCACCGTCTTCCAGGACGACACGATCTCCCCGTACGGACAGTCATGGCTCGCCCTCAACTCCTCCAAACCCTTCGCAAAATGCGGACGCAGCAGAATATGCCTGAACCCCGGCTCCCCCGCGTCCGGCAAGATCCCGCCCAAACCCTTGAACAGCCAGGCCCCGATCTCACCAAACATGATATGATTCATTGATATATCGCTCTTCGCATCGATAGGCCAGTTCTCATACAGCGTGGTGGCGCCGTTGACGATCCACCATCCCCACGAGGGATAGGTCCGCTGCGTCGCAACAGTGTAGGCCAGATCGGCATACCCATTCTCGCTCAACGCACTCAGCAAAGCCTTGGTCCCAAGCAACCCCACATTCAGATGATTCCCGTCGGCCTGCACCCTGTGCGCCAGGCTCGCAGCCACCCGCGCCTTCATTTCGGCGGGAACAAGTCCCCAGTACAACGGCATACACTGCTCGGTCTGTAACCCGCTGCCATAAACGCCCTTCGTCGAATCGAGGTACTTCCCGTTAAACACCTTCTTTATCTTCTCCGCAAGCGCCAGATACTTCTTCTCGTCCTCCTTCTTCCCCAGCAAACCCGCCGCCTTCGCCAGTATCGACGCATCCGCATAAAAATAGACCGTCGAAGTGAACTCCACCGGCGGCTTCGTCGTCACCGGTATCCAGTCCCCAAGCCCCCAGTCCGTCAGACCAGTCGAACTCACTCCATTGTCTCCCCTCTCATCGATACGATCCACATACCTTCTGATATTGTCATAACAATTCTCCAGCAGCCGCGAGTCGCCATAGAACAAATAGACATTCCACGGTATAAGGGCGATCGTACTCGTCCAGTCCGGACCATTCCCCCACTCATACCCCCACCCGTCCGTCGGCACTATCGAAGGCAGCACGCCATTGGGCTGCTGCTCATCCCGGTGGTCGGCCATCCACTTCTCATATACTTTAATTCCATTGAAATTGTAAAGCCCCGTCTCCACCGCGATATGCGCGTCTCCCGTCCAGCCATTCTTCTCCCGCTGCGGGCAGTCTGTTGGATAGCCCATCAGATTTGACAGATACGAATTATTGGTGGCAGACCACAGCCTGTTGACCAGCGTATCCGAACTTTCGATGCGGCCAACCGGACCCACGTCGCTATGCATGAACCAACCCGTAAGACTATTCGCACCCAGCACTACTCCCGGCGAGGACGACACGACCTCTACATACTGAAAGCCCTTGTATCCCATCAGCGGCTTGAACACTTCCTCTCCCTTTCCGCTGAGGGTATAGATATCCGTTTGAAAAGGGTCCCCGTCGCCGACGGGCCGGTAGTGTACCGAAATATTCGACTGATCGACATGCCCGTTCGGATAAAGCCGCTCCCCATGCACCAGCCGCAGCCTCGTCCCCGCCGGCCCCTGGACACGCAGCTCGCTCACACCCGCGATATTCCTTCCCAGGTCATAGACCCAGACGGTGTCGCTGAGCTGCTTTACAGAAACAGGCGTTATCTTCTCCACATCCCGGATCGGCGGCAATACCTGCGCGACCACATTGTCCGACGGCGCGCTCCGGAAGACCACTTCCTTCCAGGCACTGTCATTGAACCCCGGCCTGTTCCATCCCGCCTGCTGGCGCCGGTCGTCGACATGTTCCCCCGTATAAATGCTGTTGAAAACGATCGGACTCAATGAGGTTTTCCAGTCCTTTCCCGAAACGATGGTCTCTACCGAACCATCGTCATAACTGATGCGGATATCCATACAGAAACAAGGCCGTCCCCGCCACGGCGCCTCATGAAAATACCATACTGCCGTAGACTGCATATTGTACCATCCATTTCCCAGCAAAACACCCACCGCATTGTCCCCCTGCTGCAGGTAGCCGGTAATATCGTAGTCCACATAAAGATTCCGGCGGTCAAAACGCGTATACATCGGGTCCAGCCTGTGATCCCCAACCTTTTCGCCATTAATATACAACTCATAAAGACCCGCCGCTGCTATATAGGCCCTCGCCGACCGAACCTTCTTCCCCATCCGGAAAGGCTTCCGGAAATACGCCGCCGGCCCCGTCCTGATATCCCTCGAGTCACTGATCCAGGCTCCCCTCCAGTTCGCCATCCCCATCATCCCCGTTTCAAAACTCGCCACCCCCGGCAATGCCCCCTTCTTCCCGTCTTTATCCCAAACTATAACCCGCCAGTAATAACGCGTCCACGGCTTCAGCGCAGGCCCCTCATAACTCACCAGCTGCGCCGCCGATAACTTCCGCCCCGACGTCCAAACCCCACCGGCGCCCCCCCTCTCCACTAACAAGGAGTCCACCCCAACCACCACCTCATACGCCAACTGCCTGGCCCCCTGCCTCCCATCTTTCAACTTCCACCCCAGCCGCGGATGCACTTCGTCGATACCCAATGGACTATCCAAATACTCACACCTCAGCTCCACCGGCCGGCATAGCTCCTGCCCCATCCCAATCACATAAAAACCAAATATTGCTAAACAGCTAAATAGATACCTCATGCCCAAATCTAACAAATATCCCAAACTGCCCATCCTGTACCTCCCTCCTTCCCCCCCTGGGCCCCCCCCCCCCCGGCGCGCGCG
>Ga0310811_10011257_pt1 | contig 11589 bp, 6 predicted proteins | sample YCmetagenome_FD_207642 | JGI IMG/M metagenome (GOLD analysis project Ga0310811, IMG submission 207642) | Soil microbial communities from experimental microcosm in Duke University, North Carolina, United States - YC | ecosystem: Engineered > Artificial ecosystem > Soil microcosm > Unclassified ... | reverse complement strand
TGCCCCAGCCGCCACCCCTGGGAACGCGGAAGAGTTGGGCCCGTGGACTCCGGTCTGCCGCTATGTACGGATGATCGGCGGCAGCCAGCCGGAACAGGTCGCCGATCCCGCCAAGCAGTTCTGCCTCGATCCCGCGAAGACCACCGGCTGGCACGTCACCACGTTGATCGCCACCGTCCCCAATCCGGAACTGACCCACCTTTCCCTGACCTTCGACCGCTATATCGAGAGCATCACCTGGGCTCTCGATGACGGCGACCTGGGGAAAGCAAGTTACTCCTTCGATAGTTACTGGTTCCCCTGGCGCTCCGATCAAAAGGCCGAGACCGATCCCGATAAGGGCAAGACCGCGGACAAGGATCGCGACCGGCGTTCCGACATGCCGGGCATTCTCCTCTTCCGCCGTAGCCAGCAAAGTCTGGACCCGGCTCTCCCCCACCCCGAGAAAGATCTCCTGATGGTCTTCCTGGTCGGCGAAACTCCCACCGACGGCATCAACCGTGACGCCTTCCTTAAGGCTTGGGACTATGCCACGGAGCTGGCGAATACGCCCCTGCCCATTTGTGGGAATGCCACAAACGGTGCCAAGTCCTGCGTCGCCATCCTCGGCCCGAACTTCACTGGTTCGCTGCCTTCACTAAAGCTCCTGCTCGACAACCTGCCTGCGAAGTCGCCCGGCCATGAAACCTTTGTGATCAGCGGCGCCGTCACCGGCGAAGACCCCAGCACCTCGGCCCTGCCTCAAGGCACTCACTTCTGCACCACCATCGAAACCGACCGGATCCGGTGGAAAGCTTTCACCGGGATCCTGGAAAATCTTTCCAAGGGGTCCTTCTGGGACGACACGGGCGCAGTCCCGAAACGCTTCGCCCTCCTCGGCGAAGATCAAACCGAGTATGGAAATCTGCAGAAAGCGGTGGGCGATGGCAAAAGCCCTCTGGCATTGCGCTTCCCCCGCGGCATCGCGCGCATCCGCAATTCCTTCGAGCAGCTCCCTGGGCTCGCCACTCCGTCTCGCAACACGGCCTATCCCGAATTGCCGCTGGTTCTCCGCGATACCGGCCAGGATACCCTCCCGTCCTTCTCCCAGCAGCAGAGCCCGGTATCGCAGTGGGCCGTTCTCGTGGAACTGGTCGCCACGCTTCGCCGCGAAGGAATCCGCTACGTCGGTATCGTCGCCACAGATCCGCTCGACGCCCTCTTCCTCAGCCGCGCCCTCCGCGCGCTTGCGCCCAATATCCGCATCGTCCTCTTCAGCGCCGATCTTCTCTTTGCGCGTGCGTCGGACCCTTGGGACCTCAGCGGAACCCTGGCCGTGACCTCTTACCCCCTGATCTCGCGCAACCAATACTATGCGGGCGCGGTTCGCCCAAGACGCGCTCAATTCGCCAACGACGGAGCCGAAGGCGTCTACAACGCCTGTCGCCGCATGCTGCTCGAACCCGCCACCGGCGGCGCTTCGCCCTGCAGCGCGACCAACCAGACTCCTTCCGGCAAGGACTATCTTCTCGACTATGCGCCCCCCTTCGCCCAGCCGAGTCACAAGCACAAACCTGCCGTCTGGCTGACCATCCTGGGCCGCAGTGAGTGGTGGCCCGTCGCGGCTCTACCTGTCGATATGGAGAGCCGGCTGCTGGAAGGCCCCGCGCCCGCCTCCCACAACACCGAGCAGTTCTCCGTGGAAACCAGTCCGCGGCCCTGGTTCCTGTTCTTCTGGATTATCTGGAGTGCGTGCGCCCTGCACGTGTTCATCTTCTTCGGCATGAATATCAACCGCCGCAGCTTCTGGCCCTGGTGGGAAAACAAACTTCTGCGGCGCCTCGCCATGGGCTACCAGCCCGACTTGGCAACCAGGCGCCGCGCCACCCTCGCCGCAGCCTCACTCACCGTTGCCTTTGCATGCTGCTCGCTTACGGTCGCGATCGGGACGAGCGGCCTCAAAGGCTGGGGCTATCTCTCGGGTGACCAGGGCTCCGGTTACTTACAGCTTGCATCCGCGATCGTCATCGGCGTAGCGGCCATCATCGAAGCGCTGTGGGCCGTTTGGGGCATCGAGAAACCTGCCCATAAAGGCGCGTGGCTCGTTGCCGTGGCGGCCGCAGCGGCAGCTGAGATTGCCGGCGCCGCCTACGTCCTGTTCTCCTCTTCCAAAGAGCACCTGCGCGAATTCGCGGGATACCGCGCCGTACATATCGAAAGCGGCGCATCGCCGCTGCTGCCCGTCATCCTCCTGCTTGTCCCCATCTATCTGTTCTGCTGGTGGCGTCTGTCGCGTTTGCGGACCGACGAAGAACGCCACTCCAGCGCACCGGTTGGCGAAGACGCGCGAGCTTTTCCTGGTCTCTCCATCCCCGAAGGCGTGCAAAAACTCGGCCCCGGTCAGTTGGTATTGGTCGGAGCGGCTCTCCTCGTATGGCTGATTTTTTTCAACCCCCTCAAGACGCTGTCCACTATCGAGGGCGCCTTCTACGATGTCGTCGTCTCCGCCCTCTCGGCCGTCGTCTTGATCATGTATGTGCTGATTCTGATTCGCTTCTTTGTGGCCTGGCGCAAACTGCGAAAAATGCTACAAAGGCTGGAGCGTCATCCCCTGCGCTACGCGTTCACGCGTTTGCCGAGGAACTTTAGCTGGACCACCGTCTGGGCCGGCGATCCGCGGCCGCCGGCCCTCATGTTGACACGTTCGCTCGATGCCTTGCGATTAGCGCCCGGCGCCGAAGTGCAGGCTCTGGCAAACTCGATCGACGAAGAGCTGTCCAAAAATCCGAACCACACGGCGCCGCCGTACCACATGGTGCCCCAACGAGTGGCACGTCTCAACCGCTCCTTAAACAAAGCGTTCGGCCTGCTCTCGATGCAGTTGCAGCCCGCCTGGAACGAAGGACTGTCCGATTCCATCGAGTCGCGGGAAAAGAAAGAAGAGGTTCCGGCGGAGTGGAAGCAGGATCGCCTCCGGATTGCCGCCGAAGAATTCCTCGCGGTGCGCTTCGTAACCTTCATCGGCTACACCCTCCGCATCATGCGGGGCTTTCTCGGCTTCATCAGTTCGGCGTTTATTCTGCTGGTAGTCGCGCTGTGCGTCTATCCCTTCGAAGGCCAGCGGTACATTGAATTCGCAGTTGTCTGCCTGTTCGTCATGGCCGGCGTAACGGTGGGAACGGTCTTTGCGCAGATGGACCGCGATCCCTTGCTGAGCCGGTTGAATGAAAGCAAGCCCAATCAACTCGGCCTGAGTTTCGTTTATCGCATGATCTCGTACGGCGCCCTGCCCCTTCTCACCTTGCTCGCCTCGCTGGTGCCCGATATCGGCAATTTCCTCCAGTCCTGGCTGCAGCCCGCCCTGCAGTCCTTGAAGTGACCCTGGTAGAACGTGAACACTGCGTCATAGCGCTCCTGCCCTATCCGCAACGGAGTTCTCTCCACCGTGATGCTCATGTCCCGGTAGAGCAGGCGCGTCAGAAAGAGCAGGAAGTATTCGTCCTTAGCGAACGGATCCCCCACGAACAGCACCCGCGCACCGTGAGCCAGCCCGGGCCGCAGAGCAATCATTTCTCTGGCGAGCCGCCGCGAAGGTGGCTGTACACTTTCGAAGATACGAAGAGTCTTCGCGCTCTGCTGCTGGTGCTGTGGGGCAAGGAACAAGACAAGCAGCACGGGTAGCGCGACTACGGATGCGGTCTGCAGCCGCTCCCCCGGCAGTAGACGCAAGAGAGATTTTCGAACCATGACCAGCAGCCCGGCCGCGTAGAGTGACCAGCCGGCCATCGGGAGATACAGGAAGAACGCGGAGTAGTGCGCGATAAAGGCCACAGGCAACAGGCTTACCAGCAGAAAGCACCACGCAAACAACAACGGCCGGTTGCGCCACCATATCCCGAGTGCCAGCATCCCCAGCAGAAGTTGTACGGTGTTCGAGTCGCGAAACACGTGCCCCTGATACAGCAGCGGATTCAGATATAGATGAAAGGTGTCCAGGTAGCGGCCGGGCGAGATGGTTAGCCGGTAGGCCGGATTCTCCACCAGGCTTCCCGCTCCCATGAGTTTGCCCGCCACATACGGCAGGGTGAGCAGCCCGGTGACGAGAACGCCCCGCCCTTCCCGCCAGAGTCTCGGCAACGTCCGCCCGTGGTAAATAATTTCGTAAGCCGCCAGCATCACGGGGAAGCTCACAGCCATCTCCTTGGAATTGAGCGCACACACATAAAGAGCGGCCACAATCCCCACGCACCGCCAGCCCGGCACGAGCCCTCGGGCACGGACCTCCAGGTACACGTTGAAGGCGCCAAGGTAGAAGGCGTAGCAGAGAAGTTCATACACCGTCCCGGTGCTGTAATAAAGGTCGACGAACCAAGCGTGGTAACCCCCAATCAAAAGTGCGAGAAATGCGACCTCGCGCGAGCCCGACAGCCCGAGCGTAAACCGCCACAGCAAACTCAGGTTGAGTGCCAGCAGGCCGAAGCACGCCACACGGAACGGCAGCGGATCAAAACCGAAGCAATGGTAGAGGGCGACGTAGAAGAGTCCGCCCAACGGACGATAAGACGTGGACCAGTAGCGCAGGTTGTCCACCATCAACGAGACAGGCGTGCGATTCAGATACCCATGCAGGTTCATCAGATCGTCGCCCGAAAACGGCGCCGTGAGACCGTTATGTGCGAAGAGCAGCAGCCAGCCGAAGGCGATGAAGACAAGTGATGCCTGTGAAATATCTTGACGTCTCACAATCGCAACGCACTGCCCCAATCCGAGCCGCGACCGTGAGGGAGCGCAGGAAGATGTTACCCGCAAACCGCTCTCACTCTAATGAACTCCGACCGACTCAAATTCAACTACACCGCACGCAAAATGCGCTGATCGAGCATATGATGCCGTCGCGAGAAATCTTGACTCACAATCACGACGCAGTACGGAACCGGTTGAATTTCCGAGTGCCCTGCACCTCGCCCTCTCCCGCCGACCTTGTTTCTGTTTTCTCTGCGCTTCCTCTGCGTCCTCTGCGTCTCCGCGTTGAAGACAAAGCCTGTTTGCTTCCGGCCTCTGCCGCCTCAGGAAGCGTAGTAAGAAATCACCCGCAAACCGCTCTCACTCTAAAGAGTCCGAGCCACCCGAATTCAACTACACCGCGCGCAAAGAATCCGCACTCAGACCTTGTGCCGGTCGTAATCGAAAGCCTCATCGAGCATGTGAAGCGTAGCCTCACCGTCGCGCGGAAGGTACACCGTCTTCAGAGGTGTACGCGGGAAGTCGGTCAACTTCCGCGCAACCGGCCCATCATCCGTCCACTCGTATAGCGGGACTTCCCAAGGGTTGAAGGTATCGCTCAGGCCGCGTTCCTTAGCGATGCGGTAGAGATGCAGGTTTCCGGGTTCATGCCCCCCGAGCCATAGCCCTGCAAGATCGACGCGGAACTTGTCCTTGCCGAAGATCACCAGATTCGTCAGGTAGTCGGTACCGACATTGAAGCCGTCTCCATCCCGGCCGTAGATGCCTTCGATCATGGCCAGGCCGGTCTTCAGCACGCTCATGTTGTCGCACGTCTTCTGTGCCCAAAGCTCCTGCTCGATCGGTCGCAGGAAGGCGCCGTTGCTGTGCGACCCGCCGGTATCGTACCGGCTATAACCCAGCTTCCGGTGGCGCTCCAGCGAACCGTTCACCAACTCCTCGACACGCGGATTGACCTCGGATTTCACAATATCGGAGCGTCCCAGAACAGATTTCCAGCCACCGCAGAAACTGGTGAAAGGATGCGCCACCAGGCCCTGCTCGTTCTTCACGGTGAGCGTAAGCCCCATGCTATGCGCCTTCCACTTGGCAATATTGAGCAGCCACGTGCCAGGCTCGTTCACCGGAGCATAATGCGGAATACGCTTGAAAACCACGCCCTCCGGCACGGCGCTCCACGTGGTCTCCCATCCTTCCTGTAAATGGCGCTCGCGGCGCTCCGGATCCTGTGTGACGATTCCGAGCCGGTCATTAATATCCAGCAGACCGCGCAAATTCCAACTCGCATAGGACGTGGAATCGACGAACGTGAATCTCGTCAGGCCGAGTTCCTTCAACCCGGCGACCAGCCCCTCGTAGAACTGCGGATCGGTGCCTGTGCCGAAGAGTTCCTCCGCCGGGCGCCCTCGCGGAGACAGACTGGTGGCGTTGGGTTTGAGCACGATGCGGTTGTCGATGGGTATGCCGGGACGGTCGCTGCCCACGAAGATCAGCCGCGCGAGCTTCAGACCTTCGTTTCGTTTGGCCTCGGCATCCATCTTGTGCGCCACGCGTGTGCGGCGGATGAACACGGCTTTGGGGTTCTGCTCGATAAAGGAATGCGGCGTAAAATATCGCTGCTGCGCGGCCAGTACGCGCGACGTCAGGGCAGCCGTCCCCAGGGCCGCACCGCTTTTGAGAATTTCGCGGCGAGTCAAATTCATATCTCCCTTCCTCAACTGAAAACGACCACTGCCAGGCGTCTGAAACCGGGCACCAGCACATCGGTGTTTGCGCCCCGGCGGCAGGTCCGCAGCGCGACGGATGGTTGTCCGGGACGCAACATCGAAGCCGAGTTGTATACCCCTCGAACTTGAGCCATGATGTCGCCGCGCGTGGGCGACCCGTAGTTCACCAGGCGAAGAGTCAGATTGGCGCGTCCGTCCGCCTGCGAGGCCATCGCGATGACGGCGGACGCATCCCACAAGCGCACCGGCCGCCGGCGGGCGGCAAGATCGAGAACGTCCAGGGCGAAATCGCCCGGGTCAACAATCAACTCCTTGTACACCAGAAGCCGGCCGGCGCCCAGCGTATAAAAGCCTCGATCCTGGAACTGGCGCGCTACTTTCAAACCCGGTACCTTCCACCACGACGATGCGTCGCCGCCGTCGATCACGAGGCTTGCGCCGGCGCTGGCATGAGCCAGCAGGCGCCTGCCCAAGTCCGGCGACGGTGGACGGATCCCGGCCGCCACCACGATCGGCCGGCGAGCCGCATCCGGCAAAGGCACGCGCTCGGTGGAAACCAATTCAGGGGAGCCGCTCTGGCGGAACATCAACGCGGCGATCTCCGCCGTGGCATCGCCCCGCTCTACCAGCAGGGTGATCGTGCTCAGCAGGGGTTGGCGGAGAAGATTTCGATTCTCCTTAAGCCAGCGAGTCGTCCGGCCCAACTCGGACCACGCGGCAGTTGCTGCCGGGTCGCCGCGAAGAAGGGCATCGCGGTACGCAGCATCCGGCGCCAGCAGGTAGTTTCCTCCGGCAGCCCAGGCGTCGATCAAGGCAAGTTCCAGGGAATCGTACGGAACCACCTGTCCCTTAGCGATACCCGCATCGCTGTCCGGAAGATAGGCGAGAAGCGGTGCGCGGCCGGGGAACAGAGCCTTCGTCCAGGCAACCAGATAACCGTTGGCATCGACCCATGCACGCTGGCTGGCGCCGCCGGAAAAACTCCCGTCTGCATTTCGGGCGCTCGCCCTCGCTCCCGGCCAGACTCCCGCCTTCATCGCAAGAAAATCGCCGGGTGGCAGCACGCCGGTTGGATCGCGGCCCACGAAACGGATCGTATCAGCCTCCAACGCTTCAGCACCCGCGGCGCGGCAGGCGGCCGCAGTACGGTCGTCGTGCGACGGGAACCAGACGGCATCGATCCCTCCGCTCGCCAGGAGGCCGGAGCAATCCGTATCGGAGTCCCAACGGAGCACGATCTGGTTCGGCAGATCAACTCTCATGAGTGCATGCTATCCCGGCGTGTGTCCGAGTGCAAGCATATAGAGATCTCTTATTCCTAAATGCAGCATCTGAGTCTATTGCTGGACTGATTGCGGTATAACCAAAGAAGCGCGAGGGGCGCATCCAGTCCGCGGAAAGGGCCGTGCCCACCCACCAAAGAAAATTGAAGGTTGCGAACCTTCTTTCAGCCTGATTCGGGCGGACTCCAGGCACGCAGTGAAAGGAGATTCGTATGTCCGACGCACTTCCCTTACCGCCCCGTCCCAACCTCGAACAATACAAAAAGCTCGCCAAGGACTTCCAGCACGCTTGCAGGTCGGCTGATCCCGGTGCAATCCGTGAATGGGCCGCACGCTGGGCGGAAACGCTTGCTAGCCTGCACGGGCAGGTGACCAACCGGGAAACTCCAAAGGAGATCCATTGGGATACAGCGCGAGTCGAACGGCAGTGGAACAAGTTCCAGAAGGCGAATGAACGCGCGGCCCTCTGCACCCTGGCGGGCGCGCAGTTCTTTATTGCACGCTGTCACGGCTTTGCGAGCTGGCCGAAGTTCGCCAAACACCTGGAAGCGATGGCGCGGGCAAATTCTCCAGTCACATACTTCGAAGCGGCCGTAGACGCCGTCGTCAGCGGCAATATCGCCGTGCTCGCAAAACTCTTGCTTGAGTATCCGGAGCTCGTCAGGATGCGATCAACGCGTGAGCATCGCTCCACGCTACTCCACTACGTCTCGGCAAACGGTGTCGAGGATTTTCGCCAGAAGACGCCCGGGAATATTGTCGAAATCACGAAGTTGCTGCTGGATACCGGGGCCGACGTTAACGCCGAGTCCGACGCGTACGGCGGCCGGTCGACCACCCTCGGTCTGACGGCTACGAGCTGTCATCCCGAAGCTGCAGGCGTGCAATTGCCGCTCATGGACCTGCTGATCCGGTGTGGCGCCGTCATCGACGGTCCGGATGGTGGCAGCGCCGTCAATGGGTGTTTGCACAATGGCCGCGGAGAGGCGGCGGAGTTTTTCGCGAACCACGGCGCGCGCCTGGACTTGGAGGCGGCCGCGGGCGTGGGCCGGCTGGATGTGGTCGGGACTTTCTTCAGCGCGGATGGACACCTGAGCCCGTCGGCCACTCCGAAGCAGATGAAGGATGGATTCGCCTGGGCCTGCCAGTTCGGACGCACCAGCGTGGTGGATTTCCTGCTGCGACAAGGCATCGGCATCGACGCGAAGCTGCCACACGATGGGCAAACCGGGCTGCATTGGGCCGCTTACGGCGGTCATGCGGCGACAGTAAAACTGCTACTCGAACGCGGCGCTCCGGTGAATGCGACGGACGAGAGCTACGGCGGAACACCACTCGAATGGGCGTTGTATCAGTGGGGCAACTCGCCGAGCCAGGCGGAACGCGGTTCGTACTACGAAACCGTCGCCCTGCTGGCCCGGTCGGGCGCCGAACTTCACGATGGGTGGTTCCGGGAAGACGACGAGGAGCGCCATCGTGCAGTTCGCAAGCTGCGCTCCGATCCGCGAATGGGCGCGGCGCTTCGTGGCGAGATAACACAAAAATGAATTCGCGCGGGACCAGCGCTGGCCGCTAACGCACCTTGCCGGGCAAACTAAGGCTTCACCACGCTCCACCCGCCGGCGTGCAATCTGCCCGTCGCGCCCGCCGGCGAACCCGCCGACCAGAAAAGCGTCACCATCCCCCAAGGCTCCCCGAATCGCGCCTTGCTCTTCGCCACTACGCTCATCATCAGCTTCTGTAGCGCGTCGCGATTGGCCTGGAACTCGGGGTCGTCCTTCAAACCCGCAGGATCGCGGCCCTTCAAAAACTGCCGCATCTTGAGTAGCGCCACGCCCGCCTGCGTCATGCTCTCCGCCCACCACACAATGTCGTAGAGATCGCCCCTCACGTCCGCCAGCACCTGGTCGAACCGTGGATTCGACCGGTCCATCGGAATCAACTGCCGTAACTCCGGGCTCGGCCCCATCTTCACCGCGTGCGCCCACGTCGCCGGTTCGGTCAGAAAACGGTAGCGCGCCAGGGCGATCTCGTCGGACTCCGGATCGAGCAGTGCGCGCAACGCAGCCCGCCCGAACTCCCGGTAGTAGACTTCCTCGCGCAGCGCGCCACTCGCAAAGAAAAGGTTCTCGCAAGCCGCGTCGTCCAGTTCCGTCCGCAACAGGCACGTCGAAGTCTTATCGCCCGCGTACCCGGAAAGCACCGCGGCGATCTCGTCCTTACCGATCAGATTGAGCGCCGCGAACCAGTTGAGATACCGCCGCACCGCGGCCGCATCGGTGTTCCGATTGACCACGAAGTGCAGATTCGCGCAACTGAGCTCGGGCATCGCCACCGCGCCGCTGGCCCGGTACGTGGTCGTCACCAGCACCGATTCGAATAGCGCCTTGCGCAGCGCTTCCTGGCGCGCGTACGGGTCGCTGATCGCGCTGATGCGCTCGCTCGCAGCCGTCTCCTTGATCGTGACTGAGCCGCTGGCCGCGTCGCTCAGGATCTCGCACCGCGAGATCAGTTTCGACACCGAAATCAGGTTGACAATTCCCAACAGATTGATCTTGAGGGCGACTCCCTTGCTCCGCACGCGCGTCAGGACCGTGCTGCGCAACGTCACACCGGCGGCAGACGCCAACCCCGTCAGTGCCGTCAGATCCCCGTGCAGTGCCCGATTCACCGCGCCGGTGGAAACGCCATCGAGAGCGCCCGGCCGAATTTCGTATTCAAACATTGCCTCGTCTTCCGCCATCGTCGAAAGCGCCAGGTCGAGCGATGCCTGCAGGCTGTGGTTCACACCGTCCTGCAGCGCGGCATTAAACGTCTCCTTCTCGGCATCGGTCAGGCCATCCAGCATCTTCGGGTCTCCGCCGCTCCCCCCGATGGCGCCCAGCAGCGCGGAGAGCAGATCCGTTCCGCCGAACGAAACGCTCGCGCTGGCCGATACCGTGAGATCCGCCTGCACCGCAACGTCCCTCTCCTTTTCGAAACGCAGCCCGATCGCACCTCCTGCCAGACCGCTGGCCTGAATCCGGTACGCGCCCGATATCTTGATCGAGGCCGAAACGCCCGCCATCAAGCCGTCCTGCACCTCGACGCTCCCGGCATTCAGCGGCAGCTTCACCGATGCCAGCGGATTGACCGGCGCGGCGATATCAAAGCTACCCGACACCGTGAGGCTGCCCTGCCCGGCTACCGTGCAAACATCGCCGGCGCGGAGCATCTTTAAATCCTCGACACTCGCCGCGATCACGAATCCCGAAACCATCTGTCCCACCGCGCCGCCCAGCGAAGGCGCCGGCGTCGCGCCGTCGAACGCCTTGCAGAAGCCGATGGTCACGCTACTACCGGCGTCGATCCCAAAGGAGAGCTCGCCGGCCGTCCCACCGCCGCTCACCGCGAGACTCCCCGTCGCCTCCAGCCCGGCGTGCGTGGAGTCCGCGCTCAGCACCGCCTGGACCTTTGGACTGAGTGTGATCTGGGGCTGCGTCGTGCCCAATGCGAAATCGTTACCGAGCCTCGCCTGAAATTGGATCGGCTTCGGCGCCGCTACCGCCAGCGCCTGATCCTGCAGTGCGAGGAAATCGGGCACCACAATCAGGTGCAGCAGTTGCGCGCGGGCATAGTTCACCAGCGACGAGGGCTGCGTAACGTCGATCTTTACGCTCTCCACGGGCGTTCCCAACTCGTCCGTAATCGAAATATCCGGCATGGTGTCTTACCTTTCTGCGGCGGGCCCCAGCAGTACGCGGCCGGGACGCTCCGCCGTCACCTTATCCTGGCGCAGCACAAATTTTCCGTTCACCAATACGTCGTGCACGCCCACCGAGTACTGGTGAGGCTTATCGTACTCCGCCCGGTCTGCG